>ENA-ORMO01000374-ORMO01000374.1-human-gut-metagenome-genome-assembly--contig:-NODE-374-length-64265-cov-8.502943_pt1 | contig 64265 bp, 62 predicted proteins | sample MGYA00242106_ERZ509001 | MGnify/ENA primary metagenome ERZ509001 (study PRJEB26280, sample SAMEA2338736) | human gut metagenome | biome: human gut; feature: human-associated habitat; material: faeces...
GAAGCGGTATGATATCTGTTCCCTGATGAAGAAGCTGATAGAAGGAATGCTGTCCATTGGTTCCTGGCTCACCAAAGATTATCGGTCCGGTTACATAATCTACCGGCTCACCAAAACGGTTTACGGATTTACCGTTGGATTCCATATCAAGCTGCTGCAGATGTGCCGGGAAACGGCTCAGTGCCTGAGAGTACGGAAGCACTGCAGTTGCCTGATATCCAAGTACGTTGCGCTCGTATACACCGATCAGAGCATCCAGCATATCCGGATTCTCACGAAGATCTGTATTCATGGCAAGCTTGTCTTCCTCTGCTGCCCCTTCCAGGAACTGTGCAAATACTTCCGGTCCAAATGCCAGAGATAATACTGCGCCTCCAACTGCGGATGTGGAAGAAAAACGTCCTCCGATATAATCATCCATAAAGAAAGCTGCCAGATAGTCGTCGCTCTTTGCCAGAGGAGAAGTCTCGCTGGTAACTGCGATCATATGTCTGGATGCATCCAGACCAGCATTCTTCAGTGCGTCTTTCACAAAGGACTCGTTAGTAAGAGTCTCCAGAGTAGTTCCTGATTTGGAAACAAGTACAAAAATAGAATGTGCAACGTCAATAGAATTCAGTACTGCTGCCGCATCATCCGGATCTACGTTGCTGATAAATTTTGCTTCCATTTTAAATGTATTGTTTTTCTTAGCCCAGTTTTCCAATGCAAGATACATTGCCCGAGGACCAAGATCACTTCCGCCGATACCGATCTGAACAACAGTTGTAAATTTCTCTCCTGCGGCATTTGTGATCTCTCCCGCATGAACCTTATTGGCAAATTCTGCAATCTTATCCTGCTGTTCCACATAAAAAGCCCGCTTATCTACACCATCAGCAACAACTGCATCGCCCAGCTGTCCGCGGGTAAGCTGATGAAGGACAAGACGTTTCTCACCTGTATTAATGACCTCACCATTATACAGGGCTTTGTATTTCTCTGTAAGCTGTGCTTCCTCTGCAAGCTTCTCAAGAGCTGACAGAACATTTTCATCTACCTGCTTGGCAGCATAATTATAAGCCATGCCTGCTGCCATAGGAACACTGTATTTTTTTACACGCTCTGCTCCATTTGCACCTGTCATTGCTTCTGCAAGGTTCACACGCTCTACGTCAGCAATCTCTTTATAGGAAGCAAGACTGTCAAAATTTTTCCAATTAATCATAATGGTTTCTCTCCTTCAACTGTTTATTGGCTACTGTTTATTTTATTCACAGCGTCCTGATTCAACACTACCTCTATTTTACATCAAAAGCAGACGAAATGAAACGGGTAATTTATTTTTTTAACGATTATCTTATCCCGTGGAAAAATCACAGGATAAAGACAAATTTCTTCTCATCAGACAGCATTCCTTCAAAGGAAAATCCCAGTTCATGAAAAGCCTTGATCTCCTCTGGCTTCTGAATGTTATTTTCTGCCATGAAACGGACCATCTCGCCTCTTGCCATTTTTGCCAGAGTTGCCTTCTGCTTTACTTTTCCGTCCTTCCACTCTCCGAATTCCACTGTGATAAAACGATCCTCCGGCGTCAGATATTTTTCTACCGCCTTTGCATATTCTTTGGATGCAAGATTCAGGATTAGATGATCTCCGTCAGTCAGCTCTCTGTACAGCCGTTCTCCCCAGAAATCATAAAGGTCTTTTTTTCCCTGTACGGACAGCTTTGCCTGCATTTCCAGACGGTAGGGCGTCACACCGTCAAACGGCTTCAGAACTCCATAGAACCCCGAAAGGATTCGTAGATTTTTTTGAATATATGTAAGCGCTCCCTCTGAAAAAACCTCAGGAGCCATATGCTGGTACTGAAGACCTTCATAAGTCAGAACTGCCGGCGTAAGATTTCTCTCCAGATCCATTTCCTGAAAACGAAAATAATTCAGTTCTGCCAGCTTGTCATTGCATTTCCATAATGACTGAGCATCGGAAAAGCCAAGCTTTTGGATCTCTTTCATAAGAATTTTCGTATCCTCCAGAAATACCGGAAGTCCTTCCACCCTATAGGTATCAGTATCCACATTCATTTTTTTTGCAGGTGATATGATAATTTTCATTTAAGAAAGCTCTCCCAGCATCTGTGCCGGATTTTCTGCAGCCTTTACCTTTCCAAAAGCCTTAACGATCACACCTTCTTCATCAATAAGGTAGGTGGTACGTACGACGCCCATGGTTTTTTTGCCGTACATATTCTTTTCTTTCCACACATCATATGCCTGTATGCAGGTAAGCTCTGTATCAGAAAGAAGTGTAAACGGCAGATTATATTTTTCCTCAAATTTTTTATGGGAAGCTACGCTGTCCTTGCTGACTCCCAGTACAACCGCTCCCTTTTCTGTAAACTGAGGATAAAGTTCTCCAAATCCACAGGCCTGCTTACTGCATCCCGGTGTATTGTCTCTGGGATAAAAATATAAGATAACTTTTTTTCCTCTGTATTCTTCCAGTGTATGCATGTCACCGTTCTGATCCGGAAGCGCAAAATCCGGCGCCTTTGTTCCAATCTCCAACATTGCAGTTTCCTCCTTGGATTATAATTTATATCCTATTGTACCGCCATCCTCCTTTTATGGTCAAGGGGCGGTATCCATAAATACGATTTCCCACAGATCCTCAAAAGGAATTTCGGTTTCATCTGCAAGGACCAGCCTGTGACGGAACTCATCCAGTTTTTTTACAGTTCCGCTTACCGTCACATATGCGCCGCCATCCTTGCGGGGATCCGGGCGAAAAAAGCAGACGGAAACCTCCGGCTGCTCACTGATATGCTTTTTGATAAATTCCAGACGCCGGTTCAGAATATCCAAAGTCTCCTCATCCGGCTGAATCCTGCGTTCTGTCAGCCTTGCCGTTTCCTTTACCGCCTCTCCGTAGCCTGTCAGAGCGGCAAACGGTGCAAACTGAGCTGCCCGGTCCAGAACAGGCATCTGCGGCCTCTTATCTGACACATGATGAGGCAGATGGATAATATCATCATATTTATGACTTTCTCCAAAATAATTCTTCATCTTTATGCTTTATGCCCTCCAATCCTGGAATTACGGTCTTTCGCTGTAGCGCCTTCCTGCAGATTCATCCCTTTTAATATAGCATTCTTTCCAAATTTTTTCTTGATATCCAGCATCGCCTGCTGCATCTTACGTTCTCTCTCCAGAAGCTCCTTTTCTTTTTGTCTCTGCTTTTCCAGAGCTTCATAGTCCGTAAAAAGATCCAGCTGCTCAAAGCTTTCCTTTTGTTTTACTGCGTTTTCCGGCACTACCTTATTGGCCGCCAGATACATCCGGCGGATCAGGAGTTTTTTGTCCATGATCCGGTCATAAAGCCCCATCACTGCGTCGGTGATCTTCTTGGTGGAAGAGGTCTGACTGTCCAGATTAACCGTTCCGTGGGCATGTCTGGGGATTTTTCTGCCATAGCGGTCTACCTTTATCTCACCCTTATAATCTTTTTTCCGACTGTCATCTGTCAGATTTTCGATATCATACCCTACTGTCAGTGTCAGCTGATCTGTAACCAGACGCTTATCCACCAGATCAAGAACAAGAAGATCCGTCATTTCCCGGATTACCAGACGCGCCTGCTCAAAGGTATAGGGGCATGGCAGCACCTGTCCTGATCCGATGCTGTTGGTGGACGGTTTATATTTCTTGATATCTGCGATCGTACAGGGTTCCCAGCCCCATGCATGATCGATCAGAAGCTCTGCATTAATCCCAAAAAGCTCATAAAGAAGATCTTCATTATAAAAATCTCCCGGGCCGCCCAGGGAGCATCTGGCAATATCTCCCATGGTAAACATACCATTGGCTTTCAGTTTTTTCTCATAACCCTTTCCCACACGCCAGAAATCCGTCAGGGGCTGGTGATCCCACAAAAGTCTCCGGTAGGACATTTCATCAAGCTCTGCGATCCGCACTCCATACTCATCCGGTTGGATATGCTTTGCCACAATATCCATGGCAATCTTACAAAGATAAAGATTTGTGCCTATCCCTGCCGTTGCCGTGATCCCCGTTGTCTGCAAAACATCACGGATCATCTTCATGGCAAGCTCCCGGGCGGTAAGGCCGTAGCTTTTCAGATAATGTGTGGCATCAATAAAAACCTCGTCGATGGAATAAATATGGATATCCTCCATTGCAATATATTTCAGGTAAATGTCTACGATCCGGGTACTGTATTCCATATAAAAAGCCATCCGGGGCGGAGCGGCAATATAACTGACCTCCAGCTCCGGATAACGCTCCAGATCCTCTGCCATATAAGAAGAACCGGAAAATTCTCCTCCCGGAGCAAGCTTTTTCCTTCTGGCATTGACTTCCTTCACCTTCTGTACCACCTCAAAAAGTCGGGGGCGGCCCGGAATGCCATATGCCTTCATGGATGGAGATACTGCCAGACAGATAGTTTTTTCCGTACGGCTGGCATCTGCCACCACAAGATTTGTTTTCATGGGATCCAGTCCTCTCTCCCGGCATTCCACAGACGCGTAAAAGGACTTCAGATCAATGGCTATATATACATGATTTTCGCTAATATCACTCATCACCTTTTTTCAGGATATATTCAGTATTTCTGTAAGCACCCTGTTTTGATAAAATATTTCGGTCTGCCATTTCTTTTAAAATGGCTCTTGCTCTTCTTTGTTTTACACCTAATAATTCTCCCGCTTTTCCGGACGTAATTTTATCATATTCATAAAGATAAGCCATAAGAATTTTTTCCCGATCCGTCCGTATTTCTTTCTCTATCAATATTGATGATTTTCCGTTTTTATCCGGAATCAAAAAATCTTTATAAACAGTTTTATCGGCACTCTCTGCCATTTTATCGGCACTCTCTGCCACTTTATCGGCACTCTCTGCCACTTTATCGGCACTCTCTGCCACTTTATCGGCATTTCTTTGCTTTGCGGCAATATCAAACGAATAAGCTTCATCCAGGGGAACAATTATCCGGAATACATCGCCTTCTTTAAACTCCGGCTGTTTTCCTGAATACAGAGTTGAATATTTAAACAAATTTCTTACTCCTGAGCCAAGCTGTTCTGCATATCCTATATTTCGGAAGAAAGCGGCAATTAAAGGATTTTTCGGATTCGGTTCCAGATTATCTACTGTAATATATCCAGCCTTAACAGCTCTGTTCGCATTTTCTACATACATACAGTCCTTTTCAATAACAAATTTTGCTGTATAAGTGCTGGAATATTCCCGATGCATCAGTGTATTTGCAGACGCTTCACGGATAATAATATTCCTGAGACTTATATTAACCGTATCTTCAAGAAAAAATTTATCCGGAAGATGCTTTTTTCCAAATTCCAGTAATCGTTCATAACTCTCTATCAGATTCGTTTTAATAATTTCTCTGTCATCGTAACGGTCTTTATTCACTTTACGGACAATTGCATCTGTCACATAAGCCGGAGATACATTTAATATCACATCATCCTTTCCCAATAACATAATTGCCGCAAGATTAAACCCTTCTTCTCCCGTTACCATATCACGTCCATATAGTCCGGCACTTTTCAGCAATTCCATATCACTCATTGATACCCATTGATGATTACCGCCCGCATGATTTTTTGCCATCAAACGTATTTTCGGAAGCAGATCAAGCCTTAAATCTGTCAGATTTGCATACGGGAAAATTTTCTTTTCAGTGAAAACATTCTGTTTACGGATATACATCTGCGCTATTGCACCTGTGGCTGTTACTTTCACATCAGCATCGTCCACTCTGTCATAAATAATCTTTTTATAGCTATGCACCTCGGCGCTTGGCGGAACATGAACATGGATAATCGTATTCCCCGCCTCATCCTGCAATATTTCCGGCGACAAATACACTGTCGGAGAAAACATCGACGGATTTCCAATCACACTGATAAAATTTTTTATCATATCCTGAGCTGCATTTTGCGGGATACCGCAAACAGTTCCGTCATCCAGTACCCCCAGAAAAATATCTCCACCAAACCGGTTAAGAAAAGAACAGACACTTTCATATGTATCTGATTCAATTCCATTTCCACATCGTTTAAATTCTACTGCAATAGTCTCTCCTATTTCCAGAACAGATTTCAGGGTTTTCAGATCCATATTTTCCTCCTGTCCAAAATCTCCTTATGCGTTCAGCAGAAAACGTTCAATGATCTCCGCAACTCCGTCATGGTTGTTATCCCGTTCAGTCACATAGTTCCCATGCTCCGCTACGCCTTCGTAAGCATTACACATAACTGCGCCCACATGAGCAGCCTGGATCATTTCCACATCATTTGGTGCATCCCCGGCAGCCACAGAATTTTCCAACGGGATACCCAGATAATCACACATCCATTTTACTGCAAATCCTTTTGACACACCTTCTGGTGCGATCTCCAGATAATACTCTGTAGAAAAGAAGCTTCGCACCGTTCCCTTCAGCGGATCCACACATTCTCTCTGGTATTTTTCCAGTTCCGGGCGGTTGTCCAGTCCCACCAGAAGAATCTTGTATGGATCAAAGGGAAATGCCGCATCCACATCCGGTACGATTTCATAAGGTACCGTAGATCTGTCTATATAATAATGCAGCTCCGGACGATCCTCCATTGAGAGTACACTGGTATCCGAATAGGACTGCACGTGAAGTCCACGATCCAGCGCCATTTGAAACAAAGACTTTGCTACTTCTTTTGATAAAGTTTTACCATAAATAGTTTTTTTATGAAAAGGATCATAAATCTGACCGCCGTTAAACGCGATTACATAGCAGCCTTCTCTGGTAAGCCCGATTCGTTCTGCAATATGAACACCGCTGGCAAGTGGTCTTCCTGTTGTTACCACAATCTTATGTCCCTGTTCCAACGCCCGGTCAATAGCAGCCTGATTTCCTGCTGTTACTTCCTTCTGATCGTTCAAAAGCGTACCATCCAGATCTGTAAATAAAATTTTTGTGTGTTTTTCCATAGTTATCCCTCCTCAAATACAAAGCCGTATGCCGGATCCTTTCGGAAGCTCTCGGATAAAGTGGTCTTCATCTGTTCTGCAAATTCCGGACTCAGCTCCTTAAATTCCATATGTTCATACAGCGCCGAATCTCTGTATGCATCCAGTTCCTCTACGGCATCTGTTAATTTTTTCATACAATCTCTGACTTTTTCTCTGTCTTTTTCCATAAGGGAAATCTGCATCTGCGCAGAGATCCTGTGATATTCCCCGGTTTCAAAAAGCTCTGCAAGTCCTGTCATTTTTTCGGTGATCATTCTGGCTTTCTGAAGGTCTCCCTCCTTTTCTGCCAGCATAAATATACCGCCCAGAGCCATTTCCGCTACGTTATTTGTCTGAAAAAGCAGCTCTTCATATTCTTTAAAGGCACTGTTTCGATCTCCCTTTATTTCACAGAGCTGTGCCTTATGAATCTTTTTCACCGGGTCCATCCGGGAAAAATATTTCAGACAGGCTTCTGCCTTCTCATAATCCTCATTACGGTAATAATAACCGAACAGAGCGTCAGCCGCCCGTTCCCGGATTTCTGAATCCTCACTTTCTAACGCCTGCTTATACCATCCCAGGATCTCCCGGTCGTATTCTTTCATTTTTTCCGAATCTGGAATCCCCTTCAGAATCCTCCAGCCGTCCAGCACCATGGCAAGGTGAAGGAGCAGTCTGCTGCAGCCGGGATACTGACAGATCTTTTTCCTGCAAAAATCAAAGGCTTCCCCAAAACTGACCTTTTGAAATTTTCCGTCCGCTTCCTGAACGATCGCATTAACCTCTTCCTGCGTAAGCTCCTCCCGAAAAGACAGCAGCGTATCCGGCGTTGTCTCCAGCACCCTTGCAATTGGGGCAAGAAGCGTAATATCCGGCAGAGAAACATTGTTCTCCCATTTATTCACCGCCGGAGCAGTAACGCCAAGGCGTCTCGCCATTTCCTCCTGAGTCAGATTTCTGTTTTTTCTGTATGTTCTGATAACTTCACCTATTCTCATAAATGTTCTCCTTTGCTTTTTTCGCATCGGCCTCTGCTGCTTTTATCATAGCAGAGGGAACATCTTCTCACAACTGAACAAATGTTAAGTAAAAAGCAAAAAAATTAACTGCTATTCACAAAAACAGGTACCTATGAACTCTCATTCTGCAAAATATGCTTCGATTTTTTCTTTTACAGGATTCTCACCGATGACGATCAGAACTTCCTGACCTTCACTTATCGGACGGAGAATGACTTTTCCGCGGGCGGCGTTCAGTTCCGTCCACTGTCCCTCCCTGTTTTTGCCAAATCCTTTGATTCGAAAAACAGAACCGCATTCCGGGTCAGCCATGATCTTTTCCGCCCTGTAAGCCAGTTCTTCTGCCGGAAATACAAGGTTCATAAAGTAAAGGGAAGTAAATTTCTCTTCTGAAAAATGCTTTTTTTCATAAGATACGGATCGGTGTCCACAATCCAGCAGTCTTGCATAATCCTGATCATCGAATTTTTCCCAGTCTTTTGAAAGAATCTCTCCCTCAAATGTTCGTCTGCAGCGGACATTTTTCATTGCCTGATCCAGATGCTCTGCCACTGCTCTTTTTTGCTCTTCTGAAACCTCATCGCACCTGCTCAATACCACACAGCCTGCGGACGCCGCCTCTGATGCCAGCAGATATTCTGCCTGTTCTGACAAACTTTCTTCCAGTCCCCCGTCTACCACTGCGATCACATTCCCAATCTCATACCAGCGATCCAGAGGATCCTCATAAAGTGTATCAAAAAACTCATCTACGTCAAAAATCCCGGAAGGCTCCACGATCACCCTGTCATATCCGCACATTCCCATGGCGATCAGTTTTGTTTTAAATCTTCTTCTGTGTGTCTCCCGGTCGCAGCCTCCTGCGATCATTTCCAGTTCACAGTTCTCTCCCTCCAGCTCCTTCAAAAGCATCATATCCACATTCACTGCGCCGAAATCATTTTCTATGATTCCGATGTTCTGTCCCTGTTTTAAAAGATAGGAGGCATACTTTTTTATAAAGGTTGTCTTACCCGCTCCCAGAAAGCCGGTAATCAAGTCAATTTTTATCATAATATCAAATCCCCTGTCATAAGCAAAGCGGACAAGTCCGCCCCAAACTCCCTCAATCCTTGAAGAACAAAGGAGGGCTGCCAGATTCTCTTTTTCAGTGAATTTCTGACAGCCCTTCTGTTTTATGCTTTCATTGCCTTGCGGCCGCAGCACTGTTTGTATTTCTTGCCGCTTCCGCACGGACATGGATCATTTGGATAAACCTTTTCTTCTTTTCTCTGGACAGGCTTACGTACACTGGAATCATCCTTGTTGGTTCCGGTAACCTTGGCAACCTGCTCACGCTCGATCTTCTGCTCTACATGAACATGATACAGCATACGTACCGTATCCTCCTGAATAGAGTTTGTCATCTCATTGAACATATCATAAGCGCTCATCTTATACTCAACAACCGGATCTCTCTGTCCATAGCCAACCAGTCCGATACCCTGACGGAGGATTTCCATATCGTCGATATGATCCATCCACTTACTGTCAATACACTTCAGAAGAACTACTCGCTCCAGCTCACGCAGCTGCTCCGGTTCCGGGAATTCAGATTCCTTGGTCTCATAAAGCTTCACAGCTTCTTCCTTAAGGATATGCTTCATTTCATTTTTCTTCTTGCCTTTTACTTTGTCCCCGGTAAGAGCCTCGATCGGGATAATCGGAAGGAGAATCGAATTAAATTCCTCAAGATTCCACTCTTCTGCATCCACATCATCTGAGAAGCATCTGTCCACTGTGTTATCCACAATATCCGTAATCATCTTATAAATGGAGTCACGCATGTTCTCTCCATCCAGAACCTGACGACGCTCTTTGTAAATGATCTCACGCTGTTCATTATTTACCTGGTCGTAGTCAAGAAGATTTTTACGAATACCAAAGTTATTGAACTCAATCTTCTCCTGTGCTTTCTGAATCGCATTGGAGAGCATCTTATGTTCGATCTGCTCATTTTCAGCAACACCGAGAGAAGTGAATACCTTCATCAGACGCTCTGAACCGAAGAGACGCATCAGATCGTCCTCCAGAGAGATATAAAAACGGGATTCACCCGGATCTCCCTGACGTCCGGAACGTCCACGGAGCTGATTGTCAATACGTCTGGACTCATGACGCTCTGTACCGATGATCTTCAGACCGCCGGCCTCTCTGGCCACATCATCCAGCTTGATATCTGTACCACGGCCTGCCATGTTGGTAGCAATGGTAACAGCTCCGGCCTGACCTGCCTGGGCAACGATCTCAGCCTCCAGCTCATGGAATTTCGCATTCAGGACATTATGCTGGATTCCCTGACGGCGGAGCATCTTGCTGAGAAGCTCAGATGTTTCGATGGTAATGGTACCAACCAGTACCGGCTGCTGTCTCTCATGAGCTTCCTTCACAGCCTCGACAACTGCGTTGAATTTCTCTTTCTTTGTCATATAAACAGCGTCTTCCAGGTCTTTACGCTGTACAGGTCTGTTGGTAGGGATTTCCACAACGTCCATTCCGTAGATATCACGGAACTCTTTTTCCTCAGTAAGGGCAGTACCAGTCATACCGCCTTTTTTGTCATATTTATTAAAGAAGTTCTGGAAAGTAATGGTGGCAAGTGTCTTGCTCTCACGTTTTACTCTTACATGCTCCTTAGCCTCAATAGCCTGATGGAGTCCGTCAGAATAACGGCGTCCCGGCATGATACGTCCGGTAAATTCATCTACGATCAGGATCTCATCATCTTTTACTACATAATCCTGATCTTTGTGCATCAGGTTATGGGCACGGAGCGCCAGAATAATGTTATGCTGGATCTCCAGGTTTTCCGGATCTGCAAGGTTTTCGATATTAAAGAATTTCTCGACCTTCTTCACACCACGCTCTGTAAGGTTTACGATCTTATCCTTTTCGTTTACTACAAAGTCTCCTGTCTCAATGACCTCTTCACCCATGATAGCGGCCATTTTGGTCATCTCATGGCTGGCCTCACCACGCTCCAGCTGCTGTGCCAGAATATCACAGACCTCATAAAGCTTGGTAGATTTGCCGCTCTGTCCGGAAATGATAAGCGGGGTACGTGCCTCGTCAATAAGTACGGAGTCCACCTCATCAATGATACAGTAATGAAGGTCTCTCTGTACCAGCTGCTCTTTATAAATGACCATATTGTCACGCAGGTAATCAAATCCCAGCTCATTATTTGTTACATAGGTAATATCACATCCATAGGCCGCACGGCGTTCCTCCGGCTTCATATCATTCAGAACTACGCCTACTGTCAGTCCAAGGAACTCATGAACCTTGCCCATCCACTCGGCATCACGCTTTGCCAGATAGTCATTGACAGTAACAATATGGACACCTCTGCCTTCCAGTGCATTCAGATATGCCGGAAGAGTAGATACAAGTGTCTTACCTTCACCGGTTTTCATCTCTGCAATACGTCCCTGATGAAGGATGATACCGCCGATGATCTGTACACGGTAATGCTCCATTCCAAGAACACGTTTTGCAGCTTCACGTACAGTTGCAAAAGCCTCTGGCAGCAGATCATCAAGAGTTGCTCCCTCTTCCAGACGCTTCTTATATTCTCTTGTTTTGTCCCTTAGTTCCTCATCAGTTAATTTCTGCATCTCCGGACGCAGTGCCTCTGTTTTCTCTACAAGCGGCATGATACGCTTGACTTCACGCTGGCTGTGCGTTCCGAATACTTTTGAAAACACGTTCATAAATATACTCCTGTTTGTTTTATTCTATAAAAATGTGTTCTACGGAATCTTCCGTAATTTTGTTAATATAATAAATCTATTCTATTCTATCACTTTCTCAAAGGGAAAACAATGATTTTTCTCAGGCTTGTCAGATTTTTCCCCTTATGCTATGATTAGCTTCGAACTACGGAAACAACCAGGCATTTATCTTTTGATACCCGCATATCCACTTTATATAAAAGAAAGGAATCACATTTGAAAAAAAAGGAACTTATCTTTATTACCGCAATCCTTGCTGCAGCTCTGCTCCTGTGGGGCGTTATGTTCCTGATGCGAAAAGGAGACTACGGTTCTGTAAGGATCACGGTAAATGGAGAAGAGTACGGAACCTACTCTCTTTCTCAGAATCAGGTCATCTCCATCGGAGAGACCAATGTCTGTGAGATCAGAGACGGACAAATAAAAATGACTGAAGCTGACTGTCCGGATCATCTCTGTATAAAACAAAAAGCCGTGGGAAGTTCCGGCGGAACAATCGTCTGTCTTCCCAACAAAGTTGTGATAGAAGGAGTAAAAGCCGCAGGCTCCGAAGATATCTCTTCGGAATTTGATACGGCCGTATAAATTATGAACCATAAAAAAACAGCATATCTGGGACTTTTTGCCGCAATCGCTATTATCTTTGGGTATGTAGAATCCCTGATCCCATTTTTTGCAGGAATACCCGGTATGAAACTGGGGCTGGCCAATCTTGCCGTTCTTTTTATCCTTGAAAAGTATTCCTGGAAAGAAGCCGCCCTGGTTTCCACAGTAAGAATCCTGGTGATCGGCTTCCTTTTTGGAAATATGTTCAGCATCCTCTACAGTCTGGCAGGAGCTGCATTAAGTCTCACAGTCATGACCCTCATGAAAAAATTTTCCGGTTTCAGCATCCTGGGAATCAGTGTTGCCGGAGGCGTTTCCCACAATATCGGACAGCTGATCGTTGCCTCTCTCATTGTAGAAAACACCAGTCTTCTTTATTATGCTCCGGCTCTTCTGATCTCCGGAGTTGTAACCGGACTTCCGATCGGGCTTCTCACCGGAGAAATCACAAAAAGGATACGCCTGTAAAGAAAAAGGCGTATCCTTTCTTTTTTCTATTTCAGTATTTCTGTCTCATAAGTATTCTTCATAAGTTCAAAGCGCTCTTTCATCCCTTCTGTAAGATATACTTTATGATCCTCATCCACAAAAGCTGCATCTGCTCCATACTTTTCCAGAACCGGAAGCGCTTTTTCTTTTCCCAGCACAAAACACGCCGTAGAAAGTCCGTCTGCAAAAAGTCCGCTGTCACAGACAACTGTTACAGAGGTAAGTCTGTTCCAGACAGGGTAACCGGTTTCCGGATCAAGAATGTGATGATATCTTTTTCCATCTTCCATAAAATACCGCTCATAATCCCCTGACGTGGAAAGAAATTCTCCACCCTTCAATGTAACGGCTCCCAGGTAGTCTCCCTCCGGTTCCCTTGGATCCCGTATTGCCACCCTCCAGTCTGACTGATCCGGCTTTTCTCCGTAAGCCATCACACTGCTTCCTCCCAGATTCAGGATCATACCGGAAACATCCTTATCCTGTTCCAGAAGCTCCATAACCAGATCGCAGCCGATTCCCTTTCCCGCTGCCCCCAGATCAATGGTAGCACCATCTTTTAATGTAACTTTATTTCCATCAAGTTCCAGCTTTTCATATCCGGTTTCTTTCAGAAGCGATTCTAATTCTCCCGTTTGAGGAATCCCTGCATTTTCTCCTCCAATGTCCCAGAGACGGATCACTTTGCCAAGTGTAGGATCAAAAGCACCCTGTGAATCTTCTGCAAGCTGCTGTATTTTTTGCAGATAATCTGCAAGCTCAGCAGAAACCTCAATGGTTTCTCCTCCGGCATGATTCACCTGAGCAATCTGAGAATCTTCCTCTGTCCAGGAAAGAATCTCATCCTCCGTTTTTTTCAGAAGCTTCCCGATAGAAGGATTCAGATCTGTTCCTTTTGTATACAAAGTTTCTGAAACAACCGTATTCATGGCAAAATCTGTATTCGTGTATTTTTGAGTTTTTGCCTGAACGGGACTGAAAACAAGTCCTGTCAGTACCATGCCTGCTAAGGCTGTACTCATCCCGAATTTCTGTTTTTTTGTCATCAAATCACCTTTCTGATATCAGTGCGGCAGAAGTTCTCTGGTCTCCTCCACTGCTTTTTTTGTTCCTGCCAGCATGGAACAGGGCTGATCCAGCGTAATGGAAGTCCCGTCTATCTGTCCTACAGTTCCTCCGGCCTCTTCAACAATCACAGAAGCTGCAGCATAATCGTATGGATTAAGCTTCATTTCCAGATAAACTGCGTTTCTTCCTGAAGCGATTCTGCACAGATCCAGTGCAGCAGATCCTCCGCTTCGAATGCAGAGACTTCTCATATAAAGTTCCTGCACTGTCTGAAAAAGAATATCAATTTTATCTTCATTATATCTTGCACATCCAAAAGCTGCAATTCCTTCTGCAAGAGAAATATTTTCCATCTGCAGCTTCTGTCCGTTCAAAGTACTTCCCTTGCCACGGATTCCCATATACATCTCATCCATATAGGGATCATATACAAATCCTGCGGTCATTTTCCCTTCATGTGCCAGTCCTACAGAAATACAGCTGAAATGATAATCAAACATAAAGTTTGTGGTTCCGTCTATAGGATCAATATAAAATGTATATTCTCCGGAAGCTCCCGCTCCCTGATTTCCCTCTGTATCCTCTTCACCAAAAAACGCTGCTCCCGGCAGGATCACACTCAACTCACGAATCAGAAAACGCTGGATCTCTGTGTCAAAATCCGTACAAAAATTGGCCAGTCCTTCTTTTTTATGGATTGTTTCCTTTGATAGCTTTGCATTTCTCAGCTTCTCTCCGGCTTTACGGACAATAGCTTCTATCGCCTGATAATCGATATCCGTACTGCTTTCCACAGACGGTTCTCCTGGCGCCATCTCCTCTGTCATCAGGATTTCCTCTGTCGGCTTCTTTTCCGAGACTTCAGGTTTCTCCGCTTTTCTACTCTCTCCGTCCATCTCGGAGTATCCCTTCCATGGTTCCACATCCCAGCCGCCAAATTCTCTGACATTTTTCACAACATATTTTCTGCTTCGGTCAAAGCCCCAGTAAAGAACACCGCCCAGCACACCTCCGAGGCTGTTAAAAAACAGATCCGTAAGCTGAAAGGTTCCAATCTTCAGAAAAAGCTGGCAGCTCTCTATGCACAACGAGCAAAAGAAGCCGATCCAGAGACTGTTCAGCAGAACCTCCTGTACCTTTTTCTTTCTGTAATCTGTCTTATGTTCCCATACCCGGTATAAAAGAGGAAGCAGCGGAAGAAACATAATAAGATTCTCCATATTTTCTGTATAAATACTTCCGTCTGCCTTATGTAATCCCCAGATTCCCAGAACACTGTCCAGCGGATTTCCCCAGATACTCCTGCAGAAAAGTGTCCGGAACAGAACCAGACATCCATAAAATACCAGAAAGAACTCTCTCCGGAACTGCCTGTCAGTTCGAAATTCCTGTATCCAGGTCCGTATCACCGCTTCCGTGCCTTTTTTCTTTATCTGCATGTATACGCTCATAAAAAGAACTGCGATCACCAGCGACGCCCCGCAGCTTTGATAAAGAACGCCAAGCACATTCCCGATCACTGAAACCATATAGTTCATTCCAATACCACCCTTTCTTCGATTATTCTTTTTCTATTATAATCAAATCTTTCTTAAACTTCAATTTCTGTTTATGGGGATGGGGGAATTTTAGTTTCTTTTTTACTGACTTACCACAGGTTTTCCATCTTTATCAAGCAATGGCGTAAAACCTGATGCATTTCCATTTCTATGAAAAACATAATTTACACCTGTTTGTGTATCAACCCAAATTTCAATTATCTCAATAGTTCCTTGCTTGTATATTTTTTTAAAACGCTCCATAATTTTCTCTCCCTTCGTAAAAATAAGGCGATATCTTTACTCGTATTATATGTGAAATATCAAGATTACTCAATTGTTTCTTGAAACAAAAGCAAAAAGTCATAAAAATCACAAAATTTTCAATCTGCCCTTACGCAAGATATAACACTCCTGCAGACTCATAAGTATTAATTTAAATAATTGCAAACATCTCTACTTTACGTAGGTATACAAATTCATCATTCTCATCTATACTTTTTTCAAGGAGGGATAAACGATGAATCAATATATTACAGGAGCTATAATCCGACAATTACGAGAAAACAGCCATTTAACACAAGCTGAACTTGCAGAAAAACTATGTGTATCTGACAAAACAGTTTCCAAATGGGAAACTGCCAAAGGATATCCTGATATTTCTCTATTGGAGTCACTGGCACAAGTTTTCAACGTATCTGTTGCAGATATAACCATTGAGGGGCGTAAGCCCTGCTGTTAGTCGAGTACGAGTAACAGCAGGGCTTATTTTATTTTGCAAAAAATATCTTAATTTGCAGTTTGTCATTGTTGTAAACAGCTTCAATACTTCCGCCCATACGCTCAATCAGCAGCCTGGCGATAGATAATCCCAAACCCGTTGAATTGCGGCTGGCCTCTACTGTATAGAATCGGTCAAACAGTCTGCCAACCGTAACTGCGGTCAGGTTATGCGCTGTGTTGGTAAAAGTAATATCCCCGTTGCTCGTCATAATAACCGACAAATCACCGTCAGAATATTTCAGCGCATTACTAATGATATTGGAGAAAATACGGTTCACCGCACCCGCATCCAGTTCACAGAAAACAGATTGCTCCGGTAATCTGATTTCCGGTTGAATTCCTTTCTCCTGCATGACCGCATAAAAAGACAGCAGGCTTTCCTCCAATGCCCGTACAATATCCATGCGTTCCAGCTTTAGCTCCTGCGAAGCTGTAACAACACTGTATCGGAATAATTCTTCGGTCATATTTTTCAAAACTTCGGTTCTGTTCTGTATTTGGGAAAGATATCGCTGAACATCCTTACTCTTTTCCTCACGCTGCAGCAAATCAAGATAACCGTTGATCGCCGTGAGAGGTGTTCTCAGATCGTGGGAGATGTTAGTAACAGCTTCTTTCAGTTCCAGATCCCCTTGCTGATAACGCTGTCGTTCCCTACGGAGCAGGCGAAGCTGCACATTGATTTCTGACGCTAACTTTCGCATACAGGAATCACGGGTGGAAATATTGACAAGAGTGTTGGTATCTGTTGTCAACCGGTCCCGGAACGCATCTGCAATTTCATGTGCCGACCTGCGCAGAAAACATATTTTTGCAAGAAGCACAAAAATAATCAGAAGCAATATTCCGATAATGATTAACAGTAGATACTCCATTTTCTTTTCTCCTTACCGAATATCCTTATTTTCAAATCCACGGCAGCTGACAACGGCAGAAATAGCAGCCAGCAGAAAACTGCAAAGTCCACTGTATTCCGGCTGAGGAACCTGCCAGGCAGACAGCTGAGCCGCCTGACCGGTAGGATTCAGGTTATGTAAAAGCAGATACACTTGCCGTACGATCCCTGACACATAGTGAGAATTGACAGCGTCATTTTTGTAAGGGGGCTGCACCAGGATGCTGTTGGTATGCAAAGCCAGCAAAAGCATTCCAAAGGCCATAGCCATAGTCACCAGGATACCTCTGGATTGATTGGCACACAGCAGGGTCAGGCCGGCAAAGAAACACCCCTGAGCCATGCTCATCCCCAGACCTGTCAGAGTAAACTGAAGAAAATCCCCGGCTTTCACATTCATTTCAAACAGGGGCAGACTCAAAACCGTTGTAAACCCGACGACTATCAGGTAAATTCCTCCGCAGCCCACCGCTGCCACTGCCAGCTGTGCCAGTACATAGTCCCGTCGGCAGGGTACGCTCAACAGCTTGCACCGAACAAATCCTCCTGAAAAATCCTGTCCCAGAAAAAAGCTGACAAAAGCTGCCGAAGCCATGCCCCAGAGAGTCAGGGGAAGAAAGATTACCCGGCTGATCGGCACGGTATAATCCATAGCGGTGGCCTGCATTCCCACAAATCCGGCTGAAGTTACTAACATTCCTGTCAGGCAGAGCCAGAAGACAGGACTTTTCCACAGGCGGTACAACTCGGCGCGGAAACACTTAATCATGGAAACCACCTCCCACCAGAGAAATATAGTAACTTTCCAGACTTTCATCCTTTTCCTGCATGGACATTACCTCACAGTTTTCCTTTTCAAGAGCCATAATCAGCTGCGTCACATTGACTTTAGCGAACACATCAGCGGTGGTTTCGGACAGGATCTTGTATTCCAGGTTCATGGAATCCAGAATACGGGCCAGTACTGTAGTGCTGCTTACTTCCATGCGAACACATTTCCGGCAGGCAGCATTCAATTCCTCTGCACTCAGTTCCTTTACCATACGTCCACTGTCAATAATACCATAATGGGTAGCCAGACGGGAAAGCTCGTCCAGAATGTGACTGGAAATCAGAACAGTGATCTGCCTTTCACGGTTTAGTTTCAAAATCAGTTCACGCATTTCCACAATACCCTGTGGATCAAGTCCATTTACAGGCTCGTCAAGAACAAGAAAGTCAGGATCACCAGCCAATGCAACGGCAATTCCCAAACGCTGTTTCATGCCCAGGGAAAAGTTCCTGGCTTTCTTCTTCCCAGTATTCTCCAGCCCCACCAGCTTCAGCAGTTCAGGGATACCGTCATAGGAAGGCAGACCAAGAACAAGATACTGCTGTTTCAGATTTTCCTCCGCCGTCATATCCATATAGATAGACGGTGTTTCCACCACAGCGCCCATACGGCGGCGGGATTTAATGATGTCTTTCGTGTTATTGCAGATTCCGTATAGGGTAAAGTTACCAGAAGTTGGCATCTGCAATCCGCAGATCAGTCGAATCAGAGTAGTCTTACCAGCACCGTTTTTCCCGACAAATCCATAAATGGATCCTTTGGGAACATTCATGGTCAGACCGTTCAGAGCCTGAAAATTTTTATACCTTTTTGTCAGACTGTTTGTTTGTAAAATATAGTCCATAATGTGTTACCTCCTTTGATGACTCCAGTTTATAAAACAAAAGTCAGGAAAGTGGTCAAGAAAAAGTCAGGATTTCGTCAAGATTTTTGCTCTGTCAGCTTAAAGCCGATACCCCAGACAGTTTCGACATAGTCTGCACCGCTGACTTCCTGCATTTTTCTGCGAAGATTGCTGATGTGCTGTTTCAAAGAACGCTCGGTGCAGTCGGGAGTGTCCAGGCTGATTCTGTCAAGCAGAACACTCTTGGCAATAACCTGTTTCGGATTCTCCATCAGAAGTTTCAAAATAGCATATTCCGTTCTTGTCAGCTTCACTGGCTGATCTTGTACAGTCAAAGAAAGGACTTCCGTATCCAAAACCAAATCTCCCACGGAGAGGAATTTACTGTCACCATGCCGCTCTGCCTTACGAAGCTGAACCGTGATGCGGGCAAGAAGTTCCTTTGTATCAAAAGGTTTGGTCATGTAATCCGCAGCACCGCCTAACAGAAGATTTACCTTATCCTGCACATCCACCTTTGCGCTGAGAACAATGACCGGAATGTTCTTAATGTGCGGCAAAACTTCTTCTCCGGAGAATCCCGGCAGCATCAGATCCAGCAGCACCAGGTCAGGCTTGTTTTGTGAAAGAAGATATAAAGCTTCTGTACCTGAGTATGCACGAAGAACAGCATAGCCCTCCTGTGTCAGTACCTCCTTCAGCATGTCTCCAATATGAATATCATCATCTATGATTGCAATCGTTTTCATTTTTGTCCCTCACAAGCAAAAATTATATAGTCCATTTTGTTCCAAAACCGAATAGTCCATTCCGTTCCGACCTATACTTTCTGAAAAAGGAGGTACAGGCATGAAATTTCAGCGGATTCAGGATCTTCGCGTAGACTCTGACCTGTCACAGAGACAGATCGGAGAAATACTCCATATCAGTCAGCGCACCTACTCCCACTACGAAACAGGCTCCCGGGATATTCCTGTAGAAATGCTTATCCGAATTGCAGATTACTATAATATCAGTCTTGACTATCTGGTTGGACGCAGCGACCGGAAAGAAAAGGTCTGAATAAAAAGGATATGTTATCTGGCTGGAACGATTTCCAGCCAGTATCCGTCCGGATCGCTGATAAAATAAATGCCCATTCCCGGATTTTCATAGCAGATGCATCCCATGTCCTGATGTTTTTTGTGGGAGGCTTCCATGTCATCTGTGGTAAATGCCAGATGGATCTCATTATCTCCCAGATTATAGTGATCTTTTTCCCAGTCCCTGAGCCAGGTAAGCTCCAGCTGGAAGTCTGTTTCTCCATCTCCCAGATAGCAGAGGATAAAGCTTCCGTCCTCTGCCTCCTTACGTCTTACCTCCTTCAGACCCAGCGCTTCCTCATAAAATCTTAAAGATTTTTCCAGATCGATCACATTGTAATTGTAGTGTGCAAATTTAAAGCTCATATTATTTTCTCCCTTCGGTTAATTCATAATAAAAAATATACTGCTGCATGATTCCTCTCATGCCGTGATATCTCCTGTTCGGAAATCCTCTTTTATAATAAAGATCCAACACCTGACGAATATGGGTGTCCACAGGAAAGGCATCCATATGATGCAGGGCAAACAGACAGATACAGTCCGCAACCTTTTCTCCCACACCGCTGAGCTTCATAAGCTCTTTTTTTGCCCGGCTGTAATATTTCATCTGAAAGATTTTTTCCAGAGAAACCTCTCCTTCTGCAATGCTTCGTGCCGTTTCCACAAGATATCTGGCCCGGTAGCCCATTCCCAATTCCCGCAGTTCCTCCTCTGTTGCCAGCGCCAGCGCTTCCGGTCCGGGGAAGCTGTAATACTCCACTCCCTCCCGGGAAATCTTTTTATCTCCATAACGTGCACAGAGTCTCTCAATACATCCCCGGATCCTGGTAATGTGATTCTGCTGGGAGATCAGAAACGTAATGATCATTTCCCATAAGTCCTGTCTGAGGATCCGAATCCCGCTTCCTTTTTCTGCTGCCGCACTGAGATACCGGTCTCTGGGATTTACTTTTTTTATGTATGCACTGTAATCGGTATCCAGGTCAAAATAAGGAACCCAGAAACAGATCAATTCTACATCACTGCAGTGGAAATCCACAATGGTGCCTTTCTGTGTGATTTCCAGATACTGGTCTCCCGCTATAAGAGAATAAGAGTGCTCTCCGATCTTTTTCATGCGGAAGCACTGTCCGGAGTCACAGATCTGCTCCAGACTGAAATTATCAAGTTCCATTGTTACCATATATATCACTCTGTACTTTCTGATTTATTTTACATCTGATGACGTACTACTTTATATTCATCTCCTGAACGATAATAGGGACATTCCTTTACATTACTGGTTAAAAAACGATAATATTCATCTTCATCCAGATTTACATCACAATAATAAGTTTCTGTTTCTTCATCATACACATAGTTGGCACAATAATCGCAGCTTGCCGCACTCACACATTTCACCTCCTTGATTTAAAATATCATTCTTTTTCTTTCTGTATGCATCTTATCACAGATGAATGTAAATAGTAAATTAAGGAATCAAATTTTTTTAAAACCTTATTGCCTAATTCCTACTGATATGATATGCTGTGTAAGTTGTTAACCTTTTAACGAATCAAGAAATATTTTTAAAAGCAAAGGAGACCAGGATATGCAGAAACTGCAAAAATCTGTATTCCCCGGCGGCGTACATCCCACCGACGGATTTGACAAGGCTCTCTCCATGAACTGCGCGGTAACGCCTTACTATCCCGAAACGGTTACTATTCTTTCGGAGCAGTCTTTTGGAGGAAAATGCAGCTTCCTTGTAAAGCCCGGCGAGCATGTAACAGAAGGCCAGCTTATCGGTAAGCCTGAAGCCTTTATGGCCGCTCCCCTCCACGCCAGCGTAAGCGGTAAAGTCCTTGCTGTAAAAGAGATCACAGAACAGGGCCGCAGACTTATGGCGTGTATCCTGCAAAGAGAGGAATCTCCGGTTTCAGAAGCAGAAGCTTCCTATAAAAAAGGAACTGCTGATATCAGCCTTATTTCCAGAGAAGAAATCCTTACTGGAATTCGCGATGGCGGTCTGACCGGAATGGGCGGTGCAGGATTCCCCACCCATAAAAAATATGAAACTGACAAAAAGATCACAGATCTTCTCATCAACGGCGCAGAATGTGAACCTTTCCTTACCTGCGACTACCGTCTCATGCTGGAAGAAGGCTATGCCCTCCTCAATGGAGTACGGCTTCTTCTGAAAGGCAGCGGCGCCGAAAAAGCCTATATCTGTATGGAGGACAATAAGCCTCTGGCAGCAGAGAATCTCCAGAAGATCCTCACAGAAATGTCTGCCTCCGGCCTTATGGCAGAAGAAGAAAAGCTGGAGATCCGTGTACTTCCCACCAAATATCCTCAGGGAGGTGAGCGTCAGCTGATCCAGGGTGTCCTTGGACGTGAAGTTCCCATGGGCGGGCTTCCTGCAGATGTGGGTGTGATCGTTTCCAACGTAGGAACCGCAAAAGCCGCAGCAGACATGATCCTTGGAAATGCGCCTCTGACAAAGAGGATTGTCACCGTTACCGGATCCGTAAAAAATCCGGGAAATTATCTGGTTCCTGTAGGAACCTCGGCGAAAGAGCTGATCCAGCTCTGCGGTGGAGTAACCACAGCCCAAAACCGTATCATTGCAGGCGGTCCTATGACCGGTCCCTGTGTGGCACATAACTGGAACGGTGAAACCGAACTTTTCCATGTAACAAAAAACACCTCCGGAATCCTTGTGCTTCCGGAACCCGGCTATGAAGAACAGCCCTGTATCCGCTGCTCCGGCTGCGAAAGCGTATGCCCGGCAGGACTGGTTCCCTACAAGATTGAATTTGCACTTCTTGACGAGGACTACGATCTCTGCGAAAAGCTTTATGCAAGCGAATGCATCGCCTGCGGCTGCTGTTCTTATATCTGTCCTGCCAGACGTGAGCTTTCTGTACGGACCAGAGAAGCCAGAGACATTGTAAAACAGAGAATGAGGGAAAGGGCGGTAAAAAAATCATGAATCAGACAAAAACCTTCAGCGGCCCCCATATCCGCACAGCCAACACAACAAGGAACATCATGCTCCATGTTGCTGTTTCTCTGATGCCGGCCCTCTTAGGCTCCATTTACTTTTTCGGGATCCGTTCACTGTACATCACCGGACTTTCCGTAACTGTCTGCGTTCTGACAGAGTATATCTGGCAGAAACTGGCAAAAAAACCGGTCACTGCAGGAGATTTCAGTGCTGTAGTCACAGGTATCCTTCTTGCCTTTAACATGCCTGTCACCGCACCTTTATGGGTGATCGTTGCAGCTGATATTTTCAGTATTCTTGTAGTTAAGCAGATGTTTGGCGGTATCGGATGCAACTTTGCCAATCCGGCACTGATGGGCCGCCTTCTGACCATGGTGGTATGGCCGGGAACCGTTATGCAGTACGTCGCTCCCAGAACACTGACAGTCTCCGGTTTTGATGCAGTTTCCTCAGCCACAGTGCTGGGCGCTGTAAAAAACGGCGGAGAAGCAGGCTACAGCTATCTGCAGATGTTCCTTGGGGAAACCCCCGGCGCACTTGGTGAGACCAGCAAACTCCTTCTTCTGGCAGGATTTGCCTATATGTGCTTTATGGGAATTGTAAATGCAGAGGCGGCACTTACCTATATCGGTACAGTGGTTCTTCTGACCTTTGTGTTCGGACCTTCCGGACTCTTTACAGGAGACATCCTTCTGAACCTTTTTGGCGGCGGTCTGATCCTTGGGGCATGCTATATGCTTACAGACTACGCCTTTGCCTCAAGAAGAGGCCGTCTGCTTTATGCAGTCACCGCCGGAGTCATTACTGCGGCCATCCGTATCTTCAGTTTTTATCCGGAGGGAATCTGCTTCGGTATCCTGACAGCCAACTGCCTTGCCGGCGCTCTGTCTATGCTCCATAAAAAACATGTATACGGCGTAAAAAAAGCTTAATTTGGAGGAATATTCATGAAAAATAAAGAAGTAAAAGGAATTCTGGCTCTTGTTGTCGTGACCGCGCTTTCTTTTGGCGTGATCATTGGTTCAAGATCCCTGGCCATCAGCGCAGGCGGCGATTCTGCTGCTCAGAGTACAGAAGCTCTAGAGGAGCTTGATGTAAGCGGCGCAGAAAATATTGAAAAAGCATCCAAAACCGCTGACGGCTATCTGGTAACGGTCCGCACCAAGGGCTATGTGGGAGATATCGTAATGGATGTGGCTTTTGACGAGTCTGCATCTAAAATCACCGGCGTTCAGGTCGTTGAACAGTCTGAGACAGACGGTCTTGGCTCAAAAATCGCGGAAGCTGAATTCCTGGATCAGTTCAAAGGCGTTGAAGCGCCTGTTTATCTTCCGGGCATGGATATTTCCGCAGGAACTGACAGTGCGGAAGAAGAGGCAGCTCCGGAAGAATCTGAAGATCTCAGCGTCCTTGAGGGAGCTTCCCTTGCAGACGGTACCTATGAGGCAAAAACAGAAGCCCCGGATTCCAATGGTTTCACTGACGTAGTCACTCTTACTGTAAAAGACGGCGCTATTACAGAAGCAAGCTGGGATGCGGTAACTGAAGACGGCAGCAAAAAAAGTATCATGTCTGAAAATGGTGAGTACACTATGACAGAAGACGGACTTACCTGGAAGGAACAGGCAGAAGCTCTTGCCGCAGCTCTGATTGATAACCAGTCTCTTTCCTTCCTGAATACAGACGCAGAAGGCAAAACTGACGCTGTTTCCGGCGTAAGCATTTCCGTAAACGGCTTTATCGATCTGGCAACCAAATGTCTGGAAGAGGCTTCCGGCATTCAGGCTTCCCAGCCGGAAACAGAAGAAGCTCCGGAAGAAGAAGCTGCTTCTGAGGAAACTGCAGATATGGCCGGAACTGAAATCGACGCTGTCTCCGGCGCTACCATGTCCTCTACTGCAGCAGTGACCGGCATTAATGAAGCATATGATTTCTTACAGACAGTGAAATAAGAAAACGGAGGTTTCAATATGAAGTTAAGATATCCGGCAGAAGCCTTTGCTCTGGGAATTGTTCTTTTTTCCGCAGGCATGAAGGAAGCCTTTGCAGCCGGGATCCTGGTGATCTTCACTTCTGTATTCGCAGAACTTTTGAAGAATCTTCTGGAAAAGGCAGTTCCCACATGGAGTCTGAAGCTCTGTGTCTACATTGCCTCCGGTTCTGTCTGCGCTTCCGCTTTTCTTGCAGGCTTTGCGGTTCTGGGAACTGTTCTTACTACAGAACTGTGGATCATGGTCTTTATCGTAGGACTTCTCTGCGGAAAACATGCACTTTCCGGAAATACAGACGGTGAATATGGCGAACTCCTTCTGGAATCCGCCTTTGTCTGGGGACTGTGGATCCTGTTTACTGTTTTCCGCGAATTTCTGGGCAGCGGAAGCATCTTCGGAAATACAGTCCTTACGGCATCCTTCCAGTCCAAAGCCTTCCTGAATACCACCTTTGCATTCATGGAAGCGGGACTTGTCCTTGCATCCGTAAACGGAATCCTGAAAAAAGACTGCAAAGAAATGAACAGCCTGTTTCCTGTAATTCCTGCTATGTTTCTCTTCCACCCCTTTACATTGGAAAGCTTTGCAGGACTCCCGGGAACCATATGGGTGATCGTTGTTCCCATCCTTTTGTTCCTTTCTGTAAAACAGACTTTAAAATTTGCCCGTACCGGAAAGTTCTTCCGTGGGCTTCCTGTAGATATGCTGGCAGCAGGATTCATTTATATGATCCTGAGCATCTACTGATCTTTTCAGCGGCATGGCCTTTGGGCTGTGCCGTTTTTTATACCATTTTTTATATAAATTTTATTTGACAAAGTATATGCGCGATGCTATAATTCCTCCCCGATATCTCAACCGAAAGGAGCGTTTCTATGACATTTTATCAGGAGCTGCAGCTGAACCAGCAGGGTTCTAAAGCAATCATCAAAGCTTCTTCCACCCCTGGGGAAAAGCTGCGCCATATTTCCATTTATCTGTTCAAGATCCTCATCACCATGGTTTTCTGTATGGCTTTTGTTATGGGCTACAGCAAAATCTTCGGAGATGAAAACAGTATTGTAGGCGTTATTGTTCTTCTTTGTATCATGGTCTTCCGGTATGCTGATTTCGGAATGCAGATGCCGGGATCTCTGGCATCCCTTGCCATAATCTTCAGTATTCTTGCATTTGGACCCAGACTGGCAAACGCTGCCGGACTTTTTGGAGAGCTGGTCATCAACGCAATCTGCATCTTTGCCCTTCTGCTTCTGGGCTGCCACAATGTCATGATGGCAAATCATTCCACCCTTGTCCTTGGCTATCTTCTGCTTTACGGCTATGATACCACCGGAAAAACCTATCTGATGAGACTGGCTGCCATAGGAGCAGGAGCTGTTCTGACTGCTCTTGTCTTTTACAGAAATCACCGAAAGCTGAGCTACAAAAGAAAACTCCGCGATGTTATAAAAGAATTCCGGCTGACTTCCCTTCGGACACGCTGGCAGCTGACCGTAACCTTTGGCGTTTCCACTGCAGTCTTTCTCGGAGGACTTTTTCATATTCCAAGAACTATGTGGATCGGAATTGCCGCCATGTCCGTGCTTCTTCCTTTCCGCACAGATATGAAAGAAAGAGTCAGAGGACGTATTCCCGGAAACATTATCGGCGCTGTTGTCTTCCTTGGCATTTGTGTATTCCTTCCCGCCTCTGTCTTTCCTTATATCGGTGTTATCGGAGGCATCGGCGTAGGTCTTTCCGCCACCTATCAGTGGCAGGCTGTATTTAATTCTCTGGGCGCTATGGCAATCGCCACCAGTATTCTGGGGCTTCCCGGAGCTATCCTTTTCCGCATCGCCAATAATCTTCTGGGTTCTGTCTACGGACAGGCTTTTGAAAAAATATCCAGCCGGTTCCTTGACCGGATCACTCCTGCTCAGACCTGATCTTCTTTTTCCGGCATGATAAAAAGCCACAGCTTCTGACATTTCTTCAATGTCGGAAACCATGGCTTTTTTCTTATTCAGAATATCTGTATCCTACAAAAAAACAGGCTTTTTCAGGCGTTCTCCTCCAGAATGTCTCTTACCAGACAGCGGATAAAATCTCTGCATTTTCCGCATCCTGTTCCAAACCCGGTCGCCTTCTGCACTTCATCAAAATCCTTCGCACCTGCCTTAATGGCATCTTCAATCATCCCATAGGTAATATTCTTACAATGGCATGCTTCTTTTTTTCGGTTCATAAATCACCCTCTCTTTCTGCTTCATTCTATTTTTATTCCCACACCTTCCATGGCGCGTTTCCTTTCTGCCACAGTTCCTCCAGATAATTCTTTTCGCGAAGCGTATCCATGCACTGCCAGAAACCTTTATGGCGGTATGCGTTCAGCTGTCCGCTGCGGGCTGCCTCTACAAGAGGCTCCTTCTCAAACACTGTGGAATCTCCCTGGATCAGATCCATGATCTCCGGTTCGAGAACCATAAAACCGGCATTGATCCAGCCGCCGTCCTCTTTTTTCTTCTCTTTGAAGTTTGTGATAGTCCCGTCCTCGCAGATATCAAGAATGCCAAAACGTCCTCCCGGCTGGGCAGCTGTAATAGTTGCCATTTTTCCATGGGATCTGTGGTATTCCAGAAGATCCTTTATGTTCACATCTGCTACGCCGTCCCCATAAGTCAGCATAAATGTGTCTCCGTCCAGATATTCCCTGACTCTTTTGATACGTCCTCCGGTCATGGTATACAGCCCCGTATCCACAAGCGTCACCTTCCATGGCTCCAGAGTGTTGTTATGGACGATCATCTTGTTTTCCTGAGTAAAGTCAAAGGTAATGTTGCTGTTATGCAGATAATAATCTGCAAACCATTCCTTGATCACATGCTGTTTATAACCGCAGCAGATCACAAACTCATTAAATCCATAATGAGAATACATTTTCATAATATGCCATAAAACAGGCTTTTCTCCGATCTCGATCATTGGCTTGGGCTTCAGATGGCTTTCCTCACTGATCCTCGTTCCAAATCCTCCTGCCAGAATAACAACCTTCATATATATTCTCCAATCTTCCTTTATCGTATCCATTGTTTTGATGTGTAAACTGATTTTTATTTCTTTTTCATTCTAATACAAATACGTCCAAAAGAAAACCCCAAAAGATAAAAAGCCATACAGTCAGCCGGGAAATCGTTACTGTTCATGACCTTCACAGTAACGGTAAATCAACTTTTCCCAACCGACCATACGGCTGTTAAAATATCCTGTCAGGATTCTGATCTTCTGACAGATTCATTTTATCGTATCTTTGCAGCTTTTTTTGCCTGGGTTTCTTCCCAAAGTCTGTCTGCTTCAGGCGCCCACTGCCGGGCATAGGCTGTACACTTTCCGCACAGATGCTCTGCTGTTTCCGGGGACTGCAGATCTGTGGAATGGGCTCCCGACTCTTTTACCAGCTTCTGGAGAATCTCCGGATTCTCCAGCATCGGGCAGGGACGAAGCATATTTTCATTAAATGGCTGATTATTATGGTATGCCATGAACAGCGGCTGCTTCAGAATCTCAAGGATTGTATTTTCCCGGATATTTCCGTTGGAATAATGGATGAACACACAGGGTTCCGCATCTCCATTGGCATTAATATGGAAGTAATTTCTTCCTCCTGCAATGCAGCCCCCGACAAACTCTCCGTCATTCTGAAAATCCATGGTAAACAGTCCCGGTCCGTGTTCCATGTTTCGGATTTCTCTTACTCTGTCGTGCATATAGACCCTCTGTTCTGCTGTTGGCAGAAGCTCCAGAGACGCATCGTTTCCAACCGGCATATAATGAAAATACAGAGAATAACGGCAGCCTTTTTCCACCAGCATATTTACAAACTCATCACTTGTCACACTGTCGATGTTCTGACTGGTGTAGCAGATCGAAGTACCAAAAACAAGGCCATTCTCCTTCAGAAGCTCCATAGCATGCATTACTTTGCCATAAACACCCTCTCCACGACGCAGGTCATTCACTTCCAGCTTTCCCTCCAGACTCAGAGCCAGGAACAGGTTTCCTGCTTCCTGCATCTGACGGCAGAGTTCTTCATCTACAAGAGTTCCGTTTGTGTAAGCAAGGAATACACAGTCGTTATGTTTTTTGCAGAGTGCGATCACATCTTTTTTGCGTACCATAGGTTCTCCGCCTGTCAGCATATAGAAATAAACGCCAAGCTCTTTTCCCTGGGTAATGACAGAATCCATTTCCTCAAAGGTAAGATTCAGCTTATTTCCGTATTCTGCCGCCCAGCATCCTGTACAGTGAAGATTGCAGGCGCTGGTAGGATCCATAAGAATGATCCATGGAATATTGCAGTTATGTACTTTTCGCATTTCACGAATGGTCTTTGTACCATGATAAAAAGCCTCATATCCCAGATTCACAAGTGTCGTCCTCAGAACATTGGGATGAAGTTCATCCACCATAGAACTAACATATCGGTTCAGCGTATATTCCGGATTTAAGGCTGCCCGTCTTAAATATTCCCAGTTGATCCCCAGATTAAAATCATTCATATATTTTTCTGCGGTGTCAAGGATCTTTTCATAAGCGCCCTGACGGTCTTTATTGATCTGACCGAGTTCATGCTCTATGACTCCTGAAAAAACTTTTCTGCCTGCTGCGTGTGCGATTCTGTTCATCTGCAATTCCTCCCTGTAATGTACGCTTCCAAAACGGTACCTGATTTTGCTTATCAATTGGTATAGCTTTCATTATAGGCGGAAATGTACTTTTTTCCATAAACAAAAACTGAACTGTGTTTAGTTTTTTATCATTCAGAGCATTTTGTCTAGTTTCTTCAATTCACTGAAAGGAATCGTTCCTCCAAAAAGATCCAGCGCGCTGCCTACGGTAACGTCCAGCAGTCCCTTTCCATAAACATTCAGAAGCCGGATATCCTCCATACTTCCTACACCTCCTGCATAGGTAACAGGTTTTTCTCCATATTCAGCAAGGATTTCCGCAAGCTCTGTCTCTATACCGGAAGCTTTTCCTTCCACATCTACTGCATGAATAAGAAACTCGTCACAATGGCTTCCAAGCTCCCGCATTCTTTCCGGCGTTACTTCCACATCTGTAAATTTCTGCCAGCGATCCGTAACAATATAGTATGCACCGTCTCTTTTCCTGCAGCTGAGATCCAGGACAAGATGTTCTTTCCCTGTCTCTCTTTCTATTTTTTCCAGATTTTCCCAGCACAGACTGCCATCCCGAAACACATAGGAGGTCACAATCACATGGCTTGCCCCTGCGTCCAGATACTGCTGTGCATTATCCGCGCGTACTCCTCCTCCGATCTGCAATCCTCCGGGAAAAGTTTTCAGCGCCTTTCGAGCCTGTTCTCTGGTCTCTTCAAAATATGGAGAGCTTTCCGGATTCAGAAGAATCACATGTCCTCCCCCGAGACCCGCTTCTTTGTAAAGAGATGCATAAAATGCAGCATCCTGTTCCGAAACAAAATTTTCCCGCGCCTGATCTCCGGCATCCTTCAGGCTTCCTCCTACAATCTGCTTCACCTTACCATTATGTATATCAATACATGGGCGAAATCGCATTATATCCCCTCCTCTTCTGCTTTCCCGCCAGCTGTCTGACGGTACTTTCTCCTGTACAAAACATGCCGCATACGCAGATGGAAAAAGCTTCTGAAAATCCAGCTTTTTCCTGTATGCAGTATCCGGCAATGCCAACATGATCCTTTTATATTCAGCATCCTTGGTATCCTGTATAAAATTACCGGTATGCTGATATCATATTATGATTTTATTTTCTGTGCAACTTTATTTTGTTGTATCAGGTCACAAAAATTTCTCCTGCTGTCTGTTCACAATAGCTTTTATCTTCCTTCTGCCGCATTGTCTACAGCATCTCCCATATCTTTTACTGCATTTCCTACTCCATCTCCCAGATCTTTCACACTGTTGCCAATTTCACCGGAAATGGTATCGTCGTTTCTGTCAGTATCCTTATTTTCATCCATCATGCCGTCTGCGCTGCCTTCTGTATTGTCTCCGGCAATTGTATTATCATCTGCGGCATTATTTTCGGAAGCTGTATTGCCATCGGCTGTATTTTCATTGTCATTTGCCGCATTTTCATTTACTGTATCGTTTCCTTCCATATCATTTGCAGTATCTCTGTTGGAATCCTCCTGTTTTTTGTCTCCCCGATCCGTACTGTCAGAATTCCCCTTATTGTCTGTCATGGTTCCTGATTCGTCTGCATTATTATCTGTGTTTTCTCCGCAGGCTGTAAACGCCCCCAGGGCAAGCACCAGCATCATACCTGTCATAATCTTTTTTAAATTTTTCATACTGATCCGTCTCCTTTTCTTGGATTTTATTCTGATACAGATAATATGTGCAGTTTGCAAAATAATATCAAAGGAATTTTTTTCCAAAAAATTGTGTTTGTGGATATGGGACGGAATATAATTTTGTGTCTGTAAGTAGCAGCGTTGATGTACAGGAGTCAGAGAAATCTTCCACAGAAGCTGGTTCGCGATTTGGAACGTTCTATGTTTCTGCTTCTTTGCAAAAAACGTCCCCCTCAAACATGCCTGATATTAGATATGTAAATCTTTTTTGCAAAATATCATAATTCCGATCATATAAAGCCCCACTGCGCCGATTCCCAATACAGCAGCGCCAATAATTGCACTGTTTTCACCGGATATCATTCCGTACGCATCAAAAAGAGTAAAGAAAGTTAAATATTTTGCTGCCTCTGCCTTTTCGCCCACATTAGCAAGCATCTGAAGCACATACATAAGCGCCGGAATCCCTGCTCCGAAAGCAACGCTGTATTTCGTATCCGAAAAAATGCAGGATGCAAGAAAACAAATACTGCCGATAAACAAATGCAGACACAAGAGAGCGGCATTTAATTTCAACAGTTCCGATATTACAAGTTCATTGGGAAAACCAATCTCAGCAATTACGATTTCCAGTCCGGTTGTATAAATGACAAGAAACAGTATTCCGCTGATCAGAACGAATGCCTGCGTTGCTGCAACAGTTCTTCGTTTTACCGGCGCAGCAAGCAAGCTAACCATGGAGCCCTTATCTGTATACCTGGCGATCAGTCCATTTCCGCGTAAAATACAGAACACCATAGGAAAAATTAATAATATAAATCCATAAAGGTAGGAAATCATAAAACCGATCAGGCTTGTGGAACCTGCAGTCATTCCAACTGATGCCATTATTTCCGGCATTATCGCATAAAAACTGTCCAATGTTTTCATCATCTCCGGATCATACATGCTGATGATAACAGAAACATACATAGATATGACAGCAGCAAATATAACAAGCATTTTCAGGCTGCCTTTCATCTCTCGTTTATACAGAGCCATATTAAGCAATTGGAGCACCTCCGTAATAATCCATAAAAATTGTTTCAAGACTTTGCTTCGCAGATACCGTAACATTACTTCCGTCACATATTCCTTTAAAATCTCTCGCAAAATCTTCCGCAAGTTCCGGAGAATCCAAATGTACCGTATAGGTACGCATATGACGTTCTCTTAATTTTTCAACCAGATCAACCGCAGCCAGCTTTCCGTCCCGGATCATACCGATACGGTCGCAGGTACGTTCTACTTCCTCAAACATATGGCTTGATAAAAGAATCGTTTTTCCTTTCCTTTTTTCTTCTGCAATCAGTTCGATAAAACGATTCTGCATCAGTGGGTCAAGCCCGCTTGTGGGTTCATCTAAAATCAATATATCCGGATTATGCATAAATGCTGAAACAATTCCCAGTTTCTGTTTCATTCCCTTACTCATTTTTTTGATTTTGCCCTTTGGATCTAATTCAAATCGATCAAGCATTTCCTGGGTTCGATTATCCTTTTCGATGTTTCGGTAGTCTGATATAAATTTCAGAAATTCCTTTCCCGTCATATTATCAAAAAAACTGATTTCCCCGGGAATATATCCTACTCTTTTTTGGATCATTTCACGATCTTTCCAGCAGTCCAGTCCATGAATCTGGCAGTTTCCCTCCTTTGCTTTAATAAATCCCATCAAATGACGGATTGTTGTTGTTTTTCCTGCTCCGTTTGGACCTAAAAAACCAAAAGCTTCACCTTTTTCTACCTGAATAGACACATGAAATATTCCTCTGCCCGAACCATAATCTCTGGTCAGATTCCGTATATTTATTTCACTCATTGAAATTTTTCTCCTTATATGAATCCCTGGCTGTCATATCGGTTTCTGTATAAAATTTTTGCCTGTTTCGTATATTTTCTAATAAATTCTGTTTTCGCGTTTGTATATCCATCTCTGTCATGCTCATAATCCTTCCACAGTTTCAGCTTTAATTTTTCATATTCTCTGGCGGCATCAGGATGTTCAATCAGGTAATCGCGAAAATACAGTTCATTATTATCACCATAATACCTTAAATGTAAATGAAAGACCCTGTCAGCAAATCCTTTCTCCGTATATCCTTTGTTAAAAGAAATCCCTTCTTCTCTTTGTGCCATACAAATATAACCGTCATTTATGATTCGCTCTTTATAATCAGATAAGCTGCTCCTCTTTGGGACTTCCACAAGAATGTCAATAATTGGTTTTGCCCAGACAGCCGGAATTGCAGTGCTTCCTATATGGCTTATTCTTTCAATTTGCGGAAGATTTTCTTCCAGCAGATTCTTTTCTTCAAGATACCATTCTTTCCAATGCTCCTGGTGTTCCGTCAGAAAAATGGGGAACAACTGCCACAGTTCTTCTAAACTCATTTCAGATAATTTCTTTCCCATTATTTTTCCTTTAAATTCTGTTTGTAGTGGTGGGGCAGGCGAATTTCTATTTGGCTGGTATCCACTTTCAGATGCAGAAAGAAAAAGGCAGATCATAGTGCCTTGCGAGGCTTCCGTTGGTAAGCCTGTGTTAGCTGCTGCCACCGGGCACGCTGTCTGAGCTGTCAGGCGAGTTCGTGCGAATGGCAGCAAATCAGCGCACAGGTTTACCAGGAAACACAGCACAGCACATGATCTGCCTTTTTTTTATATACATCGTCTGTGGGTAACAGGAAATAAAAATTCACCCCACTCCCACAAACAGAAATTTTGGTATCCTTTTATTTTGCTTCAATCACATCTGCCATATCGTACTTTCCCGCTGGCTTCCCTGCAAGAAATTTGGCAGCTTCTACAGCGCCCTTTCCAAATACGGCCTTGGAATAAGCAGTATGCTTAAACTCGATCACCTCATCCGGACCTGCAAAGATCACCTCATGATCTCCTACAATCGTTCCGCCTCTGACAGCAGAAATCCCAATCTCCTTATGTGAACGCATCTCTCTTTTCTGACTGCGGTCAAACACATAGTTATATTCGTTTCCCATTGCCTCATTGAGACTGTCTGCAAGAGCAAGGGCAGTACCGCTTGGCGCATCCAGCTTCAGACGGTGATGACGCTCCACGATCTCCATATCGAATCCTGCTGCTGCAAGAACTTTCGCCGCCTCCTGGATCAGCTTCAGAAGTGTGTTGATACCCAGAGACATGTTTGCCGATTTCAGGACTGCAGTTTTCTTCGCAGTTTCTTCAACCTTTGCAAGCTGTTCTTCACTTAAGCCCGTAGTACAGAGAACAACCGGAAGCTTTCTTTCTGCACAGTAATCCAGAAGCGCATCTACTGCTTTTGCAGAAGAAAAATCAATCACTACATCAATATCCTCCTGGCATGCAGAAAGCTCTGTATATACAGGATAGGAAGTATTTCCTCTGTCTGCGATATCTACTCCGGCTACGATCTGTGCCTCAGGATCTTTCTCCACAAGACCGGAGATCACCTGTCCCATATGTCCACAGCAGCCGTGCATCATAATCTTTATCATAATTTCCTCCTCATTGTGCGTGTTTTTGCACATCCAGGTACACTCTCGAGTGTTTCCTCCTCATTGTGCGTATTTATGCCAGCTTCAGACCGTAATCCACCATTGCTTTCCTGAGGATTTCTTTATTGCTCTCTTCCATTTCACAAAGAGGCATACGAAGAGGTCCCACTTCCATTCCCATCATATTCATAGCGGTTTTTACCGGGATAGGATTCACTTCACAGAACAGGGCATTCACAAGAGGAATGGCTTCAATCTGGAGTTTTGCAGCTTCCTTGATATCACCCTCCAGGAATTTCATTACCATATCATGTGTCTGCTTAGGCGCAACATTGGAAAGAACTGAGATCACTCCAAGTCCGCCAAGGGACAGCACTGGAAGAACCTGATCATCATTTCCGGAATAAAGTTCCAGCTTCTCTCCTGCAAGAGATACTGTCTTGGCAATCTGAGAAAGATCACCGCTGGCAGCTTTGATTCCAACGATATTTTTAACATTTTTTACAAGTGCAGCCACAGTTGCCGGCTGAAGATTACAGCCTGTACGGCTTGGTACGTTATACATGATGATCGGTGTTTCCGGAACAGCTTCTGCAATAGCTGTATAATGTGCGATCAAACCTTTCTGAGTAGCCTTATTATAATAAGGAGTCACGATCAGAAGTGCATCTGCTCCATAAGAAGCAGCTTCTTTTGACAGCATGATCGCTGTTTCTGTACAATTAGAACCTGTACCAGCAATTACAGGAACACGTTTTGCCACCTTATCAATAGTAAACTTGATGGTTTTCAGGTGTTCTCCATGTGTCATAGTAGATGACTCCCCTGTAGTTCCGCAGATGATAATGGCATCTGTACTGTTAGCGATCTGATACTCCAGAATCTCCTCCAGTTTATCATAATTTACACTTCCGTCTTCATGCATAGGTGTAATGATCGCAACACCTGCTCCCTTAAAAATTGCCATATCAGTTCCTCCTTTATCCTTCTGTACTATATTATGCAAATAACAGCTCTGCCGACTTATGCCTCAGGCTGTATTTCAGAATCATTTTTTTCAACCGTATCTTCTGTAAGTCTTATTACTGTATCTACATACGGTCTCAGTCCTTCCGGCAGATTCGTACCGGTCATAACAATCTGCATACTCCGGTCTCTCTGCCTGAGGATCTCTGCAACTGTATCCGCTGAAACGATTCCCTGCTCTATTACTCCCAGTATTTCATCCAGAAGCAGAAAATCACATTCCTGCGTAACAATTACTTTTCTTGCAAAATTTAATCCATTAAGAATATTAGCCCGCTCTTCTTCTTTCTCCTCATCGGTAAGATCATCGTAGCAGCAGTCCTGTTTTTCAAAACGGAAAATCTTGATGTCCAGATCATCCAGCTGTTCTAAAAAATCAACTGAACGCCGTTCCCTGCCTTTCAGAAACTGGATGATAATAACGCTTTTTCCCTCAGCAGCTGCGCGAAGGCTCTGTCCAAGTCCTAATGTAGTCTTTCCCTTCGCACTTCCGCAGTATGCTTCTATTAATTCTTTTTCCATGACAATTCCTCTTAGTATTGATGAAACTGCATCTTTTTTAATGTCCTTATCTTACCGCAGATTTTCTGAAATTGCAAGCATTACTCTGGCAGAGCCCTATATATATTCGCCCTGTTTATATGCAGGCATATCGCTTCTATATCCCTCTCTTCCCGACATACCAACTCGATTTCACTTCTCCCATATGGCAGCCTATACAGCCAGATACTTATAATACTTCTGGCTGTATAACCTGTCTCATGTCCCGGTTTATTCCAGGTATTCCAGCTTGCTGACGGAAACTTCGTAAGCTGTGCGGCGCTCTGTCTGATTTTCACCCAGTTTTTTTACATATTCCCTGCTCTGGATCCTTCCCCAGATCAGAACATGTCCCCCAACCGTAAATGCTGACGCATAACGTGCGTTTCTTCCCCAGCAGATACAGGGTATGTAATCTGATTTTCCATAGGGACGGTTTACTGCCAGAAGCACATCTGCGATTTCTCTTCCCAGAGGAGTTTTGCGGTAAACCGGAGGTTTACAGATATACCCATCCATAAAAATCTGATTAGTCGGGATCACATCTTCATCCTGCCCAATAAATCTTACCTCTCTGGCAAATACGGAAAGCACCAGACGATTATGCTTTTCTTCATGACGGTTATAGGATCGAAACTGACCGCTGATCTCTATATATTCGCCCACATAATTCTGCGTTACATCTACCAGTCTTTCAGAAACCATCACCGGAATCCTGTCTTCGGAATCACTGAGTCGTTTCACAATGAGATCCATCACAAAAAATCCCTCTCCGAATACCTGATGACTGAATGTAAAGCCGGTAGCAATCTTCCCCATGATCGATACCTGATTGTTTTCAATGATTTTGTCTGCCATAATACAGTTCTCCTTCCTCTTTGGGTATTTTGTCTATATTAGCCTATGTACCTGTCCGGAAGTTTAGAACCCAAATCTCAAAAATTTTTTTGGAACACCTTGTATTCTTTGAAAAATGTGGTAAACTGAAATGTCGTACCATGAATAAAACACATTAATATAGAAGAAAAAAGAAAGGATTTCGATTTTTATGAAGACCAAACGCGAAGATGTACGCAACGTTGCCATTATCGCCCATGTTGACCATGGCAAGACCACTCTGGTGGATCAGCTTCTGAAACAGAGCGGTGTTTTCCGTGAAAACCAGGAGGTACAGGAGCGTGTTATGGACTCCAACGATATCGAGCGCGAGCGTGGTATCACAATTTTGTCCAAAAACACAGCTGTCCATTATAAGGACGTAAAGATCAATATCATTGATACTCCGGGACATGCTGATTTCGGGGGAGAAGTGGAACGTGTACTGAAAATGGTAGACGGTGTAATTCTTCTTGTCGATGCCTTTGAAGGTGCTATGCCGCAGACAAAATTCGTTTTGAAAAAAGCTCTTGAGCTGGATCTCCATGTAATCGTATGCATCAACAAGATCGACCGTCCGGAAGCCCGTCCTGATGAAGTCATCGACGAAGTTCTGGAACTTCTCATGGATCTGGAAGCTTCTGATGAGCAGCTTGACTGCCCGTTCCTGTACGCTTCCGCCAAAGCAGGCCATGCGGTCCTTGACCTTTCCGACACACCGGAAAACATGGAGCCTCTTTTTGAAACCATTCTGAAATATATTCCGGCTCCGGAAGGAGATCCGGATGCCGATACTCAGGTTCTTATCAGTACCATTGACTACAATGAATATGTAGGCCGTATCGGTGTAGGTAAAGTAGAAAACGGTAAGATCGCAGTAAATCAGGAACTGACACTTCTGAACCATCATGACCTTGATAAACGCCAGAAAGTAAAGATCAGCAAGCTTTATGAATTTGACGGCTTAAATAAAGTAGAAGTAAAGGAAGCTTCCATCGGTTCTATCGTAGCTGTTTCCGGTATTGCAGATATCCATATCGGTGATACCCTCTGCGGCGGAGATAACCCGGAATCCATCCCATTCCAGAAAATCTCTGAGCCTACAATTTCCATGAACTTCCTTGTAAATGACAGTCCTCTGGCTGGTCAGGAGGGTAAATACATCACTTCCCGCCACCTTCGCGACCGTCTTTATAAAGAGCTGAACACTGACGTCAGCCTTCGTGTGGAGGATACAGAAAGCACTGAATGCTTTAAAGTTTCCGGCCGTGGAGAGCTTCATCTTTCTGTCCTTATTGAAAATATGCGACGTGAAGGCTATGAGTTTGCAGTCAGCAAACCGGAAGTTCTTTATCATGTAGACGAACGGGGCAAAAAGCTGGAGCCTATGGAACTTGCCTATGTAGATGTTCCGGAGGAATTTTCCGGTACAGTGATTCAGAAGCTCAGCGAGAGAAAAGGCGAGCTTCAGGGAATGAGTACCGCAAGCGACGGTTCTGTCCGTCTGGAATTCCACATTCCTTCCCGTGGACTGATCGGCTTCCGAAGCGATTTTATGACTTCCACCAAAGGAACCGGTATCCTGAATACAATTTTTGACGGATACGCTCCATACAAAGGAGATTTCCAGTACCGTAAACAGGGCTCCCTGATCGCCTTTGAAGCAGGCGAAGCCGTTACCTATGGACTTTTCTCCGCTCAGGAGCGCGGCGTCCTCTTTATCGGACCAGGGGCAAAGGTTTACAGTGGTATGGTCATCGGTCAGAACGGAAAGGCAGAGGATATCGAACTGAATGTCTGCAAAACCAAACACCTGACCAACACACGTTCCTCTTCCGCCGACGAGGCTCTGAAACTGACACCGCCCAAGGTATTAAGTCTTGAACAGGCCATTGAGTTTATCGATAATGACGAACTTCTGGAGATTACTCCCAGCAGTCTTCGTATCCGTAAGAGAATTCTTGACCCAAGAGAAAGAAAACGTGCAGGCTTTAAGAAAAACTAAAAACACCTGAAACACTATCATAAATATTGTTTCTGAAATACATCATCCCCCTGTATGACTCATATGAATCATGCAGGGGGATGTATTATTTCTGTATAAAGAACATTCAGGGGATTTGTTTTATTGTATATTTTTTATTTACTGGAAATCAATGATATCTGCCCAACGGAGAAGGAATTCCTCTTCTTCCTCCACACCTTTTGTCAGCTGTGCTGCTGCTGCAACAGGAAGCCATTTCTGTACATACTGTTTTGCAGTATCGCTCTTCCTGCAGAAAAGATTCAGGTACAGATCTGCCGCTTTCTGATCCTTAAGAGCAAACTCAAGATAAGTAATGGCTGCATCGCCGCTGGCATTTCCCTGTGTTGCATGAGCCCAGTCTACAATCTTCATGGTTCCGTCCTCTGTTACGATCACATTGCTTGGATTAAAATCTCCGTGACAAAGCTTGGTATGATTTGGCATGGAATCCAGTCTTGTAAGAAGCTCATAGCGGACAGTCGCATCAAGCTTGTCCTTCATGCTCTCGATCTTACGGGCAAATTTGTCCTTCTGAAGTGTAAGACGGGGAGCTTTTTTCTCATGCATGGAGAGCTGAAGATCCACAAATTTTTCCATGTATTCTTCCATCTTGTCCGGATTCTCCTGCATCAGCTGTTCCAGAGTTCTGCCTTCCACATACTCGATCACAACCGCCCATTCTCCATCGATCTGTGTTACTTCCAGCACCTTCGGGATATCCAGTCCGCTTTCCTCTACGCGAGCCTGGCAGAGAGCTTCGTTAAAGACATTTGCCTTTCCGTGCTCTTTGGTAAATACCTTGATGATACGGTCTCCGTCTTTGTAGACTACCTTGTATGGACGTGTCAAAAATACTTTTTTGTCTTTCAGATTCATGGTAAATACCCTCCCTTTTCTTTATTTGGACTCTTTTCCGTAGTAAGCCTTCAGATAAATTTCTTTCAGCTCAGACATCAGCGGATATCTCGGATTCGCACCTGTACACTGGTCATTAAACGCCTGCTCTGTCATTTCGTCCAGAGTCTCCAGGAAATATTTTTCATCCACATTATAGTCTTTGATAGTCGGCTTAATCTCGATGATCTTTTTCAGTTCCTCAAGCTTCTCAAGAAGCTTCTCAAATACTTCCTGATCGTCTTTTCCGGTAAGTCCTACAAAGCGTCCGATCTCTGCATAACGCGCCAGTGTATGCGGGTACTGATACTGCGGGAATGTACCCATCTTTGTTGGTACTTCAGCACTATTATAACGCATAACATCTGTAAGAACCAGCGCATTTGCAATTCCGTGAGGAATATGATGGAAAGCGCCAAGCTTATGGGCAAGTGAGTGGTTCACACCCAGAAACGCATTTGCAAAAGCCATACCTGCCATACAGGAAGCGTTTGCCATATGATCTCTTGCTTCTACGTCATTTCCGTCTCTGTAAGCTCTTGGCAGGTAATCAAATACCAGTTTGATCGCTTTCAGAGCAAGACTGTCTGTATAATCAGAAGCCATGACAGACACATAAGCTTCAATAGCATGAGTCATAACGTCAATACCGGAAGCACAGGTCAGTCCCTTTGGTGCGCTCATCATATTATCTGTATCTACAATCGCCATATTCGGCATAAGCTCGTAATCTGCCAGAGGCCATTTGATACCGGTATCCTTGTCTGTGATAATGGCAAAAGGTGTTACCTCAGATCCTGTACCGGAGGATGTAGGAATTGCTACAAAATAAGCTTTTTTACCCATTTTCGGGAAGGTATAAATCCTCTTTCTGATATCCATGAAATCCATAGACATATCCTCAAAGTCTGCGTCCGGATTCTCATAAAGTACCCACATGATCTTTCCTGCATCCATTGCGGAACCGCCGCCAAGAGCAATAATACAGTCCGGCTCAAAGGCACGCATTGCTGCTGCTCCGGCTTTTGCAGATGCAAGAGAAGGATCCGGTTCTACATCAGAGAAACAGGTATGAACGATTCCCATCTGATCCAGCTTGTCTTCGATTCTCTTTGTGTATCCGTTTTTATAGAGGAAAGAGTCTGTTACGATAAAGCAGCGTTTCTTGCCCATAACAGTTCCCAGTTCATCAAGTGCAACCGGCATACAGCCTTTTTTGAAGTAAACCTTTTCCGGTGTTCTCATCCAGAGCATGTTCTCTCTCCTCTCTGCAACAGTCTTAATATTGATCAGGTGCTTCACTCCTACGTTTTCGGAGACAGAGTTGCCGCCCCAGGAACCGCAGCCAAGTGTAAGAGAAGGAGCAAGCTTAAAGTTGTAAAGATCGCCGATTCCACCCTGAGAGGACGGAGTATTTACAAGGATACGGCAGGTCTTCATTGCTGCTGCATGTTTTGCCATTTTTTCTTTTTCATTTACATTGATATAAAGAGAAGATGTATGTCCATATCCGCCGTCAGCTACCAGCTGTTCAGCCTTTGCGATTGCTTCGTCAAATGTTTTTGCCTTGTACATGGCAAGCACCGGAGAAAGTTTCTCATGAGCAAACTCTTCGCTGATATCTACAGATTCCACCTCTCCGATCAGGATTTTTGTCTCTGCCGGAACCTTTACACCTGCCATTTCTGCGATTGTGGCAGCCTTCTGACCTACAATTTTTGCATTCAGAGCGCCGTTGATAAGAATGGTCTTTCTCACTTTGTCAAGCTCGTCTTTTTTCAGGAAGTAGCAGCCTCTGTAAAGGAATTCCTCTTTCACTGCCTGATACACGCTTTCAAGCACAGTCACAGACTGCTCAGAAGCACAGATCATACCATTGTCAAAAGTTTTGGAATGGATGATGGAGTTTACTGCCAGACGTACATCTGCTGTATCGTCAATGATAACCGGTGTATTTCCTGCGCCTACGCCAAGCGCCGGCTTTCCTGAGGAATAAGCTGCCTTTACCATTCCAGGACCGCCTGTTGCAAGGATGATGTCTGCCTCTTTCATAACCAGATTGGTAAGCTCAAGACTTGGCACGTCGATCCATCCGATGATCCCTTCCGGCGCTCCTGCTTTCACTGCTGCTTCCAGGACAGTCTTTGCCGCCTCAATAGTAGAAGCCTTTGCACGGGGATGCGGACTGATGATGATTGCGTTTCTTGTTTTCAGAGCAATCAGAGTTTTAAAAATAGCAGTTGAAGTAGGGTTTGTAGTCGGAATAACTGCTGCGATCAGTCCGATCGGTTCTGCGATCTTTTTGATTCCATAAACCGGATCCTCTTCGATCACTCCGCAGGTTTTTGTGTCTTTATATGCATTGTAGATATATTCCGCTGCATAATGGTTTTTGATGACCTTATCTTCTACAATACCCATACCTGTTTCTGCAACAGCCATTTTTGCCAGAGGAATGCGGGCTTTGTCAGCAGCGGTAGCTGCAGCCTTAAAGATCCTGTCTACCTGCTCCTGTGTATAGGTGGCGAAAAGTTTCTGTGCTTCTTTCATCGCAGCCATCTTTGCTTCCAGCGCTTCTGCAGTATCGATCACAGCCGGGATGTGGGTTTCTGTCTTTGCCATGTGAAATCCTCCTTGTTATCCTTTTATTTTTTGCTTTTACCTGATAATGCGTCAAATAATTCTGTTAATCAATTAACGTTAATTATTTATCAAACTTGATACTGCTATTATATAAGTTTGTTAATCATTTGTCAATCATGGTTTTTACACAAAAACATTCCTGTACCTATTCTTTTTTTATCAGTAATGTACAAAAAATATTCTGGAATATTTTCCCGCTCTCCCGCATATCTTAATTGATGTGGCCCCAGAATGCATAAAGGTTATGCATAATACAGACCTTTTCCATAAAGTTTAACCCAGGATTAACAGGAACTTTTTTTCTATTTATCATAAGGAGCGTAAAATCATGAACAGTTGCATTGCAGTAAAAAACGATCAGAGACCTGTTTATACACAGATAGAAGAAGAAAGACAAAGATTGAAGAAAAAAGAACAATTTAAGCGTCTGCTGAATGGAAGTGAATTTCAGATGAAAGGAAAATGCGCCATCAGCCTGATGCTGACAAAGCTTGATATCATAAATACAATACTTACAATGAAATATGGACGAAACGTAATCCAATCACAGATCGGACGTCTCAAAGAATTTGACAGCATTTGCAAAAAAATGCAGAAAAAAGGTCTGGAACTGAATTTTGATCTTGCACTGGAAAAAATAAATGACCTGATCGGAGTACGGGCTGTCTGCGCTTACATGGATGATATCTATCAGGTAGCGGAGCTCTTAGGCAGACAAAAAGATATCCGTATCATCAAAACCAAAGATTATATCAAAGAGCCCAAAAAATCCGGCTATCAGAGCCTGCATCTGATTCTGGAGGCTGCCATCCCCCAGCAGGATGATATCCAGTGGTTAAAAATCGAACTGCAGCTCCGAACTGCGGCTATGGATTACTGGGCAAATCTGGATCACCAGCTCCGATACAAAAGAGGAAAAAAAGACGCACAGCTGATGGATGAGGAGCTTCAGCAATGTGCCTCTGTGATCCGTTCTCTGGATCAGAAAATGCTGAAGATCCGCAAAAAGATTGATAAAATTTAGACAAAAAATAACGCAGCAAAGCGGATCAACTTCCTGCATCTTTGAAGGAATTGATCCGCTCTGTACACCCTCCGGATCCGGAAGATATTTTTTCTATTTTGTAGTAAGACCATACTCTGCCGCCAGCTTCCTGAATTCCGGAAGGGAATGGAGAATCGTCTCATAAGAAACACAGTAGGCAAGCCTTACATATCCCGGGCATGCAAAAGAACTTCCAGGAACCATAAGGATATTGTATTTCTTACCTGCCTCACAAAATTCTTTTTCATCTGGAATCGGAGATTTTACAAAAAGATAAAAAGCTCCCTGCGGTTTAATACACTGAAATCCGCATTCTGTCAGCCCGTTATAAAGGGCAAGTCGGTTTCGGTCATAGGCTGCCACATCTGCCTTAACATCTACGCAGCGGCCAATCACCTTCTGCATCAGAGACGGCGCATTCACACTTCCAAGGATACGGTTTGCAATTCCTGCTGCAGTGATCACTGTCTCACTGTCTTCCAGTTCATCCGGAATCACCAGATATCCAATTCTCTCTCCCGGAAGGGACAATGACTTACTGTAAGAATAGCCCACCACTGTATTCTTGTAATATTTTGTCAGATAGGGCACTTCCACACCATCATAGGCCAGTTCCCGGTAAGGCTCATCCGAAATCAGATAAATCACATTCCCGTATTCTCTCTGTTTTTCCTCCAGAATGGCAGCCAGTTCCCGGATCGTCTCCTCCGAATAAACAACCCCTGTTGGATTATGAGGTGTATTTACGATCACCGCTCTGGTATTTGCGTTAATCTTCTCTTTCAGTTCCTGAAGATTTGGTTGAAACGTCTCTGTATCCGGAGAAACTTCTACGAGCCTGCCGTCATAGTTTCTCACATATGCCCCATATTCCAGAAAGTACGGGGCAAAAACGATTACCTCTTCATCTGGATTCAGGATTGTTTTCAGGATCACATTCAGTCCGCTTGCAGCTCCTACTGTCATAATCAGATTTTTAGCAGAAAAAGCTGTTCCAAAGCGACGGTTCAAAGACTGGGCAATCGTCTCTCTTACATCCTCAAAACCGGCATTGTTCATATAACCATGGAGTACCGTGGGGTCCTCGCTGTTCACCAGGTCGATGATTGCTTCCCGCACACAGTCCGGCGCCGGAACACTGGGATTTCCCAGACTGAAATCAAAAACCCTGTCTGCCCCGTATTTTTTTTTCAGACGGTTTCCCTCCTCAAACATCGTACGGATGGCAGAGTTATTCTGTACAAAAGGAATCATTTTTTCTGCTATCATTTCTGTCAGCTCCTGTCTTTTTTGTTCTTACTGTGTCCAAATGCAATCCAGCCTACCAGCACAAGCATCGCAATTCCTACGATCATCCAGGGAACAAAGTATGCCATTCCCTTCGGTTTAAACATATCATAATAACCCTTCAGGTAAATAATAGAAACTACTACCGGAAGCACGATCATCATGTACATCTGGATTCCTGACGGGAATTTCACGCCTTTTCCTGTGTTGGCTTCCTTCAGGAAGTTTTTCCATCCCCATCCTCTCTTTGAAGCGCAGAAAAGTACAAACAGCACGGATCCAAGAGGAAGAATATTATTGGATACAATAAAATCTTCCAGATCCATGATGTTGGTGCCTTCTCCCAGAATCTGGATTCCGGACCATGGGCCAAATCCCAGCACTGCCGGCATAGACAGAATGATCACAAGCACAATATTGACCATGACTGCTTTTTTGCGTGTCCAGCCCCAAAGGTCGATCGCAAAGGACAGAATGTTTTCAAATACAGCAATTACTGTGGAAAGAGCTGCAAAGGACATAAACAGGAAGAACAGAGTACCCCAGATTCTTCCGCCTATCATCTGATTAAATACATTGGGAAGTGTGATAAATACCAGCCCCGGACCGGCGCCCGGTTCCACACCAAAGGCAAAACATGCCGGAATGATAATCATACCTGCCATAAGCGCTACAAAAGTATCCAGACAAAGGATATTCAGACTTTCTCCGGCAAGAGTCAGATCTTTTTTCATGTAGCTTCCGAAGATCTCCATAGCTCCAATACCGATACTTAATGTAAAAAATGCCTGCGACATAGCACCAAAAATAACATTTCCGATACCTGCCTTTTTCATATTTTCAAAATTCGGGATCAGATAGAATTTGATTCCCTCCATAGCCCCGTCCAGCGTTGCGGAATGCACAGCCAGCACTACGATCAGTACCAGAAGACAGAGCATCATAACCTTGGTAATCCTTTCCACGCCATTCCGAAGCCCCAGAGAACAGATTCCAAAGGAAAGAAGAACTGCCAGGATCATCCAGAAGGTCATCGTACCTGTAGATTTCTGGAAATTCCCAAAGAACTCTGTTACCTGCTCTGTACCTGCTCCTGCAAGCTTTCCTGTCGCCATAACATAGCAATAATACATTGTCCAGCCTGCAACCATGGTATAGAACATCATCAGCATATAGTTACCAATCATTCCCATATAGCTGTATTTATGGAAATTGGATCCTTCCGGTTCCAGTTCGTGGAACGCTTTTGCCGTACTTTTTCTGCTGGCGCGTCCTACAGCAAACTCGCTGACAAGGATCGGCAGACCCAGCACTACAAGAAATACCAGATAGATCAGCACAAATGCTGCTCCTCCGTACTTTCCTGTCATGTATGGAAATTTCCATACGTTTCCAAGACCAATAGCACCCCCTGCCGATACCAGGATAAAACCAAGTCTCGAACCAAAAGTTTCTCTTTCTTTCACTGATTTCTCCTCCTAAAAAATAATCGAAATCATTATATCACATTAAAGTGATATTGTGAACAAGAGATTTTGGAGGGAGGGATGCCAGAACAACTCTTCAATTACAATGGGATAATTGCAATAATTATTTATTTTTCTATCAGTTCACACTCCCACGAGGGGAGCGACGGTCAGAACGCCCTGAACGTGATGTGATCATATTAGAATTTCAATCCACGCTCCCACGAGGGGAGCGACTACTGTACCACCTGCGATATTACCTACAGCATTTTGATTTCAATCCACGCTCCCACGAGGGGAGCGACGCTTTGGAACTTGCCATGACAAAGACTACAGATATTTCAATCCACGCTCCCGCGAGGGGAGCGACTGTCGTAGAGGGATGGTTATTTGATCATCTGGGGATTTCAATCCACGCTCCCGCGAGGGGAGCGACGAATAAGTGAACGAGTTGCAGATTTTTAATAATATTTCAATCCACGCTCCCGCGAGGGGAGCGACCAGAGTCAAAAGCGCTGTCAATCTTGCTCGCAAAAATTTCAATCCACGCTCCCGCGAGGGGAGCGACGAAAAGCACATAGTATCGTCATGCAGCTTGATAATATTTCAATCCACGCTCCCGCGAGGGGAGCGACCGTCTGGGAGGAAAGTTCCCAGGCTATCGACAGATTTCAATCCACGCTCCCGCGAGGGGAGCGACAAAATCGGAATTGGAAAATAGAGGTAAAGTTAAAAATTTCAATCCACGCTCCCGCGAGGGGAGCGACTGTGTCGTATTTGCTTTTTCTTTTAAATTTGGCAATTTCAATCCACGCTCCCGCGAGGGGAGCGACCTATAAGATTTTTAATTGACACCAGCAATGGATAATTTCAATCCACGCTCCCGCGAGGGGAGCGACCATAAACAAAAATCTCCTTTCAAATTTATTCTTATTTCAATCCACGCTCCCGCGAGGGGAGCGACCAGAGCCGATGTAATCGTTAATAAGTACATTGGCATTTCAATCCACGCTCCCGCGAGGGGAGCGACACAGCATTGCGGCAAAGTTGTAATTCATTTGGCATTTCAATCCACGCTCCCGCGAGGGGAGCGACTGCCCTGGTATTTGCTAATTCCATAATTTTGTTCATTTCAATCCACGCTCCCGCGAGGGGAGCGACTCTTCCGGAAGCTGCAACATCTCCGTAAGCTGGGAATTTCAATCCACGCTCCCGCGAGGGGAGCGACCCTGAATGCTGGAGGCGGCTTGTATTCTACTTATGGATTTCAATCCACGCTCCCGCGAGGGGAGCGACCCGCGGTGGTCCTCCCGGTATGTGATATTCCCTAAATTTCAATCCACGCTCCCGCGAGGGGAGCGACCACTTTATGAGAGGACACGCATCTGCCGGAAAAGATTTCAATCCACGCTCCCGCGAGGGGAGCGACGATAAAGCAGAGCTATATAAAGGCATTCAGTAAAATTTCAATCCACGCTCCCGCGAGGGGAGCGACTGTAACTGCTGATATAATCCGAAATACTGTACTATTTCAATCCACGCTCCCGCGAGGGGAGCGACTGTTGCCTCTCCCTCTTTTTCCCATGCCTCTTTATTTCAATCCACGCTCCCGCGAGGGGAGCGACGAGTCAGTTGCTGAATTAAAGCAAATTTTTAATATTTCAATCCACGCTCCCGCGAGGGGAGCGACAACATACAAAAAAGGCTATCGACCATCCATAAAGATTTCAATCCACGCTCCCGCGAGGGGAGCGACCGGTACCAAAATCGCTGTACTGGAACAGTGGAGAATTTCAATCCACGCTCCCGCGAGGGGAGCGACTAAACATACAGTAATACAGGAGGTGATTAAACATATTTCAATCCACGCTCCCGCGAGGGGAGCGACGAAAGAGGACTTGTTGATGCTGTTATGTTTGAGATTTCAATCCACGCTCCCGCGAGGGGAGCGACGAATTTGAGAAAGCCCATACCAGAGAAGAGTTTATATTTCAATCCACGCTCCCGCGAGGGGAGCGACTGCCAGGCCGGAAAGTAATAAGGATCTCGTTCGCATTTCAATCCACGCTCCCGCGAGGGGAGCGACTATATTGGCCTTGTATGCTTTAATGCACTGCGGAAATTTCAATCCACGCTCCCGCGAGGGGAGCGACTTTTCTCTGTCCAATGGATGCCCTATAGCCTCCTATTTCAATCCACGCTCCCGCGAGGGGAGCGACGAGGATCAAATTGTCGTTCCGGGACTTCACGAGGATTTCAATCCACGCTCCCGCGAGGGGAGCGACGATAAGTCCATCCCGATCACGAAGTTTAATTTCAAATTTCAATCCACGCTCCCGCGAGGGGAGCGACGACATACAATCAACGCCGACTGCATCCTTATTTATTTCAATCCACGCTCCCGCGAGGGGAGCGACGGATACCGTCCAGTCCCTTCGCTTTCATGTACTGATTTCAATCCACGCTCCCGCGAGGGGAGCGACTACGCCTTCCGGATGCTGTTACAACGTCCGTAGAATTTCAATCCACGCTCCCGCGAGGGGAGCGACAATATTCCGCCGGTTTCGTGATCCGCGCATCGTCCAATTTCAATCCACGCTCCCGCGAGGGGAGCGACCGGAGAGAGTACGATTGATGTCATTGCCAATTCAATTTCAATCCACGCTCCCGCGAGGGGAGCGACCGAAAAATTTGATTTTAATGGAGATGTAACACTGATTTCAATCCACGCTCCCGCGAGGGGAGCGACTACTGTCACCATGTGTCTCACAAACTTTTTCGAGATTTCAATCCACGCTCCCGCGAGGGGAGCGACAGCGTCTGTATACGCCAACGATCCGAAGCGGTCAATTTCAATCCACGCTCCCGCGAGGGGAGCGACGTCGATGATGCGTGACGCAAACGCTTCTATCTGCATTTCAATCCACGCTCCCGCGAGGGGAGCGACGGACTTAACTGTATGTTCCGGTTTTTGATTTCCAGATTTCAATCCACGCTCCCGCGAGGGGAGCGACAGCAAATATTACTAAATTATAGCAATATTTTTTATAACTTATTTCTAAAAACACATGTTTTTCTTCTTCATATTGTTAATTTCATCTTATATTTCTTTATATTTTTATTTAAATTTACGGTGCGAATCTCCAAGTAAAGTTATGTATGCTTCATTTTCGCACTTGATCTACATAATCAGAATATCATCTGCGGATATCCCTTTTTCAATACCAACATGTTCAATTCTGGTCTGATATTTATTTCCCAGATAATAGAAACGCAGACTATCTGTATCTTCGTCAATAATATCTGTTAATTCTGCCTTCAACATTACACATTGAGCATTGTCTAAGATACATTCAAACACTGAATTCTGTACGCGACGACCATAATTCACACATTGTTTTGCAACTTTTCGGAGTCTTTTCTTTCCTGCAGAAGTTTCTGTATTTACATCATAAGTAATCAGTACCAGCATCTTTTCTTCACCTCATTTCCATAGGAATACCGGATATCCATCCAAATCTCCTCTAAGATATCTGGCAAGCAGCATAGCCTGGACATATGGAACCATTCCCCACTGTATTTTTTCTTTTAAATAGGGATGAGTAAGTGATTCTTTTTTCTTATTCTGCCATTCTGTCAGTAGTTTTTTTCTAAGCTCATCATCCATTAAGACGGCTCCATTTTCCTTTACTTTAAAGTTCTTTTTGCTAACAATTTTCTTATTAATAAGAGACAGAACAAAACGATCTGCCAGTACCGCCCGTAATTCTTCAATCAAATCTAACGCCAGCGAAACACGGCCAGGACGATCCGTATGCAAATATCCAACATATGGATCTAATCCTACGCATTCCAGAGCTGAAGCAATTTGATTTGTCAGTAATGTATACACAAAAGACAGCATGGCATTCACATTATCCATAGGCGGTCTCTTACTCCTTCCACAAAACACAAAATCCATTTTCTGCTGTAGAATCAGTTCATTAAATACACTAAAATAAATGCTGGCCGCCTCACCTTCATAACCTCTCAATTGTTCCTTAGATTTACAATTCTTTATATATTCTAAAGAATTTTTCAACTTTTCTGAGGCTTCTTTTACCCTGTCTACATCTATCTGAAGATTGTGATCACGTACCGCTCTTTCCAAGACCCATCTGGCATTAAAGACCTTCCCAATAATACAATTTTGAGCTATGGAAAAACTTATTTTTTCATCAAAACTGCTTTCATATTGCTGCTCTCTCAGAATTACATTTCCTTTTGTTCTCCCCGATACTCTTGCAAGGAATTTTCCCTGCGGACTGACATAGCATAAAGAAATATTTCTCTCTGCACAGGCTCCCATTAGCGCAGGACTTGTTCCTCTGTATCCAAAGGAAACAATACCTTCCAGATTATGTAAGGGAAGTCGTCCAATTTCCTGCTTATCTTCCAAAATAACAATGTTTTCTCCATCAAGAGCCAGATAACTGTTTTCAGAAGTAACATACAATGTATTCAATAACTTTTTCATTCTTCTTCCTCCCTCAGCATATGGCTCATATAAGTATTAACAGAAGTAGCTTTCGCCAACCTTGGAATGCATAACTCCTTCAAAGAACATGAATTACAGGCTTTACTGGTTTTCACCTTTGGCGTATACTTTCTTCTATAATATTGATGCATTTCCTGGAACATATTCTTTACTTCGGTTCGCAATTCTTCTGTAAAATCTATATTTTCGCGTCTCCTGGTTTCTCCATAGAATATTGCACCTTCTGATATCTCTGTAGAAAACATTTCTTCCAGACACATTGCCTGAGCTGTTAATTGAAGCTTATCTTCTGCTGTCAGTTTAGGTTTTCCCTTTTTGTACTCTACAGGATAAACTCTAAAAAGCCCTCTATGCCCATGTAGTTTTATTCCATCCTCTTTTCTATGAAACTCTACAACATCACATTCTCCACTAACTCCTAAAGTTCTTGATGATACGGGAAGTGCCCGGACTATTAGTACATCCTTTCTCTTCTCTGTCAGAAATGGATCATGCACTTTTTTGTGCATAAGCTCTCCTACTACTGTATGAATATTTTCTGCCCACTGCTGTTCAATATGGATTAAGGCCCACTGTCTCCTGCAAAATTTAAAATGCTGGATTCCTGATATCATCAGGTAATCATCCTGTGTATATTCCATCAAATCATCCTTTTCATTTCAACAGAATCCGGAATCTTATCTTCATGAATATTTACGATATAATCCTGATATTTTCTTGGATATATAACATCCTCTTTTCGTTTTACCTCCACTGCGTCAAACAACTTATATGCCGGACAATCTCCCAGCTCTTTACTGTGCTTAAACACAATCAATTCACGGACTGCCATTTTTCCTCTGGCCGCAGAATGATCGTGCTCAAACATATTTATAATTGCCTCCCACAAAAGCTCCAGATCCTCTTCAGAAAAGCCTGTAACCTTACGGGCAAGATTGGCAGAAATATATCCTTCTACCCGATATAATCCATATGGCACAATACTTTTTCTACCCATTTCTGTGCTTTTATTTTCCGCATCTTTCTCTGTAGTAATCGCAACTCGTGTGATTGTTACTTCCTGACTGATAATCGGATCAATACTTCTTGCAAATCCAAGCTGTACTGGACCCCTTACCTGCCCACAATTCAGAGCAGCTTTTACAAACGTCGTCATAACTGCACCAAATGTACGGATGTCAAAAAAGTTATCACACATATAATCTCTGAGTTTTTCATCCGCTTTCGGATCACTCTTTTTTAATTTTTTCAGTGCTTCGGTAACTTTTTTATCATCTGTTTCTTCCACTCCAAGACTTTCACAGGCTTCCCTGTCGCTCCGGTTTAAAGGCATATCTTCTTTAATATAAATTTTATATCCTTTTTCATTCTCCTTCACTGTTTCCACATAATTTCTGATTTTACGTTTTAAACAAACATCTGTTACAATGCCAAGACCACTTTCCGGATCTATTCTTGGCATATTTCCCGCATCTGGATCTCCATTCGGATTTCCGTTTTCCACATCAAATAATACCACAAACTCATATCTGTTTTTAATTGCTTCACCCATTTACTTTTCCTCCCTTTTTTCATATTTTTTCTGACGCTGATGGTAATATCCCAAAATAAATTTCCCCTGTTCTTCCAATGATAAACGTAATGGATAATCTTCCAGATCTATTTTACTAAGTATATTTGTAAAAAGCTGTTCATAATAAATTTTCGCGCTTCCCTTTTCTCTTTCAATCTTTTTCATATGACTGTTTTTCAGTTTGAATAAAATCGGAAAAACTGAAGCCGGAGCAGAACAGGCTGTATTAAAATATCTGTCCCGAATAGTAGCTTTGATTAGAGGATTAGCCTCCAGCTGTACTGCCTCCAGTACAAAAAACAGCCGCCCTAATAAATACGCCGTATCCTTACTTTCTTCATTTAATGCCATATAATCCTCCCCTTCCTTCCATTTATAGTTTTGTATCAGAAATGCCTTAATAATTGCAGCTCTTCCCCATGTTACATTTCCCTGTTCGGCACGAATACGCATTAAAGTATCTGAATATAATCCAGCAGGATATTTACTTCCGGAAATAATTGCTTTCATTACCATTGCAGCCATATTCGGAACCGGTTTTTTATCTTTTGATTTCTGATTTACTGTTTCATTCAACATCTGCCATATTCCCAGAAACTCCCGGTTTTCCCATGCCGGAGATATCAACGCCATTCGCTGATAATGCGCAGAAAAATTATCTAATATATTACCTAATGAATCCTGATAAAAAAATCTTACTGACAATCTTGCCGCATTTGGCGCCAAACCTAAAATATAAAATCTCTGTTCTATATTAAGAAATTCCTTTCCAATATAAATCGGCTGATGATTTTTAATATTTTCAAATAATCCCTTTAACTCCTCCTGATTGTCTTTTGGTGGATCTACAGACATTCTGAAAATATCCTGGCTCTCCTGTTTTCCATCCTCTGCCCAAAATACTACCATAGTATCACCAATAAGAATTGCATACTCCCTCTTCGAAAGCAAATAATTCAATGCAGTTGTATAAGCAAATTCCGCATATGTACCTACAGGAGCATTGTAGCTTTGTTCTTTTCCATAAGATTCAAAAGAGGGAGCATTAAAGGACACAAGAGCAGCTCCACTTGACTGAGCTCCGGGAACTCCTTTTATCGTCCTGTGAATTCTTGCTATCTCATCATTTTTTCCTGTTACCAGACAGACTTTCCGCATTGTCAAATCAGAAGCTTCAAGACTGTTTTCCCAGCTTTCTTTTATTTCCAGATCGTCCTGCGCATTTTCTATACCCATACGGAAAATAAGATTGCCACCTTCTGTAAGCTCCTCTATATTTTCTTTTATTACGGAATTTTCAAAAGCTTTATCCGGATCCCATTTTAGAAAAAAGTTTCTGACCGCTGCCGCCATTTCTCCTTTTGTATCTTTTAAAAGGGATAAATGTTTCTCTTTTGCCGCTTCAAAACATTCCCTTGCTCTCTTTTTACTTTTTTCATCTGTTCCTTTGTCTATTCCCAGCAGATACTTGGAATTATCGCAAAGAAAATTAGCTGCCACACCAGAAGATCTTGTCAGCATTTCCGGAACTTTCATAGAAGTGGGCACTTCTACCATTTTTTTGCCTCGTTGTGTTTCCTGTTTTAGCCATGTAATTCCTTTGATTTCCCCATCATATGATAGTTGTATTCCATAAGAAACCTTTGCACTGCACCATCCAGGACGAGAAACCTTACTCTGTTCTGCCAGTCTTTCATAATATAAAGCCAGTGCCTGTAAGATCATCGTATCACCTCACAGTCTCTCAGATCCAATACTCCTTGTCTCATTACAGCCCGGAAAAACATCGGCTGTATATTCTCGGGATCTGAATAATCCATATCGTACAACATGATGCCAAAATCTTTTTCCGGGACAGTTTCATAAACTGTTTTAATCTCTTCCTCTTCACATAAAGCAAAATGCGCCGGAAATTCTCTACACCCAAAATAAGGCATATGATAGCATTCTCCCTTTTTAAGTCTCCTCATAGTAATATCTTTAAATTTTCCCGGATTGTCTGTTTCATTCGCTTTCTCTGTCATTTCAAAATGAGCCTCAATTACATATTCCACATCTGTCAGAAGTACAGAGGCTCTCTGCACAATTTCCTGTTTACTGCTCATATAAAGAGCTTTATCTGCCCCATTGTAAGCCTGCAGAACGTTACTGGCAGAAATTTTACTCTTAATCTCATTTCTGCGTACACTGGTAAAACGAATCGGCTTCACCACATAAATTTTATCGATAATCCATCGCATTCCAGGATGGTAGTAAATCGCATCCAGTATGCCTCTGGCTGCTGATGGCGTTATTACATCATAAGAATACCTCTCTACTTTAAGTTCAGGCCTGGAGAACAGTGCATAATCTCCCCATACGCGAATCCTGACCCCTCTTCCCATAAGCCTTCCTCCATTTCTTATATAATTTCACCGGCTTTATAGCAGGCTGCAATATAATCTCTTGATTGGTAATAAAAATCTGTATTGTAGTCAGAAATGTGTGCATCAATCCAGGAATGGTATATTTCCCATATTCCCTCCAGAATATCTGTGTCAGAATAGGAATCTTCAATCAGACGTTCATATACTTCACCGATACTCCAGTAATCCGGAACCGTATAATTACAGTCTTTTTCATTATCAAAAGATCCTTCTGTCATTTTATTTTCTTTTATAAACTCGTCTGCTATCTTCGCAATCGGTTCACAGTGGAAAATGTCTGCGTATTCATATATTCTCTCTATTTCCTCCTGTCCAAGGAGATCTGTTACCTCTCTTCTGGTCCGTTTTATTTTTCTTCCTATATACTCAATTAAGCTGCATGTAAAAAATAAATTATTATTATTTTTTGTTCCCATATACTTCCTCACTTCCCAGAAAATTTAATGTATCAAGTGCAGAGATTGTATGAAAACTGATCCGATGTGTTGGATATTTGAATTTTGCCAGTTCCCAGAATGCTGCCCGTGATATTTTTCCATCTATAAAGTTCTGTATATAATTATAAATCGTATCATCTGCCATAGGGCCTTCTACAATATCGTATTGATGTGGTATGCCCTGACGGCAGGCTACAATAAAATCCAGCCATTCTTCTGTCATTTTTTCAAATACAAGATACTTCAATTCAGGATTGGGTTTATATTCATACTGATTGATATATCCTCTTTTTCCAAAACGAGTTGCCCATCTTTTGGCCTGCTCCGGATAATTAGTACAGTAAAATCCAAAATAAAAGTCCTTATTATACTGGGCTTCCCTGATTTCAGGATATTCTACAATATCCCTGCTTCCATGATATAAGATCATAATTCCTCCATTGTTTTTAATATATATTATATCTTGCTCTTTGTTGTCTGATAATTATATTTTTAATATACAGCTTTCACACATAAAATGCAACCTTTTTATTTGTATATTGGGTAAATTTTATGGAAGTTTAAATTTTTATTGATTTTTATCTTAATGTATACTATACTGCTTTATGTCAGGTTCTTAATGTAAACCTGTGGATTGAAATCATAATATTTTTGCCAATGCCAATATTCAAAAGCGATACTCAATGATTTTCATTGGTATCGCTTTTGATCTTTTTTCTTTCTTAATCTATTTTATAAAAAACAAGCTATTCCATCCTCTATTTCCAGATTCAGACCCATATCTTCCGTATACTGGTTACTATCTGCCAGTTCATAGAAATCCGGAATATCCTCCGAAACAACTCTAAGTATTCCAGCACCTTCCATTTTTTTGAAAAGGGACTCGCTAATATTGATGCAATACTTTCCAGCTTTTCTCATCCTTGCTTTGCTGAATCCCTGATTTCGTATTTCCTGATAAAGTTCTTCTGATTCCTCATTATTACGAATAAAAACTGTTATGGTCTTTTCCTCTATCAGACGAAATGCTTTTCCTACTTTGGCAAAATGGTATCTCCGTCCCTTAAATTCCTCCATAATCTTCTTTTTATCAAGATCCTCTCCTGCAACATTGTATAATATCTTAAAATATTGTGTTATACTCTCCTGCGCTGACAAATCCGTATGTTCTCCGATCAATAACTTAGCCGCATCAATTTGTCTTCTTTGTCCCGGGATATGCTTCTTTTCTAAAAATTCAAAAATATAGACTCTGCTTTGCTGTCTTAATCTTTTTCCCTCCCGATTACATCGACCAGCCGCCTGAATCATAGAATCTACTCCTGCAAGCTGACGATACACCGCTTGAAAATCCAGATCCACTCCAGCTTCAACGAGACTTGTGGAAATTAGAATACATCTTTCGCTTTTTCTCAATTTCTCTCGTATTTCACTCAAAATCTTTTTTCTGTGTTTTGGGTACATGCTGGTTGATAAATGGTAAATTCCATCACCCTTCAGACAGTTGTACAATTCCTGTGCCTTTTTTCTGGTATTCACAATACACAACGCCTGAAATTCTTCCGATAATCTTTCAATTAGTTCCAAGTCTTCCACTGTTCCTATATTATCAAACTCTGTTCTTTTAAAAAAACGGAATTGTTCTTCCATCCTTGGACATAATTCTATCTGATTCATATCTTTTCCAAAAAATTGATTTAGAGCTGGCTGTGTTGCTGTACAAAGCACCGCGCTTACCCTGTAATTTCGAATCAGCTCCTCAATCATAGCCGTACAGGGAATCAGGTATTCATTGGGCAACATTTGTGCTTCATCAAAAATAACCACACTGTTTGCTATATTATGCAATTTTCTGCATTTAGAAGATTTATTTGCAAATAAAGACTCAAAAAACTGTACATTTGTCGTGACTATCACCGGCTTGTCCCAGTTTTCTGCCGCAAGCTGCATGGGCTTAAACTCTTCAGAAGACTCATAATCTACATTGCAATGATTCTCCAGAACATTTTCTTCTCCCAATACGTCACGAAATATTTTGGCATTCTGTTCAATAATGCTGGTATAAGGGATCACATAAATTACTCTGTCCATATGATGTTCCACAGCATGCTTTAATGCAAAGGCCAGGGATGCAATTGTTTTTCCACCCCCGGTTGGAACGGTTAAACGAAAAAGTCCTTTTTCTGATTTTCCCATTTCATAACAATTCTGCAGAATTTCTGTACGTCTTCCATTTACTGTATCAATATCCTGATTTTTCATCCAATCTTTTGTATAGCTCTCCAGTTTCTGCAGAAGCTGATCTATTTCTTCACCTGACACCCGCCCCGTATCTCCATTTTTTATAAAGGCTTCTGTATCCAGAAAGTCAGCATCTACAAGACAGGAATATAACATTCGAATAAACGTGCTTAATGAAAAATCCTGATCTTTCACTTTTTTAGGATCGAACGGCAAAGTGCTTATCTCTGGTATCTGTATTTCCGCCTGATATCTATGGTAATCACATATTTTTTTCTTTCTGCGTCCCAGAAGAGTAGATGTACTGCCTGTATCACTGGAAGAACCATAATCTGGAAGTCCAGCATGGTGTCCGGCAATACAATAGCTCATAAAAGAATAAAGTCCTCCCATTTTTTCACAAACTCTTGCGCCTGCCGTTGAATGATCCACCTGAGCCTCACTTTCTCCGCAGATTCTTTTTTGAAAATCATTGGAATATTTACCAATATCATGAAGCATTCCACAAAAAAATCCCCAGTCTTCTTTACCGAATTTTGATGCAAACATCCCTGCCAAATCTGCCGTTCCTTCTAAATGTTCCTTGATTGTCTGTATTCTTTTTCCATCTATATGCGCAATATATTCCATATTTTTCTCTTCCCTTCCTACTATCAATCTGAAAGAGTTCCTTACACCCTCTCAAATCTCCACTTTTGCTTCACATCCGGATATTTGTCCCGATCCACCTCGCTCATAAACATCTCAAAGGGCCTCGCGCAGATCTTAAAAGGTGCGTACAGTCCCTGATAGATCACCAGGCGTTCTCCTGTTTCCGTATGCTCTGCAAAGGCAAGAACCTTATAAAGATACTCTGAAGTATTTTTATCCACCCATTCTCTTTTAAAATGCTGCACGATATCTCCCGGACGAATATCTCTTTTTGCTGCCGCATCTGTTACCGGAGGAGCTGTCGGTTCTGTACTTAACTCCACATATTCCTCTTTGTCAAGGGATATCGGAACTCCGGTTCTGCCGGAAATGTGAACACCTCCATACCAGCTCCCCTGGATCTCAAAAATATCTCCTACCTCATATTCGGAACTGTACTCATCATTTTTCTTGATAATTCTGATTTTTGTCATAATTCAGCACTCTCCTTTATAGAAATAAAATGCCTGTTTCCAGACATTTTATTTTGTTCTTTATTCTTTTTTCATTCTACCGCAGACCAGGATCCCCGTCAATAAAAGCGCTGGAAATACAACTGCCGCCAGGATGCCCATTTTGAGATTTTCACCCATGGCACTGGATACTGCGCCTACCACTGTAGGACCTCCGGAACATCCCAGATCTCCTCCCAGAGCCAGCAACGCAAACATGGCAGTTCCTCCTTTTGGAAGGGCCGCCGCTGCTTTACTGAAGCTTCCCGGCCACATGATTCCCACAGAAAGACCACAAACTGCGCAGGCTGCCAGGCTGAGAACAGGTGACGGAAAAAGTGCGATCCCCAGATAGGATAAAATACAGAGAATGCTGCTCCAGATCATAAAGTGATCCAATTGTATCCTGTCACCATATTTTCCATAAAATGCTCTGGACGCCCCCATCAGAACAGCAAACGCCATAGGACCGGCCAGATCTCCTGCTGTCTTGGATATCTCCAGACCTTTTTCCGCAAATGTAGATGCCCATTGGCTTACCGCCTGTTCGCTTGCTCCGGCACAGACCATCATGAGCAGCAATACCCAGAAGATTTTTGAAGCAAAAAGCTCTTTCAAGCTAAGACCGCTTTCCCCATCCTCTATCAGAGAGGCCATAGGAACTCTGGTAAAAGCAAACGCATTGCAGATGGGGATCACAGCCCACACAACTGCCATGATCTTCCAGTTTTCAATACCTGCTGCCCGAAAGAATACAGTAGAAAGCAGCACCACTCCCACATGTCCCCAACAGTAAAAAGAATGCAGCATACTCATGGCCTTTTCTTTGTTATCAGAAGGACAGGCTTCTACTACAGGACTTACCAGAACCTCCAGAAGACCACCGCCTACTGCATATACCATGACGGAGATCAGAATGCCCACAAATGGAGATGAAAAAAGCTCCGGAAGTATGGTCAGAAGTATCAGTCCGGCTGCAGAAAGCACATGAGCCATTACCATAGATACACGATACCCGATCCTGTCCACAAATCCAATGGCAAGAAGATCCACCAGAAGCTGTACGCCAAAATTAAAGGTCACCAGCAATGTAATCTGGGATAAAGGAATATCATAAGTTCTCTGAAAAGTCAGAAATAAAAGTGGGACAAAATTATTGATGATCGCCTGCACGATATATCCCACAAAGCAGGCTGTAATTGTTTTATTGTACTGGTTTTTCATCTTCTCCTCCTCAATAAGATCATTTAAGCATTTCTTCAAAACTGCCTTCCGGATAATCTACCGAACCCTGACAAGTCCGTCTTCTGTCATCTGGTACACAGTTTCACATACCTCACGGATATATTTCCTGTCATGGGAAATGCTGATCACTGCCCCCTGATATTCCGCCAGAATCTCACGGATAACCGGATTGGACAGCGGTGAAAAATTTCTGGTAGGCTCATCAAGGATCAGCACATCTGCTCCTGATAAGCTCATTTTTAACAGAAGTATCTTTGCTTTCTGCCCGCCGGACAGCTCTGAAATTTCATGATCCATCTCCTCTGCTGTGTATTTCAAAGCTCCCAGACAGGTGCGGATCCAGGTCTGCTCCTCCCTGTCTCCTTTCTCGGAAAGATACTCTACCGGTGTCATGGAAAGCTCCAGCATTTCCTCATAATTCTGCGGCATATAAACGGCATGGATATCCTTTCTGTCCATCAGCTGTTCTGCTATCTTTCTCAGCAAAGTCGTCTTTCCGGCCCCGTTTTTCCCAATGATGCAGACCTTTTCCGGCCCTTTGACCGTAAGCTGCAGATTCTTTGCAAGTACGGCTCCGTCAGGAGTTTCCAGACGATCCAGCTTGTACTCCAGAAGCATTTTTCCTGGCGGGAAGTTTACGTCTTTCATCCGGAAAAAAATTGCCTCTTCTTCCTCCGGCAGTCTTTCCATCTCCTCTGCCTCGCGGTCAAAACGACGTTCCATAGACTTTACTGCCCGCATTTTTTTCTTCAGAAGATAGCCTGCATGGGGATCCTGACGGGAAACTGAATTCAAATCATTCTGTACTTTTTCCCGGATCCTGTTAAATTTTTCCTTCCTCTTTTTTTCTTCCCTCCGATCGTTCAATGCCTTTCGTCTCTGATTTTCAAAATTCAGATTTCTGCTTTCCAGATATTCTCTGTAGCCCGTATGTACTACCGTATAACGACTTTTTGTTTTGCGGCAGATCTGTTCCAGATGGATCACCATATTTGCAGTATTTTCGATCAGCGTTTCATCATGAGAAATAAAAAGCACTGCCTGCGTGGTTTCCTGTATCAGCTTTTCCAGCCATTCCAGAGTTTCAATATCAATGTCATTGGAAGGCTCATCTAGCAAAAATACCGACGGTTTTCCCACAAGTAATTTTGCCATCTGGACTTTTACTTTTTCACCTCCGGAAAGCGTCTGCATCTTCTGATCTCTGTAAAAAAAGTCTGCTTTCATCCCCATCTTTGATGCAATATCTGCCAGTTCCCGGGGCTCTGTCGCCCAGAACATTTCCTCCTCACAGAAAAATTCATAGATTGTTTTTTCCCTGTCTTCTTCCAGAAGTTCCTGCGGCAGATACCCCAGCTTTTCACCATGAACGATTCGTTCTCCTTCTGCCTCCACATAATCTCCTGTCAGCTCCGGCTGAAAAATCCATTTTAATAATGTAGATTTTCCATTTCCCTCTTCTCCAATGATAACAGCCTTATCTCCCGGATTCAATACCAGCTGAAAATCTTCCAGAATCACTCTGAGGTCATACTTATGCGTAAGCGTTAAATTTTTAATCTGTAACATCCATTCCTCCTGTGCATTAAAAAATGTCTGTTTTCGCAGCCGAAAACAGACAAATGCAAACAGAACCCTTATATCATTAACGGTTCGCAAACATTCATTCATCAAATCCGGCATGCACAAACAGACCTGTTTCCAGGTACAACTTCCATGTTTGTTTCTTACCAAATTTGATTATCTGAACATTTCCTCACCTACGCTTACGCGCCTTTCTTTCATTCTTTTTTGACTATATCACAGAAAACAGCAGAATACAAGTCCTAACTTTCCCATGTCATCTCATATTCTGCTTCACCGGTAGCCTCGTCCACGCCCTCTGTCCGGATCTGAAAATCCTCTCTCTGATAAAACCTTACCGCCGCCTGATTTTTTATATACACAGAAAGCCTGAGTTTCTGTTTTTTCCCTTTCATATACTTCATCAAAAGTTTCCCGATTCCTTTTGAACGGAATTTTTCTGCCACAAATATCCCTGCAATATAGTCTTCCATCAGACCTGCAAATCCCTGGATTTTGCCTTCTGACTCATACACATATACTTCTGATTCCGGCAGTATAGACCTTACCTCTTCAAAGTGATTTTTCCAATATTTTTCCGGCACAAAATCATGAGCCTGTTCATTAGAATCCAGCCAGATCTCCATAACCGCATCCAGATCCCGAAGTTCCATTTTTCTTATCATTTTTTATCTCCTCTATTCTCTGAAGTATCATCTCCAGAAACCCATCCAGATCATCCGTACGCTTGCGTACCCCCGCGGAACCGGCATGACCACCTCCGCCAAAGGGTGCCAGAAGCTCATTCACATTTATCCATTTTCCATCCGAGCGGAAAGAACACCGGAAACGCCCCGGTTCTTCCTCATACATGGTAAATCCCAGTTTTACATCTTCGCAGTCCCGCAAAAATTCACTGACCGGATGAATATCCTCATAAGAAATTCCCTTTTTCTCGATCATTTCCCGATCCACAATCACAAAAGCCGCCTGGTTATCCACAGCTCTCTGTACTTTCGAGAAAAGATATCCACGTTTCTGCAGATCATACAGCGTATCATTGTGCATTGTCTGCATTACATATCCATGATCCACTCCAAGCCTGAGCAGTTCTGCTGCCGCCTGAAAAGTAGCTTCCCTGGCTCTGGCAAAGTTTCCAGTATCATGAAGGATTCCCATGTAAACATAATCTGCCGCATTGGGATGAAGTTGTTTTTCTTCATTTACAGCATTCTTCCACCTGTTCCAGTCCAGTATCTCATAAACATTTTCCGCACAGGCCTCTGAAACCCTGGTATGATTCACATCGCCATATCCCTCATTCGATGCATGATGGTCGATCACAATGGACGCTTCAGCATTTTCATAGATCTCCCGGCCTGCCAGCCTTTTTAAGATTGCTGTATCACAGACGATCACTCCATATCTTTTCTCCTCAGGAAATATAAACGGATCAAACAGCTGATCCTTCTCTACCATTTTCTTCGGTCCCTTATCCAGTGTATCTTCCAGATAGGGAAGTACCTGATACTGCGGATATACTGCATGGATATAATGGGCTATTCCCATTACCGACCCGGATGCGTCTCCGTCAGGGTTGATATGCCCAAGAAGAATCACCGTGTCCAGCTGACGTTTTTCCATCATTTGACAAAATACTTTATCAAATTCAAATTTCATATATTTTTCATTCATAAATGCAATCCACTGTTCTTTTGTCATGATATTTGTATGGCCGATTCTAACCTCATTCAGTAAAGGCACTGGTACTTCCTCACAGGTATGATGATAAATAAATCCCACTTTTTCCTGTACTCTTTTTGATTTATTGTTTCCATCATAATATCCGCACCATATTACAGACATATCAAGATCTTCAAATCCATGCCGGATCAGTTCTTTTGCCGCTTCAGGCATATATCCTCTTCCCCAAAATGGCTTTCCAAGCCAGTAACCCAGTTCACATTCATCCTCCTGATCTGTCATATCTGTGTGACCATTCAGCTTCAGTTCTATGGATCCTATGGCTGTATTATTCTCTTTTTCACAGACTGCATAACATTCAGCCCCATTAAGAATATTTTTAATAACATCTAAGCTTTCTTCCACACTTTTATGCGGCGACCATCCAGCGATCGGACCCACATCAGGATCCTTTGCATATTCATATAAACTTTTGGCATCATATTCATTCCATGGACGTAGTATTAATCTTTTTGTTTCGAATATCATCCTAATTATCACCTCAGTCTTCACAGGATATATGTGCATTGCTTTCATTTAGAGTATATCACATGCCGTCTGACAAATAAATTCCCTGTTTCATCTTCACACTGCCAACAACAAATATTACTGCCCACTACGTCCACAGCAACAAGCCAAAATTCATTCCAGATTGCTTTTGGCAATGGAATTTTGGTTTAAAAAAATAAAGGTAATAATCACGACCACCGGCTTAGCCGGTGGTTTGCTTTGACCCTATAAGGGTCTGTTA
>ENA-ORMO01000378-ORMO01000378.1-human-gut-metagenome-genome-assembly--contig:-NODE-378-length-63819-cov-4.091603_pt1 | contig 63819 bp, 47 predicted proteins | sample MGYA00242106_ERZ509001 | MGnify/ENA primary metagenome ERZ509001 (study PRJEB26280, sample SAMEA2338736) | human gut metagenome | biome: human gut; feature: human-associated habitat; material: faeces...
TTTACAGATTTTCCAGAGCTACTGCTGCCGGCAGATTGTGTATCCCTTTTGGAGGCTCTTGTCTGCCCGGACAAATCTGCAGTGCTTATTGCCGCAGAATCTGTTTTGGGTCTGGAAGAATGCCCATTTAACGCTGTCCTTTCCTGGGGTGCAGCTGCGTTGTCAGCAGAAGCTGCCGGTTCTGCATCTGAAAAAGGTGTTTCTTCGTCTTCCACAACCTGGAATTCACCCAGATCTGCCGTTTGTCCCTCATCTTCCGGTTCCATCGGTCCGTCCTGTTCTTCCTCATTCGCATACATTTCTTCCTCACTTTCTGTTGCCTGATTTTCTATATCTCCAATAACCGGATGCGAATACAGATCCGGGTCTTCTCCGCTGGCACCCTGATCAATACAAAACCGGTTCAGAAGATAGTATTTTAATGCGTACGTCCACGCACTCCCTTTTGCTTTGTCCGGCATTTCATGGGTACCAATTGCATGGATCGTCCGTTCATCCATATCCTGCGGATCATCTGCGTTGATCCAGCGCAGCGTCAAATCGACTTCATACATCCACAGCTGTGACTGAGCCAGATACTGCACATATACCGGATTGCCGTGTTCGTCAACTTTCGTGGCCTTTTCGGAAAGAATATCCAAATTGACCCGATATTCGTTTAATGCTGGTGTCAGATACAGGAAAATATCATCAATTTTTACAAAGTCGTAACTGACTTCCTCACTGTAGGTTTTCTTTGCCAGTGCCGGTATCCTTTTCCGGATTTCAACCATTTTCTGCTGCAGTGATAACCGTTTGCTGCCTGCCTGTCCATTCTGTTTTTCCATTTGCTGCTCCTTTCTTTTTGGCCCGGTCCTGATAGGCTCCGGTAATTCTCCTGATTTCCTTATTTAAACAAAGTGCCGTTTCCTGCACCAGTTTCAGATCTGCCGTCTGAAACAAAGCTCTTTGGAACTTTGCTAAAATTTCCGGATGATTGATTAATCGTTCGATGTCCTGAAACATCGCCTGCCTATCCTCTGTGAGGATATAACCATCCGCCCCCTGAAACAGCAGTGTTTTGATGTACTGCTCTCCTAAATCACGAATTTCTGTTAACAGCCGCTGATATCCATCCCGGTAAGTCGTTTTTAATACCTGCAGGGAAACGCCTTCCCGGTTCCGCTTCAGTTTCCGAAGGGCTGCGGCCAGTTCCAGTTCTAAAAATAACTGCTCCGATTTTGTCAAGACACTCCCCCTTTTGATATGGCTCCGCTCGTTCATCCCATTACCCGGCTTTTTCTTCTTTTATGTAGAAGCTGTAAGAAGTCGTAGTTTTTCCATACTCCTGATAAATCTCCGGATGAAGCAGGCGGATCACTTCTAACCCGCTTTTTGGAATGGAAATCGTGGTTCGTTTGGTATAGCCTGCCTGATAAGGAATCCCATTAATTACGATTTTCCCTGTTTGAGCATTATCTAATGCGCTTCGGATTGGTGCGGTAATTTCTTTGATCTGGTTTTCCAAATTCCGCGAAAGGGCATCCGCTTCTGCCTTTTTCTCTTTTAATTTCAGATACGTGAGAATGTTAGAGGCCAGATCTTCGGACAGTTCTACCGTTTTCTGCTCCCGGACCTGCAGCTGTTTCTTTAAGCTGTTAATCACGAGGGAGGACGGTTCCGTATACTCCGGAGCCTGCTTTTCTAACACGAACTCATTCCAGAAATAGGCCTCCTGTTCAATCAGATCCGCTTCCTGTCTCAGATTCCGGTCAATCCTTCGCATCAGGAAGGTATCTTCGCTGTTTCCGTGAAGGCAGAGAAAAATCACACCTTTGGTGTTGGTCACAGCCGCATAATGCCTTCCCTGCAGCTCATAATGCAGCGGTATATTCCCATCCGCCCACTCATCCATCCGGTAAGAAAATGACGTTTTGCATTCCACCACGTAGACGTCTTCTCCGATTTTTACAAAATAGTCTACGTCGGCTAACATAAACGGATAAAACGGATGGCGGAACATCTTCCGTACCGCATAGGGTTTTAACCCAGTCCGACGCATAAAAATCTGTACTACCAGTTCTTCCAGGCGTTTCCCGATTTCCAGTGCAACCCAGTTTTTTTCTGGTTCATCCCGAAAGATTCCTTCTGCCTTCTCCTGGTAAAGTTCTCGCGCTGTTTTCCACGGAGAAACACCGCACACGGCCGCCGCATCACTTCCGCCGATTCCCATTCTGCGGTACTGAAGCCACTCTTCGTTTGAAAGCACAGTAATATCCGGTACAAAGATTTCCGGTTCATAATTCAGATTCAATTCCATCTGTACTCTTTTCCTCCTTTCTTACCAGCCTGCTCCCGGAACATCATACTCTTCAAACCGGAGGCTTAAGCACCGGGCCACCATCTCTTCTAGGTCAATCAGATTTTTTACCGACATACCGCTGCACTGAGCAAAGAAAACTGCTTCACAGATTCCGCAGTACAGTTCATAACCGTTGGCTTTTCCCGTTCCATGCGTTGCCCGGAAATGGTCTACGGTTCGCGCGGTTAGCTGCTTTCCGATCCCCACCTTTTTCATCATCGCTTCCATGGCGATGTCCGGATATCGGATTTCCAGCTGAAACAAACGTTCCAGCTTCTTTACGGATTCCTGATAACAGGAGAAAATTTGAGTCAGGTTCCCGGAAAATTTTTCTACGGTTGCCCCATTTGTGTGTTCCAACTTAATTTCGCTCCCCAGAATCAAAGGGCGCTTGCCAGGGCCTTCCAGAAGGAAACAGCGGATATTGGCCCCGCTGGAAGCTACGTCTGAAGACTGTACACGAATACAGGCAGAAAGCTCTTCCGACGCCTGTTCTCCGTACTGGAGTAACAAATCCCGATAAGTATCCAGAAGTTCCGGCTCCTGAAGCTGCCAGGACGCAGTCACCAGATTATGACTAAAATAGCCTGCCGAAAAAGTTACCTTTTCATAGCTTTCCTCTAAATACAGATTTGCTGCTTCAAAAATCTCCGGCATGGGAAGCACGGCATAGTCTTTCGGATCTCCACCATGGACTGCCCGGATTTTCCCTTCCTGGAACCGCAGCAGAGCCTGTCCGGAGGTTACCTGCAGACAGTCATTTAACACACCGGCAAAGGTCGGCCGGTCCAGATCCTGCAAAGCATTCCCGTAAATCCTGGCCCGATTCTGCAGCGTTTTCATAGCCGTTATCCCTAATGGGTAGTTTCTCTCGTTCACTTTAATGAAAAGCCCGGTATTTAACCGGGTATCATTCAAAAGCGCTTCTCCGTCCTCCGTCTGCTGAATTTTCCGGTGGGCAGCCGTATTCATTTCTGCCGCTGTAACATAGAGAGAATCCGTAGGGCAGACCATCCAGTCTGCCCTCTCCTCAATCTCATCCAAAAAGCTCATAAATTGGGAACGGTCTGCAAAGTTTTTTTCAAAACTGTCCTTCACATACATAGCTCCACCTTCCTATACCTGAAAGAGAACGGAGGTAATATGGCCGTTTTTTATGACAAATTCAAATCCGTCCTGATACAGGTCATACAGCTCCTCCAGTGAAATCTGATCTCTTCCTGCGTTTTCCCATTTTTCTTCCTTCATCATTCGTTTTTCCTTCCTTTCTTACGCTGATTTTTTATCCAAGCGGGAACTTCTCCCATGGAATACGCTGTTCTGTTTTCTCTAATTTTTCTTCATTCCAACGGTACCGATATATATAGTCCGTTAAAAAAGGTCTTTCCTCTGCATTCGCTTTCCAGATCTGTTCCGCGATCCGCTCCACGACCTGTGGATGTGCCAGATAGAAATGCTCCGGAAATAAATAGCAGTCCATTTCTGTTCCAAGTATCATCATCACATCTTCACTCCAGCGGTTTGCAATCAAGCTTAAAACGTCGGAATACAAAATGCAGTTTACCGCGCTGCGTTCACTGAACAGGCCAATAACAGGGAATATACTTTGGGCTGCCTGTCTTAGTTTTTTGCCTGCATAGTACAATTCTTTGTACCATTCCTGATGAAACACATTCCATACGCCGTCTTCATCCCGTAATTTCACTGCATAAGGAATATCAAGTCTGGCGGTATTGCATTGCGCCATTTTTGCTAATTCCTCAACCGTAATTTCCCAGAATTTCATATCTTCGTTGTTGATCATGCGAACATACCGCTCTTTTCCATCCTGAATTACGATTTGAAACACGATTACCATTTCATGAAACGTTTTGTATGGAATATGCGGCAGTGCTTCCTGATACTCCTTACGGCTTACCAAAGAAAAGACGATTTGGTCTTTAACCATTGACAGTTCCGTACCATTTAAGCACTCTGTCCCGAGACACTTTCGCTTTTTCTGATAATCCCGTTCCAGAATTGCTGCAGTTCTCTCTGGTCCTCTGCAGAACAAGTAGAGTTGAATCTTTTTGGAGTTTGGGTACAGGATGATTCCTTCCTGTTCTCCGTCTTTGATGATTTTAAATATCACTTCCTTCCTATCATCTTCGGATGGTTCAATGTAATAACCGTCTCCCATCTTTTGTCGGAATGCCTGAAGCAGGGCTTCCGTGCCGCTTCCTACTTTTCTCGTCTTTCTTTCCAAAACTCTCTCCTTTCCTGTTTTTTGAGCAACAAAAAAAGACACCAGAAATCCGTTAAAGTTTCTGATGTCTTTCTTAAATTACAGACAAACTCTGCCTGCTTTGCTCTGTTGCGAGGCTTTCGCCTGAAAATTAGCTTCCAGCAGCTGCTGGAACAAAGATTGTGATATGGCTTTTGCTTAAGCACATAGAAATCAATGTCATTTTTATGATACCACTATATATTGTAGTTGTCAATTTTATATTTCTACATATAATGTGCTTTTGACGTTTGTATATACATGAGAAGGAATTATTTCTTTAAATTATTGATTGGAAATGACTTAAATTCTTCCAACTCTTTCATTGTCATCTTTCCAATATAATAATCCGCCTCTTGAAAATTTTGAAGTAATATACAACAACACGCCAAAACTAAATTGTCACTTGAATAAGTAGCTTTAATTTTTAATAGAGTATCTACTTCGCTGGCAGTTATTGACTGTCCTTTACGCTTATTGATTTGTAAGCGATTTACAATTGCTGATACCCCAGGAATTCCATCCCATTTTAACCTATCAAGTTCCTCTTGTAGTTCATCTGCAAGTTTCAATAAAGCAGAATTCAAATTATTATCATATGCCAGTAATATTTCAAGGATGTATCGAGTTAACTGCTCGGTATAAATATCTGAATTATCTTGAAATTTTAATATGGAATCCTTTATGGCAGATGTGTTCAAGTTATCAATTATGGATAGCTTGTCATGTTTAAGAGCTTCAAAATATGGAGAAGCCCAAAAAGTTTTTTCTAACTCATCTAGCTCATATCGTACCCCCATCTCTGGCATAGAAAAAGGATTTCTGATTTTAAATTTTCCATTTTCCCCCCTCAAGCAACAGATAAACAGCTTTATATTTGCAAATTCTAGCATACCTATTCCAGGATCTCCCCCAAAACTATATGGAACTTCCTTATTATAGTTTGTAGCTTCAATGAATGCTTGAATTTTACCCCAGTCATTGTCTTTGGCTTCACAAAAAAGGAAATCCTTTTTAACGCCATAAACGTTCAACGCATTTTGCAAATCTTGATAAAATTTGATCATAGCTCTGATATTATTTAAGCTAATGCTCTCGCCATTAGAAGTTTCAAATAATGGTGTATCTGGTTGAATATCTGGTTTATTTATCACCAAGTATTGCATAAATTTCAAATCTCGTAATCGTTCTGATAATTTGTCAGAGAAAGTAATTGTTATCTTCCGTTTACGTAAAGAAACGATTATATGATTTCCTATATGTATTTCCTCATTGCCACTATCATCGTATAAAGTGGTAATGCCATCATACAGAACTTCATCATTTACAATAATGGGCTTATCTGATTCTCTTTCAATTGCCGCAATCTGCATTTTTCCAAGCGCAATGTCAATATTAAATCCCGAAGGTTGAGTATAAATATAAGTAGGATGTGATAGAATATAATTTATAGCTTCGCGGTCTCCTCTTGCAGGAATACCACCATATCCAAATGATAACGGAATGGATTTTGAATCTAATTCTCCTGTGGAAAACCTCTCAATCATATTTGTGTCTAACTGTGCTTGCCGTTTAGAATGGTAAAGAAAATCTCTAAATATTCCATATGCATCCATTGGATTTTTTTGAGAAAGTTCTTGTAACTCGATAGTTTTTGTAGCAGCTAAGGGTGAAACATCTTTTAACAAAATATATAAGTCAAATGGCAATAATGAGTTATAATATACTTTGCCTCCATCATCATTACAACATATAACAAAAAAAAATGCTCCGTTACTTTTCAAATAATTTTTTAGGTCGCCAATAGATGCCGAATATTTTATAGCATTGGTTTTAGGCAGTTCTGTTACCCATTTCCCCTTAACTTGTACTGATACAACTCCCGCCAAAGTTGCTTTTGAAAAACGCTCTGAATTATACACTTCGACATTCCCATCCCAAGAGACAGTCTTATCATTTTCATTAATGAGAGGCTTCAATCTATGACAACGTTGCAGGGCAGATTTTAAAACATTAATTGACTGACTTTCAATAATGGAATTATCTGGTACATTTTCCATGACTACACTTTCCTTCTACTATTTGTGATTCATATCATTCATGATATCCTAAAACACTTCTCTTGATATTTCTTATATTATCACAAATTATAATTATTGAAAATCATCTTTCATATAGACCTATTTAATTCACTTCTTCCACACCAATAAAAATCCCATTCTGACTATAGAAACGATATTGTTTCCCTTTCATAATACCGTATCCTGCAGGAACCAGTAGTTTCTCTCTATTGTCATTTCGTGTTCTAATCTCAATTTCCACCCATTTTCTTTGCAGTTTTCGAGAATTTATTTCTATGACTTCTCCCTCGATTACAGAATATATTCGCTTTAGAATAAACCAGAGTGAATAAATGAAATGAATACTCAATCCGATCACGCCCAAAATAGTAAGTCTTAAAAACCCCTGCCCCTCTTGTATCGATTCCATCGCGATTCCAGCGACCAAAATCACCAGAATTCCCGCCGCTTCCAGCCATACTCGCCTTAATAAGACAAGGGGAACTGTTCCCAGAGATTCTTTAAGGCTCAAAAACAACTGCTGAAGCGGGAAGCCTTTTTTTGATTGCCTGGTAGACAGATTCCATCTCCTCCCTTCTATACCCAAATGACCGAATGTGAAAAATGGGGCGGCTCTGTTTTCCATACAACAATACTGAACTCTTTCCACTGCTATGAAATCGGACGTAAAACCCATCTTTTACACTACTCCATACGATCTGTTCAATCTCAGGGCAAAAAATTTGGCAGGCCTCGTACCGTTCCTGCCTCTGTGGCTGCTGTACCAACAGCCAATCTTGCCGGACTTCTAAAAAACAGCCTGTTAAAGGCATAATTCTCTGACTTACCCCCCGGTACCACCATACCATAGCAACAATGAAGCAGACTGCAAAACAGACCGCGCCGCCAGCCAAATACCAGTTCTGATTTATAACACCCAAAAGGAATATAAGAGAACCGATTAGACCGCAGGCTGCAATCAGAAAAAGGATTCGCTCTTTCTGATCCATCCTCCGATACATTGCTTCCTCTGAAGGTTCAAAGCGCATATCATTTCCTCCCTTCTGTCAGTTTCTATCGTTTAAAGGCCGCCTCCAAGTTTGGGAGACGGCCTGCTGTACATCAAACCTTATGCTGCTTTTTTCATTCTTGTACTCTTTAGCCGAACCTGCATAAGGTCAATGGCCTTGTCACACAAATCGGCAGAAAAATATCCGATATGGGTATCCTCATAAGAAAGGCCCAGCCGAACCGCCAGCCATTGATAGACCGCATCCCGGCCCATAATCCCCTGATCCGTGATCTGATTGAGCAAACGGTGGGCCAAAATCCGTTTGTGGCGAAGATCTCCATCTGCCAGAGTACCTTTCGGCTTTTTGGTTCCTCGGATTACTCCCACATATGCGTTACATTCCGGATATCCGCTGCATACATACAGATTTTCACCCGGATTGATATTCTTTTCTCTATGAACGTATTCTGCAGGCCGTAGTACCGATACCCTTCCGCAGTACGGACAAACCGGCGCTTTGAACTTCTCTTTTCCTGTTTTCTGGTAATGGACTCTCGCCTTCTGATTTCTCAATCGCACATCCTCCCTTCTTCCTAAATACTATTGTAAAAAAACGTCTGTTTCATTTTCAAGGGCATTTACAAAAAATTGATAAAAAATTTTTGCTTAGGTATTGCCTGTGTGTTTCTAAAAGCGGGAAAGAGGTAAAACGCGCCTCTTTCCCAAATTATTCTGCATATCAGGTATTGACAGTTGATTTTTGTTTCCGTTTCCGGTAGTATAAAAATCCTCCCGTACCCGCGCCGGTAGCTGTGACGCCAATCGCCGCAATCACAGCGGCAGCGCTGCCGTTCTTTGGCGTATAAATGCCAATGGCCTTCATAGTATAGGTAATGGTTCCATCTTCCGCTGATTCCTTCGGTTTATAGGAAGCAAGGTAACGCACCCCGAGCTCCTCCTCAAACACGGCTGTCCCGCGATAGGTAATGACACAATCCCGGACCAACTTTTCTCCGGAAACAATGGCATCCCGGCAGAGGATTCCCTCACTGTCCTCATAGGGTTCTCCTGTCCACTCTGCACTGTTAATGCGGTAGTTTTCCGGCTCCGCTTCAATCAGCGACAGCAGGATTTCCTCATAGCCGGCAAAATCCAGATTCTCTTCATCCAGCATAAACACCTGGCCTCCAAGCCAATATCCATCGATGCCATATTCATGAAAAGTTACGGTAAAAGAAAAACTATTCTCCCACCGGTCTTCCGAAAATTCCTGGGAAGCAATGGAGGCGATTGCCTCCATACTCTGTCCCGTTGTACCATCTGTTACTGTCACTGGAATCTGCGATGGTATGACATATTTTGCCTCCACGGCTTCATAGGTCACAGTCTCTTCCACCATTTCCTCATGGGCTTCTATTGTGCTCTCTTCCAATGTGCTCTCCTGCAGCTGATAGTCTACACCATCCACTTGAATTACGTCCTCTGGCTTTTGCTCTTCAGCTTTTTCCTTGAGCATCGGCGTTCCTGCGATTTCCAAGGGAGAGCCTGCGCTGCCCCCGTCCTCGTCAATGACTTCGGTCTGAATCTCTGACAACCGGTACGTCACGCCGTCCCTCTCTAGTTCTTTCTCAAACAATTTTTCCGCCTCATCGGAGTCCGGATTTTGCGTAGTGTACTGCCGTTCTTCATAAAGGTTCTCAATTACATCTTCTGCGGCCTGCACCTTCTCCGTCGGCAATCCTGCCATCAAAAGGGCTAAAAGCAGAAACATTCCCATTTTGATTCCCTGCCGTTTCTTCCGTGCATTCCGCGTTTTTACATGACAAATTGCCAGGCCAATGATACCGGCAGCCGAGGCCAGCCAGACTGCAAGCAGAAGAGAAAGATTACTGGTGTCTCCAGTCTTCGGAACTGAAATCAGGTCCTGAATGGTCACATCACCCTCTCCCTTCCGGTCAGTCTCATAGGAAGCGGTAATCCGTCCATAATGTTTCTGGTCCTGAATGGTGCAGTCTCCAACGATACTGCCGTCTTCAAAAACAGTGAAGGAAAAGATGGTCTCATTTAGTTCATAGCCATCCGGGGCCACCACCTCACGGAAATAATAGGTTCCCGGCGCTGGAGCTTCAAAGTAGACCTTTCCATGTTCGTCACTGATTCCCTCGAATATCTTATTTCCATTTTTATCGGTAATTTCAATCTGGGCTCCCGGCAGTTCTTCTGCAGTGGTTACGTCCTCTTTGGAAATGATAACCGTGCCCGGCTGATAGTTGGGGATTTCCCGGTCCCCTTCTACAGAACCGGAAGCAGTCACAGTAAACTGGTAAACGGTGTCATTTAAGTAATAGCCCTCCAGCGCTTTGGTTTCCTTGAAGGTGTAGGTCCCTTCACCGGGCTTTTCAAACCGAACGGTTCCGGATGGGCCGGTCACACCTGTAAAATAGACACTGCCATCTGGTCGGTATACCGTAATTTCCGCGTTTGCCAGCCGTTCACCGGTCTTTCCGTCCACCTTGTAAAGCTCCATGTAATCGGTTTCCGGGCCGGGATTGTCTCCTCCGCCTCCACCACCGGAATGGGTAATCTTATAGTTTTTCACGGCAAACTCCTGAAGGTTTTCTGTGTCCAGAATCTCAATCTCCTGGGGCTCCATCTTCCGATAGCCGGAAGGCGCTTTCACTTCCCGGATGATATAGGTTTCTATAGAAAGTTTGCTGAAATGTTCCGCTTCTCCGGACTTTGACTCCCACTCTCGGATGATTTCTCCATCCGATTTCCGGACCAGCTGCAGAATAGCTCCTCCAAGAAGGGTTCCGTTAGAGCCCGTCTTTTCAATCTCCACCTGGATCGGCTGATTTAAGACCACAAAGGACTGCTGAGCTTCTTCTGCCTGAACTTCAATGGTGAGATCTTCCATGGAAGCATATCCTTCCGGTGTCTCTACTTCCCGGATTACATAGCTTCCAGCCGGGATTCCGGTAAAGGTAACTGGCTTTCCGTCTGTTACCCATTCTTGGATGACGGTTTCATTTTCTGTCCCCGCATCACGAATCAGCTGCAGCTTTGCACCGATGACCGGTGTATGCTCCACTCCATCCTCTTTAGTAAATTCCGTTACGATCTTCTCATTTTCCAATGTAATGACCTGCTTTTCTTCCTGTCCGGTCACCTCAAACCGCACCTCCTTTGCGATGGCATAGCCCTCCGGAGCCTCCACTTCCTGCAAGATGTAAACGCCTTTTGAAAGGCCTTTGAATACCTCCGGTATGCTTCCGCTTACCCATTCCCGGATCACTTCACCATCCGACTCCCGCACAAGCCGCAGTTTGGCCCCGGAAAGAGAGTCTTTTGTTTCCTGGTCGATTTTTTCAATTTCGGTTATCAACTTCTGATTTGTGACCGTAAAGGTCTGTACCCCTGCATCATTTCGAATCTCAATCTCCATCGGCTCCGGCAGAAGCAAATACCCATCTGCAGCTTCTACCTCTTTCACCTGATAGGTTCCCGGCGTCAGACCGCGAATCACTTCCGGCTCTTTAGCGGTAATCCACTGATAAAGCACAGCTCCGTCCTGATCCAACAGCTGCAGCACGGCTCCGATGACGGGTTCTCTGGTCTCCTGATCTTTTTTCTCAATCCGGGTTTCCGTTTGCTCATTTTCGATGGTAAAGGTCTGTACCCGGTAATCCTTTGTGATGGTGATGGTGACAGGCTCCTTTAAAAGCTGGTAGCCGTCCGGCGCTTCGATTTCCGTAATCTCATACTCTCCGGCGGGAAGTCCCTGGAATACCACGGTTCCGGTTTCATCGGTCACCCACTCTTTGATCAGCTCCCCATTTTCTTTCCGTACCATCTGAAGCTTTGCTCCGGCCAGCGCCTCATTGGTTTCCCCGTCTACCTTCCGAATCTCAACTTTGGTATCGTCGTCAAACATCTCTACATAAGGGATCTCCTCCGCAGTCATGTTATCCTTGATGGTAAAATAGACCTTTTCTGCTTCCAAATATCCTTCCGGCGCTCTCGTTTCGATGAGGACGTACTCACCCGGTTTCAGGTTCTGGATCTCATGGGGTTCTGTGGTCGATACCCAACTGTCAATCACATCTCCTTCTACCTTGACTGCCTGACCGTTCTCATCGATTGATTCTGTCACTGGCCTTACTTCCAGATAGGCCCCGGGCAGCTCCTCTTTATCGGTCAAGGTCTTTTTGGAGATGATGACCTTGTTTGGCTGGTCGGCTGCCTCATAATGGAACACAATCGTATCCTTCCGGTCCGTTGTTACATTGAACTGGAACGGATGGGCCTCCGGTTCCAGCAGATACCCGTCCGGAGCATCGACCTCCTGCACCTGGAAATGATACAGGCTGACGGAGCCATCAATACCAATGGAGCCAATGGGAACCGTACTGCTGACTGCCCTGCCATCGTCCCCCGTAATCAAAATGACCGCCGTGTTTGTATCCAGGTTGGTAAACTTAAACCGGGCTCCGGCTAACCGCTTGTCCGGCTGCTCTGCATCGGATTTCACAATCTCAATCTGTCCCAAAATCAATTCATTGACCAGCTCAAACCGCTGAATACCCGCCTGTTCTGTAATCGTAAAAGGAAGTTCCGCCGCCCTGACATATCCGAAGGGCGTCTGCTCCTCTACAAAATAATAGTCCCCGGCCTGTGGTTCTTCAAGGGTATGCGGTCTTAAATCCCCTGCCTCATATCCATCCGGAATCATCCCCTGTTCTTCCTCTCTTTGGGTATAGCGGCCATCAGAACCGGATATCCAGCGGTCCACCAGATAAGATTCATCGTACTCCATGGCAGGAATCAGGTCTCCGTTCTCATCATAAAGGAAGTTGCCTTCCGTATCCGTCAGGTACAGAAGATTTCCGCTTTCATCCTTCATTTGGTATTTCACCAGGCTGCCGTCCTCTGCGGCCCGGTACACTGCCAGGGTTGCCCCCTCAATCTCTTTGCCTCCGACTACATTGACTTTAGACAGCAGCACCTGGATTGCTTCATCCTCCATGGTGATCTGCTGAACCTCATCCTTTGAACCCACATCCCGTACCAGAATATACATGGGGTCCGCCAACGCATAGCCATTTGGTGCCTGCTCTTCTACCAGGACGTATTTCCCGACCGGCAGATACTCAAACCGCTGGGCACCGGTCTCTGTTACATAGGTGATCGCCTGCTCCGTTCCCGGCACATTTAGGATCTCATAGTCGTAAGCCAGATAACTGTGGCCGCCCTCAATGGTAACCCAATGGGCGGTTTCCCGTACCTGACTGCCATCATTGGTCTGCCACTCATAAATTTTCTGACTGGAATCGTACCGGATGTTCCCTTCCTCATCATAAAGCGGTTCCCCATCCTCATCTAAGAGTGCAGGATATAACGCAAGAGTAGCTGGATTTTCGCTGGGAAGGACTTCTTCCGTTACCGAATCTACTTTGTAAAACTCAATGGCCGTATGGTCGTCCTCCATCACAAAGGACTGAACCTCTCCGATCTCCTCGATGATAACCTCCACATCCTCTGAGGTCACATAGCCGGCTTTGGTCGGTACCCTGGTCTCCCGCAAGATGTAATCTCCCGGCATGATATGGTCAATCCAGTAGGGTGTATTTCCATCGGATACCCAGTTTGCCGCAATCACCGGTTCCCCTGCGGTACCCAGCAGAATTTCTAGGTGCCATCCCCGGTCCGTATCATCATAAACCCGGTATGCCTCATAAAGGGTCAGCTCCGCGCCTGCAATCTCCTCCCTGGAGGTCATATCCAGTTTGGAAATCTCCAGCTTCGTGTAATCGTCTTCCATTGTGAAGGACTGTATCCCGGAAGTATCCTCTACCACCAGGCCGATTGCCATGGACTGTACATAGCCGTCTCCAAGAGGAGCCGCGGTTTCTTCCAGAATGTACGCTCCCTGGGGCACTCTTGCAATCTCCCAGGCGCCTTCGTCCGTGGTAATCCATTCGTTCTCTACCCAGGTTACGCCGCCGTCTTTATAGTAAATGGGCAGTCCATTTTCATCCACTACCGGCTGCAGGTCGCTATTAATGGTCTGCTTCCCGGTTTCATCCGTATAAACGTCCACAGACTGGGAGATTATCTTATCCCCATTTTCATCCAACGGCCAGACAACGAGATTACCCTGCTCATCCGTCACATAGGCCATTCCGGTTTCCGAATCCAGCATGCAGACCCGGTTGCCCCAGTCATCCAGGCCGTAGAGGATACCGGTTTCCTCATCGTATTCCGTCGGGTCATACTCTAAGTCAAAATACCAGAGTGCTGCCGGAGGATTCTGCTCCTGGGTAATATCCCATTCTGCCTCTCCCTGGTCATTAGTTCTTGTCTGCCGGATGTCCGTGCTGTACCCGGTTTCATAGGCAGTAATGCCGATTACGGAATCGAACAGGTTCCGCTCAACCTCAACACCTTCGTATTCATGTTCTCCTGTCTGCTTGACGACCAGGCCTTTATATAAGGTCAGGGTCGCGTTCTCCACATAAACCGGCTCAGAAGAGACTTCCAGTTCCTTTGTCACATACCCGAATCCGGCAAATTCACCGTTCGGAAGATATTGAAGCTCAACATCTCCCCGGTTCTTTAACTGCTCCTCGTCCCCTTCCACCCGGTAAGTAATGGATTCCTGCTGCTTTTCCAGCTTATGGATTTCCACATGGGTGGGCTGATCCTTGACTACAATCTGGTGCATATCCTCCACAACCGTCTTGCCATCGGAACCGATGGGACGGATGTACTGGTATTTCACCGCCTGGACTTTCTTTCCGGCATCTCCGTCCTCATAATACTCCACCTTATCGCTGTACACCGTAAAGGCAATGGGTTTGGATTTCACATAGCCTTCCGGGGCTTCCACCTCTACCAGCACATAAGCGCCGGCGCCCAGGGGCTGATAGGTTTCAATGTAGCCCACACACTGTTTTTCCGTGGATACCGTTCCATCCGGATGCTCCACTTCTCCGTCCCGTATGGTGGTATAGGCTTTAAAGACTCCGACTTCCGCTCCGGACTCATCCTGCATAACAATCTGTTCGCTCTCATCGTAGAGAGGAATCCCGTTCTCATCGAACAGGATATCACCGGTTCCCGTTACGTTGTCAGCGCCGTCCCCGGATATGTCCCGCTTTGCTGCATAAATCTTAAAGAGCGCTCCTTCGTGGATGATGTTTTCTCCGGTTTCGGAGTCAATCTTCTCAATCCGCAGTCTGGAGCTGTAAAACTCATTTTCTACATCTTCATTGGCGTAGGAGATAAAATTGAAACTTCCATCCTCTTCCAGGCCCGGTTCCCGGTTGCCAATATCCCCGTCATCATTAATGACCTTGCCATAGCGGGGATCCAGTACACTCCAGGGAATCAGAGCTTTGGCAAACTTCCGGTCGATGGCAGTGGATTTGCCTGTCATGGTTGCCACATTATCCAGGGTAACCCCATAGTCGGAAATCGTTCCGTCCCGGTCATAATAGGTTTCATAGTACACATCGTCCATGGTCCCTGCATTTTCGCTGATAGAACCATAGTGGTAATAGGCCGCTACTGCGTCATTCTGGCAGTCTTTTGCGCTGTCCGGTTCCAGACCGTACTTGAATACCTCAAAATCCCCGTCATCGTTATGGGCTTTGATTACATGAACTTCCTCGTTGAACCGGATCAGGTAGCGCTCCGCCAGTTCTTCCGGCGTCAGTTCGGAATCGTAAAGGTATTCGGTTGAAGGAATCTTATCATGAACCGTTCCATCTTCATCCACCTGAGGGATAAAGGGCAGTTCCACTTCTTTTGGAGAGTCAATCTGGTAATGCTTCTGGGGAATCTCCGTAGGCTGCTGCTCTACCAGCACATACGTGCCATAAGGCAGCATCCGGCTCTCACCCCAGTAATCGTCCCTGCCGCCGCCCTGGTTCGCATGAACAGTCGTCATATCTCCATCCGCATCATGCTCTGCAGTGTCCCACTCCAGAGCCAGGAATGCTGCATACTCTGGGTTTTCTTCAAAGAAACTCTCATAGTCGTAGCTGCCGTCCTCTTTTGTCTCCAGCTTCCCGGTTGCAATCAGGTCTGAGCGCAGATACAGCTTAAAGAAGAAGCCCGGAAGGGTCTTTGTTTCTTCCTTTCCATTATATCCGCCAAACAGGACCGTAAAGGGGTCACGGTGGATCTCATAGGAGTTATACTCATAGGAATCCAGAGCAATATCCTTTGTCACCTTGATGGCCTGCTTAATGACCCGCTCCTCCACAATCACCGGTTCCAGCCTGGTCCCATCATCCTGATAGACGGCATACTGACCGGGATACAAAAGCAGGGCGTATTTCACATAGGAGCCTTCCTCCAGTTCCGGCTTCTGTGTCGTTACACTCACGGCGGCGTCCCTCTGCTCCTCAATTTGCCCGGAAATAATCACCCGGAATCTGCGGGTATGGGGCGCTTCGTCGGAAAAATCCTCATTGGAAGTGTCAACGGAGACCAGAATCCGTCCATTTTCTTCTGCTGAATCCATAAGGGTCGGCGTCTCTTTTGTCTCCACTACTTCACGTTCTTCGTAAATCGGAATGGTTTCCATCTCCGGGATGGGATTTCCTTCCCCATCCAGCAAAAGCTCCCCGGCAGCATAAGTTTCATAAACCGGCTTATAGGACGGCTTCAGACGCAGCTCTCCCTGAGCAAGAGCTCCCGTATCCAGCTCCTGTTCCTTTACCGTAAAGGAATAGCCGTTCTGCTCATACTCGCCATCCTCATAAATCACATAATAATAGCCATCCTCATAGGTTTTACGCACCACCAATCGGCCGCTGCCGCGCTCATAGACAGCCGGCACCTCGCCTAACGCTTTATAGGCATAGCGGATTTTGGCATACCAGCTGCCATCGGATTCATAGACCTCTTCCACATCGTAGGCATCCCAAAAGCTGTCTGACGCGCAGTATTCCAGGATTTCCTCGATCATTTCCCCGTTGGTATCGCCGGAAAGAGGCAGGATGACCCAGGGCGCATCCGTCAGTCCATTTTTGTATCCGGACATAGACAGCGCGGAATATGTCTCCCACAAGATGTAATCCGGGTCAATATCCGTGGATTCCTCCAGATCCAGGTCAGATGGCTCCTCCCGCTCAATAGCGGACACATAAACATTCAGCCGGTTCACAGCCGTTACGGTCTGCTCAGCTTGAATATCGGAATAAACAATCTCTCCCTGTTCATCCCGCTTTAGAATCTTATTGCCGTCCGCATCCAGCTTATATTCTCCGCCTTCTGCCGTCTGATAGATGGGATTTCCATGGCTGTCTTTCTTCTCTACCCGTTCGGTTCCAACCATCACTTGTTCGGTTGTAGTGGAGTCCTGCGTTGCTACCTCATAGATCTCTGCGTTTGCTGGCAGGCCGGAGAGATGGATCTCAAATCCGTCCGTATCATAGTAGTCCACGTCAAAGTCGTAAGAAGAACCGTCCCACTCATTGATCTCATGATAAAATCCGTCTGTGGACGCACTGCCCGTTGCAGTCAGCACCACCGGTGTTCCGGTACGGTTGCTTTCTGAGAGATTTTTTCCGGTTCGGGAAAGCTCGTAACCTTCGGAGCGGGAAATCTCCTCGACATAGTAGCTTCCAAGGATTAACGGCCGACCAATCCAGCCGTTTCCATTGTTGGCGACATTGTCCTCATAGAGATTTGGGACATTCTTAGAGGTTTCCGATTCCTCTGTGATTACCAGGAAAGAGGCATCGCCGTTTTTATCCGTTGTGGCAATGGCGACCAATTCTCCCGCGGAAAAGACCTTGCCCGTCTTCCCATCCGGATGGATGATGTCCTCAGCTGCATAAAGTCCGTAAACGGCGCCTTCCAGTGTTGCATCTCCCTGGCTTTTGCCGTAACTGTCTTCCGCATCCTGCTCATAAAGCTCCAGATCCCGCTTGTTGATGTGCAGCTCGCCTTCCGTCCGGTGGTCTCTTACAACAAAGGTATGGCCGGTATGGTCAGAATCGTAGGAATCCTGGTCAATCGGCTCCACCTCACTCTCCTCCTGCACGCCGTCCCAGGTCCAGCTGCCACCGTCTCCCTCCTCATCTTTTGCGAGCAGAGAAGGCATGGAAAGAGAAAAGGTCTGGGCGTTGGACGGAGTTGCCAGCTCTTCTGCCTCAGAAGGCGTTGCCTTTGCAGAATCCTCTTCTTCCTTTTCAGATTCTTCTTCACGATCATGTTCTTGAGTTTCCTCTTCTGTTCTTTCCAGGCTTTCTTCCTCATTTGAAAGCTCCTCTGCGTTGGATGGGGTCGCTGCCGCCTGTACCAGCGGGACCTCATTGGGAGAAATACTGGCTTCGGAAGCGGTTGCCGTCTCAACCTGCAGCAGTGTATTTCCTTCCTGACGGTTACCGGGATAACTGCCAATCACGGCGCTGTCTCCGCCGGCCTGAGAGGAGGCAAATTCTACAATCTCCACAGGAATATCATCGTTATGAAGGTCATGAAGGATATAACCAACTCTGGCTTTGATTTCCCGCACCGTATAGATTCTCTTTAAATGGATAAAGGTATCCCAGGCCTCATCCCGGTCCGCTTCCATTGCATTTTTTGCAACGCCTTCATCGATGGAATGGAAATCACAGTTTTCCTCGCACCAGTCTACACAGGCCTGCCAGGCAGCCCAGGCTTCCTCCTCAAGGCGTGCATTTTCTTCCTCTGCCGCTTCAATTTCTTCCTCAGAAGCGTCGTCGGAAGCCTCTGCATAATGAATAACAGGCTCCGGATGACCTCCGCAGTAGGTTTTCTCATAATCATAGGTCTTCCGGTCCGAATGCTCAAAATGCCCGTTCTCATCGGTTGTAATGGAATCCTGGCAAACGCTTACATCTTCAAACTTTCCCTCTGAAGTCGCGGTATTTTCCCGGAATTGTTCTTCTTCCAGGTTCGTCCCATTTAACTGGGAAAAGTCGAACTGTTCCAGGATTTCAAACTCCGCTCCCTCCAGGGTCTTTCCGGTTTCATCGCAAAGCTTTTCCAGCTCTATCTTATAATCCCGGTTGAAAGTTTCCTCATGGAGATACTGGGTATATGGGATTTCGTAGCTTCCTTTATCCGATTCAAAATGCGTGCCGCCTTTTCCGAACGCAAGCCAGACTTCCCACTCTTCCTGTCGTCCAGCCATGGTAATCATGGCCTGCTGGCCGGCTGAATCACTGCTTTCGTCCCAGCCATCAGGAAACCAGATTTTAAATGTATTTGGTTTTACCCAATATTTAGCTGCGGTAGAGCCAGCCGGAAAATGTCCGCGAATTAATCCTACATCCGGATTTCCCGTGCTGCAGGTAAAGGTTACTCCACCGTCTACTTTTGTTGCTGTCCAGCCTTCTGGAACATCATAAATCAGCTCTGACTGCCGCCAGTCATACCCTTCACTGTATTCAAGAGTGATGCTGTATGTACCGTCTTCATTTTTCTGCATCTGATGGATTGGGGCCGTACTCTGGTATTTCGACGCAAAGGGCGGCACAGCCTTTTCCTCTACAGCGCCTTCCGTCTGATTAAAAAACTGTTCCAAAGCTGCTCTGGTCTGATTGGCAAGAGTCTGGCTTTTTAAGTTGGCCAGTAACACTTCCATTTGCTCCTGGAAATCTTCCAGTCCGGCCCAGCGGCCTGACATAATGGCCCAGGTAGCTGCCTGACCTAAGATATAATGACCCTGCCCCATTTTTCCCACCTCATCCTGATATCCTTCAAAGTTTCCGGATGAAGATAGGGCATACCAGAGAATCTCTGCTTCTTCTCTGGATATTCCTAGAGGCAGGTTATCTCCCTCGGTATCCAGATCGTAGCTGACAATGGTTCCCTGCGTTCCCGTGCGCATAGATTTATTCGGTTCCAAGCAAAAACCGGCGGCAGATTTGCCTTGTTCTACATTCGTTATTCCATATGGCCACAGTCCTACTCGGTTATGCTCTTTTCCATAGAAGGGGAAACTGGCGCCAGGCTTTAAAAGATTGCTGGAGTCATAATAAGCAAAGGTGGAACCTCTCCCTTCTGTTGCCGCCTGAACAGGCATAGTTCCCAGTTCAGAACTAAAAAAAGACTGAAACACAAAAATCATTGCCATCAAAAAGGCGATTTTGCGTTTCAGTCGGATATAAATGCGATTGCACTGCATAGTATCCTCCCTGTAAAAAAGTAAGGCATACCCAAGCGGATATGCCTCAATCAAACATTTTGTATTTAGTTATCGTATAGCCGGAAACCAGGATTTTCTAATTGTGTTTTGCACCCTGGGCAGGGATGGGCTGTTTCCCGTACATGAAATGTATTTAGATATCCACAGTATGGGCATTCGATTCTTGTCAGGTCCAGATAACTTTCTGCATAAGAGCCGAATGCAGAAGCATCAATGGTTTTCCACTCACCATTGACATAAACCAGATTCCATTCATGGCTGGCGTTATTTTGAAATCCACATCGTAAACCAACAGCACTTGCCAGTAACTTGTAGGCTCCGGCAAATCCAACACAATTCCCTTCTCCATTTACGAGAACACCGTATGTAGAATTGCGGCCATCACTGCCATTGGAATTTGAATATGACGCAATACTTTGAAGATAATCAAAGATCATTTTTGCTTTATCATATTCGCTTGCACTGTATGGAAAGTCTACCAAAAATTCATTCACTTTCTGATAAACTAATTGGCGCTCTGCGTCCAGTGAAGATACCGGATAGGTGCCTCGAACAGCTGCTAAAACAAAACTGTCTTTTCCCCATAAGTCATCTGTTTGCTCATCGAAGATATAGGCCTCAGCTTCATTCCAGTACCGATAAGGCTGATTGTCATATGGCGTCCTGACATATCCGCCTAATACCTGCGTATCCTGCACCCAGCTTCCATCTGAAGCTACCAGATAACCATCTGGTGTTGTGGTATTCGACCACATCGTTCCATCCGAACCTAAGTAATAATAGGTTCCCTGATCCTGTACCCACTGAGAAACTGCATAGGTTCCGTCCTCATTCCGATAACGGTAATCGTCCCCTTGTTTCTCCCATCCGGCAAAAGCAGAAAATGCTCCCCCAAAACATAGGAACCACGACAAGATACACGTCATCATGCACTTCCGCTTCATTGTATCCCTCCTCTCATTTCCAGCTTATCAAATGAATGGTTCCTATGTCCAGGGCATCATAGAAATTTTATTTAATGCAGGCTTTCCTATTTATCTGCATAATGATATCTGCAAGCCAGGATATAAACACAGTCTTCATCAATTTTATAAATTAATCGATCTTTATCGTTAATCCTCCTGCTCCAATATCCAGATAGGTTTCCCACCAGAGGCTCTGGCTTTCCAATCCCTGTATTTCCGTTCCTGCAGATGTCTTCAATCAACTGATTAATCTTTTTTAAAGTCTTCCGATCTTCTGTTTGCCAGTATACATAATCCTGCCATCCATTATCCGTAAAAAGCTTATTCATTGGATTCTGCCTCGATCAGTGGGTGCGCGGATACCTTCCCTGTTTCCAGCTGCTGTTTCGATTCCATCAGCCATTCATAATTGGCCTGGCTCTCCCGAATATAAAGATTTTCCATTAGATTGTTATAAGCCTCCTCAGACATCATGACTACATTACGTCTGTCCTTTCTTGTAACAATCAATGTCTCGCAGTCATCATTGACACAATCCATGTAATGTTTCATATTATCACGAAGATTTGTGTAATTCACAGCTAACATACAATCTACTCCTTTCCAAAGCATACCTTATATTTATAGTATAACGTACAGTTTTCTGTACATCAAGTGTTATTTTAGTGTATGCACAAATCTTCAATATATTATCCTGCTACGCCCAATTACGAAATCCAAAATTTCATTTAGCTCTACTCTATATCCATACGTTAAAATAGAACAGATTGCTATGATTATGTACAAAGGCCATCTAAATTAGACGAATCACCAGCTTAGATGGCCTTTCCCTATTGACCATATACCTGGCAAGAGCCGTTTGAGCATCATTAGTTTAAGACAAAATGGACTTTCCTGTATCATTTACACCAGCTTGCAAAAATATATTTTTTCTTAGAACTTCTTCTGCTGAATTACCTCTTTTTGCCGCTGCTGCAGGATAAAATCACTTAACATGGAAAAGAATTCCTGCTCTTCCACAGTGTCTGCGCTGAGGACTAGCTGCATGGTTTCATCAAGATCCATATTTCTGCATATATTGTATAACTGTTTCGCCGCTTCAATATTGGACACACGATTACCTCCTCCAACTTCTTTATTCTGTCACAATTATACCGAAAATTGCAGAAAAAGAAAATCTTTATGAAATCCAGACGCCATTTTCATCTACCTGGTACCCATCTGGAGTCTGACCATTTACAAAAAGCGCTCCTCTGGTCCCATCGGATACTGGATTGAAGTAATACCATTTCCCCTCAATCTGGTTCCATCCCGTATACATCCGCCCTCTGGTTCCGTCTCCTACTGGGTGCAGATAATAGATATGGCCGTCCACATCGGTGAACCATCCGGTCTGCATATATCCGCGCTCATCAAAGTGATACCATTCCGTTGTGCCATTATAAGAAAGCTGCTGCCAGCAGGCCTTCGGGTAGGTTCCGTCGCTGTACTGATACCACCAACCCACTTCATCCATAATCCAATTTCCGGATGCACCGGGACCGCTGCTGCTTCCTGCAGAGGACCGAGAGGAACTGCCGCCGGAAGAACTTCCGCCGCCCCCGCCACCTCCAGAGGAGCTTCCGCTGGAACTGCTGGTTGTATTGTTGATAGTCTTAAAGGCAACCGTAACCCTGCACTGAGCCTGCTTTCCGCCATCTGCTGTTGTGACTGTAACCAATGCTGTTTTCTCTCCAGCCGCTCCATAGGTATTGGCAGCTTCTAATTCCTTGATCCACTGCCCGTCTGTTCTCGCTGTCACCAGGCCGGTCTCCGACACCGTGATAGCATCCCCGTCATCCACACTCCAGGCAACCGAACGGTTCTCCGCTTCCGCTGGATATACCGCTGCATTCAGCTGGACCGGAGATGTGACTTTATATTCCACCGTAGGATTGCTCCTGCGCCCGGTCATTACTTTCTCAATTTCAAAGGTAAGTTCCTGCTGGTCCAGGGATACGGATTCCACATGGGCAACCGTATTGTCAACAGTTCGGAACGAGACATTCACTGCGCATACTGCCTGTTTGCCGCCGTCTGCCGTGGTCACGGTCACGTAGGAAGACCGGTTTCCAGCAGCCTCGGATTTGGCGTAAAGGGAGTTGCTGTTTGCCGCTTCCTCCGCCTGGATGAGATCCGCAATCCAGCGGGCGTCTTCCCGCACGCTTACCATGCCTTCGCCATCCACCCGGATCATATCCGAATCGCCGACAGACCAGGTCACTTCTTTATTATCTGCATATTCCGGAGAAATGGTTTCATACAGCCGCTTTGCCGGAGTCACCGAATAGGTTTCTGTCGGGTTCAGCCGGTCGCCTTCCAGCGTACGCACTACTTCAAAAGCAAGTTCTGCCTGATCCAGTTCCACACCGGACACTGGAACTACGGTCTGGTCCGTGATTTTAAAGTTGACGGTTACAAAGGCACTGGCCCGTTTCTGTCCGGCTTCTGTGGTCACAGTTACCGTTGCATAATCGGTTGCCTCTGTCGTGATCGACTTTGAGGGATATAATTCCTGATTGGCAACTGCCGCCCGGATCAGATCGGTGATCCATTTTGCCGCAGTGTTCACCGTCACCTCTCCGTCGTCGGACACTGTAATGACATCGGTAGAAGCACCATCCGTGTTTTTCGCACTCCAATAAACATTTTTATTGGCCGCGGAATCCGGAATTACAGTGGCAGTCAGTTTCTGCGGGTCGGTCACTTTCCAGCCAATCTGGGGATCCCAGCGAGAACCGCTTCGGATCTGCTCTACCTCAAAGGTCAGTTCCGCCTGATCCAGTACCACGCCATTGGTCATAGCACGGTAAGTGGCAGATAAGGTGATATTGGAATCCGGCATGGTAAATGCGGTCTCTGTTCCGCCGGTCTGAATTACCTCCTGGTCCTCTAAATCATCGGATACCCAAAACAGAGAATCTGGTTCCAGTTCATAATAAACGGGCGGATCAGAAGCAGTATCATTCACCGGACTGGTGTAGACTAAAACTTTTGTCCCTGTCGCGATGGCGCCAGGGTTGGCCCAGTCAATCTCTTTGGCATAGTTATTCTGAGATTCCATGACAGACAGGGTTCCGTGATCAATGGCCGGAATCGACACCAGATATCCTCTCACCGGGTCCCCCGTCTTGCTGGGCGCATAATGATGGACATTTTCCTCTCCGATGGAAAGAACGCCATCCTCCAACTCTTCGTAGAAGTATTTGTTGGTCTGCTTCGTAAATTCTCCCATCTGGTAGAGGCTGAAATCCCGCTGATTAGAATAGTACGCCCCGATATGATGCTCTAACCGAATCTGTGGGGTCAGTTTGTTTCCGAACGGGTTTAAGGAGTATTTATCTTCGCTGTCCGTAAAGAGGTAGGCCAGATCATCTCCCAATTCAATGGTCCCGCCTTCAATATAACCGACAAAGAGTCCTGCTGTTTTTAATGTACTGGAGGTAGAGGCTCCGACGGTTCCGGCAAAACGACCGTTTTTCACCTGACCGCTCTGCATCCGGCCAATGAGACCGCCGATATAATCTGCAGAGGTACTTCCCACCTTGCCTTCCACATAAGAATTGTAAACTTTTGTCTCATAAATATTTCCGGCGATTCCACCTACATAGCCCTCTGAGTACAGAGCGCTGTAGCTGTCTGTGGTATCACTGGTACAGTCACTGATAAAAGAAGTATGAGCCGATCCGCAGATTCCACCGGCGAATGCTTCTTCCTCCGCTTCGGCATCCGTTCCTCCCAGGACACCTGCCGTATTGGTACACTCCAGCATGACACTGTCGTAGGCCTCACCGGCAATGCCGCCGATGGCTCCCACGCCCCGTACCTGACCTAAACTGGTGCAGTTTTCAATCACACTGTCATTGATTTCTCCCGCCAGGATGGCCGCTTTGCTGTTGGCATTTACCTGGCCGTCTACCGTCAGATTTTTGATTGTGGCTCCATGCAGACATCCAAACAGGCCAGCATAGTCCTGAGTAGTGTCACTGATTTTCAGGTTATAAATCCGATATCCCTGGCCATCAAAGTTTCCTTTAAAAGGCATCGGCTCCGAGTCGCCAGTTTCTGTGAAATATCCAATCGGCAGCCAGGAAGCGGTATCGCTCAGGGAAATATCCCTAGTCAGAACAAAATAGCAGCCGGCATAACCATCTACCTCCTCATTAGCTACGTTGTAGGCCAGAAGGCGCAGATCGTTGGCCGAGTTAATCTCATAAGGTTCCTCTTCTGTTCCCTCTCCGTCCAGATGATCGCTCATCTCAATGCCGCCCCAAAGGCTGGAACTGAGAAGGCTTATCATCGCATTAGATGGTGTTGCTGTAGCCTTCTCGCCCATGTCCTGAATGATACCTGCAGGCAAATCCGCTTCTTCCTCTTCTATGTCAGGAACTTCTCCCTGCTCTGACTCTAACAGCGTTTCCTCATCATTTTCCCTTTCTGCCTCTGACGGGGTTGCCAACTGTTCCATATTTTCATCATATCGGGCCTGTTGATCCGCTGCTTCTGTTTTCTCCCTATCATCTTCCTGCGATTCTTTCGCATAAACAACAGCGCTTCCTGACGGGTATGCAACCGATAAAACCGGGGTCAGTCCCATTGCCGTGATTAAAGACCAGGCAGATAATACTGCCCGGCCCTTCTTTAAATTTTTCTTCATACGTTCTCCTTTTAACAATTATAACTTCCTACTCCTGCACTGCGACAAAAGCAGGCCGGATTCCAATTCGATCATTATCCACTTCCTGCGGCGATACCAGCCCGTCATAAGTAACTGCGTAGGCCAGATGATCTCCCCTGGCGGCCGGCGTACGAAGCCAATATCCCATGGCATGGCTTCCCGCAAGGGTAAAATTATCAGTGGCGGCGCCATCTAACTTCCATAAATAATTTGCATAGCGCAGCGCCTTATCCAAAGAAAGGCAGAACAGCTGGTCTTCGATTTTCTGCCCCTCCCGATTCCTTTTTGTAAATTTTTTCTCTGAAATCTGATAGTTGCTGCTTTTCCCTGCATAAATACTGCTAATGGTAGTCTCTGCCAGTACCATGCCTTCGGTATTCTCAACCTCTTCATTCAGCCAAGTCCGCAGATCTGCCGCTTCCCAGGCATTTAAGTTTTCATCAAACTGGCATACATCACCACCGATAATGGAATCACATAAAAATAATGCTCCAACCCGGTTGCTCCCGGCATCGCAGTAATTAGGGTCGATACAGCGGAACACATAGGTTTTTCCATCTATTGTCCGCTCCTGGGTATCCCCTTCATACCAGATATGGCCCTGACTGGTGTCCGGTGCCTCATGGCCAATGACAAAGGCTGGCCGGATTCCCGCTTCTGTTAAGGATACCCGGCTGGATGCAACCTGGCCATTGTACTGTACCAGATATGCCTGATTGGAAGTGTTCTCTCTGGCTGTCCGGGTCCAGTAATATCGCATTCCCCGCTGGGGCGTCCATTTTTTTCTGGTCCATTCTTTGTAAGCCGCATTTTTTACTTCGTCTTCAGACAGACAAAAAACCCGGTCAGAAACAGAATCATCCGTTTCCTCCAGCTTGATTGGTAAAAGCTCATCTGCCACAGAGAGGGTATCTGCATAATACTGGTTCAGCCAGGTTCTGGCATCTGATGTCCCATAAGCGTTATCGGAAGCCGCGTAGCGGGTACTGAGTGAATAGGGGATCACATCCTCTGAGACAAACAGATATCCCCCTCGGTAATCCGTATCCAGGCAGATAAAGTTCATGGTGGAAAACCCATCCGAAAGACCGGTTTCGACGGACAGGGATTCCCCTTCCTGAAACCGGTCCCAGGAGTCCCGCTCCGCTGCCTGAACATTAAACCCCAAAAGAAAACTGAATACAGAGCAGGCCACTAAGATTGCCGCTGCCGCGTATGAACGCTTCACATAAATTCCTCTTCTTCTCATACTTCCTCCATAAGCGCCTGTTCTTCCTCTTCCAGCTTTACTTCAAGAGCCACACTTCTCCCTTTCTCGTCTTCTCCAATCTCAAAAGTCACTTCCTGACCTTCACCCAGCTTTTTAAATCCGTCCATCCGGATCTGGGAATAATGGACGAAATGTTCCAGCCCGTCTTCATCGCAGACAAATCCAAATCCTCTGCGGGCATTAAACCACTTTACCGTTCCTTTTACTCTCATTATCTTTTCCTCCTGATTCTGTTCTCAAAATATGCTTTACATGCTGCTTCGGCGTTTGATAATCCTCGTAATGATTCCCTCTGCCACCTCCCGTTCTTCGTTCACACGGGTCACTAAAAATCCCACCTCATCTCCCTGGCCCGGCAGACTTGCTGTGTTGCAGGAGTGGGCTACTGCATTAACTTTACAGTTAAGGCAAAGGAAATAAGTTCCCCGATAAACATCTGTAATCGTGCCGACGTACTTTCCCTGACGCCTTAACTGCATCAGGTTTACCTTATTGGAATTGGGCAGGGCTTCCTTTGCGCTGACTTCAACCCGCAGGTCCTCTGCGTTTTCTCCCGTCACCTTCTTAACCAGTACGTTTACTACGTCTCCAATGGCAAAGCGGTCATTGGCATCCCGCATCCATTCCCAGGACATATCCCTGGCTTTTAAGGAGCACTCCACACCAAACACTTCCAGCCGGACCGCCTTCTGGGCCACAGCGATGACGCGGGCTTCCACAATTCGTCCTGGAGTAATCATTGGCATTTCATCATCTGCACGCTCTAGGTAAAACTGTGTCCGTTTACGGAGCATTGCCTCCTTTCTGGAGGCTGCGATACTCCCGGACTCCGGGTCCAAATCCCGAATGACAAAGTCCAGTTCTGCCCCAAGCATGTTGTTGGCCAGACGGGTCTGCCGGTTCAGGCGGTCTGCGTTCTCCCTCCCATCCCCTTCCAGGTTAATCATCATTTCTTCCATGGGAATCAGGATTCGGTAGCCTTTATAATAGATAACGGCTACTACCCATCCTCCGTCCAAGCGTTCAATGCCGCTGAGATTTCCGCACAAGATTTTTCGGGTTCTCTGGGCGTTGGTTAATTCATGCCACACTAAGTCCTCCTGCTTTTGGACCTGAGCAGCAGATGCATCGACCGTAAGGATTCCTCTGGGAGGACTTACTCTCACGGCAGGCTTTGTCGCTTGTTCTTCCGAAACAAGGGACTTCGATTCATTTGCCATCTGCCATACCACCTCTCCTTTTCACTATTTTTCATGATTTTTCAGGCAACAAAAAAAGCAACCAGTTTCCCAGTTGCTTTTCCTGTTCAGACCTTTCAAAAATCTGATGTTACCATTATAAAAGATGGCAAATTGCAAGTCAATTCACGAATAGTCTTAAATTGGTTCGATTGTGTTTCATTTTGTGTTTATTGTCCATCCGATTGCGGTTTCCCGCTGTTTCCAGAATTCCCGGTAAATGCCGTCCTCCTGTATTAATTCCTCATGAGTTCCTTTCTGGCTGACCCGGCCATGGTCAATCACCAGAATCTGATCGGCATTTCTTACAGTAGTCAGTCGATGGGCAATGGAAATCAAGGTTTTTCCTCTGGTCAGTTCCCCGATGGCTGCCAAAAGTTCTCTCTCGTTTTCCGGATCCACGCTGCTGGTGGCTTCATCTAAAATGACAATAGGCGCATTCTTTAAAATTGCTCTGGCAATGGAAATCCTCTGTTTTTCTCCTCCCGACAAAGTGGAGCCACCCTCTCCCACCATTGTCCGATATCCATCCGGAAGGGCACAGATGAACTCATGACACTGAGCCCGCTTTGCCGCTTCTATCACTTCCTCTTCCGTGGCGGATGGATTGCCGAAACGAATATTATTTTCAATGGTGTCATGGAACAAAAATACATTCTGAAATACCATACTGATATAAGACATCAGACTGTCCGCCGTAAATTCCTTTACATCTTGTCCACCCAGCAAAATCTTTCCTTCCTGCACATCCCAGAATCTGGCAATCAGGTTGCACAGAGTGGTCTTTCCGGAACCGGATGGCCCCACAATAGCGCAGGAAGTTCCTTCCGGAACCGTCAGGGAGGCATGTTCAATCACGGTTCGGCTGTCATATCCAAAGGAAATATCACGCAGCTCAATGTCAAAGCATTCCGGCTCCAACTTCCGCTCACTGGTATCCATCCTGGGCATATTTGTTACTGCTTCCAGGCGGTTTAATTCTGTTGTGATTTTTCTTGCCATAAATGCTCCGTCTCCCATTTGTTCCATTTCTGAATAAACGATGAAAGAGCTTATGATAAACAGCAGGCAGTAGGAAAGGGAAATAGAACCTGCTACATACAAAGCGGCCGCAGCAAACATCATCACACAGCCGGTCAGCTTATAGACTGCTGAATAGATTTTTAGCAGCGGAAGGGAAGCATACTCCTGATCCAAATCAGCCTGCCGTTTCCGGTCAAAGGCGGCGTAGACTGCGCCTTCACTCCCGTCTGCCTGAGAAAATGCCCGAAGCACAGAAATTCCACGAATGTATTCCAACGCCTGAATGGTCATATTCTCCTGCGCAGCCAACACATTGGGCGTGTGTTTCACCGCTTCCCATTGAATGATATGAAGTACCAGCATCCCCAAGCCCAGGCCAACCAGAGTGATCAGCGCAAACAGCGGCTGAACGATCAGAAAAAATGCCGTCACTGCCAGAGCCATCAGCACGCCGCCGGTGAGATCCATAATGGCCATCATGGAATACTGCTCCAACTCCGTGACGGTAGAGGTGAGGACCGTCTGGATGCTTCCCAGCTTCTGTTCAGAAAAATAGCCCATGGGAGCAGCTCTCATCCGATCCCCGATAGTCAGCCGGTAATCCCGGAACATATCAAATCCCCTGGCACTCATGGTAATATCCATCAGCCACTGAAAGAGGATTCGCAGCAATATGCTGACAATCACAATTCCAAGGGCAGACCAGACTGTATTCATGGTAAGATGGTTCAGATTTTCCGCAACTACATAGACAGCTATCAGAATCAGAGACATGGAAATAGTCTTCATCAGATTAAAGAAGATTCCCAGTTTAATTTTCCCGCTGTACGCTCCGGAAATCTTTAAAATTCTTTTGATCATCATCAGCATAGGGCTCACTCCTCCTTTCGATTCCTTCCCTGATTCTGCGCTCCCAGATGATTTTCCCACATTCTGCGATAAAGAGGGCAGCTGTCTAATAGTTCTTTCTGTGTTCCGGAAGCAGCGATATATCCCTTATCCACCACCAGGATCTGATCCGCGTTCTGAATGGTGGATAGACGGTGAGCCACTACAATCAAGGTTTTTCCCTGCACCAGCCTTCCTACCGCTTCCTGTATCTGGGCCTCGCTCTGTGGATCCGCGTAGGCGGTGGCCTCATCCAGAATCACCGCACGGGAAGGTTTTAACATTGCTCTGGCAATGGTGATCCGCTGCCGCTCACCTCCGGATAATCGATCTCCCGCCTCTCCTGCCGGTGTATCGTAACCATTGGGAAGCTGCATAATAAATTCATGACAGTTTGCCGCTTTCGCCGCCTCTTCCACTTCATGGTCTGTTGCTTCCGGACGCCCCATGCGGATATTTTCCCGGATGGAGCGGTCAAAGAGGAAATTATCCTGGGCCACATAGCTGATTTCGCCCATGAGCTGATCAAAGGGAATCTGTTTCAAATCAACGCCTCCATACCGGACAATTCCCTTCCCTGCATCCCAGAAGCCGGCCATCAGTTTGGCAATGGTGGATTTTCCGGAGCCTGAAGGTCCTACAATGGCAGTCATCTTTCCGGGTTTTGCGGAAAAACTCACATTGTGAAGGACTTCCCGGGAACGGTTATAGGAGAAGCTGACGTTTTCAAAAGAAAATCCGCTGGATTTTAGAAGAACCGGCTGGGTGGGCCGCACCTGTTCCGGAATAGCGAGGAATTCCCGGATTGGCCTTAAATTGGCGGCAATTACCGTCAACTGCTCGCTACCAAAGGCCAGTTTCATCAATGGAGCCATAAATCCAAAGGGAATCACTATGCAGGCGATCAGAATCGGCAGGGAGATTTCGCCATTCATATAGAGCCAGGTTCCCACCGGCAGGCTTCCCACCATGGTAGATGGAATGATTGCCTTTACTGCTGCCATCCAAAACCAGCACTGACGCCACCAGGCAAGGGTACTGTCATGGAAAAATTTCACCGCGTTAGAATATTTTCCAAAAGAAACTCCCGTCTGCCCAAAGGCTTTAATGACCTGAATGCCATTTACATATTCCACCAGGGCGGCGTTCATCTCATTTCCGGCCTTTAAGTAGGTTGCCATCTTCTCCCCATACCCCCGCATCATGCCGATGATGAATGGAACAGAGAGAGGAATGGTCACCAGAGAAGCAAGGCCCATCCTCCAGTCCAGAAGAAAAATCAAAACCAGGCAGGCGGCAGGCGCTCCTAATTGCGAGGGCGCTTCTGGAATTACATGGGCGATGGAATCCTCCAGTTTTCCCACATTATCTACGATCAACGTTTTATATACTCCGGACGGTGTCTCCAACATCACGCCTAAGGGAACACGCCTCATATGGTCGGCAATAGCCCGCCGGATGTTCCTTAAAATGGTAAAAGCTATCTTATGACTTCTGGCTGAGGAAATCGTACAAAAAAGTGTTCGCAGCAGAACTCCCGCAGCTGCCAGGCCAGCCCATTGACCGGCACTTATGATGGTCGCCCTTCCTGCATATGCTTCATTCGCCAGCATTGCCGCCGCCAGAAAGGGAAGCATCCCGCAGAGCTCGCCCAAAAGCGCCAGGGCAATGGAAAGAGGCATTTTCCCCTTTTGGTCTCCGGCAAAACGGAACAAAACCTTGATCGGATGCTCGGTTCTTTCATTCATATTCCAATCGCTCCTTTCCAGTTTGGGTATGGTTCATCACACATAGGGTTAGTTTTTGCTAACTTATGGTGTAAAAGAATTGCCTGGGTCATACCAGACGTGTTTTTTATTTGAGAATATTGTTAGCTAACATTGTTTACAAAACAGGCTGACAAAAACGGATGTTGCATCCGTTTCTGCTCTCTGTCTTTAAAATCCCAGTACGGTTCTCCATGCCGGATAAAAGAATTCATGGAATGTCCGAAGATAATGCCTTGCGTCCTCCAGTGGAAAATCATGCACCACCACTTCAAACAAAGCGGTAACATAGGCGCTCATCAGCAGGTGCATCTCCTCCGGCCGAATCTCCTTTACGGAAATTCCTCTTTTTTTGGCTTCCTCCATAAAATTCAGCGTTTCCTTCTGCTCCATTTCCACCAGCTCATGAATAAAATGGGCATAGCGGGTACCTTCCGCATTGCAGATAATCAATTTAAATAAATCAAAGTTGGGATACACAACCTGCAGGATCATCTCCACATCCGCCCCGCTGTTCCACACTTCATCAAGACGTTCTTCGCGTAGAAAACCATAATCGACTTCCCGGTATCGATTATACCAGGACATCAGCGCATCTATGGCAGGCTGTACCACCCGGGCAAATAATTCTTCTTTGTCTTTAAAATGGCGATAGATTCCAGCCGCACTAATACCGGCTCTGGAAGCAATTTCCCTCATGGAGGCCTGCTCAAAGCCCTTTTCCAAAAACTCTTCCTTTGCTGCCGGCAGAATTTTCTCATAGGTCTCCGTTCCGTCTCTGGGCACAAACACTCCTCCTTTCCATCGTTCATATGTAAACACTGTTTGCTAACATCGTTTATATATTACTATAAAGAACGGCCATTGTCAAACGTTGAAAGCGTCAAAAAAGCAACCAGTTTCCCAGTTGCTTTCGTTAATTAGATTTTTTAATAAGAGATATAACGCTACGGGAGACCTTTTATCCAGCAATTACCGCATCATAAACTTCTTCCGGCCCGGCTTTTAAAAGCCGATCCGCCATATCCCGCTTCATCCGTGCCAGGATTTCCTCTTCTGCCTCTGTCCGATTTTCTTTCCTTGCCATGTCAATAAAATCCTGACGCACGAAACCAGGGCGGATTGTGACAACTACTGTTTTCCCTCTGTAACTGAAACGGAAATAATATCTTCCGTGAGGACTCTCCAGAACCTCTTTGGCTTCCGGCATGTCCTTGTCTACATGAATCCGGCCATCGGAAACGCAGCGTGTCACGAGTTCAAAAGCATCTCTCCCTCCGGGTCCAGGAAACGCAGTTACCAGTTCGATTTCCCTGCGCTCCAAAAGTTTTCCGTCATCCAAAAGCGGAAAAGCTCTTCTCATTACCTGAAAGGCATGCGCCACGCCGCCCGGATAACCAACTCCGTGATAATTCAGCATATCCTCAAAACTGAAAGAAAATTCTTTTCCCTTTTCAAGTACCTTAATTGTTTCCATTGTCTTACTTCTCCTTTCTGCTGATTCCAAATCATTTTATACTACTGTTGTCTGTTGTCCAAAATTTCCGAAACCTGTTCATCCGTCAACTCATATTGATAAACAATTTCAAAGAAATCCTTGACCTCCTGCTCCATATCCATATCCGCGAAAATCTCCGGGTACTGGATTTTCGCAGCCCACTTGACCATAAGAGGCGTCTCCACTCCGGCCGGATCCCAGCGGTAAGCGCCAATGGGGATTTTGTAGACCTGCTTATTCGCCACCGCGCTGACAACAGACCAGTCCCTGCCTTCCTGTTTATTTTCCAGGAGGTCGGAAGGCATCAGATCGGAATGGTTGCCGATATAAATAATCTCCGGGTTCCAGAGAAGGATCTGCTCCATGTCTACCTCGGTCATCTTTCCCGTCAGCCCCGAAGCAGGGTTATGCGCTCCGCTTGGAACCATCCAGTGGTCATATTGGCTGACTGAAACATTCATATCGCTGTAAAATTCAATGACCGAGGGCTTGTCCTCCTCAGCAACGCCGTCCAGGCGGGATGTCACTTCCGCTATCTGCTCATCAATCAGCCGTACCAGTTCTTCCCCCCTCTCTTCTTCTTGGCAAACCGCAGCCATAATCTGCAGATTTTCCTTTACACTGTCCAGTTCCGCGCTCCGCAGGGCCACTACTTTAAGCCCGGCACTCTCCATCTTCTCAATCTCCTGTTCATCGGTAGAATAGATAAACACCACATCCGGCTGAAGCTTCAGGAGCTCTTCAAGATTTACCGTGGAATCCGTATTGCACCAGTCCGTAGCAGCATTTTCCAGCTGCGGGTACATAAAGCGCAGGACGCTCTCCTCATAAGCTTTAATGGAAGACGGATTGCACCCGACAATGTTGTCTGTCGCCCCTTCAATGGCATAATAGATGGACGGAAATGGCTTTCCCACCGTAACTACCCTTTGGGGCTCCGCATCAAATGTGATTTTCTCTCCCCTCACATCTGTGACCGTATAGCTTCCATCTGTGTCCCCGGCCGCAGAGACCTCCTGTGTTTCTGCCGCAGATGTCTCCTGTGTTTCTGCTGCAGATGCCTCCTGCGTTTCTGCCGTTTCTTGAGTTCCCGCGCCTCCGGCGCACGCTGTCAGGGACACAGCCGCAATTCCTGCAAACATTAAATTCCTTATCTTTCGCAAGTTTCTATTCCTCCTCATATATAAATTTATTTTGATGCCATAATCATCTGCTTTCGCACAGCTTATGCAGCTTAAACACTCAGCGGATAGACCTCCATCAGGGCTGCTGCCTCCTCTCTTAAAATATAAGGCCGCTGCCGCAATGCCTTTCCGGTTTCAATCCGCGCCCTTAACGGGCAGCTCCGTATCCGCTCCTTTAAGCATCTGTCGGCCCTCTCCAACTCTTCGCTGCAGTAAGCCGTCTCATCAAGGACAGCCACCGCCTCATCAATCTGCTCCTCTGAATTAAAAGTTCCAAGGACGGAATGTACCCACGGCACTGAAAGCACATAGGCGTAAGCTGCCTGCGCCAGGCTTTGTTTATCCCGGATACGGATTGCATCGAAAATATGTGCATATTTCAAGATGTCCCCTGTTGCTAGTGGATTCATCGCTATGGTTCCCGCGCCGCTTTCCCAGGCGGTGCGCAGGCCGTCTATGCGATAAGCGCTGTTGACTGCGTTAAATCCCTGTACATTGTAGTCAAATGGGTAATCCTCCATAACCGCTTTAAGCTCCTGGTTTTTCATATGAGTGGAAATGGCAATATGTCGGATCAGTCCCTCCTCCCTGGCTTTCTCCATCTCTCTTATAGCCCCGTAGGCCTTTGCACCATTCCATTCCCCGTTGCTTTTCACTCCCCAAAGGCAGGTGAAGGCATCTATACATTCCACCCCCAGCCGCTTTAGGGACTTTTCTAGATCCCCGCGAAAGGTTTCATGGTCTCCCGCATGAGTCTTCGACATGATATAAAATGGCAGTGTTCCCTTTTTCATTTCTTTTATGGCCTCGCCCAGTATCAGTTCCGAGTACCCGTCTCCATAGGTAACAGAGGTTTCAAAAAAATTGATTCCTTTCTTGTAGGCATACAAAAAGTGCTTCACATGCTTATCAATGTCCGACGGACTATCCAAATGATGGGTGCCCATGGAGATTCTGGACACAGTAATGCCCGAACGGCCCAAAACAACATATTTCATCTTGCTTCCTCCTCGTCCTGTATTTTTTCCGGTGCGTCCGCAATCCGGTAAGGCGCAATTATCCGGTACGTTTTCCCCTCAGCAGCAAAATCGACAATTTTTGCCCTTGTGCGGAAAAACTCCTCCACATTCTCCTCTGTAATAATCTCCTCCGTGGAGCCGAATTTTTTCTTATAGCCCCGTCCCAGAAGCAGCGTCTTGTCTGAAAGCCTTAACGCATGGCTGGGGAAATGCGTATTAATAACACATGCGGTATTTTTTTCCTTGCTTGCATATTCAATCGCATCCAGAATCCGCAGCTGATTTCTCATATCCAGATTCGATTCCGGCTCATCTAAAATCAAAAGCTCCGGTCCCGAAACCATAGCCCTTGCCAGCATCACCATCTGCAGCTCCCCGCCGGAGAGCTCGTTGCAATATCGGTCTGCAAGTCTGCCGATTCCTAATTCCTTCAACATTTCATCGGCTCTTTCAAAGTGCTCCTTTTTTGGCGAATAAAAGAAGCCGTTTTCCTTGTCCAGCCCCATGACAACCATTTCCAGGACACCGTAGGAAAATACGCTCTGTTTCGCCTGGGGCACGTAGCTGATTTTTCTCCAAAGTTCCTTATCAGAATACTCCGTCAAACTCTTTCCTGAAATCATTGTTCCGCCGCTGTTCCATTGGAGAAAACCCATAATGCACTTTAAAAGCGTCGTCTTTCCCACCCCATTTGGCCCCAGGATTGTCATGATTTTCTGTTCTTCCAAATGGAAGGAGACATCTTTGAGCACTTCTCTGCTCCCATAGGAAAAGCTTCCGTTTTTTACTTCCAATATCATGATCTTCCTCCCAGCGTTTTTCTAAGGAGTACCGCGAAAAACGGGGCGCCGATCATTGCGGTCAATATAGATAAGGGTATCTCGCTGGCCGTGGCCGCACGAGCCACCGTATCAATCAGCAGCAGGTAAATCGCCCCCATGAGAGCACTCGCTGGAATCAGTGTCCGGTAATCGTTTCCTATAAGAAGCCTAGCAATATGTGGAATTACCAGGCCAATCCAGCCGATAATCCCGCAGACCGATACGGTAACCGCTGTCATAAGCGTTGAAAGCAGGATAGCTGCCAGACGAAGCTTCTTTACATTGATGCCCAGGGATCTGGCTTCTTCCTGATCCAGCGACAAAAGATTCATCTTCCAGCGGAGTGCCATTGCAGCGGCCAGACAAGGGAGCACGATGACAGAGCAGAGTACCACATCCCGGTAAGAGACATTGGCAAGGCTTCCCATAAGCCACGTGGTAATGGCGGGCAGCTTATCCTCCGGGTCAGCTATGTACTTGATAAAAGAGACCATTGCGTCGAACATGGATTTTACAATAACACCCGACAGTACCAGCGCAAACAATTCACTGCGTTTTTTAATCCGGGAAAGATTCAGTACAACCACTACAGCAAGAAGCCCAAACAAAAGGGCGGTTCCCTGGGTCGCTGCCATACCTGCGGACAGCAAAAGAGCCAGGGACGCGCCAAAACCGGCTCCCGATGAAACCCCAAGAATGTCCGGGCTTACAAGCGGATTTCCAAAAACCGCCTGGTAAACCGCGCCGGAAACAGAAAGACCTGCTCCAACTAAAACCCCTGAGAGGATCCGCGGAAGGCGTATGCTTAATATGACGTTAGATTCATAAATATCCATTCCTTCCCGGTTCCCAAACACCGCTTTTCCTATAATTTCAAATGCGCGCAGCGGACTTATGGGATAACGCCCGACGCAGATCAGCGCAAAAAATAAAACAATCAAGAGAACCGCCATGGCCGCCACAGCCAACCTTTTCTCATATTCCAGAATTCCTCGGCTCATACCCTCTCCTTTCTTATGTTTTTCATTTAGTTAACTATGACTAACTTTAAACTATTTTTGTCAATTTGTAAAATCAAATAAATTTTCCATTCATAAACAAAAGTAATCGAAAAGGCAGCCCACCATCACCAGGCCGCCTCATAAAACTTCTTGATTCCTTTTATAAATCGCTGCACATGTTCCTGTTTCCAGACATCTTTTGTCCAGACTGCACAAATCGGGATGGGCTTGTCGCCTTCCAGCAGTTTACCTACAATTCCATCATATTGGCGGATTCCATCTGCCGGAAAATAGCCGGTCGCCAGATTGAAGGCTACCATTTTCATAGCTGTACTCTGCTGATCAAACCGCCAGGTCACCTGCGGTCCGGATTCGCAGCCATATTGTAAAAACAACTGCTTTAGCGCCTCTGTCTTGCAGACGTCATGCTTTGTGGAAACCATTTTCTCATTCACGATCATCGGCACTGTAAGGCGATCTGCCTGCGCCAGAGGATGGATCGTCGAAACGCAGTAAAGCATTTCTGTCGTCCTTAGCTCAGCCCATTCAAAATCATCGATGGGAGCATTTCCATGGTTTAAGATCAGAGCAATATCCAGTTTTCTGTCTCTAAGGCTTTCCAAAAGCTCCGATGTAGAACCCACCGTCAGCTTAAATTCCACATCCAGATAATTCTCCGATTTACTTGAAAGATACTCCATGTACACTGAGGAGCCAGCCGATTTTGTAAGGCCGAGCCGCAGAATCCTGAAGTGGCTTGCCATGTTCTGCACTTGATCATCAAATTCCCTTGCATGAGTTAACATCTGGGACGCATATTCATAAAATCTATCTCCGTCTTTGGTAATTCGAATATGTTTTCCATCCTTATCAATTAAGCGTACCGCATATTCTTTTTCCAATTCCCGGATAGCCGCAGTTACTGCCGGCTGTGTTACAAAGTTTTTTCTTGCCGCTTTTGTGATATTGCGGCACTCATAAACCGCACAATAATACTTAAGCTGCTGTAGTGTCATCTTTCTGTCTCCTCCCAAGCTGTTTTATGAAATGATAAAATGGAATCTTCGCAAAAAGTTAGTCATTGCTAACTAGTGTTTTCAATTATATCACCCTTCAACCATTTACGATATATCTTAAGCAAAACTTCTTCTGTTATTATATCCGGCCATATGCTACCAAAAGTTCTCCCCTCTGTATTCCTAAAGCGATGCTATGATACAGGACAATCCCATCAAACTCGGCTCTTACCTCCTGAAGGATTTTACCAGAGGAATTCTCCATTCTCCCCAAAAGCTGCCCCTTCGCAACCCGATCATCTGGATGAATCTCTGGATACCAAAATCCGGTATGCTGCGCTTCCTGGTAAACCACTGTGGTCACCTCCTGCTGTTTCCCGTTTTCCCTGGGCGTATCACTTTGATCCCCCAGTATGTTCAGGAAACGCAGCAACGCGTAAACATCTGCTTCACAATCCCGCACCTCTGCTTCTGACCATAACCCCATACCTCCCCGCTCAATGAGTACAGCAGGAATCCCCTGCTGTACCGCCCAGCTGTAAAGACCATTTTTCGCAGAGGACCGAACCCGGTAGGGAACTGTCAATACCTTTGCTGCAGACAGTGACTTCTGATTTACCTTTTCTTCTCCTGCTACAGGAAAGAATACCAGCGGGCGCAGCGCTTCGTCCCCGTCTCCGCTGTGAAAATCTGCCAGAAAGTCTGCTGCTGGATACAAGGCATGTTCAATAACCCAGGCAATCCGAGAAGAAAGGCTTCCCTCCTTTTTTCCCGGAAAAGCCCGGTTCAAATTGATCTTGTCCTCCGGTACCACGCGTTTCGCTGCTTCAAAAAAACCACTGGGATTGGCAAGGGGAAGCAGCACAACATTGCCGGTAAGTTTCTTTGGCTCTAACGTATTGGAAAGGCGCTTAAGCGTTTCGACTCCTACATATTCACAGCCATGAACGCCAGAAGTTAGAACCAATGTTTTCCCCGGTCGTCCCCCGCAGCAGCAGACCATCTCCAAAGAAATATCCCTTGATACAGGAAGCAGTATGGTTTTTCGCTCTCCTGGTTTGACTTCATGACCGTATAAATGCATTTTTCTTTCTCCTATTGTTTCCGAAATAAATCTGATTTTATAAGCAGAGTTAATCGTAACTAACTATCAGTATTATATCAAACCCTTTCTAAAGATTCCAGATGGTTTCACCGGATTTTTGCACAATCTTTTACCGCTTCTCTTGCAATTTGTAACACCATATCGTATAATAAATTAGGTTTAACTAACTCATAATTAAGATAGGGAACCGGCAGATATGAAAGAATACAGGCAGGAAAGCCGAACCAAATTACTGAACTGCGCGAAAGAAGAATTTTTAGCCATGGGATTCGAGAAGGCCTCCCTGCGCCGCATCTGTCAAAAAGCGGGGGTGACGACAGGAGCCGTCTACTTCTTCTTCCGCAACAAGGAGGATCTCTTTTGCCAGATTGTCTCGGATACGGCCAAAGAACTCTCCGCTCTTGGGAACGCACTGTTGGAGCGAGAATTTCACGAACCGGAAACAGGGGCGGACTGCGATGCCCGGCTGATGGAATTTTTATACCGCCGAAAGGATGAAATCCTCCTCCTTCTGGAGAACTCTGCAGGAACCCGGTATGCCTCCTACTCTGAAGAACTCTACGGGCAAATGCGAAAAATGTTCTTCCTCTTTTTCCAGAGGTTTGGAAACAGGGCGGCGGACCCGGAGCTGATCCGTATTTTAGTGGAGATGCGTATGAAGGGATTTCTGGAACTTTTAAAAGGAGATTACACCATGGAGCAGATTTTAAGACTAGCACAACAAATCGGCATCTATGCTGACGGAGGATTCCGGCAGCTGACTGCCGGACAAAATCAAGTTACTGATATGGAAAATTAAAGCCTGGGGCAAACGCCCTGGGCTTTTTACATAACAAACCATAACAACTGTTATCAAAGGAGGTCTTTACCATGAAACCAACAAAACCCGACTACGGAAACTGGGTACCCCTTGCCATAATGAAAGCCATGGGCGCTCTGGTATTCCTGCTGCTTCTTGCCACACTTTTACTAGCCAGCCTGCTGCCCTCCCCGGTTCCTGCTCTTATAAGCGGTATATTGCTGGCAGCCTTTCTGGTGTTGTGGCTCTATATGCTCCGCTGCCGCCTTCTCTTCGATTTTAACCACGGCGGCCTGATGGGGAAAATACACCAGCATCTGTTAAATCACCTGGACTGGAGCGGAGGAGGAACCCTTCTCGATATCGGCTGCGGCTCCGGCGCACTTACAAACCGCTGCGCCAAGGCTTTCCCCCAAGCCCTCACGGTGGGAATCGATTTCTGGGGAAAGGAGTGGAGCTACGCAAAGGAACAGTGCGAGCAGAACGCCGCCATTGAGGGGGTGCAGAACCGGGTGTCTTTTCAAAAAGGGGACGCCGCCCATCTGGATTTTCCGGATGAATCCTTTGACGCGGTGGTCAGCAATTTCGTCTTCCACGAAGTACGCTCCGAGAAGGATAAGCGCAAAGTGGTTCGGGAAGCCCTCCGCGTATTAAAAAAAGGCGGCAGTTTCTCCCTGCAGGACCTCTTCTCCCAGGAAAAGCTCTACGGCAATATGGAAGAATTTGCCGATGAACTGCGCCGGGAAGGCTTTCAGGAAGTCCACTACATCCCATTTATAGAGCGGGAACACTGGATCCCCAGGTATGTCCAGGCTCCCTGGATGCTTTACGGGGTAGGGCTGCTTTATGGGAAAAAGTAAGGATTTCCGTCTCACTAAAAACGCTGCGTGCGCATTGACAGAGCGCTCCGCAGCGTTTTTCTTTCCTATTTTGCCAAATCCGTCTTCCCCATCAGCCATTCCTGAACCAACTGGACGCTGACCTTGGCTGCCTCCATTCTTCTCATTCCCGCGAAGAATACCCGGAAAGCAGCTCCAAGAGCTGCCCCACCTGTTTCTTTCCAAAAGCAACCGTCTCCCCGTCATTCACCACCAGACACGGGACGCTCATCACATGATATCGATCCTTCAAGTCCGGGAAATGATTCAGGTCATAAACCTCTGCCGTCACATTGGGATTTTCCGCAGCAATCCGCTGTGCGGCTGTCACCAGTTCAGGGCACATGGTGCAGGACAGGGAAACCAGGATCTTCATATGTACGGGGCGTGTAATCCGCCCGATGGACTGGCGCGTTTCTTCTTCCAGGGACTGCCCCGGCCCGGATGCATTGTACAAGCCTAAAATAAAGGACGTAAACTCATGGCCGCCCGGTACCCCGTGGAAAGCTAGGCCCGTCCAGCTACTGTCCTCCCGGCAAACCTTCACGCAGGGCCGATGATCCCCCGGTTCCTTCTCCGTCTTAACCGTCAGCTTCTCCGTCAGGGCGCACAGCCCCTCCATATAGGCTTTTAATTCCGAAGAGAGGGCACTCCCATCCAAGTCCAAAGCCAGCACAAGGGGCGCCTCCATCCTAGAAAATACAGCCCGCAGCTGGGCAAGCATATCTTCCGTAAAGAGTCCCTGGTCCTTTTCTTTTTTAGGGGCGTTTCCGGTATCCGAAGCGGGGACAGAGGGCTTCGCCTGGGGCTGTTTCGGGAACAGCCCGGTCTTTTTCTGCATAGCGGCGGCGTAGCGCTCCAGTTCCGTTGCCGCCAGGGCTCCATCTCCCACCGCCGTTACTACCTGGCGCAGCGGCTTGATGCACACATCTCCGGCTGCATACAGCCCCTCACAGGTGGTTTTCTGGCTTCGGTCAGTCACAATATAGCCCTGATCGTTGCACTCTGCCAGCCCCTTTACCAGACCGGTAGCCGGTTCGTATCCGGCGAAGACGAACACACCGAAGGTATCACCTTCCGGCGGCCGGTACTCCGTCACCTCGCCCGTCTGCGTATCACGGTATATCAAGCTGCGCAGCCGGTCATCCCCGGCAACCTCCACAACCTCCTTATGGGTCAGCACTGTAATCTTCTCATGACTCAGGGCCGGCTCCGCGCTGGCCGGGGCGCATGTAAAGCCGTCTCCCCGGATAAGGATGGTTACATGGCTGGCGTATTTGGTCAGAAATACGCTTTCCTCCGCCGCTGCAAACCCGCCTCCAACCACGAAAACCTCTTTTCCGGTAAAGAATTCGCCATCGCAGGTGGCGCAGTAGGCCACTCCTCTTCCTTTAAAAACATCTTCCCCGGCAAATCCAACCCTGCGGGGGTGTGCCCCTGTGGCTAAAAGAACGCCAAAGCAAGTGCGCTCGCCCCGGCTCGTCTTTACCACCTTCACATCGCCGCTCATATCCAGGCCCGTAACCTCAGCAAGCAGGAATTCCGCCCCAAAACTTTCGGCCTGCCGGCGCATGGTTTCCGTCAGCGCCTCCCCTGAGGTACGCTCTACCCCAGGAAAATTGACCACTTCATGGGTAATGGTAATCTGACCGCCAAACCGTTCCTTTTCCACCACAAGCACTCGGTATCTGGCTCGTGCCAGGTAGAGGGCGGCCGTAAGGCCCGCAGGGCCGCCCCCAATAATCACCACATCATAGAGTTCCTTCATCGTTATTCCTCACAGCTGACCAACCAGATCCAGGCTGGGCTTTAAGGTTTCCGCTCCTGGCTGCCACTTGGCCGGGCACACCTCGTCTCCATGTTCATGGACAAACTGGCAGGCTAAAAGCTTGCGCAGCAGCTCGTCCGCATTTCTTCCCACATTTCCTGCATTCACCTCATAGGCCACGATCTGCCCCTCCGGGTTTACGATAAAAGTTCCCCGCTCCGCAACACCATCCGCTTCAATGTAAACTTCAAAATCCTTTGCCAAAACATGAGTGGGATCTGCCAGCATAGGATATCCGATTTTCTTAATGCGCTCGGAGGCGTCATGCCAGGCTTTATGGACGTAATGGGTATCGCAGGAAACGGAATAGACCTCGCAGCCTGCATCCTTAAAATCCGCATATTTATTTGCCAGATCCTCCAGCTCTGTGGGGCAAACAAAGGTAAAGTCCGCCGGATAGAAGAAAAAGACAGCCCACTTGCCCAGCACATCCGCCTTTGAAATGGCGCGAAAGGCTCCTTCATGGTACGCCTGAACCGCAAAATCACTGATTTCCTTATTGATGAGAGACATGAATCTTCCTCCTTTTTTGTTTTTAGTTAGTTTATGCTAACTCAATAAACAGTATAGCAAGCTTCTAAATGGTCTGTCAAGTGCCTAAGGCCATGTTGAAAATTTTTCCCTTTCCATATATGGTTAAGTACTTTCCTCCCCTTTATTCTTACTCTTCCTTCTCCGATTTTCTTTGTCGTTTATTAAAACAATCGCCTTTTCAATTTTAAAAGAATCTATACAAAGTAAAAACGTCACACACAATTCCTGGTATAGATCCTCAGAAAATCTTCCTAAAATCAGCGCCTGATGGATTAAAAGCGGCCGAAACATTTCATACAGCAGTTCTTTCGCCTCTGGTTCCTGATCCTTTGCCTTTTTTAGCAACTGTTCAAAATTCATTTTCAATCCCCTTTCTCAGCTTTTTTCTGGCATATGTATAAGAGGAAGCCGTCTTCTGCCAGTCTTCACCGATCCGCTTCCCAATTTCTGCAAACGTGAGTTGTTCAAATACTCTTAAGTACACAATCACCACCTCACGATCATTTAAGCGTTGAAAACTATGGGCCAGATTCCATTGGGTCTGGCCGCAAATCCAAGAGCGGATCCGAGAAGCATCAGCCCCAACCGGCAAGCGCTGCATATCCGCTTTCTCTTCTGGAAAGCGGTAAAAATCGTAGGACAAATCTTCCTCCGGCAATATAGTTTCGTACTGCTCTTGTCTTTCCATCCGTTTTATAAATTTATCTTTTGTACGGTTTAAGGCAGTATCTAAATATTTGATAAAAATGTTTTTTAATGGATCATTTGCAGACTCATTCATAGGTTATTCCTCCTGACTATCATTTTCTTTTTTGATATTCAGTAAAGAATGGCGGCCCGCGAATCTCCGTTCTGCCTATCCCCATATAAATACAGGTATATAGCGAATATAGAAAGTAAAAAGAGGAACAGATAAAAACCATTCCTCTCAAAAAAAAGTATGTATCACGCGCTTTCATGGCCGGATTCATCAGGGAATCCAGCTTAACCCTATATTCACTATACACCCTAATAATATGGTGTTTATAACCTATGTATTAAATTCACTTTTCCATTTAAACTAACAAAGAGGTGAACGAGAAATGAAAAGCCCAGACCATGAATTAGGATACCGACTAAAAGCGGCTCGTGAAAATCGTCATCTAACTCAGGAGCGATTAGCAGAAATGGTAGGCATTGCCGCCAGTTATCTGTCAGAAATAGAGAACAAACGTACAGTCCCCAGTTTTAACGTATTATCTTCTCTGTGCCAGACCTTAAATGTTTCCTTAGATGATTTGATTTTTCACACAGAATCTGATCAAATTGAATCTATCACACGGCTTCTGTCTCAGTGCAATGACAAGCAGTTGCTGATCATAAAGGCTGTAATCGAAACGTTGCTGCAATTTAACAATGAACTATAAGCCTATTTTTAGGCGCAAAAAGGCAGCCCTCCCTCATTCTCCAGGATTTCCGGGATAAGGCTGCCCATTTTCTTTTTACCGTCCTAATTTATTTTTCATTTTCATATACGTATCATAGCTGATGCTGTGTTCGATTTCACAGGCTTCCTTTTTCGCTGTATCCAAATCCACACCGCAGTTTTCCAGCAGATCAACCAGGAAGTCGTATTTATTCAACAGATAGATTGATGCCTGCCTCCCTTTTTCTGTCAAATAAAGTACCCCATCCCTGGAATTGACCAATCCCTGCTTCATAAGTTTATCCACAACATTGGAAATACTCGGTCTGGAATATCCCATATAGTCTGCCAGGTCCGACCGTCTGACTTCTCCTCGTGTATTCTGTAGGATAAAAATCGCTTTTAAATAATTCTCTCCGCTTTCATTATGAAACACCCAATCACCCCTGTCCGATCAACTCTCCGGCCATGCCAGGCTGCCGTCCGCCTGGACATTTCTCCCATCCGGAGCCTTTCCTTCCACAAGCATTCTTCCATCTTCCGCCACATAAAACGTCTGATCTCCCCATGAGATATATCCGTTCGCGCACATATATCCTGCCCAGTCAAAAAAATACCAGGCGCCGTCAATACTGCTCCAGCTGTTTTGGGGATAGGAACCGTCTGTTTCCCGATACCAGAATCTGCCGTCCCCGCTTTCCTGCCAGCCGGTATTTTCATAGCCCACAATCCGGGGCGGTCCTGCCTGCTCCGTCTGCTCTGCCAAAATCGGAATGACCTCATATACCGTTTGATACTGCCTGGCCTGCTCATCGCTGATGGAAATATGCTCCGATTCTACCCAGTCCCCCTTCGTTCCATCCACGGAAACCGTTCGAATCTGATAGTAGTATTCGCCTGCCTTCTGCATGAGGGGCTGGAAATCATAAGACAGGCCACCCGTTTCTTTTATGCCGCCCACTGGTTTTCCATCCAGATACAGCCGCAGGTGATACGCTTTCGGATTGCCGCTGCAGTTCCACAAAGCCCGTCCAGGTTCCTGCCATCCCGCTTCGGAAAGCTCCCCCGGTAGATAGTCCAGTTCTGCGAACCGGACAAACAAAGCCAGGGTATGTTTGTCATTGATCCGTTCCGTGCGTACACATTCCGCTCCCAGCCCGGATACCTGAACCCGATCCAGCGAGGAAGAAAAGTAATATTCTTCTTCAGCGTCAATGATCACAGCGTAGACCACCTGGGAATAATCCTGCAGTACCTGATATGTTTCATTATAAGCCAGCAGATCGCTGTTATCCTTCCGGTCATTCTCTTCTTCGTCTTCTTCCTCATCGATATCTTCCCACTGGGACATATATTCTTCCAGGGTTGTTACTTCGCTTAGACTGTATTTGCTGCTGTTTGTCTCCCCCTCTATTTCCGGAAGCCCGTTTTCATATGTGTTTCCAGCCTCGGAAAACTCCACCTTTACCGTACCGATTAGATCTGACGCCCAAACAGGATCTGCCGGAACAGAAATTGCCAGTAATACGGCAGCGAATAATCCCATTTTTTTCCGGCTTACTGTTTTAAAATATCGGGAGAAATTCTTATCGGAACGCTCACCTCTTTTGGGGGAACTGCCCGTTTTGTATTTTCCTCTTTCGATTCTACCTGTAGATTTCCAGCCTTTCATGTGTACCCCCTTTACGACACACGGATTTCATCCATTTCATAAACCTGATCCGCAATATTCATGGTGGACTGACGATGCGATACTAAAAGCACGGTTCTCTCTTCCTTTTCTTCTTTCAATGCCTTCAAAATGATTCCCTCATTTAAGCTGTCCAGATTGCTGGTGGGTTCATCTAAAAGAAGGAAAGAACCGTCATGAAGAAATGCCCTGGCAATGCCAATACGCTGCTTTTCCCCTCCGGATAGGCTGTCCCCCAGTTCTTCCACCAGCGTGTCATAACCTTTGGGCAGTGTCTGGATAAAGTCATGAATGGATGCTTTCTTAGCGGCACGGATTACTTCCTCCCTGGTAGCCCCGGGTTTTCCCACCGCAATATTGGCCTCTATGGAATCGTGAAAGATGACCGTTTCCTGAGTGACAAAGCTTTCCATCTGGCGAAGATTGGAAGTATTGATGTTTCTCACATCCCGCCCGGAAATTTGGACACTGCCGGCCTGTACATCCCAAAAACGCATAAACAGTTTCAGCAGCGTGGATTTCCCGGAACCGCTGCGGCCATGAATCCCGAGAATACAGCCCTTTGGGATATCCAGACTGACCTGATTTAAGATTTTTTCTTCTCCATAGGAAAATTCAACATCCCGACAGCCTGCCCCGGAAAAAATCACCGGTTCCATTCCCTGGATTTCCTCGATCTGAGGAGTTTCCTCCAGAATAGAAAGGACCCGTTCTCCGCAGGCCAGCGTCTGATTCAGGTTGTTGGATAAATTAGACAGGGCCGTAACCGGTCCAAAGGAACTCATCATGGATACTGTAACAAGGACCATACCGGAAAAATTTAAGCCGCCGCGGGTGTTCAGCCATAAGCTGAGAAAAAGCATGGCAGAGGAAAACAGGGAAATGCAGGCGCCGCAGGCTGCAGTGGAATCCCCTTCATGACGTTTCAGCTGCGCATTTTCTTTTGCAAGGGTCCCTGACTCCCGCTTCAGTTCCTCCAGCCGTTCCTTCTGACGCCCATACTGGAGAATCTCCTGGAGGCCTCTGAGGCTGTCCAGGATAAAGCTGTTCATCCGGCCAAACTGCTGGCGATACGCCATGCCCGCTGCCGCTCCACGCTTTCCATTCCACAGGGGAAGAAGAATCCCCACCGTACTGTAACCTGCCAAAGCCAGCACCCCGCACAAAGGATGGAAGCTTCCAATCCAGCAGACCATAATCAGGCTGGTCAAAAATGCAATGGCAATGGGAGAAACGGTGTGCGCATAGAAGACTTCCAGCAGCTCGATATCACTGGTAATCAACGAAATCAGATTCCCCCGGTCTTTTCCCTCCAGCTTTGCCGGACAGAGCCGGCGAAGAGCCGCAAATACCTGATGCCGGATGATTGCCAGCAGCTTAAACGCGATATAATGATTGCATTCCTGCTCAAAGTAGTGGAGAACTCCCCGAAGAACTCCCAGGCAGACTAACAGCAGGAAGATACCGCGAAATGTGTGCGGAAAAATGGCCGACAAAGGCCGTCCCAATGCCATCAGCGCCCCAGCGGCACCTGCTATGGTAAGGAACGATGCACACAAATACCCTGCCGTTCCCATCATCACGGCAATCACCATAAAAAAGACCAGCGGCCGGATTAATCCGATTAGCTTTCCCATAATGACGATTCCTGGCCTACGCATACATTTCCACCTTCTTTCCGCTTCCATATGCTTCCAGTATATTCTGCTCCGAATAAAGGCCTGCATAGATTCCCTTTTTCCCCATCAGTTCCTTATGGGTTCCTTCCTCCGCGAGCCGACCACCGGAAAGCACGTAAATGCTCTGAGAGTCCACCACATTGGCCAGACGGTGGGAAATAAGGAGAACACAGTGATTTTGGGACAGCTCCCGGACCACTTTCATAATCTGTTCTTCACTTTCTGCGTCAATATTGGAAGTAGCCTCGTCAAAAATGTATATGGGCGTATCGTGCAGCAAAGCTCTGGCCAGAGCCAGCCGCTGACACTGACCGCCGGAAAAGTTGCTGCCCCGTTCCATCAGTTCGGTATCCAAACCTCGCTGGCTTTTTAGAAATTCATACAGATTTACTTTTTTCAGTACGGCTTCCATCTCTTTTTCATTCGCCATGGGAGCTGCCATCAGAAGATTTTCCCGGACCGTTCCCTTAAACAAATAACTATTGTGGGACACCATTGTCACGTGGGACAGCAGGCTGTCCTCCCGAATCCGGGACAATTCCTTTCCTCCAATCCGGATCGTTCCGCGATAGCCCCGATTCCGGCCGGTGAGCAGGCCGGCAATGGTACTCTTTCCACAGCCGGAGGTTCCCACCAGGGAGATGAGTCCATTCTCCGGAAGCTGAAAAGACACCTGATCCAGAATCTGCCTCTCCCCGTCGTAGGAAAAGCACACATCGCGGAATATGACAGACGCAGGGCCATCCCCAAGACATTCCTCCCCTGCCTTCCCCTCCTCTAAATCAAGAATAGCAAAGAGGCGGTCGGATGCCGCCATGCCGTTCATGGCAATATGAAAAAAAGAGCCCAGTAGGCGCATGGGGATAAAGAATTCCGCGGAAAGCAAAATCATGGTAACGGTGCCGCCTAAAGAAACCGTGCCGGCGGCAAATTCGCGCAGAACTGCAATAATACCCAGAGCCGCTCCGCCGTAAGCCACCACATCCATTACAATAATGGAGTTTAACTGCATCATCAGAACCTTCATGGTGATTTTTCGGAAATGCTCGGCTTCCTGATCCATCTCCTGCGCCTTTTGCTCGTCCGCCTGATAGATTTTTAATGTAGTCAGCCCCTGAAGATTTTCCAGGAAACTGTCTCCCAGCTCCGTATAGATTCCCCAGTACCGGCCCAAAAGCCGCTTTGCCAGTTTCTGTACTCCCATGATGGTCAAAGGAATCAGTGGAACACAGATGAGGAGAACAAGGCTGGCTTTCAGGCTGACGAATGCGAGAACGACAAATAAGGTAATGGGCGCCAGAATACTGTAAAACAGCTGAGGAATATATTTTCCAAAATATACTTCCAGCTGCTCTACTCCTTCTACCGCCACCTGGACCGCCTCGGCCGTGGGAACCTTTTCGTGATAGGAAGAACCTAAACGAGTCAGCTTTTCATAAAGGCGCTGGCGAAGTTCCTGTTTTACATCGTTTCCCGCATTGGCAGAAGCTGCCGATGCCCGGCTGGAACAGTAAGCCCGCAGGCCGATGCAAAGAAAGATGACAATGGCCGCCGGCAGGCAATCAGACAAGGATATGAAGCCGTCCCAAACTGTTTGAAAGAGCCAACCTGCCGTCCCCATGGTTATAATGGAGGACAGCAGCCCCAGCCATTGCCAGAAAATATTTTGAATGATATATGTTTTTGATTCCGCCATAAGCGCGAGCAGTCGTTTTTTTATCATAGCAGAACCTCATTCGACCCGGATTTCCCGGTTCTTTACCTTATCTGCCTTTTCATCAATGGTCTTAATTCCAAAGAGAAAATAGGCATAGTGAAACAGCAGCACAGCTGCCAGGATGACCTTTGCAAAAACCGGAGAGAACCAGAATCCAATAGCAATCAGCACGGTCACAAAGGCCAGAATCCGAATCTTTGTCCGTTTCGTCATGGAACGGGTGGCCACAAAGTCGGCCAGATATTTCTGATAGAGACCGGTAGATAAAAACCAACGGTGAAACCGTTTGGAACCTTTTGCAAACAAAACGACTGCAAGTAGAAACAGCGGTGTCGTTGGCAGAATTGGAAGGACAATACCGATGCAGCCCAGTCCAATGCAGATAAACGCCAGCACAACACAAACTCCATTGATTATTCGTTTCATAAATATCATTTCTCCTCTCTCATCTTGCCTGTTCATTCTGAGGCTCCGGCAACAACTGCATTGGGGGCAACATTCCTGTCTTATGCGGTTTTTGCCGGAATACCAGAAGGATTCCGGGACGGGACCTGCTGCCCTCTTATAGAGGGCAGTGTCCGTCAACCTTGTAATTCCGTTCTTATTCTTCCTGCTGCTTTCTGGATTCCAGCTTCCTTTTAAGATCCGGAAGCACAGTTCCCAGACATATCACAGCTGCCAGGAATCCAACTCCGGCTAACTCTTTCACCGGCATGGAATCGCCTGTATAGGGAATCTCCCGTCCAGCAGCTACATGATTTCCAGACGTGTCTGAGCTGTTGCTCTGTACAGAACTGGTTCTGCTGCTTGTCCGTGAAGAAGTCGTTCTGGTACGGCTGGAACTGCCGCCGCTGCTGCTTCCGCTTGAAGAGGAATCATTTCCCGATGAAGCAGCGGTCTCTGTTACCTGATTGCTCTCCGCCAATGCGTAAAGGCTGAAGTGGTCCACGGTCGCCTCATAGTAGCTTCCATTCACTTTTCCGCTTATGGTCGTATAACTTCCGTCCTCACCGATCCGATAAAGTACCAGCTTGCTGGTATCATAACCGGTAGGAATGGGGATTTGCATGGTTACAGAGCTTGTGGGCTGTACATAACCAGTTCCGGATTTTAATTTGACATCATAAAGGACAAATTGATTGACAAGGGAACTGATAGAACCGTGAGTCATATCATATTCTGCGCCATTTTCCTTTTTGACAACTTCCAGAACGATTCCGGGACCTCCCACATTTCCAAAAATGCGGATTCCAGTTTCACCACTTTGAAGAGTGGGGTTATTGGAGGTGCTAGAGGTAGTTGAAGACGTTGTATCATCATCGTCGTCATCTACATCTCCCTCCAAGTCATCCCAGTCGTCTTCATCTACCTCATCCAGAGAATCCCAGTCTACTTTCAACCTGGCTTTTACCGGGTCATCGCCCATTACGTCTACTCTGGGGTCCACTTTGCACTTATAATATTTGTCGTTATCATTTGGCAACGGGAATTCGAAAATCCATTTACTATTCTCAGATGAGATTAACTCAGCTTCCTCATAGTCCCCATCTTCATAATAATAGAAATCATACAGGTGGGTAGTAATACCGCTGGTGGTCATTTTTTTGGTAACTAACCGCATAGTGATATCGCCATCTTCGTCGATATGAACATATGCAGTTTTGTTGACTGCGGGGTCTCCCATGGATGCTTTGTTCAATGTTGCATGCCAGAGATCCACGTCCACCTCATAGTAGCCCTCATCTTCATTGCTGCCGGAGGTATCCGTATCGTCATCTTCTGAATCAGACGTGCCTGTATTGCCTGTTCCAGAGGCGGCTACCAGCGAATTGATTGCGGAACGAATGTTTTCCTTCTGCTCGTCCACATCTTCCTGTGTAACGTCCTCATCGTCCAACATAACGAGTGCCAGATCATACTCAGTCTGCAAATTTCTAAGTGAGGCTTCCGTATAGGAACTGGTCATAGAAAGCAGTGTTTTAGCTCTTGAAATCAATGAATTCAAATATTTGAAATTCACCAGATTTTCATTCGAGTTTCCGCCTCCGGAAGTTAATACCAATTCTGAACGGGCATCTTTCAAAAGCTGTACCTGATCATCAACCTCATCCTGAGTTGCCTGCCCGCCTTTGGCCAACTCCAGAACCTCTTTCGCACTTTCTAGTGCCGTCTGCAGATTTTTCCAGCTGGAGGCCGTATATTGGCTGCTGTCATACCCTTCCAGGAGCTGAATCAAGCTCTGGAGAGTGGTATAACGAACAGATGAGCTGTCATCCGGGTCATTTGAATCCTCTCCGCTTCCCGTTCCGCTTCTGGAAAGCGCCTCTTCCAGTTCCCGGATTGCAGTCTCAATCATAGGAGCCGTTACATCATCGGCATTTTCCAGTGCTTCTGCTACTTCTCTTGCTCTTCCTATTTCCAGGAGAGCATTGCTGCTGTAATCGGCCTCGTCTATGATATAAGCTTCCAGCAATGCATCGCTTAACTTCAGCTTGTCGCTGCTTCCAGCTACCGGAACCAGCGCATCGATTGCTGCTTCCAATGCCTCCGCTCTTGTGTCAATCATTGCCTGGGTCGCCCATTCATTTCGGATCATCTGTTCAGCAGCATTCAGGCTGTCCTCTACTACCTGCCAGGACCAGCTTGTATAGTCCGCTTCCTTCAGGCGCTCCGCTTCATCCATCGCGTCTTCAATCTTGCTCAAATCCATGGAAGAATTGATGTCCGTAGAGCCGTTGATATAATCCAGGCTGTCCCAGTCTACAATCAGGCGGGCTACCTGAATCGGGCCGGCCGTCATGAGAGGCACATTGACCTCAACGGGAATATATTCTTCGCTTTGGCTTGTGGTAAATCCGAGAACCGACGGATAATCTTCAATGATTTCCGGATATTCCGCATCCCTGGTGTCATAATCTAAGCCATCACTGGTCTGCTTAATATTTACCATCCGCTTCATTTCCTTCAGCTCACCCACGATTCCATCATACTGGAGCTGATTGAAATAAATATATAAGGTCCAGGTTCCATCATCCAGAATCATTCGTCCCAACTGGTCGCCATAGTCAAGAGCTGCATTTCCCATGGATAAGCTGTCGTCATCCCACTTCCACAAATCGTAATCCACATAATAGGTTCCATCCTCGTAATCGCTGGAACGGCTCGCTGCGGCAGTTACCCGGTATGTAATATGCGGGGATATGGTGGCTACGGTCAGAGCCTGCGACGATTCATCGGACTTGTCTGCTTTTTCTTCCTTCTCTGTTACCTCCTCTTCTTCACTGCTATTATCCTCTTCATCCGAATCGGATGCGGAAACATCTTCGGACTCTTCGGCGCTGTCAAGGCTGTCTTCTGAAATATTTTCTTCCTCCTGAGCGGGTTCTTCCTCTTCCCGATTCTCTTCCGGGGACGGCGCAGAATCTTCCTTATCTGGGGACGCCGTCTCCTCATCGGCACTGGAATCCGCTTCCGTTTCACCGGTACTCTCTTCTGCAGAACCGGAAGTCTCCTTCTCCGCGTCGGAACTTTCCTCCGCTGCGCTGGAGCTTTCTACGGCTGCCTCGGTACTCTCTTCCGCTGCGCTGGTACTTTCTTCGGCCGCCTCGGAGCTCTCCTCCGCACTAGTGCTTTCTTCGGCAGCTGTAGTACTTTCCTCCGCCGCCCCGGTACTTTCTTCGGCTGCACTGGAGCTTTCTTCTGTCACGCTGGAACTCTCAGATTCTTCCGCCGCGCTTTCTTTTTCAACGTCAAGCTCCTCCGGAACTTCTTCCGCTTCCACCAGTTCCTCATCTAAGATGACTTCCGGAATATAGTCCTCAAGCAGCATAATGGAATTAGCAGCTTCCTCTTCCGGATTGTCTTCTTCCAGCAGGGCATCGTAATGGAATGTTACGGAATTCTTCAATGCCAATATCTGGTTTTCAGATAAATAGGAGTTTCTTGCAACGCCATAATCTGCCGCGGCTATCGCCGAAACCAGAGAATCATAGCCAATGTAGCCCGGGAATCCCTGGCTTTCCACTTCCGCTTCCACGTCATCCAGATAAGCGGCCAGGTCTTCAATCTGGTCTTCATAATTCGTCTGATAGATTAATCCATTTCTGGCTTCCAGAATTTTGTCAATTTCTTCCTGGATTTCCGTCTCTGTCAGCTCGTTTTGGGAAAGAGCCTCCGCCGCATCCAGTACTTCTGAAAACGCAGCCCAACTGTCAGCTGTAAAGTCAGACTCATCCAGCCAGGAACGGTAATCCTCCACCAGAGAAAGCACTTGATTATCGGAACTATGGTCCGGATCATCATCCGGGTCGTCTGTCGCTTCCTCCAGTGCTGCCATTGCGGCTTCAATGGAGAGAACATATTGTTCGTAGTCTTCCGTACTGATATTGTCCGTATCAGCGGTAGACTCGGTCAGCTCATCGTAGAATTCTTTTAGTTCGGCGCGGCTGGCGGAAGTATACGTTTCATCGTTAATAGCGGCAGCGATTTCACGCTTTAACCGACTTAACTCTGTCAGTTGGTCGTCAGATGCCTTTTCTTTAAGGCCGTCTATGGATTGTCTCAATAAATTGACTTGAGAATCCACCGCTACTTGTTCAGCATCTAAATCAGTTAACAAAGTTTCTGCTTTTCGAATTTCTTTTTCTAAAGTTTCAACTGTATTAACCGTATACTTATCTTTATTTTCGAGTTTTTCATTGGCTTCCTCCAGCAAATTTTTCAGCGCAGACATATCTGCACTGAGAAGTACAGCATTTTCAAAGTCCATTGCCATATCACAAATTTCTTCGCCAAGTATCAAAACTAAAGACCGTTCTGTATACGGGAAAGTAAATGTGACCGTTGTTTCATCATCGGAATATATCACATCACTATATGGTTCTCCATACTCTAAGCAATATTTTATTTCAGGCAATCTACTGCTATCTGTTCTTCTTAAAGATATTGTCATCATGCCGTCTTCTATTACTGCTACCGCATTTTCGAAATCCTTTAAATCTGACTCTTCCAAAAATGGTATTTGATAGCGTCCTTCATTTAACGCTATAGAATTCATCGCGGTTTGAAGAGAATGGCAAACATTTAAAATTTCGTCTTCTTCTACATCATCTTCCCACTTTGCAATTTCCTCTTCTGCTTGCTTAATTGCATTATTAACATATAATGATTTTTCTTCTGACAATTTCTCCGTTTTTTGATAATATATTGTATTGTCAAGTGATACTTTAGCCACAGAACGATCATATGTATTTAAAGGATTAACTCCATCGGAAGCAGGTTCTATATCACTTACTCGTAAATACGCCGGTTGCGCACCAGTGCCGCTTCCGGGTGTTCCACCTGTCATACCATCCATAATAGGGACATAAAACCCGACTTGATAAGCATAAGGATAATTGGAATCCTCCGGCAAGGGATTTGTCAATTCTACACAAACACGCTTAATATTATGTGCAGAATAAGTCTGTAAATCAGTTTCCCAAATAGGCTCTCCATTTTCCGTTTGATAAGCTAAGTAAGTTACTTCCTGCTTGTTATCCTGGTCAATATTTCCAGTAAACATATTGCTTACGTAACCGAACTGACCGCCTAAATTTACCCCTCCCACCTCGGCGTATAAAGAAATTTTTCCATTTTCTTCAATTTCAAGATATGCTGGCGTTGAAGAAAATGCTTCATTAGCCATGGATGTCTGTAATGGATCTGATTTATTGGCAATTGTTACCTTACATTGATAAATTCCCTTCTGTAGTTTTGATAAATCTCCTGCTTCACCAGCGTCATATAGCAACAAGCTTCCATTTAAAGTATTTTTCGATACTGATGATAATGTAAAGGTTCTGTTTTCTCTATCTAGTCGCTCTCCTGGCCTTGCAGGTGCAATATTAACTCCATCTGTGGTAATAGCATATACTCTGTCTAAATTCCACCCCTCCGGGATTGGTACTTCTATATTAACTAACTGAGATGCATCTTTTTCTTCTCCATTTTCATCCAAAACAGAGAATGCATACACTCTATAATCTTTTGCAAATGTCGTGTAACTTTTGAACTGTGTATCTCTAAAATCTCGATTTACTTCATCAGCGGTAAATTGACTTCCCTCTGGGAAATCGTTGTCCCAGTATGTAAATTTTACATCTCCATCTGTAACTGTAATTTGTTGATTTTCATTTTTTTTAGGTGTAATATACAGGGATGAAAACCAATATTCTTGTGATGCTTCATCCATTCCGATATTTGCCTCTTCTGTTTCTGCTGTTGTGACTCTTAAAGCTATTCCCATAGCCATATCTTCAAAAGAAGTATATGTTAATGTTATACTTCCATTTTGAATAGGCACTTCTTCATATTCTGCCCAATAATCATTCAAAATGTCTCCAAAATCAAGAAATAAAGTATCATCTTTTGATTCAGTAGGATGTTTTTTATCAATTTCGATTTTTTGAATTTTATTGTTTCCTTCTAAAGTATTAACTTTAATATTTACCTGTATAGAACCATCCGCAGTTCTTTTTACAGTCACATCTTTATCAAAACCTATATCAAATAGATTACTTCCATTGGTCACCGTCCCGTTTCTACTTGCTAATTCTGCATTCACTGTTGGAGTATTTCCTGTATATCCCATCCATAGTGCATTAAAAGAATCTTCTGTTTCCGTTATTTCATTAAATTGGAAAATATCATTTTCAGATATTTGCAGGACTTGATTAATTGCAAAATAATCACCTTCCGCTGAATATGTACGCAATATCAGGGGTGTATTCAAATCCGGTATATGAAAGCTTATTAAGCCGGTATCTTTCTCGTGATTATATGATTCGATGGTTACTTCTTCTTCCGGTAAATAATATTCATTTACAGTCTCGTCAAATGTTAAAATATCTTCGAATTCTTCTTTTTTATTATATGAACCTAATGGAAATTTATTTAATCCAATGTCTAATACTTCGTTAGATTTTTCGGGTTTTATAATTTGTATTAAATCCAAACAGCTATAAGTTCCAATTTTTATTGAGATACGATAGCCATCATCTTCCTCTTGAAGTTTAGCCATCTCACCAATTTGGTTACGGTAGTGAGAATACGCACTAAACCCTACATTATCCAATTTTCCATTACTTATTTTTATTGGAACATATGATTCCAGACTTGTCTCTGATGTATTTTGAATATTATTCGCATTTTTTGTTGTTGCAAATGAATACATAGGGACCAACAACAGTACCACAAAAATAAAGATAAACCATTGCTTGTTTTTTTTATCACACCCTACCAATCAAGTAAACTTTTTATAATTTAACGCTTATTCTTCCAAAATGATAGCAAACTTAATTTTTAACAAGGCGATTCTAAACATACATAATTAGTTAAAAATTTTGTGCCAATAAATGCAATTCAAAAAAATATTTGAAGTACTATACAATATTCAGGAATGGGCTGATAGTCTTTCAGCCCATTCCCCTAAAATCAATCACACGAATGCTTTAAGTAAAATGCAATTACTGCATCGGAACATAAACGCTCTGCGGATTATGCTCATAAACCGGCGCATCTTCACTATCAACGATAGTTACAACAATGCAGAAATTAGCATAATCCTCATCCTCAACTGTTGTTTTAAGCTGATTCTGATTGTAAACAATTGCATTTGAGGTTTCATTATAAAGGACCGTTTCCCCCTCATCATAAACCATATCATTATCAGCATCCACAAACGCATTTGTGATTCTCCCTGCATATGGACCATACTGAGCATCCTGAAGGTTCATGGTAACCCTGCTGCCTCTTACGGTTACACTTTCTACACAATCCTGTCCCATTCTTGCCGGCCCAAAAACGCCATTTTCATAAACATAAAAATAATTCGTCTCTGCCGCCATAGAGGTCATCGCTCCACCAACCATCATAGCTCCTGCCATTGCCACCGCTGTGAATCTCTTTAAAGTTTTCATAAAGAACTCCTTTCCTCCCCATTCCAAGGAGAATAAAAAATTGTCTTGCTATCCGCTTTCAGGATGCTGCCATGTTCTTTCGCATAGCGTTTTTTTACGCCGCCGGCCTCCATGTCTCCGCAACTTTATTCAGTTGTAAAGTTTCATCAGAACACTGCTTTGCACCACCCTTTTCTGTATTCGCGACTACAGATTTACGGCAACGCTGCCGCCATTGGTGAAGCAGCTGGATTAGAATCCCTGTTTTATCAGGGACATTCCCTCTTTTGAAAAAGGCGTCTTGTCATAATTCCAGCTTTTTCCGAATCTCCTCTGCAATACATCTCACATTCTCCTCCTGAAAATGAAGCTGATCTGTTAACGGAACCCCTCTCTTTCCCCAAAACTCCTCCAGAAGTTCCTTATCCTCCGGCGTCAGCTGCTCGATCCGGTATCCTCCCATAACGAACCAGCTTCCATCCGCTTCCCGTCCCATGGGTTCCTGGATAATCTTTAAAAATGCGGGAAGCGCCTGTTTCGCCAGTCCCACGCCCACAACGCCAATAAATTTATCCTTTAACTCTTCCTGATGTGCCTTCAGATAAGGCTTCAGCACCTGAGCCGTATCGTAGGCCAGGAAACCGAATACCAGGAGCAGGTTTGTCACATCATCCAGGCGCTCCGGCGCCTCCGATGCCGGAAGGCATCGGGCATCCGGCAGGGATTCCTGGAGGATTTTAGCCGTTTTCTCGGAATGCCCGTATTTCCCTTCATATAAAATCAAAGTCTTTTCCATATTCCGCCTTTTCTGACCGCTTATACGGTTATCACAAATTTTCGTCCATCAATCTCCGCCACCGGAAGCCGGATCCCATACAGTTCCTGCAAGATTTTTGCGCTTACCACTTCCTTTGGATCTCCTTCCACCACAATCCGGCCATCCTTCATCCCGACGAAAATGTCTCCATATTCCATGGCCTGATTGATATCGTGGAGAACCATGACAATGGTGATGCCGTATTCCCGGTTTAAATCTCGCACCAGCTTCAGAATCTCAATCTGATACCGGATATCCAGATAAGTCGTGGGCTCATCCAGAAACAATACATCCGTCATCTGGGCCAGAGCCATGGCAATCCAAACCCGCTGCCGCTGGCCTCCGGACAATTCCGCCACACTTTTGTTCCGGTGTTTTTTTACATCGGTGATTTCCATCGCCCATTCGACCGCTTCTTCGTCCTCCTGCCCGCCGGCTGTCTGAAATGCCCCCAGATACGGCGTCCGTCCGTATCCCACAAGGCGTTCTACCGTAAGATCCGGCGGCGCTGTGTTATTCTGATGGACGATGGCCACCTTTTTAGCAAAATCTTTCAGGCGCATTTCATCAATGCCTTCCCCTTCCAGGATGATGGAGCCTTCATCGGGATAGAGATTTTTGGTCATCAATTTAAATAAGGTAGATTTACCGCAGCCGTTGGCTCCCATCAAAACGGTAACCTTCCCTGCCGGGATGGCAAAATCCAGATTTTCCAGGATATTCTGTTCGCCGTCATAGGAGAATGTCAGGCCCCTGGTCTCCATTACCGTATCTTCGCTATACTCCATAAGTCTTCTCACTCCTTCGAATCAGAATAATCAGCATGGGGCCTCCTACGATTGAAAGCAGAATGGAGGCGGAAATCTCATAGGGCGCTGCAATGGTCCGTCCCAGGGTATCCGCCAGCAGCATAAGGAACGCTCCTCCAATCATAGAAAAGGGGATTAGAATCTTATGGCTGGAGCCGACCAGAATTCTTGCAATATGGGGTACAATCAGTCCGATGAAGGACACTACCCCCAGTTCCGCTGTAGAAATGCTGGCCAGCACCACCGCAATCAGGGATACGCCGATGCGTGTCATCGTTACATTGACTCCCAGACCCCGGGCCGTCTGATCGCTCAAAGAGAGAAGGTCGCATTGATAAAAACTCATCCAGGCCAGCACCAGTCCCAGTACCGCATATCCGGTGATGATATAAACATCGTCCCAGGTCTTCTGGGAGATGTTTGCATTGGCAATGGAAGCCACGCCGCTTAAGCTTCCGCCGGTCATGGAGTTAAACGCCTGGGTTAATCCGGTGAACACCGCGTTTACCGCCACTCCTACCAGAATCACCCGCAAGGGGTTCAGCCCGCCTTTAAAAGCCAGCAGATAGACCAGACCACAGGCCAGAATTCCTCCCGCAAAGGATAAAAGGGGTGTAAAGAAATAGAGGGAAGGGAATAATCCTGCAATCAGCACGGCAACAAAGCTGGCGCCGGCGCTGACTCCGATAATTCCCGGGTCTGCAATGGGGTTTTTCATGCAGGCCTGGAACAGCACGCCCGATACGGAAAGAGCGGCCCCGCCCAGGGAGGCGATGAAGATTCTGGGAAACCGGAGATCCCACACGGTAGCCACATCCGGATCATATGCCACAAACAATCCCCGGAAAAGCTGGCTCATGGATACATTCAGGCTTCCCGTATTGACCGCTATGTAAATCATGAGCAAAAACAACAGGATTATCACCAGGAACCACAGACCGGTATGTCTTTGCTTTTTCTTTGTCGTACAGCTCTTTGCCGTCGCTGTCTCTGTCATCTTATTACTCTCCATATAACATCGGCTGCAGGGTGTCCAGGGCTTCCGGGAAGTTGAATTTGGCACTCATCCCAAACTGGTCGTAGGGAAGGTCATAGACGCAGCCATCCTCCACTGCCCGGAAATGTCTCCAGATATCGTTGGTTTCAAATTCTTCCTTAAACATGTTTACCACATCTTCCGGCATGGCATGAGCCGCCCGGAGGATAATGTCCGGGGCTTTCGTCTGCATGTCTTCCGTGTTGGCTATGATAAAATCTGTTTCCTCATCCTCATACACATTGGTTCCTCCCGCCAGACGCACCAGGCTGCCCACGTAGGATTTTCCCGTAGCCACCACATAGGAACCTGGAAGGCCCATAAGTACAAGCACCGTGGGACTTCCTTTGTCCACGTTCACCTGGCTGTATTCGTAGTAGAAGGCGGAGAACTCGTCAATCATCTCCTGCGCCTCCTCCTGCCGTCCAAAGAGCTCGCCCAGCTGCTCCACGCTCTTATACAGTCCTTCCACACTTTCCAGATTCAAAAAGATTCCGTTGAGTCCGGCCGCTTCCAGTTTTGGCTCCATATCCGTCTGCAGGGAGGCAGGGCCGATTACCCAGTCCGGATTTAACGTCTTAATCACTTCCATATCCGGCCCCATGGCCGTCCCTGTCCGGGTAGCATCATCATAGCGGGCCGGTATTTCCGATAAAGTGGAATTCGGGACTCCTACCAGGTCAATATCCAATCTCGCCATAATATCCACCACGGCAGGGCTGGTCGCCACAATCCGAAGTTCGTCCGCTTCCCCCGCCGCCGCTGTATGAGCATTCTGGTTCACACATCCGGACAAAAGCAGGGCCGCCGCGCTGAATACGGCCATCCATGCAGTCCTCTGTTTCCTTCTCATTTCTCTGTCTCTCCATTCCGGTCATCTGCCTTTTTTGCGGCAGCCGCAGCCTGCCTTCTGCTTTGAACCACAGCAGCATACGTAAATCGAAGGAGCAGGATACCGGATATCCCCAACAGAACCACCATAATCATCTGGTTCGTACTCCAGGTTACGCTATCATCCGAAGTAAGATCTTCTAAATCCGTATCGCCGGTCAATCCGGTGATGCCCACCGCTTCCTCCAGCATGGGTGCAGTCAGAAGCCGCGCTTCCCGAAGGGAAACCGAGGCCAAATCGTAGGAGGTTTCCAGATGATACTCCTCATCATCCGCAGTGGATACAGAAAGTCCTTCCTCTGTCCCGGCCATCGTCATCCCGCTGCCTGCTGTTGGCTTTTCTGGTATTCCCGTCACAGGGTCATCCACATTTCCGCTTCCATTAGCGGAATGTACGGCAGAGAGGCTTTCCTTCGGCTCCTCTTCTGGAGCGTACGCTTCCTCCTCATAGATCGGTTCCTCTTCCAAAAACTCCTCCTGAGCCTCTGTCTGTGGGGCCGCAGTTTCATTTTCCGGCTCTGAGGTCTGAAGGCTTGTGATGAAGTCTCCGCTTCCCGCTACCGGGTTCGAGGCCTGGAAGTAATAGATGACGCTCCGGCCCATGGGGTCCACATAGGCTCCCCCGCGGAAGGTAGAAGTAATATCCGTAATTTGCATCCGATAATCGGTAAAACCGTATTTATCGTGAATATCCGTTGCGGAAGAATTGCCGCTCTGACTCTGCATTTCCGTGTAGGATAAATTGGACCAGGAACTGGAACCACTTGTCCGTTCCTCAAACGTCACATCCCCGATAAACTGATCCAGATAGTACCGGACAGTCAGATATGCAGTTCCGTTTTCATCTACTTCCAAAAGTCCGGTGGAGCCGCACAAGTTTTCTGTCATTCCCTGTCCGATGGCCTCATCGTTTCCCGGATCTTCAATATCTCCGGTCACTGGGTCGCGGTAAGAGGGGGTCACCGTGACGGTGTAGGTTCCGGGAGACTGTGCCGCAAACGCGGTCCGAGCCGGCAGTGCGGACAGAATCAGGGCTGCAATCAGCGCACCTGCATAGCAAAGGATTTTCCGCCTGATTTTTCTGACTGTTCTCTCCATCCTTTCGCTCCTCTCTACTGAATCCGCTTTGCCATAACCACCAGCCGGCCATCATCCACGCTGTAGTCGCAGGTAGCCAAGGTCAGGAAATCGTCCCCATAGGCCATATCCACGCCCGTGTCATACAAGGAAGCACTTTCCATGTTCTCAATCACATCCTCCGCCCCATCGTCTCTGGCTGTTGTAAATTCAAAAGGAAGTTCCTCTACATCGTTGGACTTTACCACTGCGGCAATTTCATACACCCTCGACTCGGTCAGCGTATCAAACTGAATCGTTTTATGAGAATCCCAATAGCTTTCCGATTCATAATTCAGCAAATCCGCAAACATGGAACCGTTTTTCATGTTGTGGCCGTAGATAATTACGTTTCCGCCGAATTCATCCACGCTGGAAAGCTCATCCATAAACAGCAGACCATTGTTGCTGTCCTCTTTGTCAAACCCTCTGTGGCTGTAATACTCCGGATCTTCCGGCGTCCACATCACCGGATAATCAATACTGGTGCCGTCGATGGTCAGCCAGCCGATTAAATCTGGATTCTGCATGAACAGCTCCTGGTATTGCGCCAAAATCTGCTGGTCTCCCAATACCATATCCGGATTACTGGTTTCTTCAGAAGCATCATTCCGGATCTGACGCAATGCCTCAATCGCCTGCTCCTCCTGCCTTCCCTGCATGAAATAGGCAATCAGCACCACCGCGCAGACAGCCGCCACTCCCACACAGCCTTTCTGTACCTGTGATTTATATTTTCCCTGTCTCCATTTTTTTTGAAATTGACGAAATGCTTTTTCAAAATTCATAGTTTGGCCCTTCCCTTTATATTTTTTAGTTAGGCGCCCCTAACTTTCTCTTTTAAAAAATAAGAATATCGGTAACGGTTCTACCATACGAACTGTTGCGAATATTCTTTAATTCATCCAGGTTATCCTTGACTAACTATTTTTTTAACACATTTGAGCCCTTGCGTCAACGCGTTTTTTCCAGTTGTCGCAAGGGCTGAAACATATTTTTGATTTACCAATTCGTGTCAAAACAGTCTTTTTTTGTGTTCACAAAAACTTCACATTCTTGTATTTACGGGGTTTTCAATGTCGCAGGGCTGCGACAAATATATTAGTTGTGCTTATTTATATATTAGAAATTTAAATGAAACTTTTGACATTTTACATTTCTATGTCAATCCCCTGCGGATGCGAATCTGCATCAGAGCTTCACGCTCTCCCATTGCTTCCATTCCAGAGGAACAGGAAAAGCGGATGCTGGTCATTCCACGGATCAGTTTAAAATCTTCCCCTTCGTAGGACAGCCAGAATGCAGA
>ENA-ORMO01000383-ORMO01000383.1-human-gut-metagenome-genome-assembly--contig:-NODE-383-length-63298-cov-6.625097_pt1 | contig 63298 bp, 60 predicted proteins | sample MGYA00242106_ERZ509001 | MGnify/ENA primary metagenome ERZ509001 (study PRJEB26280, sample SAMEA2338736) | human gut metagenome | biome: human gut; feature: human-associated habitat; material: faeces...
AGATCCCCATCCGGGAGATTTGCCCCATGGCCGAAGCGCACTGGGAGTCCTTCCGCCGGGTTTCCTTCCAGCAGGCAGGAACGCTGTCCTGGATGGACCTGGCCGCCTGCCTGCAGCAGCAGGAGCAGGTTCTGTGCGTCGTCAACACCCGCCGGGCCGCGCGGGAGGTCTTCCACCAACTGTCCGGCTCAGGCAATTTCCATCTCTCCACCCTGATGTACCCCGCGCACCGCAGGAGAATTCTGGATGAGATCCGCCGGCGCCTGCGGGATGGGCTGCCCTGCCGGGTGGTCTCCACCTCTCTCATCGAGGCCGGTGTCGATGTGGATTTCCCAGCCGTCTATCGGGAGCTGTCCGGTCTGGACTCCATCCTCCAGGCCGCTGGGCGGTGCAACCGGGAGGGCAAGCGCCCTCCGGAGGACAGCATCGTCACCATCTTTCAGGGAGAAGATCCACCTCCCCGTCTGTTTGAGACCTCCATCGGCGCCGGGAAGATCGTCCTGGATCACTGCCAGGACGTCAGTTCCCGAGCGGCCATACACACCTATTTCTCCACGTTGCTGGATTTGAAAGGCGCGGAAGCTCAGGATGCCCACCACATCCTGCCGCTGATGGAATCGGAGTTCTTCCCCTTCCGCACTGTGGCGGAGCGATTCCACCTGATTGAAAGCCCCACCACAACCGTGTACCTTCCTCTGGAGGAGGGCGCCGGACTTGTGGAATTGCTGCGGAGCGGTCAATACAGCCGCACACTGTACCGCCGCCTGGGGCAATACGGCGTGTCGGTCTATCCGCAGCATTTAGCGGCATTGGAGCAGGCAGGGGCGCTGGAGCATCTGGAGGACGGCTCCGTGGTCCTGCGGGATATTGGGCTGTATACACAGACTACCGGGCTGACTCTGGAGCCCAGCGGTGGAAATGCCCTGTTCATCGGATAGGCCGGAGAATCCATTGAAATACCTATACCAAAATCTGTCTATGGAGCGGTACGCTGCTCCACCCTTCCACAAACGAAAGAAAGGAGTGCATGCTGATGCCCATCTCTTTGGAGGTCTGGGGGGACTACGCCCTCTTCACCAGACCGGAGATGAAGGTGGAACGGGTCAGCTATGATGTCATGACCCCTTCGGCAGCCCGGGGGCTGATCGAGGCAATTTACTGGCATCCGGGGCTGCGGTGGGTGATCGACTGCATCTACGTGTGCGCGCCGATCCGGTTCACCAATCTGCGGCGCAATGAGGTGAAGTCCACTCTCTCCGCCCGGTCTGTCCGCACCGTCATGGAACGCGGGACCGGAGAGCTGTATCTCTGTACTGCCAACGACATCCAGCAGCGGGCGGCGCTGCTGCTGCGGGATGTGCACTATGTCATTGAGGCCCATTTTGATGTGACGGACAAAGCCGCTCCCGGGGATAACCCGGGCAAGTTCCAGGACATTGTCAAGCGCCGCATCCAGCGGGGACAATTCTATCATCAGCCCTGCTTCGGCTGCCGGGAATTTCCCGCCCAGTTCCGTTGGTGCGAGGAGCCGCCGCCCTGTCCGGAGGAGCTGAAAGGGCCAAGGGATCTGGGCTGGATGCTGTATGACATGGATTACACAGACCCGGAGGATATCCGCCCCCTGTTCTTCCGGGCGTCCCTGGAAGACGGCGTCCTGCGGGTCCCTGGTCGGAACAGCAGGGAGGTGCGGGGATGATCTTACAGGCGCTGACCGACTACTACCGGGTACTGGAACAGGCCGGGAAGATCGACGCCCCCGGCTGGGCGCCGGTGAAGGTGTCCTATGCGCTGCTGCTCTCGGAAAACGGCACGCTGGAGCAGGTGATTGACATTCTTCAGACGGAACAGCCGCGGGGAAAGAAGATGGCTTCCGCGCCGCAGATCCTCTCCCTCCCCGCGCCTGTGAAACGAACGGTGGGAGTGGCCGCCAACTTCCTCTGCGACAACGCCGGTTATCTGCTGGGGATCGACAGCAAGGGCAAGCCCCAGCGGACCCGAGAGTGCTTTGAAGCCAGCAGATCGCTGCACGAACAGCTGCTAGCGGGTGTAGACTCCCCCGCCGCCCGGGCAGTCGCCGCTTTCTTCCGCTCTTGGGACCCCGAGACAGCCCGGGAACACCCCGCTCTGGCAGAGCATCTGGAGGACATCCTCTCCGGCGGCAACCTGATCTTCCGCACCCTGGACGGCTATGTCCACAGGGACCCCGCCGTCCGGCGGGCCTGGGACGCGTTTTATCAGGCCGAGGGAGATGGTCCTCAGGGGATCTGTTTGGTCACCGGGCAGCCGGGACCAGTGGAAAGCGTCCACCCCGCCATCAAAAACGTGGCGGGTGCCCAATCCAGCGGAGCGGCCCTAGTGTCCTTCAACGCCCCGGCCTTCTGCTCCTACGGAAAGGAGCAGAACCTCAACGCTCCCACCGGCAAGTATGCGGCATTTGCATATACCTCCGCATTGAACGCGCTCCTGGCCGACCGGGAACACGTCTTTCGCGTAGGCGATGCTACCGTCGTCTGCTGGGCCAGGAGCGGAGAGCGCGGCTATCAGGACGTCTTTCAGACGTTTTTCTCCGATTTCTATAACGAAACGGACCTGAACGGGCTGGTTGGCGCCTTGTGTCAGGGCTATCCGGTGATCTACGACGAGACAAAGCTGGACCCCAACATGGATTTTTACATCCTGGGTCTGTCCCCCAACGCCGCCCGCCTGTCGGTGCGGTTTTTCCTCCACAATACGTTCGGCGGGTTTCTGCGGAATGTCCAGGCCCATTATGACCGGCTGGAGATCGTCCGCCCGGCCTACGACAAATTTGAGACGCTGCCCCTCTGGAAGCTGCTCAGTGAGACCGTCAACCAAAATGCCAGGGACAAATCCCCTGCTCCCGACCTGGCCGGTGAAGTGCTGCGGGCAGTCCTGACCAATACCAGGTATCCCGCCACGCTGCTGAACGGTGCGGCCCTTCGGATCCGGGCGGAGCGGGAGGTCACACGGGGGCGGGCAGCCATCGTAAAAGCCTACTACCAAAAGCTTGCAGAAACTACCAAACACGAAAATCCAGACATACCAGAGGAGGTCTTGCAAGTGTCCCTGAATCCGGATGCATCGAACGTGCCCTATACGCTGGGCCGGCTCTTTTCCGTGCTGGAAGCCATTCAGGCCTCTGCAAATCCCGGCATCAACGCCACCATCAAGGACAAGTATTTCAACTCCGCTGCTGCTACGCCGGCCGTGATCTTCCCCATTCTCATCAACCTGGCGCAGAAGCATCTGAAAAAGCTGCGCGGCTCCAACGCAGGGCTGGTGGTCTTCTATGAAAAACAGCTGACAGAGCTTTGCAGCCGCATTGGGGAACAGTATCCCGCCCACATGAATCTGCCCCAGCAGGGTTCGTTCCAGCTGGGCTACTACTGCCAGACCCAGGCCCGCTATCAGAAAAAGGAGGAAGCGAAAGATGTCTGAACCCATCAAGAACCGCTATGAATTTGTCATTCTCTTTGACGTGGAAAATGGCAACCCCAATGGAGACCCGGATGCGGGGAATATGCCCCGGGTAGATCCCGAAACCGGCCTGGGCCTTGTCACGGACGTGTGCCTGAAGAGAAAGATCCGCAATTATGTAGAGACGGTCAAGGAAGACGCTGCCGGCTACCGCATCTATGTGAAGGACGGGGTCCCTCTCAACCGCAGCGATGCCGAGGCCTACAAGGCGCTGGATGTCGATGAAAAAACCGCCAAGGAGAAGAAAAAAGCCGATCCGGAACTGGACCGAAAAATCCGGGACTGGATGTGCGCCAACTTCTACGACATCCGCGCCTTCGGCGCGGTGATGACCACGTTTATGAAGGCCGCCCTGAACTGCGGCCAAGTCCGTGGTCCAGTGCAGCTGGGCTTTGCCCGCAGCGTGGAGCCCGTTATCCCCCAGGAAATCACCATTACACGGGTGGCCATCACTACCGAGGCGGACGCGGAGAAAAAGGGGACGGAGATGGGCCGCAAGTACATCGTCCCCTATGGGCTCTATCGGTGCGAGGGCTATATCTCCGCCAATCTGGCCCGCAAGACCACCGGTTTCTCCGAGGAGGACCTGTCCCTGCTGTGGGAGGCCATCCTCAACATGTTCGAGAACGATCACTCCGCCGCCCGCGGCAAGATGGCAGTCCGGGAGCTGATCGTCTTCAGGCACGACAGCGAGCTGGGCTGCGCCCCCGCCTGGAAGCTGTTCGACACGGTAAAGATCGCCCGAAAGGACCCGGCGGACGCCTCCCCCGCCCGCTCCTTTGGAGACTACACTGTCTCAGTGGACGAGTCCGCGCTGCCCGCCGGCATCACCTGTACCCGCATGGGGTGATTGATTTTTCTGAGGACCTCCTCCCCCTCTCCGGTCTGCAACACTTCGCGTTCTGCCGGCGGCAGTGGGCACTGATCCATCTGGAGCAGCAATGGCAGGAGAACCTGCGGACTGTGGAGGGCGGCCTTCTCCACCGCAGAGCCCACGACGAGGCGGCCCGGGAGCGGCGGAGCGATACGCTGATCCTCCGGGGATTGCAGGTGGTCTCCCATCAACTGGGGCTTTCCGGCCAGTGCGACGTGGTGGAATTCCACGCCACCCCCAAAGGCGTACCGCTTCAGGGGGATGAGGGTCTTTGGCAGCCGTATCCCGTGGAGTATAAACGGGGAAAGCCCAAATCCCATCAGGCGGATGAACTGCAGCTGTGCGCCCAGGCCATGTGCCTGGAGGAGATGCTCTGCTGCTCTATTCCAGAAGGCGCTCTGTTCTATGGGGAGCCACGCCGCCGCACGGTGGTGCTCTTCACCCCGGAGCTACGGGAGACGGTGCGCAGGGACTCCGACGAAATGCACCAGCTGTACCATCGAGGCCATACGCCCAAGGCCAAGCCCTCCAAATCCTGCAGCGCCTGCTCTCTCAAGGAGCTGTGCCTGCCCCAGCTGGTCCGGCGGGAGAGCGTTCAGACGTATCTGCGCCGCGCCATGGAGGAATCGCCATGAGACATCTTCTGAATACGCTGTTTGTCAACAGTGAGGACATCTACCTGTCCCTGGACGGGGAGAATGTGGTGGCCAGCCGCGGCAAGCAGGAGATGGCTCGCTATCCCCTCCACATTCTCTCCGGTATCGTCTCCTTCTCCTACGCCGGCGCCTCTCCGGCGCTGATGGGGGCCTGTGTCCAGAGGGATGTGTCTCTGGCGTTCTGCACGCCCCGGGGACGGTTTCTCGCCCGGGTATCCGGGGAATCCTCCGGGAATGTGCTGCTGCGGCGGACACAGTACCGGACAGCAGATGATCCCGGCCCCTGCTGCCGGATCGCCCGCAACATGATCTTTGGAAAGGTGCACAACACCCGGTGGAGCGTTGAGCGTACCCGGCGGGACCACGGCCTCCGGATAGATGAAAGCGCGTTTTCCAACGCCTCCGCCCAGCTGCGGGCGCTGCTGCCCCAGATCGCCGCCGAAACCTCCCTGGAGCAGCTGCGGGGCCTGGAGGGCGCCGGGGCCGCGATCTACTTCAGCGTGTTTGACCAGATGATCTTAGGGGAGAAACCGCTGTTTGCCTTTTCGAACCGAAACCGCCGGCCGCCGCTGGACCCGGTCAACGCCCTGCTGTCCTTCGCATACAGCCTGCTGACTCACGACTGTGCCTCCGCTCTGGAGAGCGTGGGGCTGGACGCCTATGTGGGATTTCTCCACCGGGACCGCCCCGGGCGAACCTCTTTTGCCCTGGACTTGATGGAGGAACTGCGTCCCTGCCTTGCGGACCGCTTCGTCCTGACTCTAATCAACAATCGTGTCGTGCACAGGGACGACTTCGAGTTCCGGGAAAATGGGGCGGTCTATCTGACGGACTCCGGGCGCAAGGTCTTTTTGACCCACTGGCAGGAGCGGAAGAAAACTGAACTGAAGCACCCCTATCTGGGAGAGAAGATCCCCTGGGGCCTAATCCCCTATGTACAGGCGCTGCTGTTGGCCCGGACTCTGCGGGACGACCTGGAGGAATACCCGCCCTTTTTGTGGAAGTGAGGTGTCCGGATGCTGGTACTGATTACCTATGATGTGAACACGGAGGACCCCGCCGGCCGCAAACGCCTGCGGCAGATCGCCAGGCAGTGCGTCAACTACGGCCAGCGGGTCCAGAACTCCGTCTTTGAGTGTATGCTGGACACTGCCCAGTGCAAGGTGCTGCAGGCCAAACTGCTCTCCATCATGGACCCGGAAAGAGATAGTCTGCGGTTTTACTATCTGGGAAAGCGCTATGAAAACAAGATCGAGCACTTCGGCAATCAGCGCAGCTACCAACCGGAGGCCCCTCTGATCCTCTGAGTGCGAAGGGGAAGCGAACATCGTTTTCCCGGCAGGTTCGCACTCAAATATCATCAAATGGACAGGAGATTTCCGTAAATTTAAGCGTGCGAACTGTGACACAGACACGGCTCCTAGCCATTCCGGTTTACGAAATTGCACATTTGTCACAAAACATACCTGTGCCTTTGTGCTGTTTCGCTGTCGCTCCCCTCACGGGGAGCGTGGATTGAAATCAAGCGTCTTGGCGGATCATGCCACCCGCCCCAGGTCGCTCCCCTCACGGGGAGCGTGGATTGAAATTGACAATGGCGCAGACAGCCACGGCCCACAAACTGTCGCTCCCCTTACGGGGAGCGTGGATTGAAATTGGTAATTTCCGGGTCCGACGGCAGCTTGGGCACGTCGCTCCCCTTACGGGGAGCGTGGATTGAAATTGAAGGGGCGTCGGGATGACGATCCGGCACCGAGTCGCTCCCCTTACGGGGAGCGTGGATTGAAATGGGATGGAGGCCCGGCGCACGGTGATCCGGTGGGTGTCGCTCCCCTTACGGGGAGCGTGGATTGAAATTAATGATGTAAGATGTTATTGCCCGTTGTGCAGGTCGCTCCCCTTACGGGGAGCGTGGATTGAAATACCTTGGGGGCGCCATTGCAGCGGAACACCATGGTCGCTCCCCTTACGGGGAGCGTGGATTGAAATTTTTTCCTAAATACGTTGTCTGCTAATCAAGGCGGTCGCTCCCCTTACGGGGAGCGTGGATTGAAATTGGTATTCCCGCCCCAGGAAGGGTTAGATACCTGGGTCGCTCCCCTTACGGGGAGCGTGGATTGAAATCAATACTTGGCGGTGTGCCTGTAGGTATCGTATGGTCGCTCCCCTCACGGGGAGCGTGGATTGAAATGTTGGCAATATCCAAAGGGATGCAGAGGATGGCTGTCGCTCCCCTCACGGGGAGCGTGGATTGAAATTGGTCCGTCAGGAACTCCACATGGATGGACCAGGTCGCTCCCCTTACGGGGAGCGTGGATTGAAATCGTTATGTGACCGTCGCCTTCGTGTGGGTCAAGAGTCGCTCCCCTCACGGGGAGCGTGGATTGAAATAGCCCGGACATGAGCTGCACCCGCGCGCAGATGTGTCGCTCCCCTCACGGGGAGCGTGGATTGAAATTCGAAAATCAAGATCATCGAGGGCGTTGACCTGTGTCGCTCCCCTCACGGGGAGCGTGGATTGAAATTGCCATACTTGGCGATATGCGCCATATAGGGCTGTCGCTCCCCTCACGGGGAGCGTGGCTTGAAATCCGAGCCGGACGAAGCGTTGGATGTGAGGTGATCGTCGCTCACCGTGGGGGGAGCGACGATTGAAATTCAATGTCCGCAGACAGACTTTGCTTGGCACTGAGAAAATCCGCATGATTCTCATGCAGAGGGAGCACAAAGTCAGCACAAGATTTGTGGCTGATATCTGTGCGTGAGATGGGGTTGATCTGTGTCCGAAGTACTTCAAAATCGGAGGGACTATGCTTCTGAATCAGAGTTCAAGAACAGGATCGACTCATATATTGAATTCCGCAATACAACATGGCCTTATCGCACATTAAAAAATTGGACTCCATGCCAGATGGAGGAAGACTACCAAACGTAGTGGTGCCAATCCCAAGAGGTTGGCATATAGGGGTTCAGATTTCGGAAATCTTCTGTTTTGTAAATCGATTTCAAGTTTTTGGTGTTTTCATGTCCCATTTCTATTACAGATATGAAAATGGCTGAAAACCCTGCTGTGTCAAGGTTTTCAGCCATAAAACAACCCCACCTAATCCGTCAGTCTCATACAAACTGTTCAGATTAGGCGGGGGCGTTCAAATCAGTATTTTGATGCGAATGATTAAAACCCTACAAATTTCAAATTTAAAATATTCTTGCTTAGGCGCTATTGCTTTCTAATAAATTATCTGCCATCAACTGAAGTATCTTATCTTTTAGAAAACTGAGGTGCTGTATGTCAAAGTTGGATATTAGCACCGTGCGGAAAATCTCGCGATTTATATTTTTTCGGCAACAACCTCTCAATTGACGACAAAGACTTTCGAATTGATATTTTCCACAAATTACAGAAAGGACTTTGTCATCTTCATTTCCGTTGAATTGCGTATGTATTCTCTCGCGTATTTGTTCAATGTGCGTGTCTGTTGAGCCAATCTCTTGAGAGACCATTTGATAATAGTTTTCATATTCTTCAGCTATTAGGCACCCATTTTCGTCTAAAAACTTCCCTGTTCCAAGTTTTACATTTGGCAGCTCTGGACGATGCCGCTTGACTATTGCAAATAATACGAACAGCCTTCCCAATCCATCTCTAACGCTTTGCTGCCATGCATCAAAATGTATCTTGGCTTCGGCCTCGTTACGAGTACATTTTAGAAAACTACGGATGAACTTGATGACAGCTTCTTTGGAACAATAGTAGCTTTCAATATTATAACGAGTTAAATAAATCAGATTAGGAGATATTATTTTTTGATCATCCCATAGATTATCAAAATCTCCATCCACGATAAATATATTTAGTTTTCCATTGGAATCACGCAAGCCTTTTGACTGATGACCTTTTATAACAGCCTCTTTTCCGCCAAGAGGGAAAATACTAAAAATATTTAAATTGTTTTCAAAGAGTCTTTCAAATATTTCTTCATATTCATATTCTTTTCCCACATCTTCAACATAAATATTGATGTCATTAAGCTGGGCCAAAAATAAAGATCTATTTGAAAGAGCCTCTCGTGAAAAAGACAAACCTTCAACATTATCATTCATCATACATATCATCCATCTCTTTAGCTAAAGGATTAATCTTCTTTTGGAGCTTGACTGCATGATCAGAGTATTTTCCGATAATTTCGGGAGCGTGGGTTGCAAAAATCAATTGGATAGAATTATTTACTCTTCTTATAGATTCTACAAAACTTTTCTGCCATGCCAAATGAAGAGAAGCTTCAGGCTCATCAATGATGTATATTCCGCTCTGGCCAACTGGTAATCCAAATATTAAACAAGCAAAAATAATTATAATTTGCTTTTCGCCAGATGATAAGCTATATAGAGACAGTTTCCTGTGCGGCGAATCAGCTTCAACGCGTATTTTGCCCTCATTACTAATTGAAATGTGTTTTTTGTCTTCTCCAATTCCGAAAAAGTCATTAACCGTATTTAAAAATGCAGTAATCGGTGTCCTAACCTTTTCTTTTTCACGCTCAATTTCTTGTGCTTGCGATGCGATCTCTTTGATGCGATTAAATTCCATATTCATTAACAAGAAGTCGATTGTAACTCCGTGGCCTCCGTTGCGATCTTCTTGCTGCATCTTTTCAAAAGTAGATCGGTATTTTTTGAAAAAGTTTTCAACTCGCTTATTAGTATCATCATTCCATTCTCCAAGAGAATGCAATGTTCTGATATATTCAGAACGATTCTTTTCAATGTTTGAGAGTGTATTTTCGTCTTGAACTGAATCAAGAAGCTTCATAAAATTGTATTCACTTGTTACTTTTAGTGAGGATGTAAGAATATTGCTTCTAAATTTTGAGTTGATGGAATTTTCTGTTGTTGTAATTCTCATGCAACCAGTACGGATAATTTCTTCTACATACCGCAGAGAATCATTGAGATAGTTCTTGTTTACAATATCTTTTTCAGAATATAGCATGGATCTACGTCTACGATATGCAATTGAGTCCATCATATCAGTGCCATCTTGAGAGTTTCTGCTTAACGGTAAATATATGTAGTTAAATGTATCTTTTAAAAAGCGAGGGGATTTATACATACTCATAAACCGACGCTCAAATGCATATTCATCGTTTTCTCTCGAATACATTTCATCAGGCCTGCGAATATCTTCAATTACTTCTTGTATCTCGGAATTATTCAGGGACACTTCATACGCATCGTCGAGGGCTCGAATTCTTATCTTTTCTAATTTGCTTCTCTTTGTTGCTTTTCGATAAGAAAGAACAATTTCATCAAAATCATACGAAAAAAGATTATAAAGGCGCCCCGTGACAATTGAGGACACAATGTCGAGAATAGTTGTTTTTCCGCAACCGTTCTCTCCAAAAATGAACGTTAAATCATCATTGAAACTTACGTTGTAATTGTAAATGCCATGTAGATTTTTTATTTCTAATCTCTTAATAATCATATTGGTGGCCTCCAAAAAGATAATCATATTGTGCCTCCTGTAAATCATTCACATTAAAAATATGTTTGATAATAATTTACAGGGAGACACCTGCTTTTTGAGCATAATTGTGTCGAAATAATTATACCTGATAAAAATTATTTGTGCAATATATAGTCCACCAAGACAATGGCATTTCATAATAAGCAAGAGGAAACGCCGAGCAATGAGATAAAGGCAGGCTTTACGTTCCTCAATTTCGGGACAAATTGTCTCAAACTCGTTTCTCCCAAACATGGCTCGGGTGGTATATCCTCCGTCGCCGCATATCGTTCAAAACAGCCGGGAGCTGTCTGTCAAGGGTGCATCAGCACCGCCGCTTATCGGCGGCTTGCCCTCGACTGGCGGCCCCGGCTGTGCTATTTCCCGGCGGCGGGGGTATATCCTCCAGAGCCGCACCCTTTCCCATGATTGGGAAAGGGCTGGGGATTGGGTTGAACACGAACGGAGGTTTACTTATGAACTTTACCAACAGTCCCTACGAGCATATGAAGAAAGAGATCCCGCACAAAGCAGCCCCCACCCCGCAGAAGGCACCGGAAGGAACGCCTTGTGCGGGGTGTTCTTATTGGCGAGGGATCGGTTGTGTTTTCTGCTATCGGGAACACCTTAAAAAGCAGAGCTGATGTGTGAACATTTAGCCCGAAAAAACGCCCTATTTGCAAGGGTTTCCAGCCTCGGTTTTTGAGGGGGTAATATGATTATATGTCCTGCACGGATATTGCTAAATACTTTCCACATTTTCCAACCTGCTGGGGAACAGCTTTTGCTGTTCCCCAGCATTTCTGCTTTGGGACAAAATGTCCCAAAGTTAAGGCACGGAGTGTCAGCACCGCGCCGCAGACAGCTGGGTTCAGGGAGGCTCCCCAACAAGCATTTTGGCAAGCATTTTTGCCGCCGCACAGCGCAAAAATTTTGAATGTGTTCACACTCGAATTGCTTGCCAAAAACACAAGTGTGGCTACACTTGCCCTGCTTGCCGTTAGTGCGTACCTCGGAAAAGACATAAAAAACGAAAGTTGTATTTATTACACTTCCTCTGTTTTCGGCTTTCTTTGATTGTTTGGATAATACCCTCGACCATGAGAAGATCGCTCTGATTCAGCGATTGGCGCATAATGTTGATCCGTTTCATGGTTGCTTCATCGGCTTCCTTTTCGGGTGTTAGTATTTGAACGGCGATCAATTTCATTTTCCTGTGTGTTCCCGCAGGGTTTCTCGCAACTTTGTTTGTCAGCCGCTATTATGGAGACACCTATTTTCACATAACGCTGGTAGAAGTCATCGGCTTTTTGGGCATGATGGCAGGTGGCTTGTTGATCAGTACTTGGGGCGGATTCAAGCGCCATACCAAAACGCTGCTGGTGGGAATGGTATCCTTTGGATTGCTGGCAACCCTCATGGGCTTGGTAAAGAACTTTTATATGTATCTGGTGCTGATGGCTGTTTATGAAGTTGCGCTGACCATGGTGCAGACAGTATCTACCACTCTCTTACAGGAGAACAGTACACCGGAAATGTCAGGGCGAGTATTCGGATTGTTTGGGGCTGCTTACTCCAGCCTTTTGCCCATTGACATGGTCGTGTTCGGTCTGCTTGCAGATAAAACATCCATGCGTTTGCTTATGGTGATGTCCGGCGGCCTGCTAATCTTGTTGGCAGTTGTGATGTTTATGGACAAATCCTTACAAGATTTGTTCAATTTCTATTTTTGCAGTGGAAATGAGCTAGGACATTGTTCTCAAAGATGAGGGCGGCTTGGAAAGAAAAGTTTACACCTCAGAGACGGCTTCCAAGCGTGGGCTTGCCTCCTACATCGAGTTTTACAATACACAACGCCCACATTATACCTTGAAAAGTCTGATACCATACTAGGTTGAAAACGCATTCATGAGTGATGAACACGCCTCCCAGTGACACAGTCGGGGTTCAAATTCTGCCGCTTACGCGTTTTGTGTCTTGATTTTGCCCTGTTTGTATTTGTTTGGTGACATAGGGCCCTCTATAATGGGAAAGCCAGAAACCATTGTGGCACAATGGTTTCTGGCATAAAATGGCCCTACCTATTCTGAACATTGACATCTCTTTGCTCAGATTGGGTAGGGTCATTCATTTTGCCTTGTGTTGACAAAAAAGATGCATATCCATAACCACTGATGCGCAGTGGCTTACATAACTTCATTGATAAAACAACCTTAATCCGTCCTCATCAGTAAACAAGCGCTTACCGAAATATGTGGGGCGTTCACACTTATCGGGGAGACAATACAATGCAATATTCCGTCACCGATAATTTATGGCTTTCTTTTCTTTGAGACTGATGCTGATACGGAATGCCATATAAATGAATCTTACAGGGTACGAGATTTTTTACCTTATTGATTACATCAATCACTGAGGCAACGCCATTGTCTGAGTAACTCCAAACGCATGTCATACCAGCCTCTAGTACCTGTGTGATTATCTTGATAAAGATATTATCCACTTTTGAAGAAGTCTTAGTAAAAAACTCAGTAGAAAACCGTTCTCCTTCCTTTTTTGAACGAATACGCCCTTTGAGTTCACTGGAGGGATAGTCGTATTTCACTAGTGTTTCCAGCACATGATAATATCGGCTATACTCATCGCGCTTATACGGGGCATCCAGATAAATCACTGCTCGTTTCCCTATGTACTTGTCAGCAAACTCAAGTGCGTTTTGCCACGGTCCCGAAATGAGTTTGACTTCATTTTGACATCTCTCACTCTCTTCTGCAAGGCACAGAAATCGTTTGGAAAATTCATGGTATGCAGATTTTTGCCGCTGAGAAAGGGTTTCCAAAATGTTCTGAGATGAAATCCTCCTTGGTTGTGCGAAATGACCTGCATGACCAGAAGATACCTGATAAGCGGTTACTACCAAAATGCCCAGAGCCCACCTTTTTTCTTCACCCTTCAGTTGATCCACTGCATAGCGCAAACTGTCTAACTGGATACATTGCAACAGGCCAAAAAAGACATTTGAAAAATATAGAGTAAACAGGCAATAGGGAAACTTTTTCGGATTTGCCTTGTATTGTGAAATCAAAGCAGCCAGTTCCGATGATATTGGAGATGTGGAAGAGTAGAGCTGAAACCGAGTGACAAACTCGTTATAAGCCGAAAACACAACCTCCCGATTTGACCAATCTTGGAGGTACAGTTTTTCCTCTTCCTCTAACTGCTTCTGATAAAGGCATTTCAAAGCTTGAATATGATGATCATAGTTGGATACGATACGTTCCAGCACCTGATGTGCCCGCAATTTTGTGAAGCCACGCCCCTGCACCTTCGCAAGTAACTGGCAAAACTCCTGAGCATCAGAAGCATAGGTGGGGCCAAGTTGGGCAAACGCTTGGGACATTGCACCAGAGCCGCACATTAGGTCCACAAAAACGCTGTCCTCTGATATGTACGGAAACATAGACTCTATGATAAATCCCGCTATCTTCTTCTTATTCCCCATATATGAAGCAGTATTGACAAAATTGGAGTGTCGAACCCGATCCAATTCCCGCTTCCTTTGGATAGCCTGCTCTATGTAGCGTTTCACAGACGGTTCATAGGTAATAACAATGATATCCATGAGTTCAAATCGTGCAGGAACGGAATCAAGCGGGAGTGTGCTATCTATAAATTCACTATAATAGAACAGATTGCGCACAAAAGCAGGTAGTGGCTTTTCTGCAGAGCGATCTGGAAGATAGATTGCCGTGTGTTCGGACAGCTTTATAAACTGGGCAAAGAGATTTCCAACGCCGCCAAACCGCTGACGATCTTGGTCAGTTATCTGAGCATTAATTTTCGCTAAATGCGCATAGAAGGGCAGATCATCTTCCAAAATATAGGATTTCTCCCCTTTTCGGACAAACAGAGACAGCTGTGAGTCAAAGTAATCCGTTGGCTCACATACCATCTGACGTTTAACTTCATCCAAGGGAAGAAAACAGTGCTTGTTTTCGATAGATGTACACACTTCCAAACCGCCTTTCCTGATCATCCACTTTTTGAGCGGAAAATCCCAACTTCTGAAGCATCAACGACACTCTTTCCAAGCCGAGATCTTTATAGTAATTTGCCACTAGAACCCCACCAACCTTCATAAGCCCTGCTAACTTAATAATATCATTTTCCGGTATAGCCATGTGCAATACATAGCACGCAATGCTTCCATCAAAGCTGCATGGTGACATACTGTCAAACTCTTTTTTACTCAAAACGTTTAATCCCCGGGCTTTGGCCTGTTCTAACATCTTAGGACTATTATCGTAGCCAACTAAATGATCATAGCCAAACACGTCTAAGGATAATCCCGGGCCACAGCCGTAATCTAGTATTTTGAAATTCGGAGGTAACATGCTACACTCATTTAGTAATTCTCTAAAATAGCGCATACAGGAAAGATTGCGTGCTACGTCAATCATATGGAGGTACTCTGCACCATAAAGAGAATAAAATCGTTCCCAAAAAACTTGCTGCTCCTTGACAGAACCAGGAAGTATAAGCAAAAAGCGATCTAAATAATGCAAAACATTTGGGAATTCCAAACTTATATCTTCCAATTTCCCTATCAGTTGATAGTGTAACAATTCACCCTTACTGCAATTGAAAGAAAGGACTCCCTTTGTGACTAGAGAGCTTAACTCGTATATTGATATTACCCACTCTCGGTCAGAGATGCCTTTTTCACTATTATATTGAAGCATCATTGATAATTCCTCTGATAATTTGAGTATAAGGCTTGTCCAAAAACATATGAAAACTGTATGCTAAATAAGACAACGTCCCCATCTTTAATCGACTTCCTTGGCTTGCTGAGCATTCACGTTGAACAGCTTCCAATATTTTCTCAGCATACCTGACTGACCCGTATAGGCTGTATGGGAATCCTACCATTGCTTCTACAGTCCTCCATGTAAAGGTAAAGTCGAGTATTATATCATCTTCAAGCATTCGTGGCGCAATATAAACCGCAACCAAACCTAAAGGCATAATGTCTTCGGGATTGCCAATAATATGCGGAACAACTAGAATTGCCCGCCTGGTTGCATATTGTATGCCGCCTTTAGTAATAAGATGGTTAATATGCCTTAAAACAGCATCATATTGTCCATTTTCTCGTAGATGTTTTTGAAAAAAGCCATCTTCATCACTGAACACAGACTGATAATAGGACTCCAGTTGCTCCTTTTCTTCCTCGTAGTATTCTGGCACATGTTTGCTACTAGGCTTTTTCACTACAACCTTGAAATTCGGAAGTTCTCTAAAAACCCGGCCAGCTTGATCCCTGATATTATCCAAATAATTATCGACAGAGCAATTACGAATAATCTCTAAAACAGTAGGAAACGCTTCCTCCATCGTATCGACAACACAGCCATCTTCGATTCTCAGCCTGATTTTCTCATAGCCTAGGCTTCGATTTAAAAAGTGATGACATGTATCCGGATTCAAACTGGGTACTCGCTGATGCCAGCTATCCCCTTGACAGACATCTGCCAAGGAAGAAATCAGGTGCTGGCGATCATCAGGCTTGATAAATTGAACTGCGTCAACTAGATGCTTCTGGCAGCCTTGAATATGTTCAATTGGTTGCCGTATTTTTTTTGATAGAAACGAAAAGGAGTATGCTCCATCTCCCCACTGCCTACAATGCTCTAAAATATCACAAAAAGTTTGGCCATATTCCCGCTTTCCGCAGACTAGGACATGCTCAAGAAACGGCTTGTCCCACAGTAATTCAATCAGTTCAGAAAGAGCTGCAGCCCAAAAGTCAGGCAAATTTCCACCGATAGTAGCTCTGGAGTCTATACGGATTACACGATAAAAACATTCTTCTGGAATAGGAAGCTCTTGATATCCAATTTGAATTAAAACAGATGTTCTCACTTCATATTGCCCAGCGCCCTTTTCTGGCAGTTTTAGGCTATAGCTTTCGCATTTCTCTTCAGAAGTTTTTTCCCTAGAGGAATACAGGACATCATTATCCAGGAAGATAGTAAAGCTCTGTGATTCTTCATAAAAAGCCAGTTTAATCTTCCTGTTGCGGCCTAATATATCATTGCGGCAGAAGCCATGGAACAAAGCAAATGCTAATTCATCTAGGGACCATTCACATTGATAACTAGTCCCGGTTGATTTGCCAAGCAGTAGCATTCCTGTCGTGTCGCCAGGAGTAATCCACCCAATAGCACCGTCTATCTCGTCTTGCGCAAGCGCTTCATTCTTTCGACAAGCGGCAAAAGAGGAGAGAAAATCCAGATAGGGATTTTGAAACAAGGAACTACAATCTAGATGGGTTTTTACAATAACAAACGCCTCTTTGCGATTCTCCTCACCACGAGAGCACTGAGAATTTCCGGGACATACCAAGCGCACAGAGTCTCGCATTTTTGTCTGATTCTTCACTTTTGGATAATATGCGTCCTCAGCATTCTTTACCGCTTCTTCAAAAGAAATCTCTTTATTCTGACATAGGCAAATTCCCTGTGCCGCAGTCAGGTCGATTCCTTGCACTCCCTGATACAAATGGGTACGCGCAGTCTCTCGAATCCGATATGCCAAACTCAAAGGAGCAGAAATATCATCATAGGGCATAAGAATAAAAAATTCATCACCGCTGCGGTGAATTGTAATCGCTTCTTCTTGGCATTGTTGCCGCAGCAGTTCACTAAACTGTACTAAAACTGCACTGCCTATATCATGGTCATATTTGTCATTTACCTTTTTGAAATGATCCAAGTCCACCATAAAAACAGCTACAGCTTGTCCATGATCCAAAAAACGGTGTAGCGTGAAATTGCACTTTTCTTTTACTGCAGCGTTCCCATAGGAGGGTAAGAGACACTCACTGGCACGTGGTAGATGTAAATAGTTTCGCATAATATCGGAAAGCTCTGTCTGAATCTGTGCATCAACTGCCTGTTCAGCCCAAATGCGACACCGAATTTGGACAGAAGAATCTTTACTATCCAGCGAAGTATCCATCTTCGGCTGTTCTGTAAGCTCTTGACCGCAAACGCTTTTCTCCCCCCTTGAACCAGTTATCTCCAAAGCAATACTTTTCAATGCAGCAGACTCGGCATATTGCTGGAGCAATGTGTTAAACTCCTGTATAGTCCATAGGCTTTTTGATAAGCTTTCCAAAAAGTCTCGATAGCATAAACTCATTTATTGAGCCTCCTAACAGTAACGGTTTGCCTCTTTAATTGTTCGAACTAATTCCAACACACCTAGAGTGCCGTTCTCCTGGCATTCATATTGCGCTACCGCCTTTGCCGCTGGTGAACCATTAGCTACTACGACTCCAATGTCCGCCTCCTTCAGCAACTCAATATCATTGTCATTATCACCTACGGCAACACACTTGCCACTGCGATTTAAATATTCGAAAATAATCCCCTTGTGTACACCATTTGCCCTGATTTCCCAAAACACGCTTCCACTACGTGTACAGGAAATTAAAGGACATTGATCTAAATACTGTGCAACCTCTTCTATCTGTTCTCCTAATAGTCGCCAGTCAATCAAAATACTGCACGGTTCAACGTCCCGCGAAAAAAGTGAATCTCCAAAACTAAAATTAGGTGTAAATTCTTTAACGGTGGGGCATAAATGCTCCAGATCATCTTTTGTATGCCAGAGGATTTGCATCCCATTAACATCTTTTTCTGGTTTACCCGGTCCAAATCCATGGACCGTTTCTTGAATATCTTGTCCACCATCTGACATACAATAATAGGCTAAGAGATACTGATGATTTAAATCCATCTTAGTACATAACTCTTTAAGCACAGAGTTAGGAATCGTTTTCCGAAAAAGAATATTGTTTATCTGATATGGCAAAACAATAGCGCCATTATATAGTGCTATTGGAGTTCCTTTTTTGATTTTCATTTGGTTGGCAATCTCTTTGGCCCCAGCATAGGTTCTTCCTGTAGCAATTGTAACGGTAATAGCGCGATGACTAAACTGTTGCTGAATTCCTTTTAATTGACTCAAAACGTTCCCGTCTTGTTTAATAAAAGTTCCATCAAGATCTGTAACAATAGCTCCTACATCCGAAAATCTTTCTAATTCACATAGTGGAGAATTAAGATCAGGTAAAAGATGGTTCATAGCGTCACCTTGTAGACATGGTGTTTACTACTCACGGATGAGCTTAGACTGCTAGTACGATAACCCTTGCAATCGAAAAAATATTCTTCTATCGTGCCCCCCAGCTCAGATAAGGTGTCTCTGATAAACTCCTCGTGTAGAAGCCCATTATCTGTATAGTGGAATAGTATCATCTGGCAGCAACTTGAGGCAAGCAACTCACGAAACGCTCCCTCTACTTTCGTTTGCTGAATATATGGAGATCGAATCTCATGCCGATCCGGTACTCCAGATTTCCCTGTTGGGATGGGAACTTCTCCTCTCGCAATGGTCTCTGGTAAATGATAGTATTTTGCATAGTCTCGAGTATTATAGGGCGGATCTAGGTACAGAATTTGGCATTCATGTTGTTTGACTAATGTATTTGCATCTTTCAAATAGCATTGGCAAGGATATTCTCCCTGAACAGGGTGTAAAAAGCGAAAGTTAAAAGGCTGAATGGCTTTTCTATAATACCGCTTTAAGTAGGCATAATAAGTGCCCGCAGTATTGGCAACACGATCCATGGATTGAATCAACGAAGCAATCAAAAAAGCGTATTCATTTTCATCAATGTGATGACTTGCCTTCCAACCCCAAATCGCATCAATACACCCCTGAATATGCTCGGCATTTTCCTGAGTGAAAAAGCTACGTTCCTCACAATATGATTTGATTAGCCACCCATGTTGTGCAGAGATTTGATTTAAAAAACTCTCTACATCTCCCCCAGTTTCTGAAATAAGGTTTGGAAATGTTGGCGGGGCATCAAGTTGGATCAAAGCTTTTTGAAAATAATGCGCAAATTGAAGCAAGTCACCACTAATCACTTGAAACCCTTTTTGCTTCATATAGCTTCCTACCGTACCAATCCCGCCGAACGGATCACAAAACACAGAACCCTTGGGTTGTGGATCAATTAATTCATTGATTTGCTCAACTAAAAGAGTTTTTGAGCCTAAATACCGCAACATTCACACCTCCGGTAGAGTGATTTCTGATAATGCTCAGTTAATGACAGGAATGGCAGGGTTGAAACGGCTCTGCAAAACCATCAAAAAACATACTTTGCATTTTCTCCAAATTGCTCTGAAATTGTTGGTTGCCCATAGCCTGCAAATAGTGAAGTGTTTCTGGAGTGCTCTTGTCTAGAGAACCTTGATTTCCCCGATCCACTGGATTTACACGCAAGTATTGCTCTGGGGATAGCAAAATCTGAACAATATTGTGACTGTACTGCGATTCAGCGTTCATAAACGTAGAAATAATTTTCAGCACATCGAGGGCTCCCATTTTTTCTCTTCCTGTGGTAGCCTCAGAAATTGATTCTGTACATCCAAGACTAAGAAGATAAATATCCTCCCGGGGCCACTGGCATCTGGAACTGACCGCTTCTGCTAATGCTAATAAAGACGGGTTGTTTGCGCCGATGCCCCCATCAATATAAGTGCCCATCGGAGTTTGATGCGGGGGCAAATATGTAGGTGCAGCAGTAGTAGCCAGCAAAACATCAACCAGCTTTAATTTGTAGTCGCATTTTAAATCATCAGCATGGGAAGTTTTAAATACTTGGACCTTTCCAGTAGACAGATTATAACTTGGAATTAGAAGCCTAGTCTTACAATCTCCAACAGTAAAATCCTGGAATATCTCCTCTAGTTGGGTAGATAATTCCGTATTAGTATATTTTGACGAACAAATTTGCCGTAAATGGCGGAACAATTTTTTATCTTGAGGAAAAATTTGGGGTGCATGTTTAACATATAGGTCGCAAATTTGAGATGCTGGAATTCCTAAGGCAATGCCTGCTGCTATAATTGCACCAGTAGAGGTCCCTGAAATCATATCAAAGTAGCGGAAAATTGGGTTACCAGTTAGTTCCTCTATCTTTGATAAGATTGTTGCAGCAAATAACCCTTTAATTCCACCGCCGTCCAAGCACAATATCCTTCTCTTCACTTTATCCACCCGCCCACAATAATGTATTTTTATTATATAACAGAAGAACTAATTTGACAACATTTTGAAGAACCGTTTCCTTGGATAGAAGAATTGAACCATTAAAAGTCAGTAGTCCAATAATATACCGAGAGACTAAATACCATGTCATATAGAGGAGAAAGCCATGAACCGCAAGGCCTAAAACTGATGTGGGTGACGTCAGCAGGGGTTCGAATCCCACAATTCACACGTTTTGCTCTCTAGTTTTGGATCGTTTGCTTCTGACCAGTGACACACGGCATCCGAAATTCACAAGGACTACAGGCAGAGAACGACCCTACCCAATCTGGATAAATCATGGTCAGTTGTCCAGATTGGGTAAGGTCGTTCAAAGCGTAGAATATGGAGTATGTGAACGTACCATCTATCGCTCGGCAAAGAAGTATGGTGATATAAGCCTCGAAGAAAAACGCACTCTCACTACTCAAGAATGCGATATGCTCTTACGTCGAGTCACGAAGCTTGAAAACATCGTTACTATTTTGAAGACGGTCAATTGTACTGTTCACGCCCCACTGAAAGAGACGCTACATGAATTAGAGTTGCTCTTGTGAGGCACTGGATGTCCCTCGAGGAACTTTCTACAACCATATTCTCCGAAATAAGCGGAGTAGCGCATGGTTTGAGAAACGCCGGGAGGAATACTGCGTCCTGATTCGTGAGGTGTTTGATGAGTATCGCCAAGTGTTGGGCGCTGAGAAGATTCGTACGATCCTTGTTCAACGAGGACATCAGGTCAGCACAGAATATGTGGCGAAGCTGATGCGTGAAATGGGACTATCCAGCATCCGGACAACTGCCAAACAGGATTATCTAAAGCTTCATGAGCCGGAAAAGAAAAAGAACATTCTCCGGCAGCACTTCCAAGCAGATCGGCCAAATCAAATTTGGGTCAGTGATGTTACTTGTTTTAAGTTGAGAAACCACTATCTTTACACCTGTGTGATTTTGGATCTGTTTTCCCGTAAGGTCATTGCTTATAAGATTTCAAAAAAGAACAGTACCCAATTAATCACATCCACATTTAAAATGGCATGGGAACAACGCACCCCAGAAGCCAAGCTTATTTTTCATAGTGACAGAGGTTCTCAATATACATCTCATCGTTTCCAACAATTACTTCATGAGCATTCTGTGATACAATCCTTTTCCAATTCCGGTAAGCCGCATGACGATGCTGTAGCTGAATCTTTCTTTGCCATATTCAAAAAAGAGGAAGTCTATCGAAAGAATTATACATCTGAAGCAGACTTCAAGCGGGGAGTTGATTCCTATATTGAGTTCTATAATACTCAGTGGCCGCATCGCACATTGAAGAATTTGACTCCATGTCAAGTAGAAGATATTTTCATGGAAGGCAATACATGATGGAAATACAGGTGACACCAGAGGGGTTCGAATCCCGCCGATTACACGTTTTGCACTTCAAGTTTGCACTATTTGTATTTTACAAGTAACATCAAGCAAAAACAAGCAAAAAGCCTGAAACCATTGATTAACAAGGGTTTCAGGCATAAATTGACCCTACCTGATCCGAACAATGACAACAATATGTTCAGATTGGGTAGGGTCGTTCAAGGTTTTTGTAACTGCATTTCAAGCATAGCAGCAAATGCAGTATTTAGCCCTTCTCCAACATCTTTGTTTGGAGGAGATGGAAATTTTGAAATTAATCGTACCAACTTTGGATTCCTTGAGAACTGTTCATAAAGAATATTATCTAATGTAATATGACCAGGTAAAAGACCTGGACTTTCGATTTCAATCCTATTTGTAAAAATGCGGACTTGAATATCTCTTAATATGCTGTAATCTCTATGCAAAATCGCATTTGTAATTATCTCATGAAGCGTTACTATGGGGTATTTTTTTGCCTCAATACCTGCTTGGCTAACGACGTTTGTAGATTCAACAATTTCTCTGACTTTGGAAACTGTTTCTCTAATCAGGGTATATGCATCACCTTCGATAGAAAGTGGAAACCCATCTTCCAATGTTTGTCTGGAACCTTCTTTCTCATCTGTATGGTATCGGAGTATTCTAACTGCAGACTGTTTTGGTAATATAGCTTGCGGACATTCATCATACAGCATAACGCCCGCAACAGTAATTCTTGCTGATTGATTCATAATCCTTTGACTACGAAGCCAATCGTATGGAGCTGTTTGAGGTACAGTTCGGGCTATAAATGAAGACAAGACATTTGAAGATTTAATTTCATCAAAAGTACACTGGGTCACTTCATCCTCATACGAAGCAATCCCCTTGTCCATTTTCAAACGCAATAGTTTTTCGTCTGTATTGCATGGAAGATTTTGGACTCCATGGCGTACATAAGCCTTTTTATCTGAAGCATATATTATAGTTTGGGTTTTGTGTATAGTAATACGTAATACAGTTGATTTTGGTGAATACGCATTACTTATTAGGGTTTCCACTGAATAATCCTCATAAGATGGGAGAATATCATCTAGTAGCGCAATTATAGGATTCGTATCTTCTTCAGAACAAAACCCATCCCAAAAATATACAGTTTTATCCTCCTTATGGCTAATACCTACATATAATTCTCCGCCGTTCGAATTGGCAAAAGCAGAAATTGTTTTTGATAATTTGGCTGGTTTAATGTCTTTACCTTTTTTATCTATTACCCAGTTCTCTTGAAGTTGGATAATGAAATTAGTTTCTCTTTCGGATAGCGTGGACGAGGAGTGGTTAATGCCCATAAGTGCCTCCTGCGTATAAGAATTTTCTATAGATTCATTATAGCGGAAAACACAAGAAAATACAAGGAAATGTGTCTCTACACATTAAGTGTTCTAGGCTTTCAGCCATAAACAAACCCCACCTAATCCGTCAGTCTCATAGAAACTGTTCGGATTAGGTGGGGTCATTCATTTTTTCATCCTCTGCCTACTCTCTGTGATCATTCAGCACATCCGTGCTGCTGCGAAGCTGGAGATAAGTGTCAAGAATCGTCTGTTCGCCAAATGTCCCTGTTTCCAAATAGTTGATTAGCTTTTCCGCAACCATTCTCCCGCGGTCATAAGCGGATTGATGCACCGTGGTCAGGGGCGGGTTCAGATACTGGCACATAAAGATATCGTCAAAGCCCACCACTGATACATCCTGCGGGATCCTGACCCCCAGAGTATACAATGCCTTATATACGCCAATTGCCAGCATATCGGCGCAACAGAAGATCGCCGTCGGCGGCTCCGGAAGATTCATCAGGTCCCGCGCCATCTCATACCCGCCCTCCGGGAGAGTGCTGTCCCCGGAAAGGCGGGCATACTCCTCACGGTATGGAATCCCCTGTTCCTCCAGGCACTTCCTATACTCCGCCACTCGCTCCTGAGAGCTGACAGACTGTGTCTCCCCCACACAGGAGATCCGTCTATGACCCAAACCGATCAGGTGCTCGATTACCTGGCGGGCTGCGCCTCTTTCATCAATGTCCACATAGGCAACACTATTCTCCATATAACCTGGCAGTTTGGAGGTCATAATGTACGGGGCGTCGACCGCCTGCAGCTCGTCTAAAACCCGCGTCTGGTCAAGGCTTGGCGTAATGACGATAAATCCGTCCACCCTACCCTCCTTGAAAATCTCCGCGCAGTTTCCGTTTTTAGGATAACACAGCATCAGATGATACGTCCGCTCATCCACATCTGAAGAAATTCCACGCAGCAATTCTGAGAAATATTGGCTGGTAAAAATGTAGCTTGCGGTATAGGGAATCACCAGGCCGATGGTATGTGTCTTCTTATCATTGATAGCCTTTGCAAAAGCGTTCGGTGTATATCCCGTATCCTGGATGATTCTTTTAATGCGGTCAGACGTAGTATGGCTGACATCCGGTTTGTCATTTAGGACTCGTGAAACAGTCGTCTTTGAAACTCCTGCCAACTTAGCAATTTCGCCAATTGTAATAATGAGACTCCCTCCCCTTTTGAAACCTCAAAATCTCTTTGCGTTTTTGAGGCAATGTTTTCTCTTACAGATTCCATTTCCCGCAGGAATCGCGCAAAAGAGCGGAGATTTCCCTGTCTGATGAATTAGGGACCTTTTAATTTCGTCCGTACGGCTGTTATCGGTCTCTGCAATGTCAAAGTTTCAGCATTCCCGGAAATACTATGCCAAATTACCCCATTTTTTACACATTATATCTATTTTTTAGCCGTCTTGTCAATATTCCCCAAAGAGTTTTCCCGCGTCTGCGCTGATTTTTTGAAGATGCCTTCTGATGTGGGCAGAAACAACTTCACCCAGCAGAGATTTATTCTTCCGCAGCACACGGTAAATGTCATCCCTGAACAGCGGTCGTCCTGCAGCGTTGCAGTCTCCTAAAAGACTTCCGTAGGTGATGTGCATTACCTGCCGCATATCCGGCAAGTCCATCAGAGCAGGCAGATCCGCATCTGGGACTTCCCGCATATCCGGCACGTTTCTCACATTCGCTGTCACATGATAGTATTGTCTGGCATTCTCAAATTTTTGGCAGGAATAGCCGGCCATTCTTCGGAAGAGCTCCGGCTCTGCCATGGCAATCACCCGCACAGCCTCCACCCAACTGGTACCGGAAGTTTTCAGGTGGAAGCGCCCACGACATTCTTTTCCGATGCATGGCAGGATGCGAAATTTATCACTGCCGGAATGGACGCTGATCTTATATCCGAAATTCTCCGCAATTTCCACATGTCCCCGCAAGTTTTCCCGAAATGCCTCTACATCCCCAATATAGTCGATGCCCTTTTGGAACTCTCCGCAAAACCTCGGGGCCAAACTGTCGATGCGGACCCCCCGGCGCCGCAGCTCTTCTGCCACAAAAAAGTGCGCAAGCAGGCTGGTTGGGATCCCGGTCTCGTCCAGAGAAATTTCAAAGGAAACATCCCGTCCGCAGGCAGTAATCGCATGTCCGTAAATGGTGTAAATATGTTCGATGGCTTCCCAATACTCATCTACAAGTGTGTTTAACACATCTCGCGGAATGTGCAACTGCAGGCCGCCAGCGCAGAATTTCTGGCGGCAGTAGCTCTTTTCCAGCGCGTCAAACTCCTGAGCAGTTGGTCTGATCCGACTCGGGATATGGTCGGAGCAGTCCAGGGTGATAAAGCTGCTTCCATCGGCCAGCGCGGCGGTAATATCCCCCAGTGTTTTCAAATGGTCGCCGTCCGCTCCATAACCCCCGCGATACCCATTCTCAAAAACCTGCCACATAACATCTTCGATCATCGTGCGATTCGTTCTGCCAGTCAAAGTCAGCTCTCTCTTGGATTGCTGCGCCAGAATCGGGAATACTCCTGTGCCGTTGAATGCGGCGATATGGGCCCCTGTCACGAGTCCAAGACGGTCGCCTGTGCCAAAGGAGGCCTCTTTCCTCCGGGCGCTTATAGGCTGCAGCCAGGGAAACACCCTCTGAATCGTCCCTGCGTTTTCATGAGTCAGAGGGCAGCAAAGGATCTGCTTGTTATCAAATGACTCTTCCTTCCCCTGGAAACCAGATGGCGCCTCTCCGGCAATCAGAAGCCGCTTTTGCTCCTGATCCTCAGCTATCAGGAAGGACGCTGTTCCCGCTTGGGCGTAAGATGACACACGCGGTTTATATCCAAGCCGCTCCGCAGCCTCGCACAGACTCTGCATATTCATTTACCTGCCCCCTTCTAACGTGATTCACCTGTTCCGAATCCCGGACAAGATCATATGTCTCAGAAAAAATGCGCGCGTATAACACTGCCGTAATACGCACGCATTTCAGAATCTGAAAATGTTGAATAATCAACCGACCATTTTTTCCAGGACATCCACCTTCGTGGGATACGTGCCTGTGTTTACAAACTCGTGGATGATTTCCCCTTTTCTCATCACCAGAATCTTGTCACACAGGTCCTGCAGCTCCTCGATTTCATCAGAGGCAATGATCATGGAGACCTTCTGTTCTGCAAGCTCTCTGATCACCTGGTAAATCTCGGACTTAGACCCCACGTCAACGCCTCGGGTAGGCTGATCCAGCAGAATGATCTGGAAATAGCCGGACAGCCACTTGCCGATTGCAACCTTCTGTTGGTTGCCGCCGCTCAGGTCTCCGATAATCTGGGCGGGAGAAGTACATTTGATGTGGAAGCTATCCACGATTTTGGACACAAATTCTTTTACAGAAGGCCGGTCAATGATCCCCCCCTTGGAGCGGCGGTGCAATTCGGGCAGCGCCAGATTGTCTCCAACACTCCCCACCAGGGTCAGCCCGTCCAGTTTCCGGTCCTCCGGCACAAAGCCCATCTTGTGGTCTACTGCTTTCTGCGGAGAGGTAATCTCGCATTCCTCGCCGCCAATGAAGACTTTCCCGGAGGAGATCTCTTCCGCTCCGTATATCATCTTCAGAAGTTCCGACCGGCCAGCGCCCACCGCACCCGCCAGGCCAATGACCTCACCCCTGTGCAGCGTCAAGGCAGCATCATGCACATATCCGGTCTTTTGGGTCATTCCATCGACCCGCAGGACCTCCGGCTCTTCTGTATAATCTCTGGTCTGCAGCTGCTGCCGCTCGACAACACGGCCGATCATCCACTCTACCAGCTGCTTTTCCGTGCAGTCGCTGATCTTTGTAGTTTTTACAAGCTGGCCGTTCCGCAGAACGACCGCCCGGTCAGCCACGGTAAAAATCTCGTCCAGATAATGGGAGATGTAGATAATGCTGATGCCTTTTTCTTTCAAATCGTGGATCACTTTAAAGAGCGCCTGTGTCTCCCCATGGGAAAGGGCGGATGTGGGCTCATCCATCACGATCAGCTTGGAATCCAGAAATACCGTTCGGGCCACCAGGATCATCTGCTTTTTCGCAGTGGTCAGCTTACTGACCTCGTCCGCCGCATTGATGGGGAAATTCAGCGAGTCCAAAAGTGCCTGTGCTTCCTTGACCATGGAAGGGCGCTGTACCGTGCCGCCCTTCATCTTCTCTCTTCCAAGAAAAATATTTTCGGCGACACTCAGATTTTCCACAAGCTCCAGTTCCTGGTGAATCATGGAAATTCCGTAGTTGAATGCGTCCCGCGGATTGTCAAGTTCTACGGCTTCTCCGTTGATCCGGATCTCACCGGAAGTCGGTGTATAGATGCCATTGAGGATCTTCATCAGTGTGGACTTACCAGCACCATTGGCGCCTACAAGGGCAAGGACCTCCCCCCGCTCCACATCAAAGTCCACATTGTCCAGCACGGTGACCGGGCCAAACTTTTTGGTGATCCCCCGCATCTCTAAAATTTTCGTATTCGTATTTTCCATAGCCATGCACTCTCTTACTGCCGCTTTTTGGCGGAGGACATACTGTCAATGCACGAGACAACGATGATGACCGTACCGGTGACCGCCTGCTGCCAGAATCCAGAGACGCCCAGAAGCTGCAGCATATTGACGATTAGGCCATAGATCAGCGCGCCGAAGATGGAGCCGACAACGGAGCCGCGCCCACCATTCATGGAGACACCGCCGATGACGCAGGCCGCGATAGCGATCATCTCATAGCCTTCATTCGCATCGCCTGTGGCGATCATCAGGCGGGAGACCACGATCAGACCGGCCAGAGCCGCAAATACGCCATTGATGATGTAAGTGAGGATCCTGATTTTATTTACATTCACGCCGGAGAGCCAGGCAGCCCGTTCATTTCCGCCCAGAGCATACACGTATTGTCCGAATTTAGTTCGTTTCAGCACCCAGTTCAAGATCACTGCCAGAATGACCCAGATCATGGCAGCAATCGGGAAGCCGTGCCATTTCCCAATGCCGATAGTGCTCACCCAGCTCGGAAAACCGGAAACAGGATGTGCCTCCGTCAGGATCAGGCAGGCACTTCTGGCAATATACATCGTGCCAAGCGTCACAATAAAGGGGGGTAGTTTCAGATAAATGATGATCAATCCGTTGACCGCGCCCACGACGATGCCGATAACCAGCGCCAATACAGCACCCAACAGAACATTTCCGTGGTCCCGCATCATCAATGCTGCCACCATGCCTGCCAGGGCCGAGGTAGAGCCGATGGACAGATCCATGCCTCCACCGATCAGAACGAAGGACATGCCGATAGCCATCAGGCCATACATCGCATTCTGGTTGAAGATATTGCCGATGTTGCCCAAGGAACGAAAGCTGGGAGAGACAATGGCACTGATGGCCATCATCGCCAGCAAAATAAAGAAAATCGTAACTTCCCGACTGGAAAACACGGAGCGAAGTAGTGTATTCCCTCGCTTTACCTGTTTGGCCTGTTTCTCTGAAGACATATGTCAAACTCCTCCCATAGGAAAAAAGGATCCGGCGGCGGCTAAAAGCCGCCGCCCGCTCTTCTTTGTACAATTGGTATACGGTCAGCTGCGGGGGATCAGTCCCAGCCGGCGGGGCCGTACTCGTCAATGTTCTCCTGGGTGACAATGGGGAATTCCAGCATGTACTGGTCCTCAAGCTCCGTGATATCGCCGTGGAGGTAGCCGACAATCAACTCCATGGTCTTCTCGGCATACAGGCCAGGATCCTGATCCACGGTGCCATACAGGCGGCCGTCCTTGATGGCCTCTTCAACGGTAGTTGCATAGTCCATGGCAACGAACTTTCCAAAGAGTTCGTCACGACCGGCATCGATAGCAGCGTTGGCAGCTGCCACGCAGTCGTGGGGGCCCTGGACGACCACCGCGTCGACCTCGCCGGCGGGGAAGCGGGTCAGCAGGTTCTGCATGGCCGTCACGGTCTTGGCATTGTCGTTGTCGCAGGGCTCATAAGCGATGATCTCGACGCCGGGCATGTTCTCGGCAATGTAAGCCTCCAGGCCGGCAGTTCTGTCGGTGGTGTAGGTGGTACCCAGCAGCGCCTGGATCAGGATGATCTTGGCAGAATCGGTCTTGCCGTCCTTCTCCAGCAGCTCATGGAGCACCTGGCCCTGGCCCCAGCCGTTGTCGTAGTCGTCGCAGCCCACGAAGGTCAGGATATTGGCGCCGTCACCCACATAGCCCTGGGTATTGATAACGGGAATACCGGCATCCACCACCTGGTTAACTGCCGCAGTCAGAGTGTCGGTCTGGTTGGCAAACACGACCACCAGATCCTTTTCCTGCTCGATGAAGGTCTGCAGGATGTTCACCTGGACGTTCGCATCCTCCTGGCCATCCTGGAAGTCCAGCTCGATGTCAGGATGCTCCTCAGCGAGCGAACGCATCACGTCATAGCAATAGGTCTGCCAGGGAGAAGAGAACGCACGGGTGCAGACGCCAACCTTAAAGACCCTGCCTTCGCCGCCAGCATCCTCCTCAGTGGCCGGATTCTCGTCCTCAGGAGCGGGCTCCTCTTCCGTTTCGCCGCCGCAGGCGGTCAGGGAAAGCGCAATAACCAGGGTCAGGATCAGGGCAAGCAGCTTTTTCATCGTCATTCCTCCTAATTTCTGATTAAATTAGCTTTCACGTTGAAAGCGGGGGCACAAAATCATCTGTAGAAGCGGCCTTGCGCTCTCAGCTCCGGAGAAAGCTGAAAGATCTCCACGGCAATACCGTCCGGATCCCGGAAATAGATGGTCTTGGCTCCGGGTTGCAGATTCGGGTCCACGTCCTGCGGTGCGGGAGAGGTAGAGCGATAGCCCATGGACCACAGCCGCTCGCAGATCTCATCGATATCGTCAACCAGGAACGATACATGAGGGGCGCCGATGTCATTGCAGGCCAAGTCGAACTTTCTGCCCTTGGGCTCCAGGTAGATGATCAGCTCCAGCAGCGTGTTGCTGCCGGGAGTCTCCAGCCACAGGCAGCGAACGGAAGCACCCTCGACCTCCACCTGCTCAGCCAGCCGGTCACTCTTTTCCGTCTGCTCGGAAACGACCTTCAGGCCAAGGCCGTCGCGGTAAAACCGCAGGGACGCCTCTTCGTCAGAGACGGAAATAGACGAATGATGAATACCCCAGGTTGCCATAAGAATCTCCTCCAATTTTCATTTCTTCTCCAGGCCGGCGAATGTCCTCCGCACGGCTCAAACGGACATCATTCTATGGGATCCCGCATTACCAGCGGATCATACCAAATCGTCCGCCGCATGGGCATCAGGTACTTCTTGCGGGTATAGCTGGTATCCGTATCCGGGTCTGGACCGTTTCTCGTGTCGATGGCCAGAGCCGCCCGATCCTCCCCGGAAGTGCCGAGAATCACCTCATTTCTGGGATAAACCCAGATCATCGGCTGGAATACGCCGCTGCGGCCGAAGCACTCTCTTCCGTCCGGCAGCTTTCCGACGGCATTGGCAAATGCCAGGTAGCAATTATTCTCGCCGGCTCTCACCCGCCACAGGTGCCACCAGATATTGGTGTAGCCGTATGGTTCGGTCTTCTTGTGCCAGGTTCTGCTCTCAGCAAGAGGCTCCGGAACGGGGCCAGATACCGCCGCCGGACAGCAGAGGATATCAACGCCGTGGAGTGCGTGGATCCGGGCTGTTTCCGGGAAGTCCGCATCGTGTCCGATCAAGATGCCGATGCGGCCCATTGCCGTATTGAAGTAGTTCAGCCCCAGATTGCCCGGTGCGGCCCAGGCGCTGTCCAGCGCGTCAAGATGCATCTTCCTATATTTGCCGAGAATGCCTTCCGGGCTGTAGAGGACAGCAGTATTAAACAGCGAGCCGCCATCCTCTTCCACCATGCCGATCACCATATAGACCCGATAGCGCAGGCAGATATCCATCAGGCGGTCGGAAGATGCTCCGGGAACCGTTTCCGCCATGCTTTTGGCACCTGCGGCATCAGGATATCCTGTCAGCATCAGTTCCGGGAATACGATCAGTTCGCATCCGTTGGCAGACAGCGCTTTGGCCTCCACCTCAATGCGGTCCATGTTTGCCGCCTTGTCACCGGTCACCGGCATCAGCTGGCTGACTCCGATCTTAGTCGCTTTTCCCGCAGGGAGTGGATCGTGCCCATACAGGCCATGCCCCAGAGAGGGTTCCCACAAGTAAGGATCCAGAACGATATCCATATAGGCATCCGGCCTCCGGTCCCGCATCTTATGTCCATAACCGGAGAAGCTCTTATCTCTCGCCTTCTTTATGTCGATCTCACCATAGGCGATCGCAGGACCCGTATCCGCGCAGCATAGAAGGTGCCCGTCCGGATCGATCAGGCAGCTTCCGCCGTTGAACTCTGTTCCTCGCTCCAGTCCGCAGCGGTCAGAGACCAGCACATAGCATCCATTTTCATAGGCGCGGGTAAACCAGGTCAGAGCCGGGGTCTTGTCCTCCACCCAGTTGCTGATGTCGACAATCACATCTGCCCCCCGCACACCTTCCAGGCGGGCGGTCTCCATGATATTAATATCCATGCAGATTAGGATGCCGATGTTTCCGATTGGGGTCTTGAATACCTGATGGTCAAGGTTGCCCTGCTTCGCCCATCTTCCCTCACAGACATAATTGTGAGTCTTGCGGTGAACGCCGATCACGCCGTCCGGACCAATCAGCGCCGCCGAATTGTAGTAGACATTCATCTTCTCGTCGACTTCCGGAAGCCCCACCACGATCCAGCACTCGTACTTCTTCGCGATCTTCTCGAAAATCTCCGTGGTAGGTCCGGGAATTGGCTCTACATATGGACGCACTTCCTCGCGGTCGTACCAGCAGTAACCGGTGGTCGACATCTCAGGGAGAGCAATCAGCTTCGCGCCCTTTTTTGCCGCCTCTTCCACCAGCGCATACTGTTCAGCGATGTTCTGATCCTTCATTTTCAGCTTCGGGTCGCAAGTAATCGCAGCGGCCAGATATTTAGTGCGGCAAGTGGTCCCGCCGTCCTTTATGTCCTTTCGCATAGTACTCCTCCGCAATTATGAAATCGATACCGATACCGTTACCGGTTACGTTATGTTATTATATAACACTTCGCAAAAGAAAAAGTCAATACCCCTCATTGGATTTTGGAGGTTTCTCTAAAACTGCCGCGAAATTTTTAGATGCATCATCAATGGTTTTTTCAGACGCGCGCCCGGAATTATCCGTACTATCCACGTTGTTTTTTGAAAAGCTTTCTGAACTCAATCCGTATAGAAACGCTAATCGTCCCCTTGTAATATCGTGACCATTGTTCATTCGTATTGCGACATTTTTCCCAACCGCTTCCAGCTGTTTCGCGTATCTTTCTAAATCGCCCTGATAGAAATAATCTTTGTCAAACTCCTTACTGACTATCTCCCAAAAATCAGTATTATATTTAGCAATAAATCTCATGCCCATGTTTTCATAATTCTCCCGATCTGTGTCGGAATTTGCTGAGCGACAGAATGTCACCAGCTTCGCTTTCTCAGCATCAATTACCTCGTCTTCGTCACCTGCATCGCCTGTTAGAAATAGTGTCATGTTTATGTATTCTCCTCTTAGCTCAGCTTCTTGTCCATTTCCAATCCGGGATACCGGAACTTGATGTGGATGGTCTCTATATCTACCACCGTGATCCGCTCCACCGCCATGCGCACCTGCTCGTCGTTGTATTCCGTGTTGACCTCCAGCTTAGCCATCCATTCCCGCAGCTCCGCCATACAGGACATCCGATTCTCGTTTTGCGCGGCCTCCTGCTCCACAGCCTGGATCTGCTCCTGCACCGCCTGCTTTTCGTCCATCAGGGCCTTGAGCTGGACGTTGAGGTCCGGGTCGTCCATATTCTCCAGCACCCTGTCCAGCAGCCGGGCCTGCTCTGCCGTGATATCCCCCAGACGCTGTTTCAGGGAGATCAGGCTGGGACCATTCGCCTCCTGGCCCGCCCAAACCAGACGGGTAAAGTTCAGCATATCCTCCTTGACCTCACTGTCCGCCTGGGCAAACTCATTCAGAGCTTCCAGGATCGCTTTATGCAGTTTTTCCTCATCTAAGGTTGGAGAGTCATGGCAGTATTTCGTTCCGAATTCCAGGCGGGAGATACACCGCCACACGATACGCTTCTTCCCGTTTCTGGCCCAGGTACACCGTTTATAGGGCGTACCGCACTCCCCACATACCAGGAGTTCGGAGAGGGCGTATTTGGCGGAGTATTTGCCCAGCTCTGTCTTGCCATGCCGCTGCATGACCTTCCGTTTGCTGGCTCTGCGAGTCATTTCTTCCTTTACTCGTTGGAACCACTCTCTTGGAATGATTGCCGGATGATTGTTCTCCACATAGTATTGTGGACGTTCTCCATTGTTTTTCCGCACCTCTTTGCTGATGCAATCCAGAACATAGGTTTTTCCCAGCAGGGCATCCCCGATGTAACGCTCATTGGTGAGGATATTATGGATCACCTGGTAGGACCATCGCTGGATACCCTGTGCGGTGGGGACATGGTCCGCTTCCAGTTCCCGCTGAATCTGGGATAAGCTGCATCCTTCCAGGTAGCGGCGGTAGATCCGACGCACCGTCTTTGCCTCTTCGGGGTCGATCTCCGGCTTGCCGTCCTCCCCCTCGCGGTAGCCCAGCAGCTTCTTGTATTGGAAGGGCACATTGCCAGCCTGCATACTCATCATTTTCCCTCTGGCAATGTTTCCGCTGAGGGACTCACTTTCCGCTTGGGCAAATCCGCTGAACAGCGTGATGAGGAATTCATTGGACTCTGTGAGCGTATTGATGTTCTCCTTCTCAAAGATGACCCCGATCCCACGCGCCCGCAGCATCCGAACCGTCTCCAGGCAGTCCACTGTGTTCCGAGCAAATCGGGAGAGGGATTTGGTAAGAATGGTGTCGATCCTTCCCCGCTTGCAGGCGGCAATCATCTTATTGAAATTGTCCCGTTTTTTTAAGCTGGTGCCGGAGAGGCCTCTGTCGGCAAAGATGCCGGCCAACTCCCAATCCGGGTTTTCTTCGATTTTCTGGGTATAGTAGACTTTCTGGGCCTCGTAGCTGTTGATCTGTTCCTTATTGTTGGTGCTCACTCTGCAGTATGCCGCTACTCTCTGTTTGCCATGATGTGAGGATCGTGGATCGGTAATCTTCCTGGTTGCCGGGATCATTTGTACACGACGTTCCAATGCCTGTTCCATGTTTTTTCCTTTCCTGGCGGCTTATCGGAAGGTGACAACCACCATATTTTCTGCCGAGATGGTAATATGAGAAACCACCTGCCGGATGCGGTTCCAATCCACATCCAGCGGGTGGTTTTCTCGTTCAGATGGAGCAGCTGCAGGGCAGCAGTCGTAGCGGGCCGCGGCACTCTGCAGAATGAGGGAGACCAGCTCCTCCGGGTGTTCGGGGTGCTCTAGTCCGCGGTTGATAGCGTTGGTCAGGCGGACTACTTCTTCGGAGGGCTGATAGGGCCCCCGGTCAGCGGTATCATGCTCTGTGACTTGGCGGGCAATCTCCGAGAGCAGGGTATCGTCCGGAATGGTGGCCATAGCCCCGCATCCACCACACTTTAAATACAGTGTATCTGCTCGGCGGTTTTTTCCAGCAATCCGACGCAGAGGGGCGCCGCACTTCGCACAGTGCAGGTACCCTTTCAATCGCAATACTGGCCGCTTAGTTCTGGGTGCATACCCTGCCGTCTTTTCATGAATATGTGATTGTGTCTCCTGAAACCCCACTCTGTCAATGATGGCAGGGTATCCATCTTGACCCATATAGCGGGGATTTTCCAGCAGACGCTTGATCTTATGCTTGTTCCACACGGGCATTTCCTGGCTGTATGGGATCTTCTCCGCATTGAGAAGATCTGAAATTTTCTGATAGGACAGACCGCCGATGCAGAAAGAGAACACCCTCCGCACAATGATCGCCTCTGTCTCTACTATGGCGATCTCACCTTGCTGAATATAATATCCGTACAGCATCCTTCGCTTGCTCATCGTCCTGTCTCCCCCAGTTGTTCCGTCACTTCTATCCCGCCTTGTAAATGGAAATAAATGCGGGTTTGGGACTCCACGACGATCTGCTCCACCAAGTCGTGGAACAGGCCCTCGTCGAATTCCTCCAGACGCTCCGGCCCATGCCGGACAAGGTCAACCGTCTGTTGAAGTGCGTCAATGGCGTCGTCTATGTCCTCATTTTCTAGCAGCCTGCGCCGTTCCGTCCGCAGTTTCGCCAGCTGCGCGTTAATCTCGTTGAACTTTACGGTGCATGCATCGGCGTCCAAGAGCCCGGCTGCCTGAAGTTTACTGATGTTGTAGCTCTGTTCACTGGCCTGGGCAATGGCTTTGTTCACGGCCAGCATAGCGGGATTGCCTCGTTGGAGTACGTCTCTGAGTTCTTCCATCTGTTTTATGGCTGGCAGCAGGACAACTCCCGTATTGCACTTCAGCTTGTTGTACATCCTCACGAAGGCCGCATAAAGCACCGTCTCTGGAATTCTGCCATTGGAACAGGCAGAGGCGTCGCGGTCATGTTTCCTGCACACCCACGTTGTATGGCCGCTTTTATTGACTCGCCGCATATATACCGATCCGCAGTTCCCGCAGATGACCTTCATGGACAACGGAGTTTTCTCCCTGGATGATGGTCGGCGCTCCGCGCGTTTTTTCAATAAATTTTGCACCTTCTCAAAAGTCTCCCGTGATATGATGGCCGGGTGCGTGTTTTCAATATAGTATTGATCGGCTTCTCCATGATTGGTTTTTCTTGCAAACGGGAATGTATCAGTTGTAAATGTCTTTTGGCACAGGGAATCCCCCACATATTTTTCATTGGAAAGCATCTTGCGAATCAGCTGCTCATACCACATTCCTCGTTTCCAGGAATTATGAACTTCTTTACGGTTCATCTCCTCAGCAATCCGTTTCACACTATTTCCGTTCAAATACGTTTGGAACATCCACCGAACCTCCCCGGCCTCACTCTCCTCAATGACAAGGTTCTTCCCATCCGGCATTCGATATCCATACGGTGCCGTACAGGTGATGAATTCTCCCCGCTCCATCCTCCTCTGATAGCTCATCCGTTGGTTTTGGGAGATGGAGACGGACTCCTGCTGGGCTAGAGAGCTGGAAACGCTCACCATCAGTTCGGTGGTGAGCGTTCCGGTATCAATGTTCTCTTTTTCAAACAGGACGGACACGCCTAACCGGAACAGCTCCCGGAGAGACGCCAGGCAGTCTCGGGTATTGCGGGCAAATCGGGAGATGGATTTGACCAACACCTTGTCGATCTTCCCCTTGCGGCAGTCTGCCAGCAGGCGGTTGAAATCCTCCCGTTTGTCCATCCGGGTGCCAGTAATGCCCTCGTCGGCATACACGTCTACCAAGTCCCAGCCATCATGGTTCTGGATCAGGTCCGTATAGTATTGAATCTGGGCCGCATAGGAGTGGAGTTGATCAGCGGAGTCAGAGCTGACTCGACAATAGGCCGCTACGCGCAAGGTATCTGGACGCACTGCTCTGGGTGGAATTACCGTCACATTTGCTGCCACGCTGTCTGCTCCTCCTTTTGTCAGTCTTTCTGCTGCCTATTATTGGAGTGCAGGAACAATATCTGATGTTTCTGCCGTCCCTATCTCTTCATGCCCTATAGCACTCAATGCGCTGTAGAAATTCAGGAACTCCATCCACTGGCTGTCGGTCTCCGTATCGACATTTTCGTCCACAAACCGGATGGTAACGCCAAGCGCGGAGAGTTCCCGCAGGACTTTCATACAGCTCCAGACGTCCCGTGCCAGTGTGGATATAGACCTGACCAGGATTTTGTCGATCAGTCCTTTCCTGCAGTCGGCCATCATCATTTGGAAGCTGGGTCTCCTGTTGAACTGAGGACCTGTGCCGAAGTCTGTATATGTGGTCGCAAAGTTCCAATCATCATGCTCCCGGATGACCGCCGCGGCCCGCTGCTTTTGGATTTGCAGAGCGTATTCGCTGCACCCGACTCTACAGTATATTGCCACATTCAATGGCGCGTTTTTCGGTCCGTCCATTCTATTCCATCCTTTCTATTCTTTGGCAGCGACAACACTACCACACCTTTCGGGTAATATCCGGCACGATTCCCGAACAGTTACCGGCTGATTGTAATGCCGACTCGAACTGTATCTGACCTCCCAATTCTGTCAATTTATGATATGGCAGTCCGTTAAATCTTCCAAATGTCTGCGTGCATCCATTTTGCTGTCAAAGCCGTCCACATAGACCTTACAGTTATCTCTGGAATCAACATAGCCATCCTCATAGCCAAGGATTTCCGCCTCTTGAGCGGTCAAGATCTTGGCCTCCACATATCCGGCATACATATACTTTTGCTCAGCGTAATAGGGACACTCCATGTGGTTTTCCCGCCTTTCCGCAAATGTCTCTGGTCCTGCAGCGACAACACTACCACGCCTTTCGGGTAATATCCAGCACTATTCCCGAACAGCTACAGGGCGGTATTTTTCCATGGCCAAGTGCCGGATGCTTTCTGCCTCATCCTCTGTTACGAAGCCCGCCGCTTTCATCCGCATCAAGATGCCCAGGGCGATCTGATACTGTAACTCCGTCTTTGTGTTGATCATGCCGCCCCCTCCTGGAAGTAGCCGTCCGGCTTGACGCTGCGGATAAACGCCTCCACCCGATGGATGTCCTGTGTGACTGGCATCTCCGGCAGGGCGGCCAGTACGTCCTTCCAATAACGCTGGTCCCTGGCGGCCCGCTCATCCAGAATGGCCACCACGCAGGTATCTGTCTCCAGGCGGATGGCCCGGCCAAAGCCCTGCTTCAATTTGATCTGCATCTCCGGCACTACAATGCCCCGCAGGAAAGAATGGAGGGTTGGGTATTGCTCCCGCTCCTTCTCCTTCAGTGCGTCCGGGATCGGGAATGGCAGCCTGGGGATCACCAGGAGAGACACGCAGTCCCCAGGGAAGTCAAACCCCTCCCAGGCGGCTCCTGTAGCCAGTAGGACGCCCCCAGGTGTATTCTTGAATTGCTTTGTGGTGTGTACCGCGTTGCGCCCCAGGGTGAACAGCTGATAGGCCAGATCCTGCTCCCGCAGGCGCTCCTTCACGGCGGACATGGCGGCGTAGGATGTAAACAGCACCAGGGCATGACCGTGGGCCGCGTCCAGTAGGGCGGCGATCTCCGCCGTCAGGCTGTCATAGTATTGTCCGGCCCCCTGATGGGCGGGTAGGCGGGAAACATACATCAGGCAGTTCCTGCTGTATGCGAAGGGCGAGAGGCTGACAGACTCCCGCACACGGCTGTCTGTCAGCAGGCCCGTCGCTTCCTTGAACCGACGGAAGTCCTCCCCAACTGCCAGGGTACCGGAGGTCAGGATCATGGGCTTTTGCTGCCGCCAGAGCGTCTGGCGAAGCTGGTCGGTCAGATTCGGTGTGGTGGCACACAGCATCGTGCCACCATGCGAATCCTCTGCTGTATAGAAGATCATGTCCCTCTGCTCCTGTAGGAACAGGGCCGTCTTATCCCGCAGCTGATCCAGTTGCCGCTGTGTCCTGTGGGGCAGTATGGTTCCGATCTGCTTTTGGATCAGCTCCAGAGTATGGTTCGGCCGGTTTAGGAACGGGGCGAAATGAGAAAAGGTCCCATCCTCATCCCAGGGCCGGGCCAGTTCCCGAAGCACCGGTCCTGCCGCCTCCTCCAGGTTCTCCGAGGCGAGGAGATACCGTTCTCTCCGCAGTACCCGAATCAGTTCATGTATCTCTGCCGCTGTCAGCGTGATACCAAACATCTGGCGGGCGGCCTCCGGCAGCTTGTGGGCCTCGTCCAAAATCAGGGTACTCCACTCCGGAAGCAGAGGCCGGCGTCCCAGGTTCCGGTGGATGGCGTCTGCCAGCAGCAGATTGTGGTTGCAGATCTGCACTTGATACCAATTCGAGGCACATACCTCCATGAAGCACTGGTACCGACAGCTCTCCCGTCCACAGTCACAGACCTTGGGCACACCGACACGCGCCCGGTCGTAGCCGCTGAGGTGCTCGGCCATGTCCAGGTCCAGATGATCCCGGAGAGACAGCAGGGCGTCTCTGGCCCGCGGGCTTTTCCGTGTCAGATCCACAGCCTGCAGGCGCTGTTTCAGACGCTCGTCGCACACATAGTGGCTTTTCCCCTTTCGAAGCACTGCCCGGATGGGGGTCTTTGTCATCCGATCCTCTATCAGCACAGAGGAGAGAAAGGGCAAGTATTCCTCCAGCACCGCGTTCTGCAAGGCGATGCTGGAGGTAGAAATGAGCACCGGCTGATTCGCCAGCCCCCTGGCGGCGCGGCTCCGACTGAATACGATGCCAGCCACCAAGTAGGCATAGGTTTTTCCGATCCCCGTCCCGGCATCGCATAGGGCAATGCTGTCATCCAGCATCGCGTCGAGCATCCGATGGCTCAGGGCCACCTGAACTGGACGCTCCGCCATGCCGTGGGCAGGAAGAAGTTTTTTGAAAATGTGATCGATCTCTTGATGGGCATTTTGCCTGTTATTCTCTATCATCTGTATAGTCCCCTATCTTGTTTCATTTGTCCTCACCGCATTTGCAGCTCGCCCCCCGGTGAGGGATTGGGAACAGTACGGATAAGGTTTGGCGGACCTTCACGGGCACATTCCGAAGGTCTCTACTGCTTTCAACCCTGGGAATGATAGACAGCTTTGCCAATGCTGCCCCGCACAGGCCGGATCGCTCTCCGGAGAGAAGGATTCTCCCCGGGTCATGGCGGGCACTGTGCGCCTGTCCGTGTAGTAATCCGTACTGCTGATATGAACTTTTCAAAGAGCAGCGGAGCCCATAGGGGCTCCTTTAGAAAGCAAACTGAGCCAGAATCTGTTTCATGTCCTCCAGGTCCTCGCCCTGGAGTCCCGCGGCCAAGCGCCGCAGCAAGGCCGTTTGTCTCGGCGTCAGCCGCCGGCGGGCCTTGTTGATACCAGTCCGCCATCCTGACGCCACCGCCATACCGGCCGCAGACCGTCTCGATGGGGTAGCGAAGCGTGAGCATTTCGATGTCGCGGCGAATGGTCCTCTCGCTCACCCCCAGCTCTGCTGCCAGGTTTGGGATAGTCTCCTTTCGCCGCTGGCAGAGCAGGTCCAATATCAATTGTCGCCGCTCCGCCGCGCCCACGGCCTCACCCCGCTTTCGCTTCCATGCCCTGACTCTACAGGCTAATGCGGACAGTTCTTGTCCGGGTTAGAAAATTTTTTTGAAGAAATTTTCAAGCCTCCAGAAAACAGAAAAACGCCCATCTGGTCCCTTAAGGGAACCAGATGGGCGAAAAAGGGCCGCCTGATCCGCTGACGTGCGCCGTTGATCCTCTCCGTTCTTCAACGGGGAAGGCAGATCAAGCGGCACATGGGAAGTCAGCGCATCAAGCGGCTCCGGGGCACAGTCTTGGGTGATTCTATTTTAGGGGCTTCATGCTAAACGAAATGATACTGGCGGGAATCCTACATTCTCCCCGCAATTCGGACACTTGGTAAAAGCGTATCCATGGGTCCCACGTGAGAGGATTTCGATCTTGTGTCCGCAGTAAGGACACAGGCGTGCCAGTGTTATACTGCTGCTCTGGGAACACTCTGCCCGGAGTTTTTCCTGCTCCGCCTTTACCTGAGCGTACTTGGCGGGATTTTCCTCCCGGATATTACATCGCGGCATCTTGCATCGTCCTCCCTACTGAAACATTCATTCTTCATCGCATACGACACGAACAAGCGCATAAGGGTCCTTCAGGTCATCCCTGTCCAGCAGGTGAAGCTGCTTCATCCGGATGGCCAGGGCGGATTTTGATACGCCCATTGCTTCTGCCACGGCAGCAAACTTCTCATATTCCTTGGGCGCAAAGATTTTATTCAAAAGCCGGAGGTTTTCTCCGAGCCCTGCAGCGTGCATCTGCTCGATCAGCAGCTCCTTGGGTATCAGGATTGCAGCGGCCAAAGTGTTAACGCGCCATTCTTCCCAATTCACCGGCATACTCTGATGACCATACATAGCTGCCGCATAGCAATACACTTTCCGGTATTGTGCCGGCGGCACATATTCGGTGGGGAATAGCATCCGAAAGATCTGATGGCACGTCTCATGCATCAGGGTAAAGTTTCGGCGGCCAGGATTGGCTCCCTCCCCAGCAAGGGATGCTTCAATCAGGATGGTATGTCCATCCAGGAAATAATAGCCAGGGGTGTTGTTCTCGTAGACTCGAACACCTACATTCTCAAATGCGGTCATTCCCAAGATGGAACCGTTTCGGGACAAGGTGCGGTATTCCACAGTCAGTCCCAAGAGTTTTTGCGCGAGGATTTCCGGGCAGATTCTCCTACTCATATCGCTGTCCTGGGGGCCTAACTTCCAATAGGCGTTCACGACTCTCAAGCCGATTTGTTCGATTTCCGCTCTGGATAGATAAGGCATTTTGTCGTCCCCTCTCCGTGTGCATCCGCTACTGTTTATGTGATTTAACATCGCTAGTATATCAAACAAGTGTTCGATTATCAAGCATAAAAAGAGAGGTGTCCCCAATCGAGGACACCTCTTGAAAAATTATTGCAACCATCTCGCCATCTCACGCATTTCCTCCAACACATTCTCTGGGGACACAATGCGAATATCTCCGGCAAATGTAAACACCCAACCGAAAAATGGCGGGCTGGGCGCCACCTCTACTGTCGCAAGGAAATGGTCGGTATCCGCAACCTTTGTCTGGACATCTTCCCCAAACCAATCTATGATGCTGCGCATCAGGTGGTTACGACAAAGGAGAGTCACCGTCTGCAGGTCGCCCGGATACATCCCAAAGACCTTTTGGACATACACGGTTGGATCAAAATCCTGCGTCTGTCTGGTGGGCAGGTCAAGGAGTTTTATGCCCGTCATCCGGTCTATACGGAACTGCGCAATTTTATTGTGTTTCTCTGACCAGCCCACCACATAGTAAAAATCTCGGTTCCAGATCAAAGCATAGGGGCTGAACTGGTATCGGTATCCCCTGTGCTTCAATACCTTTTCCTTGCTTGGGAGATATTCATAATATTGGAAGGAGATTTGTTTGCTCTCCTGGATCGCTGTCTGGAGCGAATCCACGATGTAATAGATGGCCTCATTCTCAGGCTTGGGCGTCCCATCCATATAGATGGGGCGTTTTAGCTGGGCGGCCTGCGCACTGCTGGCAAGCCGGCCGAGCTTTTGAATGAGCACCCTGCTTTTTTTCGGCGTGATAAAGCGGGAGGACTCCACCGCGTCCACCAGGAGCTTCAACTCCGGCAGTTCAAACACCCGGGACCCGATGAAATAGAGGTTTTGCGTACTTTTGATGCAAACAATATCAATTCCTAGCTTCATTAATAGAGCAATATCATTGTAAACACTCTTGCGGCTCGCATTAATGCCATTGCTTCTCCAATGCTTCAAAATATCCAACACAGATACCGGATGTTTTTCGTCCGAATCACAATATAAATAGTTCAGCAGCGCAAAAAGCCTGATCTGTGCACGATTATCTACCTTCATTGCATTCATTTTATGTCTCGTCTCCGAAGTTCGATTTTGCTAGTTTGTTTATTTCTATAAATAAGAGACACAAAAAAGCTAAAATGCAACCGGATACCCAACGTAAACGTTTCCGCTTGCTGCATAGAGAAAATCTAAAGTAAAAGGGTGAGGGGCTTAGCCCCTCACCCTTTTTACGTATCATCACGAAGGACGATCACTTCATACAAATTTCGCTTGTTGCCATCTGCGATAAACTCACCCTTCTCACAAAGCTGTGAGGAACCACCGCCGTCAAACATAACTCCATGGAACTGACCACTTGGAACCTTTCCCGGAGTAATATCGAGATATTCTTCAATGGCACGGCAAAATGTGATAAATCTATTGGAACTGTTAGTTACAATCAGATACACTTCCTGATGGATAATATCAGCAACCAATGCACTTCGACCATCAGAGGTCCCGGTGAGATAGCCACCATCGTCCTGACCGACCTCATCCATAGCCCGGTCAAAAGCATCATCCGCGCCGAGCCACATATAGTATCCGCCTTGGGCCCAGGTGTTGGGACGGGAAGTACCAGGGATGTCAGAAGCAGTGAGTTGACGCTCACCGTTGATATAATTCAGTACTTTACTGTTCCAATAAATCGCTGCTGCACCGAGCCAGTTGTTGCTATTGCAAAGAACTTCGCCATCACATTTGGCCAGAGTCAGGTTATGAGTGGAAAAATAGCCACCATTGATACCAGTATAGCCAGATTCAGCTAAGTTCTCCTTTCCGCCTAAGTCAGTCAACATGATGTTGGATGCATCAGTCTTGATGACATTCAGCTTAATACCGTTGGAAGCAGTATATGTTCTCCGAGTGTAATTTCTAGCCATAATTGTCCCCCTTAATAATTGTTAATATTACCTGCAGGCAATAGATAAGGAGAAAATTTATGGATAATTTGTAAACACTTCTTAGCATATAATGGCAATTGTTTCTTTAAGGGTAAGTGTCAAATGAGCGGTCGGATGGTTTCAGCCATGTGTGATACAATATTCTCAGAACTCACCGAGATTCACGGTGAGTCTCGGTGAGTTTTTGGCACTCAGGGTGACAGTCGCCGCAAGTAACCCTGACTCACCGGAGACTAATGGTGACAGGAGGCAGCACACAGATGGGAAAGGAATTAACGATCCAGACAGCCAGTCAGCGGCAGCGGCTCCAACTGGAGGAGTCAGAAGTGAGTTCAGAAAGCTGCTTTGTAGAACTTCCTTCTCACTATGAAAGTATCTGGCAGCCATCCGCAGATCTCATTGCCCATGTACAGATTGGTGATGCCGCAGTCGATCTGTACGCCGGAGCAAACGCTGATACGGTAAAGGCGATCTGCCAGGCATTGAGAACATGTTGAACGACTTCAGCGGAGCCGACAAAGTCTACATTGCCTGCGGGTATACGGATTTTCGCCGTGGCATAGACGGCTTGGCAAGCATCGTCCAGCAACAGTTTAAACTTGACCCCTTTACCAACACGCTGTTCCCGTTCTGCGGCAGACGGAGGGACCGGATCAAGGGGCTGTACTGGGAAGGGGATGGCTTCATTCTCCTCTACAAGAGGCTGGAGCAGGGAGCGTACCAGTGGCCGAGATCCGAAGTTGAGGCGAAGATGCTGACGCCGCAACAATACCGCTGGCTGATGAAAGGACTGAAGATTGAACAGTCCAAAGCGCACAAAGCAGTGACTGGCCTGAGCATGATATAGCATTGAAAATTGGATGTTATTTTCCGGAAACCCTCTTGAAAACATTGGTATTTCAGGGGGGGGGTCTGTTATAATGAAGACACGAAAAATGCAGCAGATATGACCACAAGCAACACGGAAATGGTGACCATTTCCCGTGCGGAATATGAGTCTCTGAAAGTGGAAAGAGACGAACTGAACCAGAAACTGGACTGGCTGATGGAACAGATGCGTCTTGCCAAAAAGAAGGTCTACAGGGCATCCTCCGAGCAGACGAAGGAAGAGGTGGTTGGCCAGCTCAGTTTCATGTTTGATGAGACGGAAGCATGGCTGTTTACCAGAAGAACTGCCGCGGGGGAAACCAGGGTTGCCACTCATCCCCGGCAGAAGCGGTCCTCCCGTGTGGAGGAGGTTCTGCCTGAGAATGTTCCCGTTGAGGTGGTAGAACACTGCGTCCCGGAGTCTGAACGCGCCTGTCCTGAATGCGGCACGCTCATGACGGAGATTGGGACTGCGGTACGCCGTACTCTGGTAATGGTCCCTGCCCAGGTGAAGATCCGGGAAGACGTTTATTTTACATATGCCTGCCAGAACAGCAAGCAGACAGGGACGGAAACACCTATCCGGAAAGCCGAAAAAGAGCCTCCCTTGATCTCGGGCAGCTACGCCTCCCCAGAGGCTGTAGCCCACATCATGATCCAGAAGTTTGTGATGCACGCTCCGTTGTACCGGCAGGAACAGGAATGGAATCGCGTTGGGGTGATGCTCTCCCGGCAGACGATGAGCAACTGGGTACTGCGGGTGGCGGAGGACTGGCTGCGGCCCATCTATGACCGGATGCACCGGCCGCTTCTCCAGCGGGAAGTCCTTCACGCGGATGAAACAACCCTGCAGGTGCTGAAACTGGAAGGTCGGACAACCAGGAGCAAATGCTATATGTGGCTGTACCGGACCAGTGGAGATGCCGAGCATCCCATTGTCCTGTATGAGTACCAGCAGAACCGGAAAGCGGAGAATGCCGAGGTGTTCCTCAAGGGCTATACGGGCTGGCTCCATGCGGATGGGTATTCCGGCTACCACCGATTACCGGAGAACATCTGGGTGGTTGGCTGCTGGGCGCATCTGCGGCGGAAGTTTGACGAAGCGGTGAATGCCTTGCCAAAAGAGCAGCAGGTCGGCTGCGCGGCGTTGGAGGGGCTGCAATACTGCAATATTCTCTTCGCTATCGAAAAGGAGCTGACGGATCTGCCGCCAGAAGAACGATATATCCAGCGTCTGGCCTGGTCCAAACCGGTGATGGACGCTTTGTTGGCATGGGCATAAACGAAAACTGCTCCACCTAAATCCGCCTTGGGAAAGGCGCTGTATTATCTTCGTGAACAGCGGCCATATCTGAAGCGTTTTTAGAGGATGGGCGTCTGGAAATAAGCAATAACCGGACAGAACGGAGTATGAAACCTTTTGTGATGGGGCGGAAGAACTGGCTGTTCGCCAACACGGAGGGCGGAGCACAGAGCAGCGCCATTGTTTATAGCCTGATTGAAACGGCCAGGGAAAATGGCCTTGATCCATACTGTTATCTGACCTGGGTGCTGACTGACGCGCCGGTCCTGGCATCTGATGGTGGAGATTGGTCTGTAAAACTCCTGCCTTCCAATGCTCCTTCCACTTGCCGAACTTTCTCAAAAGAACGTTGACCACATTCAAGGACGAGATGGCTCATTGGGCTGTCCCGTCCTTTTTCCTGCCCTGTCGAAAAGCTATCCGGTTTGCCGAGAAGCTGGAATTTACTGGTTGGGTCTGCCTCCTTATGCTTTGGTTTAAGGAGGTTGCCTTTATGAAAATAGAGAAAAATATTATGGCCACATTGAAAAGAGAAATGGACAAGAGAGGTGTAAATTATGCGGAGCTTTCGGCAGAAATTAATGTTCTAAGGATGACCCTGCAAGGATATTTGAACGGCACTTCGCATCCAAGAGCTGACTCTATGGAAAATCTCGCGGATAAATTGAGGATATCCGTGGCAGAGTTGGTTTCCGGTGAAGAACATTTTGCACCTGTGAGCAATCCTGATTTTGACCAGATCCTCTCCAATATTCCAACGCTCCACCCCAAAGTCCTGCCTGCCGCTCAGCAAGCAGCTTCTCTGCTGAACAGACTGCTCCAACTGTCTGAGGAGCTGTATACAGCAGAGGATCTGGACCTTGATGCGCCGTACCAGAATGCGGGCTATCTATACTGCCTCCATGAGATGTGGGATCCATTCCGCCGCAGCTTGTCTTATGGAATTCTGGTAAAAGAGTACATGCACGGAAGCCGGTCTACGATTGCAATGGTGGCGCCTTTCTCGGGTGACAGGACTGCCGTTCTTGGCTTAATTGACTGCTGCACCAGACTACAACTTGACCCGGAACATCTTTTGGATGTGGTACAGGATTTCTTGCTCAGCAGCTGCTCACTACTTAATATTTTTGCTTGAAGGGGTGGCTCGATTTCGGCCCCCCCTTCTTCTGCCTGGTTCAAGAGTTATTTGCTCCTCCGTTTGACGCTTACTAGACTGCCGCAGCAGCGGCATGAACATAAGGGAATGGTGTGCAGAACACAGTATTTCGACAAAGACATACTACCGCTGGGCAAAGGAAATCCTTTCATCATAATTTCACTCGATAGGTTTACAAATTAAGCCGGAACTTCCTCTTTTAGTTATGATGTGGCCACATCAGATAACATTGTAAAGGAGAAGAAATATGGGAAATGTAACAACCAGTATGTTGATCAAAGGCAACAATATTTTTGCTCCTAAGCTTATTCCCAATGTAGTCGATCCAAACTCAGGCTCCGATGCAAAAATCAGCTGCAACATGTTTAAATCCGAAAGTAAGTATGCGGCAGATCGCAAGGCCTCGTTTGATCTCTATATCAGGAGCTACTTGGAGCCTGTTGTTGGCGGACACTATTATGCCCGCTCATTTGATTCGACTACCTATCAGAGTGCATCCTGCACAATTCCTCTTTCCAAATGCAGCATGGAAAATGGGAATGGAAGTCGTGTTGGCTATATCTCGCTTGGTATTTGTACAGAAGGCGGAAGTAAATATTTTCACTTTGATGTGGGGCTGGGAAACAAGGGGAATGGATGGTATCCGAATGTTTGGGGGAAAGGCTTTCTGGAGAATGTTGGCCCTTCTGGTCCTAACATCATTCACCGTGATGATGCTGATGTCCCTGTTACCATCGCACTCGGTGATCCCAATGTAATCATTCCCGGTAATGCCACGGTGACCGTCCTTGTGGAAGTTGGCCGTACCTCTGCAGTTGATTGGATGCGTGCAACATTTTCCCACAGCGGAAAGACTGGAAAAGTCGCAATCAATGTTCCTCGCGGAACACTCTTTAAGGCTTCTTCCACCGCAAATCCTTCCGTTAGATTTAACCGCTTTATGTCCCTCGTTCCCGCAAGTAATCACTATGCAGACGATTTTAACGACCATTCTCGCTTGGAAGGTTGGATGGAAAATCTGAAGCTGGGATCTTCCAAGTGGACTGCTTCTGACCTGCAACATGTTTGGGACGTCCAGGATGAAAATGTGCCGACAATTCAAATCTCTACCCTCGCTGACTCTGGTGGAGTATCCAATAGAGACCATGTTGTGATTTATCACACCACTCTTACACATTAAACTCGTTTTGAAAAGAATCCAACGAAAAAACAGGCGCCCATTCAGCTCATGAATGGGCGCCTGTTTTTTCAAACTATCACAAGAAAATGAATGGACAATATGGCATCTCTTCAAGACGGTTTTTTATGCCGAGCAAGTCAATGCTTGATGGATCGAATTTCGCTGTGAGCTGTGTCCCGTAATACTGCCCTAGCTCCCCCAAGTCCAGCGATAATTCCGGTGTTTGGCCATACTGATTCGTCCCAAACCGCTCACTATAATAATCGCGCAAATGCTCCATGATTTTATCGGTGCTATCGACACCGGCCCAATATTTCGTTGGAAGCCCCATGTAACCATTTTTGAGCTGTGCCGAATCGTAGATTTCCTGTTGTTCCTCAGCGGACAGTTCGATCCCGCATTGTTGTGCCAGGACCCTTGGCGCAATCTGCTCTCGAGAAAGTGAAAGTGAGAGATAGTGGAAGAACTCTTCAACATTGATTGCCTTATAGTCATCGAGCCCCCATATGCCGCAGATATAAGGCGCAGCCTGCAAAACAGTGTAATCTGTATCACCAAGCGAATATAAGACCATATCCGGGTCCAACTGAAAGATATCCCTACAAAGGTCAACAGAGGGGAGTTCAAAAGTCAGCCGGAGACTGGGGTCGATAATTCGAGCAAGTATGGCTGCGGCTTGCCCGCGGTTCAAATCTTCCAAACCTTGAAAACATCCATATGGATCACTCCCATTAAGAATACCGGCTTGATAAAACGAAATGATGGCGGGGTCATATGAGTCAAGAAGGACTGACACGGAATTCAATTTTGGCAGTTCGGTTTTGGATAGTGTAAGAACTGTTGCCAGTACCTTGACGAATGTACGTCTGTAACAAATTTTATCAGGTTCATTGGCCAATGACCACGACAGAGTAATGCCAGCATTAGATGCGGCGTCTTGCAAATATTGGTATGCGGATGCATACCAATGCTCAGCGTTGCTGGGAGATTCTAATATGCCGCTACCACCTGATAGCTTGTCGAGTAATCGGGCTGCAATCACGATGATTTGGGCATTTGTCAGGCCTGAGTATGGCAAGAACAGAGTATCTGTTACACCTGCAAGAATTCCTGCTTGATAGCAAATGTTTACGCTTTCCTCACACCACAAATCTTTGGTATCGTTAAATGGACATACTGTTGTTTGAGAGATCGGTATCAAGGTATTTTCAGTTTCTCCTGCGGCCGCTGCAGAGCTTATCAGTATCGTTGATGCAAACAGGATAGCGAATACAAATGATGCGATGCGGTCAAAAATCCTCTTCATATTCCATGGCCTCCCTCTTAAATTTTCTTGGATGGGCTCTTTATATTAATAAACAGCTTTCGGCCCAATTTGCATCACAACTAATTTATCTCTGCCAAAGATGGAGTCATTAATGTGGTAATTACTTTTGCGTTGCTTGTCTCCTAAGTAAAGAGTAAATACCCAATTATCTTCAGGAGGTCATATAATTCCAAGAAGAATGAAACATAAACGGCGTCGTCCTTTTAGCATAGTGGTACTCGCCTCAGTTACCCACCAAAATATCGTAAGAGCCATCGCTGTTGATGCCTCTGATCTGGTCGATATGGCCGTTTGCATAATAGATGACGATTTCTTAGCCGTCACCAAAGTCAATGTGATAGATATTCTATTGCTTCTCCCGACACTCTCCACTACACAATAAATGCCCTCATAAATTGTGCCGATTCCAAAAAAACAATGACAAAATTAACATAATCTTGGAAACGCTTTTTTCATCTCTATTGCACCTCGTCAGTTTTTTTGCAATTATTTTACCACAAACCACAGAAAATGCACGGAATTCGTCGAGCATTCTCAGATGTTTTCCAACCCGCGGACCGGCCTGTGAGCCTTCGGCTGTTCCACATTCAGGCCCTCCATGAGCCAGCGGTATTGCTGCGGCGTCAGCAGCCTGGCTTCCGCTTCACTGCGCGGCCATTGAAAGCTGCAGGACTCCAGACGCTTATACAGCAGCAAAAATCCATCCCCTTCCCAGTACAGCGCTTTGATCCGGTCCCGGCGTCTCCCACAGAATAGAAACAGCGTGTTGGTGAACGGGTCCAGCTGAAACTGCTGAACCATGCTGGCCAGACCATCGATTCCTCGTCTGAGATCGATGTAGCCGCAGGCGATATACACCTTGTCCGCTCCGCTAAAATCATTCAACATGGCTGTAAGATCCGCAGCAGCATGGCTGTTGTCTCAGCATCTGCACCCGAATGGATGTCGACGGAAACACCCCCCGATGCACCGTAGTCGAAATTTTGGCTGCCGGCGCAACACATACCTCTGCAAACTGCGGTGTGCTTTGCGCCGCAAGACAAAACAGTTTCTTTTGCCACTTATAGTAACTGGCGGTACTGATGCCATTCCCTTCGCACTAGGCTCTGACGCTGATGCCGCTGCTGCGGCAGGCCGCGATCCGCTCACTCCAAACCGCAATTTTCTCCTGGCGGTTCAGTGTCTGTAAACTTTTCTCCACAACTGTCTCCCCCTGTCTTGGATAGTATCTTCCAGTCTCCGAGACTCTACGATACTATCCGCAGTTTTTGGAGATATTTTCTCATGGTGGTCACATTCCGGCAAGCCGCCGCCAGCTTTGACGGTTACCTTTAAGGAAATACTCTCTGACAAAGTTTCTTTCGTACAACACTTTAGATAAGGTTGCATTTTCTTATCTAAAGTGTTGTAAACAATATACCGTGCAAATACTATTTAAGGAAAGTAGGTAAAGGTCATGACCATGAATGTACAGAATCAATTGCGTCTACTCATGCTATCTGTGTTAGCTTTTTTTGCTATCTGTACAGCCGCAAATGCCGTCGATCCAGAGTGTCTCCCTGCAAACATTTGTGGTTATAGGTATTATGTGATTCAAGAAGACGGTGACTTAGTAAATTGGGGCGATTATGCGCCTGCTTCCTATAAAGATGCAGATATTCTTGCGAAAAATGTAGCCTCGATTGTTTCAGCCGATCTACGGGTAACCTTAGTAATAGATCGAGATAGATCTTTACGTGCTATCGATGGTTCTACTTTGTATAATACATCAAGTTCCGATCCATTATTGGAAGACGTAGCTGTTGCAAGGTGTGGTCTCAATCATTATTTAGCACTGAAAGAAGATGGTACCTTGTATGTTGGTGGCAAAAACGAGTCAGGTCAATTAGGTCTAGGTGAAACAGATACTGTAGAGCATAAACCCACAAAGCTTCTTAGTGGTGTGATATCTGTAGAAGCTATGGATAACTGTAGTTATGCTGTGCTCAATGACGGTACTCTTCTTTTTTGGGGAAAAGTAGAAGAGAATCCCGTTTGCGTGTCGCCTGTAGCTATAGGGGAAGGGTTTGTCAAACTCTTTTCTGGCAAGTATGTATTAAGTATGGATCATACTCTTTATCAAATGACGTGGCCGGAAAATTCAGATCATTTCTCATTTATACCCATCATGGGGAATGTTCTGTATGCTTCGGATAATTTGGTAATTCAAGAAGACAACTCTCTCTGGGGACTGAATGATAATATTCCAATAGTACCTTCGAATTATTCTCAAGAACGTAAAAATACACACACACCTGTGAAGCTGATGGAAAATGTCTCCTATGTAAGTGCTGGGCCATACTATAGCATTGTTATCTTAAAGGATAAAAGTATGTGGTTGCTTCCGAATCAAAATCTCATAACTTCTGATCCAGACCATAAATATAAACCTCAAAAACTTGTAGACTTTGCTCCGACACCCCAAATAGAAATTGAACAAATTTACACCCAGCGGAATCCTACAGCGGATTTCCGGAAAAATCTTCCCACAGACACGGCAACTTTCCCTAATAACACAAAAGCAAATGAAATAAATAATCTTTCTTTTATAGGCGCGTCTGTGGCACTAATAATTGTAGTAGTCACCATAGCATACGTAGTTTTTACACAGTTTAAGAAGTCTGACAGTTCTAATAAGTAGTGACCTAGCAATGGCTTCCGGCCACCGATCTCCTATCCAGCCTCCGTTCCCATCGGAGCTGCTGGAGCCGCTAATCTGCAGCTCCCAGTACTTTCCCTTTCTTACCGCCCCCATAGTGCCATAGAAGAGCAACCGTCATTCCTCTCTCATATATTGCGGATAAAATGTATTTTTCACTTAGAATGAATAAATACTTTTGCACCCACGCACCAACGAAAGTTTCCTTACTTGACATTGGCGCAATCATCTGCTATATAATCAAAATAACAAAACTTGTTATGTAGGGAATTTTGTTTTTTCCAAATATAGCACCTTTTTATACAAGTTAAGGCACCTACCCTACTACTCATCCAAGGAGAATTCATACTCATTCTTATATTGACAGGAGGCAATGGAATGAAAAAAAAATTTTTCTTAAATGTGTATTAGCTGTTTCTATTTTGATTTGGATCGTGATCGAGCTCATGCCCGTCAAGTCAACCTTTAAGGATGAATTTCAAATTTACGAAGATAATGGCAGTTATTTGGGAACAAAGAATACCTATTATGTTTTGTCTCCAAGTGGAACACTGGTCGGCTGGGGCAGCAATGATTATGACCGTGTGGGAGGGATACTTCCATGGTATCCCTACTTTGCAAGAAAAGTAATTGCAAAAGATGTCACTGCATTCAGTTGCGGTGCTTCTGTAGTAATGTATGCGGATTGTGACGGTAATCTATGGGGCTGGGGAACAAATAAGGGTCTGCTTTTTGCAGAGAAAACTACAAAAAAAGTCAAAATCTTAGACGATGTAATTGATGTATCAGTCGGATTTAATCATGCAGCCGCAATAAAATCCGATGGCTCCCTATGGACATGGGGGCAAAATATTCAAGGCAACTTGGGCAATTATAGTAAAGACGAGGAAGATGGAATGATTATAAATGGCGGTCAGTACTATCCTCCTCAAAAAGTTATGGAAAATGTAAAGCAGGTTAAGATTATTGATGGGATAACCTTTGCAATAACAACTGATTCGGATCTCTACGCCTGGGGATTCGGGGATATACTGGGTCCCACTTTAGTTGCACATCGTGTTGCTGATATTGCTTATTTGGGTGAAGGCACTCTATATCAGTATTTAAGTCTCGATGGATCGGTGTCTGTATTGAATACTTTCTCAATCTGTTCACCAAATAACAACATTACAATTGCGGACAACGTCTCTTCTATATTCACGGGCGGAATTGTTAAGAACGACAATTCAATGTGGTTATGGGGATCCGATAGCCACAATTCAACGTATTACAAGTATTTAGATGGGGTTTCAATGGCAGTTGATGCGGAACATTACGTTACAGAGAGTGGAAAATTGAAATACCATAGTATAACGGATACACTTCCAGCAATACCGCGCTCCTTAAATTCTGTTGTTCCAATGTTACGCGAATTTATAATCGCACTTTTTATTCTCTATTGGATAATGTGTATTGTAAGTAGATGTCAAATACGTAACCGTTTTTCTTTAAGTGGCAATGTTTGTCAACAAAAAGAACTTAAGGATTAGGATTTTGAGTACGGGTATACCAAATCAATATCCAAGGCTCGATACTGATAGATTCTTTGAATAAGTTTAAAACCACCACATGGCCTTAAGGAAAATCTTTTGCATAGCGGACTTCAGTAGCAACTAGGTTCTCACAAGTCAAAAATAACTCGACCTACAACATAGATAGACTATGTCGTCAAGTAATCGTATAGAAAGAGAAGGGGCTTTGCCCCTTCTCTTTGAGAATCGTTTTAGGTCGTCTTTTTGAGTGCAATAATCTGAGGCACATCGCGGCAGGAAGCGACATGATTCGAACCTTCGCCAGAATACAACTGAGTAGACTGGCCACCATCCGTCATGATAGCTGCCCAGCTGCCAGCACTGCCTCCCTGGGTAAGGCCGGCATAGGACATCATTGCATTCCGCAGATCCCACACGGCAGTGGTCTTGATGCGGGAAGAGAACAGGTAGACTTTCTTGGTGCTCTTGTTAATCAGAATACCCGTTCTTGCGGCGCCTTCTCCCACAGGATAGGAGCTTGCATTGTTCTCGGCTTCATACTTAGACTGCCAGTTCACATCACACAGATACAGGCCCAAACCACCCTGCGCCCAAGAGTTTGCGGTTTTCGGGACATAGCTGCTACTGGAATTCTGAACATTGCTGACACAATTCAGCACAGAGCCAGTCCAGTAAACCAGAGAAGAGCCTGTAATGTTAACAGATCCATCCAGGATATTGCCCTGGTTGGGCATCGGAATTCCGCATCCCATATTGCTTCCGTTCTGGTACGCAATATTATGGATAGCAGGATAGCGATCTCCGTGCTCGTCAGAATTAAAGAAGCTGGCGTTCATGCCGTAATATCCGCTCTCCTTAACCGTCTTACATGCGCCTTCTTCTCTAAAGATATTCACGAGCTTAATATTGCTTGCATTGGTCTCCAGAATCTCAAAATCTCGACCAGAGCTATCGGTATAGTTAATCCATTTGTAATTCGTTGCCATAATATCTGCTCCTTTTTTATTATTGTCCAAGCGCTTTAGACATATATTAAAGAGCTGATTATAGTTTAATAAGTAAATCAAGGGTAAGAAAATAGATTAACCTGTCCTTATTACTTTCCAGCATGGTCAGCAGCATCAGCATTATATCACCTTCTTTGGCTTCTAAGTATTTTCCTACTTAATGTAAATGCAGCAGACGCACAATTCCTCACCCGATATTTCGTATTTCCTATTATCATAATACCTATTGGGGAGTACTTCCCGATTGCAAAGATGTTCTGAAATAGCTATCACACCTATTACCATGAGGCGACCAATCCCGTGTTAAAGGCTGCCATTGCAGAGGCGGCTCGTCCCTATTTGGATAAGCTGCCCGAGTACCCAGATGTGCTGCCGAAAATCTATCGTGATCTATATTGACAACAGAGTAAAATTCGAAAGCTGCCCAGGCCCCGATATCCGGCCTGGGCAGCTTTCACTTTACACAGTTCACCGCAGTCTCATTTGTCCTCCTTGACGGAGGCGATTCGGACACTATCGCTCTGTGCCGCATCAGGATGGATGATGGTCGGAGCTGCCCATCTCAGGACCAGCTTCCGCTCTCCATCCATAGGCCCTACCCAATCGTGATGCCCGTGGCGCCGTTCCCGGCGCGGGAACCGCCTCTATATCGGCGTGCTGCGATAAAAAGTACAGCAGCTGGACAGCGGATAAGATGGTCCATGACAGAAACTCTCTCCGTCTCTCTTGGCCCCCTGCAGCTCATCCAGCGCCGCATAGACGCCCGGCGCATTTCCTTCCATTGCAGATGAATCGCAGCGGGGCCTCCCGATCTCTCATATGACAGTCTCCCAAAGCAGCATATTATTCTCGATCCGACCGTCCACCCGGCCGGTGTCCTTCAGCCAAGCGAGGTAGGACCGCACCGTGCTGCTCACCAGGACGTACTGCTCAAAGGTCATTGTCAGCTCATATTGGGCGAAGAGACTTTGCAGGACCCGCTCAAAGCAATGGGGCTCCCGACAAATACCTTCAATCTGCTCCGCCACCTCATGGACCTTGGCGATGTTGTAGTCTGCCAGCGGAACGATGTCCTCCGTGACCTCGGCGTGAGCCGGCACAAAGCACCGGGCGGACAGTTTCTTGACCTGCTCCAGGGTATCCAGATATCCCGCCACGTCGTAGATAAAGCCGATCTGGTACTTGTCCAGAGTCTCCCGGCTGGAAAGGCAGTCGGCCAAGTACACCACGTCATCCGGCGTCCGGTAACCTACCATATCAAAGAAGTGGCCCGGGAGAGCGATCATCTCAAAACCCGCCGAAAGCTGAGCGGAGATCAGCTCCTGTGCATCGCTTCCCTGGGCCAGCAGGAACTTGTGGCGCAGTTCCCGGAAGGGGTACCCACCGTACAGAAAGGACGGCTCCAGAATTGGGTGGCGGGTGAAATCACACTCTACACCCGGAGCAAAGATGCGGCAGCCGGTCTGCCGTTGCAGGTACGCATTTCCGCCGATATGGTCGGCGTTGGAGTGGGTATTGTAGATAACCGTCAGGCGCCAGCCGTTGGCATCCAGGATCTGCTGGACTTTCCGTCCCGCATCCTTGTCATTGCCACTGTCGATGAGACAGACATCATTGCCCTGCAGGCGCACCAGACCGATCTTGGCCGGGCTCTGTATGTAGTAATTGCTGTCCGTGATCTGCACCAATTCGTACATAACTGCTGTTCCCCCTTTCACGCAGGCGGCCGTTCCGTATTCTTGCCTCTATCTTAAAGTGACTCCTCTGCTTTGTCGATGTGAAGTGAACCCGCAATTTTCAATATTTCTGACATCTCATCCATCAAGCCAATTTGAGGCGTTGCATAATCTAATTGGAAATTGTTTTAGGATGGAAGATGTTTTCCAAAAAAAGCGAAATGAGTTGAAAATATGAAGAGATTTTTCCATTGCATATTGGTTGCGGAGTTTACCCCATCAACTGTCGACCTACAAAGCATAAAGCTGTGACTGGAAAAACTTCATGATAATATTCATCGGTGATATAACGCAGAAGATGGCCGCCTGTTTCTCCAAGAGCAGGTGGCCATCTTCTATGTAACTTTTCAGATGGTTGTCCCAGGGGAGGCCATCGATACCAAATGTGCCGTTGCATTTTCTAATATTTGAGTTTACAGCCAATCACCGATTCGCAACACATCAGCTCCGCAAAAAAGTGACAGAGTTGTATCCTCAATCGTCCCCGAAAATTGGCGGATAACCGTTATTATGTGGGGTTGCTTCCAGATTAAGCTGTTGTTTATTATATTGGGCAGAAACATCGGGATATTTTTGAGGAGGTTTACAATCCGAGAGAATATCCGCTCCTTTACTCGAAATGAGTAAAGGAGCGGAGAGAATGCTCTTCGAATTGTTTCAAGCATCACAAGGTAATGACCAGGAGGCAATGTTGGAGCTGACCCGAAAGTTTCATCCCCTTCTCGGAAAGTATGGAAGAAAGCTGGGATATGAAGATGCGGAGGAGGATCTAATAGTCGACTTTATCGAGTGGGTTAAAAAGTTAAATCTGTCCAATATTTACGACTCGAGTGATGGAGCTCTCACAAATTACATAAGTAAGTCGGTATATCGCCTATTTTTGCGACGGTTGCACTCAGTTTTGGATAAAGAGCCACGCTGTATCTACTTCGAAGATATGACTCCAACGCAGCAAAATGATTTGCTGAAGCATACCGCCATCCCTGATGAGTTACCTCTGTCTCGGGGGTTACCACAAGGGATCCTTTCTAAAACAGAACTCGGTGTTCTTATCGCAATCTACGAGGATGGTGAATCAGCAGCTGGTATCGCCAGAAAACTGAATGTGAGCCGACAGAACATCAACCAAATCAAGAAAAGAGCGGAGCAAAAGCTCAGGAAGAATCTTAAATAGACCGTCCACGCATATATCATATAGTAGGGGGCTGGACAAGCGTTCCGCTCCCTGCCGATCTACTGTCCGCTGTTTTTGTTTTTGAATAATTGGAGAGCATCTCTCAGCTTCTTAGGAACAGGAATCCCCATTTTACAGGCATTCTCCAAAATACTGATGGCTTCATTGGCGCAGTAGAATAAAATCGTCACAGCTTCTAGTGCCCCAGCAGAATTCAAGAAATATGTATCCACAATATTGCTGAGCGCAACGAGGGCAAACACCACGACCTTTCTGGCAATGCCCTTGGCCCCAACAGTGCTGGATAACTGCCCGTCCTTAATTGCTACACAAACTCCTGTGATATAGTCCAGAACCACCAATACAATTAAGGCATACAAGATGTTCAAATTTTCTTGACCAAAAAAAAATGCTGCAAGCTGTCTAAAATCATCCATCATATCCATTTCACAAGCTCCTCTAAATGAGTATCAGGATTAACCGTCTGGGGAAGTACCATTATTAAGGAGCTTCTAAAACTCAAACTTGTAAATCAGAAAAATCCTATCGTTGAATTTTTCAAAAAGATATTATTGGGGAAGTGTGTTGCACTTATATGATCCAACTGTTTATATACATGGTAATAACTTATTCCAGCACACCAAAGAAACATAGTTTAACAACTTTGATTTGGGCTATTATCCATGGCCGAACGGGATTTTTGATGGCTCTGTCTAAACGTCTATGACGTTTGCTTTTGGCCGGTACAGCATCGGTCTGATGCCCATTCGATATGCATTGATGAGGCTAGGTGTCGCAGCACTTGCTGATGGTATTCAGAAGTCTTTTGAAGCACGGAGAAAACAAGAGAGACCTCTCAATAGAGGCATCTCTTTTGCCTGGATGAGTGGATCTGGACAGTGTATAGATATAAGCGTAGCCTGTAGCACTCCCGATTCTAGAACTCCTAAATATTGGACGTCCGAATGTCAGTCACACTTTCCCGTTAAACGACTCAGTCTTTAATGGTTTTCCGTTTCTGTATATTCCTCCATGGCCCTTTTCGCCTTTCGTTTTGCCCTGACAACTGCCATTCGGACATTGTCTGCAGGTATTCCAAGCTCTGCAGCCATTTCTTTCCCGCTTTTTTTCAAAATATAGCGGGCGCTCAGGAGATACTGCGTTTTTTCATCTAGATGATTCCAGACAAGTGCGAGGGATGCAAGATCTTCACGATGGATGATACTGTCTTCCAGACTGGATGGGGATGGCTCATTGTCGGGGTCAATATCGATAAAATAATTCTTTTTCTTTGCTCGATTGTAATTATAGGCAGTGTTATGGGCTGCAGCGCAGATATAATCAATCAACTGGCGCGTATCAAAACTGCGCAGCTGGTCAATGTGATCAATCAGCTTTTCCAAAAGACTCTGCATCAAATCTTCCGTATTCCATGAATCTTGGACAATTTCATAAATCTCCTTATACAGCAACCTGTGATAGGTTCTGTATAAGTCGGCCATAAATTCTCGGTCATCATCGTTTTCAATAGTTAAGATAATATAGGGTATCATCATTTCACCTGGCCTTTACTTGTGAACTCAGCCTGAGACCGTACAGAAGTACTGAAACTGCTATCCGAAATCAAAAGCGCAAACGCTTCGCGCCGATCCATCGGTAGGTGTTCTAACAGTACAAGAACATCTTGATTTGTAAGCCCGTTAACGAATGGCTTATTGATTATTGTTGGCGGCACATTATAAGGAGTCCTTCCAAGCAGATAGTCAGTTGTCACATCAAAATAGTTAGCAATCTGAATGATTCGATCCGCATTCGGTAAGTTGATCCCACGTTCGTAGCTTGAGATTGTACTTCCTGCAATATGAAGTTCTTTACCTAATTCTTTTTGCTGTAACCCCTTGTCTCTTCTGAGGTCCGCAAGAATTTCTCCAAAATGAGCCACATGATTCACCGCCTGTTTTTGAATGATTATAGTATTTTTTGAGCGGTAGGCCCTGATATTACATTATTTATCGAAATATTCTATTTATAATCAACAAATTATATGTATAATAGAATTTGAGGCAGGGATATATCTAAACTCAACTAAAATTTTGAAATGTAGTTACAAACCCGGGTTTTTCGTGTTTTATATTCAGGTATGTTATGGAGGGGGCTTTGTGTTTTTGCTGTGCTTGGATACTACTCCAGATCAAGAGCGTGCCTTCTTTGAGCAGCTCTATTTGAAATACCATCGCTTGATGTATAAAACAGCAAGCATGTATGTTACAGATCAATCAGATATCGAAGACGTTCTACAAGATGCAATTGAAAGATTGCTTGTAAGAACTCCAAAATTGATGAGAATTCCGTGTTGCGCGTTACCTACATATCTTGTTTATACAGTTAGAAGTACAGCAATCAACTTTAAGCGGCACCAATCTGTTATCGCTAAACACACTGTGTTTATTATCTCAGGCGAAGAAAACACTCGCCGTCAAAACTATGAGGATACTCCGCAGCAAATACTGGAAGCTAAAGAGCATCTGCAGAAAATTAGGGATATTTGGAGGAATCTCCCGGACTCCGATCAGGAACTGCTCTATCGGAGATATGTTTTGGAACAGACGGATACAGAACTAGCTGACATTTTTCATTGTAAGCCAGGAAGTATTCGTGTAAAATTAACCAGGGCACGACGCAGGGCATCAAATTTATTGAGTAGGGGTGAAGAATAAGTGAATAGACGCGAAAAACTGTTGGAGCAGTATGAAGATGCCTATTTCGCACTCCTAATGTATGAGGTCGCCGAACAAGAAGGGGCGCGCCTTGAAAGGATCAACAAGGAGCTACAGGATGATCCGAAAGCCGCAGTCCCTGAGCAAATTGATAGGAAGTGTATCAAGGCTATAGACCGTCATTTTGCAAGGCAGCGCAGAGGCGGTTACTGGCGTACTGCCAAGCATATGTTCACTCATGTTGCCGTGGTCGTAACCGTTATGGTGATGATGTTTACGACCGCATTTGCCCTCTCTCCGGACTTCCGAGCCTCTGCATTGAATTTGTTGATTACTTTTGAAGAGCAATATACACAGTTGACAATGAATGGTAATGCTACTGGGGGAAACACATCACAAACCGAAAATTCTGCCCCCTACGATTTTACCGCGACATATTTTGAGCATCTTGAAGTCGGCTGGATTCCGGAAGGATTTACCTGTACTCGTAACGATTATGATAGTTCTGCACTTTTCGAGGACTCTGCCGGTCAGTTCTTTTCAATCAACCGAGCAGATGGCCATGGTACCCTGAATGTGGATACAGAGGACGCTGACAGTGTAGTAAATATCACTGTCAATGGGATTAATGGGATTCAGGTCCTCAAAGATGGCAGAATCCACAGTGTTTTATCCGATCTGGAACACGGTCTTTTTATTCAACTGCGAACATCTAGCGGTATATCTACAGAAATACACCAGCGGATTTTGGAAAATATAAAATATATCGCATGAGTGGTTGCATTTATGCGCTCTTGCGTTTCTTTTGTTAGAAGCGTTACGCTTCAAATCAAAAGAAAGAGGATCAAATCTATGAGATGCAAAATTTTTAAGAAAGCTGTTTGTATGACAATGGCCATATTAATGTTGTGTGTGTCAATAAATGCGCAGGAGTTGCAGACAAATCCCGATTCCGAAGTCATAACCCCTAGATATTCATATACGGATGACGCATATGCTGATCTCTCAATCAGCAGCAGTGGCGCCGCATCTTGTTCGGCTTCAGCAACGGCGACATCTCCTTCTTATGAAGTCGATTTGACTATGACTCTCCAGAGAAACAATGGCGGTTGGAAAACGGTGAGATCTTGGACTAACTCTGCAGATTGGTCCGTTTCATTGAACGGTACATGGTATGTGACTCCAGGGTATGATTACCGGGTTGAGACAAAAGCTACTGTCAAAAATTCCAGCGGTCATACTCTCGAAACAGTGATGGTTCATTCCAGCATAGTGGAATACTGAATTAGTTTCCAGTCACAGTTCTTTCTGCAGACACTCTTGGTAATTTGTTCGTTCATAATCTACAGGTTAAACTTCGTGCTATAAAATTGCTGTCAAAGTATCAGATGGCCAGCCCATTCGGACTGGCCATCTGCCACTTGGTCACAGTTCAGCTGATTGCACTAATTGGTTCTTGCTCGTGTGCTCATCGTATAAGAGAGGGCGCGCTACACTGGTAAAACCATCTACTCTGGTAATCACCACATTGTTGGCACCGCAGGCACAATGGATGATCAGTAGGTTCCCGTTCTCGTCCCGTCCTCCCACGATCCCAACGTGTACGTCATCCGGGTAGAACACCAGATCGCCTGGCAGTGCCTCCTCCCAAGAGATGCTCATGCAGTAGGTATGCTGGGCGAGGGCGCCTCCACCGTGGCCGATGATGTACTCTCCACCTGTGGCGTTATAGAATACCCAGTCCACATACCCGCTGCAGTCCATCCCGTAGGGCCGGTAGGTGCCGGTGGTGGGGCTGCCTGCCGCCGTGACCTGACGGAGTGTGCCCCAGCGGTCATCCCAGCCAAGTACCAGGGACTTCCCGCCCCAAAAATAATTCAGTTTTCCCACCAGCTGGCAGGCGGTCTCCACCACAGCCTGCCGCTCCGGGGACAGGTCCTCTGGCAAATCGGCCAGGAGTTCCCTGGCATCCTGGCTGGAAATGGTCAAATCTCCGGCCAGTGCCATCAGCATATCTGAATTGGCCAGAAGCTCGTCCAGAGCCTCATTCTGCCACGACGTGAAGCTGTAAAACACCCGCATATCATCCGGCGTCCTGGCAGTGATGGTGATGATCAGCACCTCCTCCGTAGAGGCCGATGCGTTACCGCTGGCTGGGTCCTCCACAGTCTCAGTTGCGGTGGTGATCTTGGTCATGTCCCAGAACACCGTCCGCAGAAGGTCCACCCGCTGTGGGTCCAGCACCGCCACGTCCATGCCGTCCTCCGCTCCCGCCGTCTTGGCAGCAAATACCGCCAGCACATCCGACCAGGCTGGAGGCTGGCCCTGGACCTCTACCCGGTCATATGTTCCACTTTCCTGCAGCTGGGCCAGGTGATCCGCCAGTTCTCCATTGATCTGTGCCACAGCTGCGGAGGGTGAGACCGCATCCGGGGCGTTGCTGTCATCCGCGAAGAAAATGCCGAAGGGCGAAGCAATGAGCATCCCAACCAGGCAGATCATCAGGACAATCACAATCACTACCCAGCCTCCGGCGGCAATCGCGGCAACCAGGGAATGTGCGGCGGCCACCACCGCCTTGGCTGCCGCAGCTGCGGCCCTGGCTGCGGATCAGGCGGTGACGGCGGCTGTCTT
>ENA-ORMO01000388-ORMO01000388.1-human-gut-metagenome-genome-assembly--contig:-NODE-388-length-62765-cov-17.337729_pt1 | contig 62765 bp, 57 predicted proteins | sample MGYA00242106_ERZ509001 | MGnify/ENA primary metagenome ERZ509001 (study PRJEB26280, sample SAMEA2338736) | human gut metagenome | biome: human gut; feature: human-associated habitat; material: faeces...
ACGCTCAATGTGCTGAATAATGCTTTTTAACGCACAAAGTCACAAAAGACTTTGTGCGTTTATTTTAAGTTGACTTGACACGGATTTTGTGATAAAATAAAACTATACTATATTATGAGAGAGTGTTTGTATGAACGGCAATAACGGAAAATGCGGAAAACTGTTTGTTATAGAAGGGCTTGACGGATGCGGTAAAAGCACACAGCTTGAGATGCTGAAAGCAAGCGCAGACAGCAATATCCGTTTCATCAGCTTTCCGAATTACAACAGTGCAAGCGGTGAGATAATCAAGGACTATCTCAGCGGTAAATTCTGCGAGGAAAACGGCAGAACGGGCGCATATACGGCCGGCAGTTTCTATGCGATAGACCGTTATATCAGCTACAAGACCGACTGGGAAAAGGATTATAAAGCGGGCAAGACCATAATAGCCGCAAGATACACCTCCTCAAATGCGATATATCAGATGGCAAAGCTGGAAAAATCCCAATGGGATGAGTACCTTGAGTGGCTTGAGGACTACGAATACGATAAATTCGCAATTCCACGTCCCGAAAGGATTATATTTCTGGATATGCCCGTAGAGGTGTCACAAAAGCTCCTTTCCGCACGTTACGGCGGAGATGAGGCGAAGAAGGATATTCACGAAAGCAACGTTGCTTTTCTGAAGGCCTGTCGGGAAACGGCACTATACACAGCCGACAAGAAGGGCTGGTATATACTGCCGTGCTCGGACGGTGAAAATCCTTACACTCCCGAAAAGATAAATAAGGAATTATCGGCGCTGATTTACGGCTGATAACAGGCAAAAGCAAGGTAATATAAAGTGTTGGAATTAAAGAAAATTGAACTCAGCGACAAGCAGTGGATAGATCCGCTTCTGAAGCTGTCTGATTTCAGAGGTTGTGAGTATAACTTCACAAACAACTTTGTGTGGAGCGGTGTTTACAACATTACTGTAGGACGTTTTCAGGATTTTTATGTATCAAAGCACGGAAACTGTTTCGTGTTTCCCGCAGGAAAAGGCGATACGGACGCACTGCTTTCAGAACTTAAAAATTACTGTGACAGTACGGGAATACCGTTTGAATTCTGCAGTATGGATATAAAGGATAAGCAGATGCTCGAACAGCGTTATCCCAGTATGTTCACCTTCGATACAAGCGAAGATCTGTATGACTATGTGTATCAGTCGCAGTCGCTTGCAACGCTCGGCGGAAAGAAGCTGCATTCAAAGCGTAATTATATAAACCGTTTCAAACAGCTTAACTGGAGCTTTGAGGATATTACGCCGGAGAATATTGACGAATGCAAGCAGATGAGCCTTGAATGGTGCATACGTAATGATTGCAATAAAAGCGAGGATAAATCGGAGGAAATGTGTGCTGTCGGAATAGGACTCGAGCATTTCTTCGACTTAGGTCTTGTCGGCGGAATCCTGAGAGTCGACGGCAGGATACAGGCATTTTCGTACGGCGAACAGCAATGCAGTGACACGTTTGTGACCCACGTTGAAAAAGCGTTTACCGATTATGACGGAGCATATCCGATGATTAACTATATGATGGCAAACAGGTTCTGTAAAGGACTTGAATATATAAACAGGGAAGAGGATATGGGAGAGGAGAATCTCCGCAAGGCGAAGAAGTCTTATCACCCGTGTTTTATGGTTGAGAAGTTCAGTGCGGTTTATAATGCCGGGAAAGGACAATCAGAATGATATATGTATTTTTAGCAGACGGATTTGAAGAAACCGAGGCAATTGCCCCGATTGACATTTTAAAGAGATTCGGAAAAGAGGTAGTCACCGTCGGAATAGGCGGCGGTAAGATTACAGGCGCACACGGAATTACAGTTATTGCCGATATTACCGACAGCGATGTTATTATGACAGATAAGGTCGAGATGATAGTTCTTCCCGGCGGTATGCCCGGAACACTCAATCTTGAGAAAAGCCCCGTTGTACAGGCGGCTATAAAATTCTGTGCCGATAATACGAAAGCAATAGGTGCTATCTGTGCCGCTCCGTCTATAATCGGAAAGCTGGGACTTCTGAAAGGCAAAAAGGCAACTTGCTTCCCCGGCTTTGAACAATTCCTTGAGGGTGCAATGTTCACGGGCGACCTTGTAAATATTGATGAAAACATAGTAACCGCAAAGGGCGCAGGTGCGGCTGTAGAATTCGGACTTGCACTCGGAGCATTGCTCTGCGGTGAAGGAAAAGCAGAAAAGACAGCTAAGTCTTTACAGTGCAGATGAGCGTAAACGAGCAGAAAAAACAACTGAGAAAAGCCTTGCTTCAGAAGCGAAAACTGCTTTGCGACAGTGAAACGGCTGTTAAAAATGCCGCTATAACCGAGAATCTTTTAAGCCTTGAAAAAGTGCGGACGGCGGATACTATACTGCCGTTTGTTTCGACAGACGGCGAGGTGGATACGAGAGAATTCATAACGCAGTGTCTCAAAGCAGGAAAGAATGTAGCTGTACCGAGATGTATAGACGGCAGTAATATGGAGTTTTGCGTGATACATACGTTTGACGATCTTGAAAAAGGTATGTACGGAATTGACGAGCCGAAAAAGAGCTGTGCTGTGATTGATGCCGCCGGTGCAGAAAACAGCGTGCTGATAGTTCCTGCACTCTGCTTTAATGCTAAAGGCTTCAGACTCGGTTACGGCAAAGGCTATTATGACAGATTTATAAACGGTTACAAGGGCTATACTGTCGGAGTATGCTATGAAGAATTTCTGACGGAGGATATACCTGTCGATGATTACGACAGATGCGTTGATATAGTCATTACAGAAAAACGGAAAGGACAAAAATATGGAGAATAATCCTATGGATTTAACTCATAAGGATGAAAATACCGAAAGCACCGAAGAACGCACGATTATGATGGATTCGATAAAAGCGCTTCATACAGGCAAAGTGCGAAACGAAGATTCATCTGATGACAGCGGATACGAAAGCGTTCCGGGCAGTGAAGAATCGCTTTCTGGGGACGGTGAGCCTGCGGAGGACGAGGTAACCGAAGAAGAATATCAGGAATATCTTACGGCAAAAAAAGAACGCAACAAGAAAATCAAAGCGAAAAACCGCCATAGAAGAACGTTTTCACATATTCTCACAGGCGTTCTGCTGTCAGTTTTTATCATATCAATTTCTGCGTTTCTTGCTACATACATTGTAAAGTCGGCACTTGATTTTACGGGTATCGGAAAAACCTATTGTCAGGCCGAGATACATATAAACGAGGATTCGACAACTGATGAAATCGCTCAGGATCTTGCAAATCTCGGTATTATAAATATGCCGGACGTGTTCAAGCTCTATACCAAAATGTTCGGCAAGGGTGATAAGTTCATAAAGGGTACTTTCACGGTTGACACAACTATGTCGTACAGTGCGCTTATTTCTGAGCTGCAGACAGTGTCTACTGTAAATCAGACGGTTTCAATACAGATAACCGAGGGTATGACTATTGATGAGATCGCTCAGATGATGGAGGATAACCGTGTCTGCCGTGCCGAAGATTTCATGGAGCAGTGCAAGACGCTCGGAGATACTTATAAATTCCAGAAACGTCTTGAGAATAAAAAGCTGAAATATTATCAGATGGAAGGATATATATTCCCCGATACATACGAGTTCTATATTCTTCCTGCCCTTGAGGACAATAAGGAGCTTGATACAAGCGAGTATGCCGCAGATGCTCTTGACATTATATATCAGAACTTCAATAACAAGCTGACGGCACGTTACTATAACCGTATGAGCGAGCTTGGGCTTACGCTTGACGAAACCATAACGCTTGCTTCGATCGCACAGCGTGAGGCAGATACTACGACCAATATGGGCAATGTTGCATCGGTATTCTTCAACCGTATGGCTGATGCGGAAGCATTCCCGCATCTTGAATCGGACGTTACCGTACATTATGTTGATGAGCATATAAAACCGCATCTCACTTCATCGCAGTACGATCAGAAAATGTTTGACGCATATAACACCTATAAGTGTGACGGTATACCGATAGGACCTATCTGCAACCCGGGACTTGACGCTATAAAGGCAGTGCTTTATGCGCCTGAAACAAGCTATTACTACTTCTGTGCTGACCCTGACACAACAGAAATGTATTTTGCAGAAACTATTTCGGAGCATGAGGAGAATCTCCGCAAGTGCGGACTGGATCATGCGATAGCCGAATAATCAAACAATCAATATTCCGCCGCAGAGTTTTCTGCGGCGGAATGTCATAATAAGGTAAAAGAAAGGTTAAGTTTATGTTAGAACTTTTATCGCCTGCGGGTGATCTTGAATGTCTTATGTCAGCCGTTGATTACGGTTGTGACGCTGTATATCTCGGAAGTACAATGTTCGGTATGAGAGCAGGTGCGGCAAAATTCGATCCCGAAACGTTGAGGAATGGCGTTGAATACGCTCACGCAAAGGGTGTAAGAGTATATCTTACCTGCAATACCGTTCCGTCAAACGATGAGATAGAACTGCTCCCCGAATTTATAAAAACCGCATACGACTGCGGAATAGATGCCGCAATAGTAAGCGACATCGGCTGTATTGCTCTGATAAAGCGTACCGTTCCCGATCTTGAGATCCACGTTTCTACACAGGCGGGAGTAGTAAACTATGTAACTGCAAACGAGCTGTACAAGATGGGTGCAAAGAGAGTAGTGCTTGCCCGTGAGGTAGATATTGAAAATATAAAGCGTATAAGGGATAACATACCTGATGATATGGATATTGAAGTGTTCGTTCACGGGGCAATGTGCGTTTCATTTTCAGGAAGATGCCTGCTTTCCGCTTTTATGACAGGCAGAAATGCCAACAAGGGCGAATGCGCTCAGCCTTGTCGCTGGAAATATCACTTAGTTGAAGAAAAACGCCCCGGCGACTACTATGAGCTGTCGGAGGGCGATGGCGGCTCTTATATCCTTAACGCTAAGGATATGTGTATGATAGAGCATCTTAAAGAACTTAAGGATGCAGGCGTTACCAGCTTCAAGATTGAAGGCAGAGCGAAATCCGCATATTATACGGCAACGGTAACGAATGCCTACAGAGCGGCGCTTGATGCAGTGAAAAGCGGTGAACCGATTCCGAAGTGGGCGGTTGATGAAGTTTATAAGGTAAGTCACAGACAGTATTGCACCGGCTTTTATTTCAACAAGGATGACGCAAACCAGTATTACGAGAACAGCGGCTACATCCGTGAGTGCGACTTTGTCGGAGTCGTTGACAGCTGTGAGAACGGCAGGGTAAATATCACGCAGAGAAACTATTTTACCGTTCACGATGACCTTGAAGTGCTGTCGCCCGGAAAAACGCCGGTAAAGCTGGATATTCCTTATCTGATAAATTCAAAGGGCGAACAGACGGAGATAGCAAACCGTGCGACAGAAAAGATGTACTTTGACTATCCCGTTTCTTTCCCTCCTCATTCGATAATAAGAAAACCGTTGAGCAAAAAGTAAACTACGGAGGTAACTATCATGCTGAAAGCTCCGCAAAACCTGTTCGCTACCGCTTATGACGGATCGGTGCGATCCGACTGGCAGACGGTAGAGGGCGCAGACGGCTATATATTGCAGTTCTATAATGCAGATGAACCGGAAAAGTGCATTAAAACACGCTATGCGCAGAATAATTCAAAGCTGATACTTGGGTTTCGCAACGGCAGAAAGTATCTTGTACGGGTAAAAGCGTTCAGCTATCGTGACGGGAAAGAGGTATACGGCGAACTGTCACAGCCGGCAGAATTTACGCCGATGTGCCATCACCTTAAAGCTCAGAATGTAATCACGATGAACAAGGGCGAAACGTCACAGATAGTATGGGAATGCAGAAATAAAGTGCCTGCCGTCAATTTTGAATGCGATGACAGCAATGTGGCGACCGTAACAAAGGGCGGACAGGTTACCGCCGTTTCGGACGGTACGGCTGAGATAAAGCTGACGGCTGATGACGGTCAGACTTTTACTGTTAAAATAGTTGTCGGCAGGGATATGTCACGCTATCCGGCTACGGCAAGAATCATGCTCTGCGGCGATATAATGTGTTCGCTTGAGCATCAGCGGAAAGCCGCTTTGCGTTCGCTTGATTTTACAGACGCATTCGGAACGCTTAAAGATACGGTCAGCTCAGCCGATTATTCTGTAGCAGTGCTTGAAACGACCTGCTTTGACGGAGCGCCGTTTGAATATGAAAAGATACGCACAGACAGCGGAAGCCCCAATTGCAATTCTCCGTCCACTTTCATAGATGCAGTGAAAAACTGCGGATTCAATGCACTGGTAACCGCTAATAATCATAACTGTGATACAGGGCTTGAAGGGCTTCACGCTACCGTACAACGTATCAGAAACAGCGGTATGGCAAATATCGGTACACTTGACGATGAAACTCATATTGCCGATATAAACGGCATAAAGGTAGGATTTGTCGCAGTAAATTCAATATCAAACGGGCTTGAGAAAAATATACCGCCCGAAATTATCGGGAAATATGAGCCTGAGCATTTCAGACAGCTTGTTGAAACGCTTAAAAATGAAGGCGCAGAGTATATAATCGCATATCAGCACTGGGGTGTTATGAATTCCGTTACGGTTCGAAATTCTCAGATAAAGACGGCTGAATATATGGCACAGTGCGGTGTGGATCTTATTATCGGTTCTCATCCGCACGTTATGCAGAAAGTCGGTAAAATACACACATCCGCCGGCAGAGATGTGACGTGCTTCTATTCTTTAGGCAATCTTTTGTCATCTATGAAAGAGCTTCGTGAAAACCGTGAGAGTGTAATTGTAAATCTGATTCTCACAAGGACCGAAAGCGGAATAAAGTCCGATATATCGTGCATTCCGACACTTTGCAAGGATACCTCCGACGGATATACGGTAAGCGTTCTTGACGGGTCGCTGACGCAAACAGAACAGGTTTCCGAAAATCGCATAAGAGATATACTCGGCAAGGAGGGCGTTATCCGAAAATACCCTAAATTCTTGCTGCAAGGCTCAGCCGTGCTGAGAAATATTTTCCGTGACAGCGGTTTTTCTTATGATGATACTGCTCTTATTCTGTCGCCGTTATCGCTTGTAAGCAAAAAAAGCAATCTTTCGGGAAAATCCGGCAGCCAAAGAAATAAAATTGATATAAATAAAAATTTCAAATCGTTTTTAGACGGCTCAGACAGCAATTATATCGTAATCGACCTTTATACTGCGGCGGCTGTTTCGTGCTACAAGTACGGCGACAGCTTCTATACGGCATCGGGCAGTTTTATTTCTTCCGATTTTTACAATTCCAATAAAGACAGGCTTGAAAAAATTTCTCCGCCTTTTGACGAAAAAACAGTAAAATCTGCGCTTAAAGAATATGCGAAAATTGTCTTGTCAAAATATGATAAGGATAAAATCATATTAGTGCGGTTAAAATTCAGCAATATCTGCGTAATAGAAAATCAGCTCAGAAACGGTAAAAACAGAAATGCGCTGAATAGGCGGTTGAGGCTGTATGAGGATTATCTTATTTCGCTATTACAGCCGGTGGTTATTGATGTTTCCGGCAATTATTTTATGTCGTCAAAAAGTGACAATCTGATGTCATTTGAGCCGCTTTTCTACGATGATGTAAGAATCAAGCTGAACTCAGCGGTAAAACGTATCCGCAAGGATACATATTTTTCTGCACCGGAAATAAGACTGCAGCTTATGCGTGTCATAAAGTACTATGATAATATGACAGCAAGAGCCTATCAACCTGAACTGCTTGACAGAAATTATGTATCGGACAGAATGGCAGAGCTTACGTCAAAACAGTTTGTCGCTGAGAATTTCGAGTATTTTGTATATCTGCGTGAAAATGAGATCCGTACCTATGATGATGCAAAAATCCTGCTTTCCGCTAAAGCCGGTGCAGAAAGGCTTATCTCGGCAATAAAAGCCGCTGAGTGTATTGACGGCGACCTTGGCAATTGCAGTTACGATGATATAAGGATTGTTTTCGATGAGAACTTCCTTATGAAAAAACAATTATCCTGTAAACTTTCAGAGGTTTACAAATATACTGTTCCCGATAACTGCGAACATATTTTTCTTATCAGAATTGACCGCAAATTGCTTGAAGACTACGAAGCACGGCACAAATCTGTATTGGTTGACATCTGGGGCAGCTGTATTTCTCGTGAATCCGTTAACCGTAATTCCTCAGGTATCTATGTCGATAAGTACATTTTCAAGCAGCCGTTTTTGCTTGCAGACGAGCCTGAAATACCGTTTGACAATGATTTGTCGTCTGATAAATTCTGCGGCAGTAAGTGGCGAAGACGCACTGTCAAAGAGGCGTTTTTGCACGAAGGAAAACGCATTCTATCTGACAGCAATGCCGAATGGCTGATTATTGATATGTACGACCTTATCTGCAATATGCGTAAGTGCGGCGATTCGCTTTTCGAGGTGGATGATTTCATACTTCGCACTGCTTTTTACAAGTCGATTTCCGATAAATGCGAAAGCACATATTTATTTAACGAAAGAAGCCGTGAATATCTCGAAAGAGCGCTTGAAAACTTCTGCAAATTTGTCACGGAGCGTTATGGAAAAAACATTATTTTAATTAAAGCCGATCTTAAAGACCGTTATATTTCGCTTGACAATACGTTAGAAATGTTATCTGACAGCGATAACACGTTTAAAACCAAAAAAGCATTTATAACCGGATTCGAAGAAGAATTCGCACGTCTTACCGATTGCTGTGTAATTGATATTTCTAAAAGGTATTATGCCGATGACCGCTTTCCACTTGGCGGTGCGCATATTGTCCATTATGAAGATGAGTTCTACAGTCAATGCTGTAAGCATATAACGGCTTTCCTCGGCGGTTCGGAGAGCCGCTATACCGATAAAGTCGATGAGGAGTATATCAATCTGAGAGATATGAAAATTAGATAAAGATCAGTTATCCCCGTACAGTTTAATGCTGTATGGGGATAGTTTTGTATATATGTCCATTTTATTGGACAGGGGATATGGTAAAATTTATAATGGTAAGGTGAATGTACTTTTACACAACTACACAACGAGAGCCGCACAGACTTTCGACTGTGCGGCTCAGGTTGGTGCCGAACTAAGATACAACATAAAAATTATTTCAATCCACCGATATTATCTACCGGACCTTTATATTATACAGTTTATGCGGAAAAATTTCAAGATGATACCGAACTATATTATGGGATTGTCGCTATGCACAAATGCAATGACTAAAAATTGTTGATTTTCACGATTGACGTAAGTGCATCATTACGATATAATGTAGAAAAGCAGCAGATGATAACACTATGATAGTACATATAAATTGAAATTGATTTCAATAAATTCGACAAATCCTCTCATGGATTTGCAAAAAAATTACTTTTTCTTTCAGAAAAGCATTGAAATTTACATTTGCTGATAGTATACTGAATTTAGTAATATAATTCGATGGAGGATTATTATGGATCATATTGCTCATATAAAAAATACAGGCGGCTTAGATAATGAAAGTGTTACCGAAGAAACAGTCAGCGAGCATTGTAAGAAAACTGCTTTGTTGGCTCGTAGTTATTCAGCCCCGTTCAATATGGAAAGTACAGTTTTCGTTTCTGCTTTATTACATGACTCAGGAAAGTTAAATAACGATTTCGACGGATATATAAAGCACGCGAACGGCATTAAAAGAGGTGAAATCGATCACAGCTATGCGGGAGCAAAATTTCTTTTGGAACTGGTTTCAAACGATGATGATAAATATAAAAAAGAAGTCGCAAGGTTAATTGCGAGAATCATCATTTCTCACCACGGACTGAATGACTGGTATACACGGAACAATGATGATTATTTTGATTACAGATGCAGCAAAAATGAACGTTATGACGAAATCAAGAGCAACATAAGCGAGCTTATCTCTGATAGCGAACTTGATGAGTTGCTTAATAAAGCGGCTGATGAATATCGCAGATTTTTTGAAAAGATGAAAGAAATCTGCTGTGCCAAAGACAGAAAACAATATTTCACTACATTAGCTTTTTATCACGGATTGTTGGAAAGACTGACCGAGTCCTGCCTTATTGACGCTGACAGGACGGCGACAGCCGAATTTATGGAAGGTGTTGAAATTACAGAACCGTCTGAAGATGAAATACGGCGTAATTGGCTTGATATGAAACAACGTTTGGATAACAAGCTGAGTAAATTTTCCGGAAGCGACAGTTTAATATCAAAACTCCGAATGAACATTTCGGACAGATGCTGTGCATTTGCCAAAAATGATGTAGGTATAGCTCAGCTCATTGTTCCTACAGGTGGCGGCAAAACGCTCTCGGCATTGCGTTTTGCGATTGAATATGCTGTTGAGCATAAAAAGGAACGCATTTTTTACATTTCTCCGTTTATGTCTATACTTGAGCAGAATGGAGATGTGATCCGTGAGATAGCGGGAGATGATAACTACCTTGAGCATCACTCCGATATGTATAGCAAGATTATCGATAATAAGCATAAGAGTAAAGATGAAGTCGCTGATGAACTTGAGGACTATGAGCTGCGCTGCAGGCATTGGGATAAACAGGTTATTTGCACTACTATGGTGCAGTTCTTTGATACATTATTCTCGTCCAGGACCGAAGCTCTGAGAAGGATGCACAGATTTACTGATTCGGTAATCATAATTGATGAAGTGCAATCAATACCGATAAGGTGCGTATATTTGTTTAATCTTGCTATGAATTTTCTTTCCGAATTTATGGGATGCACGATAGTGTTATGTTCCGCTACACAACCTACATTTGAACAGTGCAAGTATCCTATAATGCTTGACAAAGATAGCTCAATGACAGGGGATTATACAAAGGATTTTGAAGATTTTAAAAGAACTGAAGTTGTATCGTTGCTGAATAATCAGGGAAATACTTATGAAGAAGCTGCGGTAATATGTATGGACAAGTACCGTGAGAACGGGAATCTTCTGTTTGTAGTCAACACCAAAACTGCGGCGGCAGAAATATTCAGGAACGTGACGCAGCTTAATGACGAAGAAGAAATCAAAGCAAAAGTGGTTCACCTCAGCACAAATATGTGTCCGGCGCACAGACGCAAGGCGATTGATGATATACGCCGTATGCTTGATAATAATGAACGTGTGATATGCATAACGACACAGCTTATAGAGGCAGGGGTCGATATCAGCTTTAAATGCGTAATACGTTCAAGTGCAGGTCTTGATAACATAGCTCAGGCGGCAGGAAGATGTAACAGAAACGGTGAAGATGATCGCAGGAATGTATATATAATCAAACTGAAGGATGAATATATCGAAAAGCTCGGAAAACTTAAAGAGGCACAGCGCCAATGCGGTTTGATAGTACGAAAATACGGATGTGAGCAACTGTTGTCGGTTGATATTATGAAAAGATATTTTCGTGATTACTATGAAGATTGTGCCTGTGACAGTAATGGTGATATGCTTGAATATCAAATCATAAATTCAAATTACAGTCTTCTTGATCTGCTGTCTTGCAATATAATTTTCAGTAATGATAAAGGAAATTGGAAGTCAAGACAGGCGTTCAAAACAGCTGGCGATAACTTCAGAATGATAGATAATAACACTATTGATATAATAGTGCCGTATAATGAAGAGGCGAGCAGAATAATCGAAGCTCTTAACGGTGAAACAACTATATCGCAGGCTCTTGAGCTTCAGCGTAAAGCACAGCAATACATTGTAAATGTATACGATTATACATTTACAAAGCTTGCTGAAAACGATGCTTTAAACGAGATTAAGGTAAGGCGGGATGAAAAAGTGTATATCTATGCGCTTAAAAAAGAGTTTTACAATAACGCTACAGGGCTAAGTACAGAGGGCAAACCTCAGGAAGCAATGTTCGTCTGAGTTTGCCTCAAATATCGGATATATACAACACGATATGTGACCTGTCTGTTAGAACAGGCTGACATAAATATCAAAATGCAAAATACGGGTAAAAGCGAAAGCACAAGCCCGAAAATAAAGGAGGTAAGAATTTTGAGCAAAACCGAACACGATAATATTGTCGAGTTCAAGGTGAGCGGAGATTTCGCACTGTTTGCAGACGTGCTGACACGTCCGGGCGGAGAAAAATTCAGTTATCCCATACCGACTTATGAGGCATTGAAAGGCATACTCATGAGCGTATACTGGAAGCCGACTATCATATGGGTGATAGACGAGTGCAGGGTTATGAATAAGATCTCTATGGAACGTAAGGGCATCCGTCCGATCAAATACGGCGGAGGCAACGACCTTTCGTATTACACCTATCTTAAAGATGTGGAGTACAGGGTAAGAGCGCACTTTGAATGGAATGACAACCGTCCCGAGCTTGAAAAAGACCGGAACGAAAACAAGCATCATAACATTGCAAAACGCATGATACAGCGTGGCGGAAGGCGTGATATTTTCCTCGGTACAAGAGAATGTATGGGGTATGTCGAGCCTTGCAGCTATGATGAAGGTGTAAGCTATTATCAGGGTACAGAAATTCCATATGGCTTTATGTATCATGGCATTACTTATGCAGACGAAGCTGAGAGGGAAGAAGACAAGGGCAAACTTACCGTCAGATTCTGGCGGCCTGTTATGAAAGATGGGGTTATAAAGTTTGATCATCCGAATGATATTCCCGAATCTCAGAAAAGGCATATCCGTGATATGAAAATAAAGCCGTTTGATAAAGATCTTGATAATTTCAGCGGACTTGAAGAATTCGACTTTATAGGCGGGGGTGATGATATTGAGCTGGACTGATGAATTGATGAGAGCATATGACATTCTGAATTCAACGAATGACCGGAATTTACTTCCGCTTTGTCATTCGACGCAGAATGCACAAATTACAATAGATATCAATTCAGATGGCACTATACCGTCAATAGGATTTGCAGAAAAAGTCGAAAAAGAAGATGCTGTTACAATAATTCCCGTAACAGAGGATTCATCGTCCAGAGGAGCAGGTATCAATCCCCATCCGCTTGCAGATAAACTGATATATATTGCAGGCGATTATCCTAAGTATGCAGATGTCAAAAAAAGCGACAACAGCGATTATTATAATGCGTATATCGAAAATCTGAAAAAATGGTGTGAGTCAGGCTCTGCACCGCAGGAAGTAAAAGCTGTATACACTTATCTTTCCAAAGGTACTATAATTGCTGATCTGATTGACGCAGGGATATTCACTTTGAATGAAAAAGGCAAATTATCAGATGAAAAGATAGCCAATACCGATCCCACAGATTGCTTTGTGAGATTCAGCGTTGACGGAAAAAAGCTATGGAAAGACGAGAGCTTGTATCAGGCATATATAGCGTATGCCTGCGGCGATTGTGCAACTTCTGATATTTGCTATGCTACAGGCGAACATGGCGGTATAACATATAAGCATCCGTCTAAAATACGAAATACCGGCGATAAGGCAAAGCTGTTTTCCACAAACGATGAAAGCGGTTTTTCATATAGAGGAAGATTTGCGGATAAAACTCAGGCTACCGCAATCAGCTTTGACTACTCGCAGAAGTTACACAATGCGCTTAAATGCCTGATAAAAAAACAAGGCTATATTGTAGACGGTCTGTGCATTCTGGTATGGGAAAATAATCTTGAAGAAATTCAAAAGCCTTTTGAGGGATGCAGTTTTGATGACGATGAAGATGGCTATATTCCTGAAAGCAACACCGGCGAAATAAACAAAACGCTTACGATAGCTTCTATTACAGGTACCAAAAACAAATACAAAAGCGATTCTAAAACTCTTTTGATTATGTTCGACAGTGCTACAACGGGAAGACTTTCAATGACGGAATATGCTGAGGTTGCAACCTCGGATTATCTTTCTAACCTTGAAAAATGGCATAGAGATACCTCGTGGATATGCTATGGTAAACGCCGTTCTTTTTCTGTATACGAAATTGCCGCCTGTGCTTATGGCAATGAAGAAGGAAGTGTGCTTAAGCCGGGCGAAAAAACAAAAAAAGATGTTTATCAGCGGCTTATTCCGTATATCGTATGCGGCGGAAGAATACCGCAGGATATAGTAAACCAACTGTTCATCAGAGCTTGCAGATACAATGCCTTTGATAATAAAAGCAACAACTGGCAAAGAGTTGTTAACTGTGCCTGCGGCATGATACGAAAAAGAATTATCGAAACAAAAGGAGAGTGTACAATGTCACTTGAAAAAGAATGCTGCGACAGAGATTATCTGTACGGCAGACTGCTTGCAGTAGCAGATTATGCGGAAGGTTCAACGTATGACGATAACGAAAACCGACCGACTAACGCAAAGCGCTTGATTGAGGCATTTTCAAATCACCCGTGCGAAACATGGAAGGTGCTTTGTCTGAGTCTCAGACCGTATCTCAACAGAATGAATATAGGTAAGAGAAGTTATTTTGAGCGTATGATAAATCAGATCACAGCGATGTTCCCGTTGGATACCTACAACGATAATTCACCGTTGTCTTCGGAATTTCTGCACGCATACAGCTGTCAGATGAATGATTTTTTCACAAAGAAAACAGATGATAACAAGGAGGAAGAATAATTATGAGCACATTAGCAAACAAGGTTGATTTTGAGGTTATTATCTCAGCAACAGACGCAAATCCCAACGGCGATCCTTTAAGCGGTAACCGCCCCAGAATAAATTCAAAGGGTCTGGGTGAGATTTCAGATGTCTGCATCAAGCGTAAGATACGCAACAGACTTCAGGATATGGGCGAAAGAATATTCGTACAGAGCGATGACAAGTGTGATGACGGATGCGACAGCTTAAGAGCAAGAGCGGATTCTTGCGATGAACTCAAAAAAGCATCTTCAGGCAAGAATACCAACAAGGATGAATACGCAAGGATCGCTTGTGAACAGTGGATAGATGTCCGCAGTTTTGGTCAGGTTTTCGCCTTTAAAGGTGATGCGGTTTCTGTTGGCGTAAGGGGTCCGGTATCAATCAGCATCGCAAAGAGCGTATCTCCTGTTGAAATAATCAGTATGCAGATAACAAAGAGCGTAAACGGAGAGAGCGGTAAGAACGGTAAAGCTTCTGATACTATGGGTACAAAAAACCGTGTTGGTTTCGGCCTTTATGTATTCAAGGGCAGTATCAACTGCCAGCTTGCTGAGAAAACAGGCTTCAGCGACGAAGATGCGGAAAAGATAAAAAAGGCACTTGTAACGCTGTTCGAAAACGATTGTTCTTCAGCGCGTCCTGAAGGAAGCATGCAGGTGTGCAGAGTTTACTGGTGGAAGCATGACGGTAAAACACCTAAGGTATCTTCTGCAAAGATACATAATGCTGTTCAGATAAAGGAAAAGGCTGAGCTTAACGGAAAGGAACCTAATTCTGTAGCCGATTATGATATTATACTCAACAATCCCGAGGGTGCAGTACAGCCTGAGATAATTGACAATATTTAATGAGCTACAGCGAAGATGAATATCTAATGATTTCCGGCATACAGCATTTTGTGTTTTGCAAACGACAATGGGCATTATTGCACATTGAACAACAATGGAACGAAAACTACCTCACGGTTGACGGCAACATTCTTCATCGTAATGCACACGACGGAGATTTTACCGAAACGCGTAGGGATGTTATTGTTACCAGAAGTATGCCGGTTTCTTCATCGGAATACGGTATCAGCGGTGAATGCGATATAGTTGAATTTCACAAGTCAAAAGACGGAATATGTCTTTTTGGCAGAGAAGGGAAGTACAGCGTTATCCCCGTAGAATATAAAAGGGGAAGACCTATTGACAGCGACTGTAACGATCTTCAGCTTATCGCACAGGCTATTTGTCTTGAAGAAATGTTGTGCTGCAGCATACCGTACGGATATATGTATTACGGGCAGATAAGACGCAGGGTGAAAGTTGAGTTCACCGATGAACTAAGAGTTAGACTTTCGTCTGTGTTGAATGAAATGCACAGGCTGTATAAGGCACATCATACACCTGTTGTGAAAAAGAGCAGGAGTTGTAATGCTTGTTCGATGAACAATTTGTGTTTACCGTCGGCAACATCTTCGTCAGCATCGGAATATATTAAAAATCGCTTGAAAGGGGACAGTATATGAGAAAGCTCAGAAATACGCTTTATGTGATCACACCTGACAAATATCTGTCCCTTGACGGCGAAAATATAGTAATGCATAGCAAAGACGATACGCAAACACGTCTTCCTTTGCATAATGTCGAGGATATTGTGATATTCGGCGGCAGGGGAGCCAGTCCTGCATTGATGAATAAATGCACTGAAGATAATATCGGGCTTACATTTATGAGCCGCAGCGGAAAATTTCTTGCAAGAGCAGAGGGAGCAATCAGCGGAAATGTGTATCTGCGACGTGAACAGTTCAGAATAGCGGATGATGAGGCGAGAAGTCTTTCTGTAGCAAAGAATTTTATTATCGGAAAACTGTTTAACAGCCGCTATGTTATCGAAAGAGCAGTAAGAGATCATTCTTTACAAGTTGATGTTGATAAACTGAAAAACCGTTCCGACCTTCTTTCACAGGCTATAATCAAGTGTCAGAGCGTTTCTGATATTGATACTTTGCGTGGAATCGAGGGAGAATCTGCACAGCTCTACTTTTCGGTTTTTGACGAATTTATACTTCAGCAGAAAGATGAGTTCCGTTTTGTAACAAGAAGTAAACGACCGCCGCTTGATAACGTCAATGCTTTACTGTCTTTTTCGTATTCTGTTGCAACCGGTATGTGTACCTCTGCACTTGAAACTGTAGGGCTTGATCCTTACGTCGGGTTTATGCACACAGACCGCCCCGGCAGACGGTCACTTGCGCTTGATCTTGTAGAAGAATTCCGAGCGATAATGTGCGACAGATTTGTTATAAGTCTTATCAACAAGCGCATTATAAATAACGGCGATTTTGAGAAGAAGGAAGATGGCGCAGTATTATTAAGCGAAGACGGCAGAAAGGTCTTTTTGACGCATTGGCAGAACAGAAAACAGGATATTGTTATGCATCCGTTTTTAAAGGAAAAGGTTGAATGGGGCCTGCTTCCTTATATACAGGCACTTCTGCTTTCAAGATATATCCGAGGCGATCTGGATGAATATCCTATGTTGCTCTGGAGGTAGTTATGCTTCTGTTAATAACTTATGATGTAAACACCGAAACATCGGCTGGGAAAAGTCGACTTAGAAAAGTTGCAAAACAATGTATTAATTACGGTATCAGAGTTCAGAATTCGGTTTTTGAATGTGTTGTAGATTCAACTCAGGCACACGAACTGAAATTTAAACTCAAAGAACTTATTGATACAGAAAAAGACAGTCTTAGATTCTATAATCTTGGCGATAAATACTCAAATCGTATTGAGCATTACGGAGCTAAGTCTGCAATCAAGGTTGAAGAACCTTTGATTTTCTAAATTTGTGCGAATGTGTAGTGCGCAGAATTTTCCGTAGACATTCGCACACGATAATTTACTTATAAAGGAAATTATCAAAGCGCAAATTTAGTTATTAATGATTTTATTGAGGGAAAATGTCCGAAATGTGATATTTAGTTCCAAAATAAAGATAATCATTGTATAAATTTGCTGTCGCCCTCTTCACGAGGGCGTGGATTGAAATCACGTCTGCATTGCAAGAGTGGCAGTCGGCGCAAGTCGCCCTCTTCACGAGGGCGTGGATTGAAATACAAAAGAACGGTATAATATAGACAATGAAACGAGGTCGCCCTCTTCACGAGGGCGTGGATTGAAATCAAAATATCACCGCATATTGCGGTCTGCGCGTGAGCGTCGCCCTCTTCACGAGGGCGTGGATTGAAATCTTATCTTAAAGGTGATAAAAATTTCAATGTTCCGTCGCCCTCTTCACGAGGGCGTGGATTGAAATAAAGCTATATCCTAAAGACGTTAAAGCATATAATGTCGCCCTCTTCACGAGGGCGTGGATTGAAATCCGTTTAAATTTGGAAGAAATTACCTTTAAAAATGGTCGCCCTCTTCACGAGGGCGTGGATTGAAATTGACTACATACATAATAAATATACAAGGCAAGGCGTCGCCCTCTTCACGAGGGCGTGGATTGAAATACGAATTTTGTGCCGCCGTTAGAACGGTATCTGGTCGCCCTCTTCACGAGGGCGTGGATTGAAATTCCGCTCGGCATACCAGAGCATAAAGGCAAACGTAGTCGCCCTCTTCACGAGGGCGTGGATTGAAATGGTTTATGTTGATACGCTGATTGGTGATTTGACGATGGTCGCCCTCTTCACGAGGGCGTGGATTGAAATGTTTATCCTTTCTCCGTTGCCCCGAAGGGCGAGAGTCGCCCTCTTCACGAGGGCGTGGATTGAAATAACAGCCAAACAACTGTTTCAAGCGTAGCTTTCCGTCGCCCTCTTCACGAGGGCGTGGATTGAAATATCTCTTCCTCGAAAACTGCCGCATACGCTTCAAGTCGCCCTCTTCACGAGGGCGTGGATTGAAATATTGCCGAAGTCCTTTTCGCCTGTCAGATATGGCGTCGCCCTCTTCACGAGGGCGTGGATTGAAATCTTAAAGTGTTTGAAGCTGTGCTGAACGTGGCACGGTGTCGCCCTCTTCACGAGGGCGTGGATTGAAATCGTCGCCGATCTTTTTCCGTCCCCGGCAGAGTGGAGTCGCCCTCTTCACGAGGGCGTGGATTGAAATAGTCGGCGTTAAAAGAATACCGTTAAAAAACAAAAGTCGCCCTCTTCACGAGGGCGTGGATTGAAATTTACATGTGGGATATGTTATTGAGCTTTCTTCCGGTCGCCCTCTTCACGAGGGCGTGGATTGAAATTGGAATGCGCAGACTGACAGCCTTATACCTACAAGTCGCCCTCTTCACGAGGGCGTGGATTGAAATATATTTATAGGAAACAATGTAGTTTTTGTAGTTTGGTCGCCCTCTTCACGAGGGCGTGGATTGAAATAGGTCGTGCGTATCGCAGGAAACAGAGTAACTTCGGGTCGCCCTCTTCACGAGGGCGTGGATTGAAATATCACTTAACAAACGTGACGAAGACGAGCGAATGGTCGCCCTCTTCACGAGGGCGTGGATTGAAATACTAGTCGGGACGGTAACGAAATTAACGGTGTAAAGTCGCCCTCTTCACGAGGGCGTGGATTGAAATACGTTGAACGCACACATAGCCATATAATTGCAAAAGTCGCCCTCTTCACGAGGGCGTGGATTGAAATTGTGTCGTAAACTTTAGCACACCGTCCGATAGTCGTCGCCCTCTTCACGAGGGCGTGGATTGAAATAATGACATTACGTCAATCTTTTTTGATGAAATACGTCGCCCTCTTCACGAGGGCGTGGATTGAAATCGTCTGTATGTACTCGCAATACTCGCCGTTTTCGGTCGCCCTCTTCACGAGGGCGTGGATTGAAATGGATTGTCTTCAGTGACGCTGCCATATACAACGAGTCGCCCTCTTCACGAGGGCGTGGATTGAAATACCCCCTCTCACAATCATTATATCACAATCAGCCGAGTCGCCCTCTTCACGAGGGCGTGGATTGAAATATCACATACTGCGAAAATAACGCTCAGAAGACACGTCGCCCTCTTCACGAGGGCGTGGATTGAAATCTATGTCGGAGCTTTTGATTACTGCAAGGGCGAGGTCGCCCTCTTCACGAGGGCGTGGATTGAAATATAAAAAACCTCGCTTGACGGCGCCGCAGGTCCCCGTCGCCCTCTTCACGAGGGCGTGGATTGAAATAGTTTTGTTGTTTCTTCCTTGTGACTTTCACTCAGGTCGCCCTCTTCACGAGGGCGTGGATTGAAATAACTCTCGCCATACGAGCCGTTGACATAACACCGGTCGCCCTCTTCACGAGGGCGTGGATTGAAATAGCTCGTTGATTCGGGCAGAAAAATTTATCACGGGTCGCCCTCTTCACGAGGGCGTGGATTGAAATAGACTTAAACACGCAATAATCCAAAATTTGACAGGTCGCCCTCTTCACGAGGGCGTGGATTGAAATAACAAGTAAAGTGCCGCCTTTTATCTGCTTTGGTGTCGCCCTCTTCACGAGGGCGTGGATTGAAATAGGTATAGTATCGCCCTTGTAAAATCTCGGAGCGCGTCGCCCTCTTCACGAGGGCGTGGATTGAAATATCGACATCGATAAGATAAATACTAACGCATTAAGTCGCCCTCTTCACGAGGGCGTGGATTGAAATTTGACGGGGAACGTGCTAGAGTGGCCTATTACATTGTCGCCCTCTTCACGAGGGCGTGGATTGAAATTGTTTAAAACATCTATTTTCCCAAAATGTGAATGTCGCCCTCTTCACGAGGGCGTGGATTGAAATACAAAACTATCAAATAGTTTTCATACGGGTTTGGTGTCGCCCTCTTCACGAGGGCGTGGATTGAAATAAAATAACAAGTCTGATTACTCGATCGGCGTAGCGTCGCCCTCTTCACGAGGGCGTGGATTGAAATTAAAATATTACTGTACTGAGGGTCGTTTTGAACTCGTCGCCCTCTTCACGAGGGCGTGGATTGAAATTTTCCATTTTCATTGACGGAAAATCAAACTCTTGCAGTCGCCCTCTTCACGAGGGCGTGGATTGAAATCAAAATATTACTGTACTGAGGGTCGTTTTGAACTCGGTCGCCCTCTTCACGAGGGCGTGGATTGAAATATAACAAAGTTATAAGATTTTACATCTTTAGGATAGTCGCCCTCTTCACGAGGGCGTGGATTGAAATATTTTCCAAATATCTTAAAGCCAAATCTTTATACCGTCGCCCTCTTCACGAGGGCGTGGATTGAAATTGTTAGCATTACTGTTATTTCCGTTGCAAATGCAAGTCGCCCTCTTCACGAGGGCGTGGATTGAAATAACGCCTTTAAAGATCTGTTGCAAATCGCAATATGTCGCCCTCTTCACGAGGGCGTGGATTGAAATAAAGGTGTACCATAAACAGGACAAGTATATATATGTCGCCCTCTTCACGAGGGCGTGGATTGAAATAACATAACACTGTTATGTAAATCACGTTATGCAGTCGCCCTCTTCACGAGGGCGTGGATTGAAATAGACAGTCAGCGAAACACTGACAGTGACAGGAGGTCGCCCTCTTCACGAGGGCGTGGATTGAAATACAAAGGGGCGTTATAATAAAGACCTAAAATAAAACGTCGCCCTCTTCACGAGGGCGTGGATTGAAATATCGTACATATCAGGAAAATTCGCTTCCCAGTCGTCGCCCTCTTCACGAGGGCGTGGATTGAAATAATCCTAAGCAAAAAATCGTCGGTATATCCATTTGTCGCCCTCTTCACGAGGGCGTGGATTGAAATTTACGGTCAAATATATGGAGTAGTTTGCGCGCGCGTCGCCCTCTTCACGAGGGCGTGGATTGAAATTGAGCCGATAACAGTTAGAGACGATAACCGCCAAGGTCGCCCTCTTCACGAGGGCGTGGATTGAAATAACTCCGTTGGCGGCACTTCTGCCGATAAGATGGTCGCCCTCTTCACGAGGGCGTGGATTGAAATTGAAACGGATTTTACTGCTTTTTGCTCTGCGGCAAAGTCGCCCTCTTCACGAGGGCGTGGATTGAAATATAGTAAGGAACATACACGAACAAACCACGATGCTGTCGCCCTCTTCACGAGGGCGTGGATTGAAATCCAGAAAATACATCGGAATACGCAGAGGAGGGTCGGTCGCCCTCTTCACGAGGGCGTGGATTGAAATGGCCTTGGGCGTTGGACCAGGGGCAATACAGAGGTCGCCCTCTTCACGAGGGCGTGGATTGAAATGCCATACACTTAAAGCCCTCAAGCAAATGTGTGAGTCGCCCTCTTCACGAGGGCGTGGATTGAAATTTGTAAGTGTTCCATGCGTCAAGTAAGCCGTTAGGTCGCCCTCTTCACGAGGGCGTGGATTGAAATTGACAACTGCGATATTGTGGCAAAAGACGGTGCAGTCGCCCTCTTCACGAGGGCGTGGATTGAAATAACGCCCGAAACGCTGGCTCGTACTGATGGGGTTTGTCGCCCTCTTCACGAGGGCGTGGATTGAAATACTGAGGGAGTGACAGCAGACGTAAACTCGCTATAGTCGCCCTCTTCACGAGGGCGTGGATTGAAATTGGTACAAAGCACCAAAAGACCTCTATCGAGTACAGTCGCCCTCTTCACGAGGGCGTGGATTGAAATGTCTTGCTATTTAAGCGAGTTACAACCCCGAGAGGTCGCCCTCTTCACGAGGGCGTGGATTGAAATTCTTTTTCATAAAAACCTCACATGATTTTTGTTTGTCGCCCTCTTCACGAGGGCGTGGATTGAAATGATCATCAGCGTAATGCTCTTGCAAGAACACTGTGTCGCCCTCTTCACGAGGGCGTGGATTGAAATGTTTCCGTTGTCTAAAAAACTGCCGATAGCGAAGCGTCGCCCTCTTCACGAGGGCGTGGATTGAAATATATTTATCATTTTATTGTAATCCATTATAACCTCGTCGCCCTCTTCACGAGGGCGTGGATTGAAATATCCCAGAACGAAATATGAATATGCGGCTGTCCCGTCGCCCTCTTCACGAGGGCGTGGATTGAAATAACCATAGAAACCACGTTGTAACCATTGTTTTTTGTCGCCCTCTTCACGAGGGCGTGGATTGAAATGTTATTGTAGTTTCTATAGGAAACTTAAATATCGGGTCGCCCTCTTCACGAGGGCGTGGATTGAAATTAGACGATATACGCCATTCCGTTAGATTTACTTGTGTCGCCCTCTTCACGAGGGCGTGGATTGAAATAAAGCAACTTTAGTTCCTGTAGTTAAAGTTTTTGGTCGCCCTCTTCACGAGGGTGTGGATTGAAATACGAGTATGACCGCATCATAGACGTCAATGTCAAGTCGCCCTCTTCACGAGGGCGTGGATTGAAATTATGGCAATATCTGACACAGGATACAACAAAAATGTCGCCCTCTTCACGAGGGCGTGGATTGAAATACATCTTTTCCCATATATGATGAGGCACATCGGGCGTCGCCCTCTTCACGAGGGCGTGGATTGAAATATTTGCAATACTTCAAAAGCGTAACCAAATTACGTGTCGCCCTCTTCACGAGGGCGTGGATTGAAATACGCTTTGTGGTGTCAGAATTTGGAATTCCTAAGTTGCCCTCTTCACGAGGGCGTGGATTGAAATATCACATCACCCCCCTCAAAGACTGTTATCAACACATCGCCCTCTTCACGAGGGCGTGGATTGAAATAGCAAATGCTGACTATAAAGAGATACTTACCGACGTCGCCCTCTTCATGAGGGCGTGGATTGAAACCTCCCTTTGCAAACAACGCACTTTTTATATCGGGGTCGCCCTCTTCATGAGGGCGTGGATTGAAACATCGAAAAAATCGTAACCACTATGTTTACAGCGCGTCGCCCTCTTCACGAGGGCGTGGATTGAAATATAAGTAAATTGTGAACCACAAAAATATATAATAGTCGCCCTCTTCACGAGGGCGTGGATTGAAATATTATAATATACGCACAAGCCGTATATATTATACAGTCGCCCTCTTCATGAGGGCGTGGATTGAAATTGAGTATGTATATACAACAGTATATACTATATTAAGTCGCCCTCTTCATGAGGGCGTGGATTGAAATAACAACCGCTACCCTTGGCTTACTCTTGAGCGTAGTCGCCCTCTTCATGAGGGCGTGGATTGAAATTTTTGACGGCGACAAGGAGAAGAAAAATATCGAAGTCGCCCTCTTCATGAGGGCGTGGATTGAAATATCCTGATTCAGGAGATGGCGATAATAGTTCGGAGTCGCCCTCTTCATGAGGGCGTGGATTGAAATAAGAGCTGACACTTTTTGCCTGTTTTCCTTTGTGTCGCCCTCTTCATGAGGGCGTGGATTGAAATTAGATACCATTGAAAGTAAGCGCACTGTAGAAGAGGTCGCCCTCTTCATGAGGGCGTGGATTGAAATGCGATATTCCATTGCCCGCCGTGCATAAATTCCGGTCGCCCTCTTCATGAGGGCGTGGATTGAAATAAAGTAGGGCTTGAAGTTGACGGGAAATTATTACGTCGCCCTCTTCATGAGGGCGTGGATTGAAATATAGGCAAAAATGATAAAGGTGATGTCGAAACATAGTCGCCCTCTTCATGAGGGCGTGGATTGAAATAATCAGCCGCATCCCAGCCCTTAAGGGCTTAATAGTCGCCCTCTTCATGAGGGTGTGGATTGAAATGCGTATGGATCGGGCGAGCAAGCTGATTATATGCAGTCGCCCTCTTCACGAGGGCGTGGGTTGAAATATACGCTTTAGGGACAGCTTAAAGCTATTACCATGTCGCCCTCTTCACGAGGGCGTGGATTGAAATATCGCTTATCCTGATGAAAACACATACGGCAATGTCGCCCTCTTCACGAGTGCGTGGATTGAAATGACAGTATTATTGACACATTAACAAATAATATTAAGTCGCCCTCTTCACGAGGGCGTGGATTGAAATTACGTCACATAGCCAAGCGTATGAACTGGACTTCCGTCGCCCTCTTCACTAGGGCGTGGATTGAAATCCCGTACAATTGAACTGCTTCTGATCCCGCTCGGGTCGCCCTCTTCACGAGGGCGTGGATTGAAATACTTGCACAGGCATCTTGTTTATTGTGCTTGCTGTCGCCCTCTTCACGAGGGCGTGGATTGAAATACGACGCTACCGCCGTTAGTATCAGTAATATTAGTCGCCCTCTTCACGAGGGCGTGGATTGAAATAAGGGAATATTTCTAGCATCACAGTGCAAATCACAGGTTGCCCTCTTCACGAGGGCGTGGATTGAAATAGCCTGGCGATGCCGTTATGTGCAAAGCTCATCAAGTGTTACATTAAGTGCTTCTGCAAGCTTTTTAGCTGTAGACATTTTGCAATCGCCATTGCGCTCGATGTTTTCAATTGTCCTTACCGGAACACCTGATAGTTGAGATAATGCCGGGACGGTAAGTTCCTTATTCAGTCTTAGCTGCCTTAAGTTCATATCAATCCTTCTTTCCGTTTTTTACAATCCAGTATACGATTTTTGCTGCTCCGAACGAGATGAGCAAGATGCCTAACGTGATAAAAATTTCTTTCATACCGTATTGACAATGTCCGCTTTGAATGATACAATTTAAGCGGTGGGAGTTTTCACTCTCAACACCTAAATCTCGGTTGCTACTCGACTATTTTACCGATTATCAAAAGTAGCGTTCCGATGATCAAGTCCATTAAAGCTGTTATAAGTATTTCGCTGTACTTCAGCTTGGTGGGCTTTTTCTTTTTCTTTGACACTGTCTTTTCCCTCCTTCCATAATATATCATACCACCTTTTAAGGTGGTTGGCAAGTGCTTTTTATAAATAATTAACATTTTTCCAATTTAAGACTTAGCTTGATTACCGTAAAAGTAATTAAGCTAAGCTTTTTTGTTTTTAAGCAAAAATGTTACAATTAAACTACATTAAATATAATACATAAAAATTACACATTATAAAGTCATTTAAAAGTATTGTATATAATTTAAATCTGAGCAATACTCTCAACAACTATTAACATAATAATCACAGCTGCAATCGGCATTATATCATATTTTGTTAAACGCACAATAGGCAGACAGGACAAATACGTTACAAGGTCGGAGCTTGAAAATTACATCGATATGATTAAGGAATGTAAGGGTGATATCAAAAGCCCGACAGAACGGCAACACCCGGATACGGACGCAGTCAGGCGGCTAAGACAACAGCAAGCTATAAAGAGACATTAAAATTTGAACAGGAGTGTTTAAAGTTAGTAGGACTTGAAACCGCAAACGGAATAACTATAACTGAAGTATCCAAGCATATTAAGGAAAGAATGAAGCAACGTGATTTTAGCGTAGATGATGCGTCCGATGCCTTGACAAATCCTCTTGATATTGGTAAAATAAGAGCAGATAATACACAACAATATATCGGTGAAAAAGCAACAGTAGCCGTAAATACATCAACCGGAAAACTTACTACTGGTTGGAAAACAAGTTCAAAAAAAGTTAAGAAATTGAAGGAGAAGAACAATGCTTCAAGTCAAGGATAAATTTAATTCAGAGCAGATTTATTTGTTAGAATCTTACAGTATAGAGTTAGATAATGATACCGATTATACCGACGATGAACTGATGAATATTCATGACAAACTCACAGATGCGTATTTAAGCAATGCTTTTGATAGAAACGGAGAGCCAAACAAAAAGGCAAAAATCTTTGAGCAAATTATAGATATTTTTTACGATGAATTTGGAATTTAACCGCCTTGCGAAAACAAGGCGGTTAAAAATTTATAAATTTTCAAAAAGGAATATTTATTGATTAAGCACCCTTTCGGGGGTGTTTTTCTTATGATAAAAAGGAGGTAAAGTATGGCATTAGTACCGGCAATTTTATACAAAGATGAAATCAAAAAGCAGATATTATATCATGCTTATGATGACGAGATGTTTTTGTATACAGGATCAAACGGATTCAGCACTCCGGAAATATCCGATGAGGGAGAAGGCGTATATCAATATGCTATTGTAGATGACAAAAAGCTAATTGGTTATTTTTCCTATGTCCTTGATATGTATTCTTCTAATGCAAACTGTTTCAGTCTTTTTTCTTTTGATAAGGGAAATCCAATAATCGGAATAAGTGTTTTCAGAGAATTGGAAAAACTGATTAATTCATATTGTGTTCATCGTTTGGAGTGGAGAATGATCGAAGGAAACCCGGTAGAGCGGCATTATGATAGATTTTGTCAGAAGTACAGCGGGAAAAAGCATATACTTAAAGATGCTATTCGAGATAAACAGGGTGTATATCACGCTGATGTTATTTATGAAATTATAATTTGATATACGAAAATTTACAATTACGTTTAAAACAGCACTAAAACGGTGCTGTTTTTATATTACCCATTTTACAGAAAGGAAAATCATTATGGATGAAAAAATCACAACATCGGCAGCTGAGAATGCCGAAAGCACAGCTCAGGCGGAACAGGCAGCTGCTCCTGCTCAGAGCGGTGCACAGGACGGCACTGCCACGGAAGCTGTTACGCAGTCCGAACCGCAGGCTGAGCAGAAAGCCGAGCCTTCCGGAAATTCAGAAACAGGAAAGGCTGACGGCGGAAAATCAGGCGGTGCGGAATCCCCCATCAACAGCGACAACTCTCAGGAGGAAAACAAGCAGGAGATAGCCGAGCTTAAGGGCAAGGTTCACGCACTTTCTGTCGGCGTTGCGGCAGATTGCATTGAAGATGTACTAGCGCTTGCAAAGGCAAAGATCGGCGGAGATGTTACGCTTGACAAGGCTATTGACAGATGAAGCTTATTGATGTTGACAATTCTGCTGTTAATGATATAATAAGGTCAAGCGGTAAAGGGAACTCTATTAACAAATCTGAACATTATTATGAAAATTACGGAGAAATTAATATCAACGATGGTAAAGTCGTTTCTTCCGAATTAAAGAAATTCATTGCAGAAGAAGACAGTCCTATTGAGAAATGCCGTGTAATAAATAAAAGCGGAAAAATGTATACTGTTTATGGTGATGAATACACTGTCAACACTGGACTTCTTGGTGATGAAATGGATGGCAGTATCAATATCCATAATCACGTTAAGGGACAAAGTCAGTATTCCTTTAGTAAGGAAGACCTTATCGAAAGCATTCGAGACGGTTCATACATTTCGTATGCTTGTGACGAGAAATATCTTTACACGATGATTATTAAAAATAAGGCACCTGCTGATTTAGCCGTACAACTTTATTAAGAAGCAAGGCTTGAAGTTGATGATATTCTGTTTCACAATCCGTAATTCATGCCGTTAGGAGATGAACAACATGAAAGAATTAAAAGAGCCTGTGAAAAACTCGGAATCGCATATAAACGCTCAGAACTATCCTGACGGTTGTTATGAAGAATTAGAAAAGCTAAAAAAAGAATATCAGTCACAATACGCTGATATTGAATCTAAGTATAAAGGTTTTCACGGACGAGATGACAGGTCAGCAAAAGAACTTATGGATTTAACCGTAGCTTTTCGTAAACGGATTAAAACCATAAGAGATAAATACAACGTTTAAGCACATTTTAGAGGACGTTTCCGGCTGCCGAGAAGAAGATGCGGCAAAACACAAACATTTCGTCACAGCTTTTTGTCGAATTTTTTCGCCGGAAATAAAAATGCTTCAAAAGCAAGAATGTAAACGAAAAATCAGGATCGGAGTAAGTTATTATGTTTGATTATACGATTTGCAATGCACCTGATTCGGATATTTTTTAAGGCAATGCAAGGCTTTGGAGAAAAACATTCCGGACTTGAAAAAGAGCGAAATATTAATAGATATAGATGGCTCACAAATCGCTGTCTATTTTAAAGACGGCAAAAAGGTGACGGTTAATAACAGCTATTATGTAGGTGCGGTTTATATTCAGTCAGAGTTCGATTTAACAACATTTTTCCCGACAAAAGAAAGAGGTGATAAGTAGTGAAACCATATATAGTTCAATTAGAAATTGATGACCGTAAATCTATTGTATATTGCAAGGATGGGGCAATATACAAAGGGCGATGCATCGGTGATTGTATCGTTACAAATGATGACGGTGAAGATGAAGACGGTATTCGTTATCAAGATGATGATGGTACAACAGTACTTTTAATAGATGATGACATTGAATCCGTCAAATTTATTGATTAAGCACCATTTCAGGAGTGTTTTTCTTATGGTAAAAGGAGATAGGGTTTCATATTACGTTTAAACAGCACTTTCACGGTGCTGTTTTTATATTACCCGTTTTACAAAAAGAAAAATCGTTATGTATAAAAAAACCACAACATCGGAGCCTTGCAAACGCCGAAATAGGCGTTGATACAGCACATCTGGGCGATATAATTCAGAGTGCGTATATGCAGACGGTTTTCGATGTAACAAAGGGTGCGGATTACCGTGCGGCATTTGATTTAATCCCCGAAAGCCGTGTGAAAGCTATCCTGTCGACCAACTGGAGCGGCCAGATGTTCTCCCAGCGTGTCTGGGATAACACAAACGCACTTGCAGACGGGCTGAAGCACGATATGCTTGTGGGCATTATGGCAGGAAAGTCCGAACAGCATATGGCGGACGATATAATGAGCCGTTGCGGTGTCGGCGCTTTCGAGGCACGCAGGCTTGTCCGGACGGAAACCACCTGCGTTGCGAATATGGCGGAGCTGTACGGTTACAAGGAGCTTGACATTGACGAATACGAGTTTTCCGCCTGCCTTGACAGCCGCACAAGCGATCTATGCCGTGAGCTTGACGGTAAGGTGTTCAAGCGTAACAGCGCACAGGCAGGTGTAAATCTTCCGCCTATGCACCCGTTCTGCCGTTCTACAACGCTCCCTGTCCTGCCGAGCGAGGAGGATCTTGATAAAGAGCTTGCCGAACTGGGCGATGAGATAGGCGCAGATGTTGACTTTGACGAGTGGGAGCGGAACTTACAGCAGGGCGAGGACGGCAAGCGGCGGTACGTTGCAGGGGGCGGCTAAACGCTTTGCAGAGCTTGGATATGACACTGTGCTTATATCGCAGTACGGCGGCTGTTCAAAAACGTGTGAGCCGTGGCAAGGCAAGGTTTACATAGACGATGTGTTTACCGTATGGAACGGCGAGAGAAGCGGCGACTTCGGCAAGTCAAACTACTGCGACAAGTGGTTTATGCTGTTGTCTGTGGCAATCCGAGGCGGGCTGTTCCACCCTAACTGCCGTCATACTATGGGGCAGTACATAGAGGGGTTTGCAAAGATACCTCAGCCTATTCCTGCCGAGAAGATACGGGAACAGCGAGAGCTTGAAGAAAAGCAACGGGCTATGGAGCGCAAGATAAGAGCGCTCAAACGCAAGGTTGAGGGCACGCAGGACGAGAAGAAGGTCAAGGAGTATAAGCGTAAGCTCCGAGAGGAACAAGGCAAGCTCAGAGAGTTTATCAAAGAGCACGACGATGTTCTTCGCAGAGATTATTCAAGGGAGAAGATCTACAGCGGTAAGGGTGAGCCAAAACAGGCAGCTCCGAGAACGGAAGAAGCGCCTGTTAAAGCTACCGATACCGAAAGCAAAAATCCTGTTCCGACAGATAAAGAGCCTAATATTCTTCAGCCGGATAATAACGTTTCTAAGCCGGATAATAACGAAAACACTATGAATTTTGTACAGCCTGAGCCTATAAAGCCTGTTCAGAGTAACGAAGACACAGACGATACGCCGACTGCGGTTGTGCCTGATGAATCCGATGAAACTGCCAAAACGACAGAAAGCATACAGGAAACTGTAAAACAGCCTGTTGAAACAGCGACAGACAGCGAAGAAGACGTACAGAATTTTACAGACGATACTGTTGACAATTCGGATGAAAGTGATATAATAGAAATAAGGCAACTTGCGCAGAAAAATGAATTTGATTACCGAGATTATGAAGAGGTTATTGACGAAGAAAGCGTTGATAGTTTAAAGAAATATGTCAAAGAAGAAATGGGAATTTCATATATTGCTGGCATAGATAAACTAAAAAACGGTCATGTTGTGGGTGAGGTACTTTCAACTATTAAGGCACTTTCTGATAAATATGGTGAGTGTTTCAGTAGAATAAGTTTACGTTACTACGGTAATGAAAGGACAGCCGCAGAAACAATAGGAAAAGAATTAGCCCTTAACATTGAATATATGAATCGACCTGATGCTTTAAGAGCAGTTTTAAACATATGGGAAAAGCGTAATTTTATACCGAAAGGCTGTAACACAATTCAGTATGTTGGAAAGCATGAGTATTTTCATTTGCTCTATTCAGACGATATTGCAAATCAAAATTCTAAAATCAATACTTTGATAAGAAGATATAAAAATGAAGGTGGAAAGCCTGTTTCAGAAAATTCACTTGTGGACAATCATGAGTTTATATCTGATTTGTTAGCCTCTACGATTTTAGATGCTAAAGCTAAGAAACTTATGGAACGAATAATAAAGTTGAAAGAAGGTTAACTATGTTGAAAGAAAATAAATGCGCTTTGTGTAAACATTTCATCTTTGATAGAACATGGATTAGAAAATGTAAAGCGTATCCAAATGGCATACCCGATGATATTTTTGATGATAACAGTGTTAACAAAGACTGCAAGTCGCAAATTTGTAATTTCGAGTATAAATCCGATAACGATTAACCGCCCACAGCAGTGAGCGGTTTTGTTATATCCCGTTTTGAAAGGAGTAAGCAATGCGGATTATAATCAGAGTGAAAGAAGATACATTCCACACTGGTAAGGTATCCGAAGAAAAAACAGACCCACCCGTGATTGAGTACATCGACAAAGACGGGTGGGTAAGGAGAGCCAAGCTGTCAGAGCTTGATAAGTTTCCTCAGTTTACAGGTAAGGATAGAACTTTTCTAAAAAGCGTATTATCGCTCATAAACGGCTGAATTTTAACACAAACTTAATAATTTTACCGCCCCTTTTGGAGCGGTATTTTTATATCAAAAATCAGAAAGGAAGAACTACAATGGAACTTAAAGACACGGTTGCACTTATGGCAAGTGCTGACTACAAGGAGCGGTTTAAGGCCGAATATTATCAGCTTGTAATTCGTTTCAAAAAGTTGCAGACAATGCTTGAAAAGTGGGATAAGGGCAAACTTGATTTTACGCCCACTTGTCCGAAAGCCGTTTATGCTTTTCAGGTTAAAGCAATGAGCGAATATATCACAAGTCTTGAGGTAAGAGCGGCTATCGAGCACATTGAATTGTAAGAGGTGGTTATTATGACTACAAGAAAATACCGCAAGAAGCCTGTTGTTATCGAAGCATATCAGACAGACAAGAAAATGATAATACACACGCTTGAGGGTGATATGAAAGCCTCTGTGGGTGATTACATCATAACAGGAGTAAACGGCGAACAGTATCCCTGCAAGCCCGATGTTTTTGAAAAGACCTATGAACCTGTTGACTAATAATACATCGGAATGAAGCACCTTAACGGGTGCTTTTATTATACCCAAAACACAGAAAGGAGTGATAAAAATGAAAATCGAAATCCGTTCCGCTGATCTTATGCACATCAGCGGATATGTAAACGCTGTCGAGCGTGACAGCAAGCAGCTGCCTGCATCAATGGCACCGGGCATGACAACGCCGTTTGTTGAGCGTATCGTAAGCGGTACGTTTGCGAAAAGTCTTAAGGATCATCCGAAGGTTGAACTGAGATTCAACCACAGCAAGGTACTTGACACTACAGACGGAACGCTGAAACTGCGTGAAGACAGCATAGGACTTCACGCAGAAGCCGACATCACCGACAGAGAAGTTATTGCAGAAGCGAGAGCAGGACATCTGACAGGGTGGAGCTTCGGCTTTTCGGGAGCACAGGCACACATTGAGCCGTGTGACGAGGGCGTACAGCGCAGAATGATTACGGGACTGACACTGCACGAGGTGTCAATCCTCAACCGAAATCCTGCTTACATCGCAACGTCAATAGAAACGAGAGGCGAAGAAACGACCGTAACGGAACAGCGTAGTGCCGAAAACGATACGGTCGAAGTAACAGACGAAATCCGGGAGTTTATCCCCGATTACAGCAAGGAAATAGAAATTTTACAGCTTATGTCGGATTACTCCGACGGAAAGGAAACAGTATGAATTTAAAAGCACTCATCGAAAAGAGAAATGCTCTTATCGCCGATATGAAGTCGCTCTGCGATAAGGCTACAGCAGAAACAAGAGCGATGACAACAGAGGAGCAGACAGACTATGACGCTAAGAAGGCGGAAGTCGAGGCACTGAACAAGACAATCCGCTCAATCGAGGAGCAGAACGCTCTTAATCTGAACTCCGCAAAGTCAGACGGCACAGCAACTGACAAGGAGCAGGCAGAGACAAGAGCTTTCGAAAATTATCTGCGTACAGGTCAGATAGTCGAAACAAGAGAAGATGTCAATCTGACAAAGGGCGATAACGGCGCAGTCATCCCTGCAACTATCGCAAACAAGATAATCCATAAGGTTATCGACATCTGCCCTATCTATCAGATAGCAACAAGATACACGCTCGGCGGCACTCTCTCGATTCCCTATTACGACGAAGAAACGCAGGCTATCTCAATGGCATATGCCACAGAGTTTACGGATCCTGTAAGCACATCAGGCAAATTCCTCAGTATCGAACTCAAGGGCTATCTTGCTCGTGGATTCTGTAAAATTTCAAGAAGCCTTATCAACAACTCGCAGTTTGACATTGTTTCATACGTTATTAACAAAGTTGCAATTGCAGCGGCAAAGTGGATCGAAAACCAGCTTATCAACGGCGCAGCAAGCAAGATAGACGGTCTCGCCGCAGGAGTTACACAGGTGGTAACGACCGCATCGGCGACAGCTATCACGGCAGACGAGCTTATCGACCTGCAGGAAACAATCCCCGATGTATATCAGGACAATGCCTGCTGGATCATGAACAGGACTACAAGAACCGCTATAAGAAAGCTCAAGGACAACGAGGGCAGATATATCCTTAATCCTGATGCAACGGCAAAGTGGGGCTATACGCTGTTCGGTAAGCCCGTATACACAACCGACAGCGTATCGGCTATTGCTTCCGAAAAGACAGCTATCTACTACGGCGATATGAGCGGCCTTGCAGTTAAGACATCCGAAGACGTGTCTATCCAGGTACTCAACGAACAGTACGCAACACAGCACGCTGTTGGCATTCTTACATGGATAGAGATTGACGCAAAGGTCGAGAACGCTCAGAAGATAGCCGCCCTTAAAATGAAGAAGGCAGGAGGCTAATAACCTATGACAGTAAAGGCAACGACCAACTTTTCAGGCACCGTCAGTATGGCAAAGGGCGAGGAACGTGAGCTCCCTGCCGGTCCTGTGCTGAACGACCTGCTCTCCTGCGGGTACATAGTGCCTGTGGACAAGGAGGAGAAAAGTGAAGCTAAGCGAGGTAACAAGCGCAAAGATTAAAGCATTCTGCGGTGTCAGCGATGACGAGGACGGAATGCTTGAAATCTGTGCCGGAGCGGCGAAATCCTATATCAAGGGCTATACGGGGCTTGACGATACTCAGATAGACGAATACGAGGACATCACGGTGGCTTACTTAGTGCTTATAAATGATATGTATTCCTCCCGTGACTTCTCGTCCGACAAAGCGTCAAACCCCGTGACCGCTCAGATACTCGCCCTGCACAGCGTAAATCTGCTGAACGGAGTGAATGAGAATGACATTTAACAGAAAAATCACACTCATATCCTCCGAGCAGAAAAACGGCTCGCAGGGCAAAACAGACAGGGCGGTAAAGACCGTATACGCAAAGGTTTCTGAGCCTGGCGTAACGGCAAAATATGCCGCCGAAACGGCAGGATACAAGTCGGAACTTACGGTGTATATGTGGAGACGTGAATACAGCGGTCAGTCGGTCGTACAGATTGATGGCAAGCGGTATCACGTCGAAACAACCGGAGCGGCCGACAGCGACCTGCATATAAAGCTGATACTGGCGAGAGGAGGCTGACAATGATAACAGAAAAGATTGATTCGGCGCTCTCGGCAGTATTTGAGCATTTTTACAGCTATATGCCTGAGTTTGAGGACGGCGAAGAGCCGGAAAAGTATGCGGTGTACAATTTATCGTACAGAGATGCGTTCTTCAGCTCCGGCAGGGCAAATATACGGCAGTATGCGTTGTCTGTGAGCGTTTTCTCGCCGCAGGCAGACATTGAGCTGTATGACAAAACACAGACGGCGATAGAGAATGTAAGCGGTATATTTACCGGCACTACCGATCTGTCACAGTTTGATGTTTATCCCAACAGAAAAATTTTAGTCATGGAGTTTACGCTCTATGAGGAAAGGACATAACTATGGCAAAAGTAATACAGGGTACAGATCGTAAGTCTGCTGTGTGCACTAAGCGTTTTGCGTATGCGCCGCTGACAACGGATAACGCCGATACACTGGCATACGGTGATGTGACCGAGATCAAGGAGATACTCATCACAACAAAGTACACTCCTAAGATGAACAGCGCATCGCAGTATGCAAGCGGCGTTGAGGTTGACAGCTATGTAGCTAAGGCAGGCGGTACGCTTGACGTAACAATTGTGAACACAAACTCCGCTGACGAGGTGGCGCTTTTCGGTGCAAAGGTAAATACGTCAACAGGCGTACTTGAAAGCGGTAAGGACGATGTTGTACCCGATGTAATGTGCATCTACAGCACTATGACATCAGACGGCAAGATAAACCTGTATAAGTTCCCCAAGTGCAAGTTCACTTCACAGGGCGAGAACGTACAGACGACTGATGAGAACGGCGTAACATTCAACAGCCTTGCACTGCAGGCAAATTACAAGGCGCTTATCAACAAAGGCGTTGATATGTACTGCGTAAAGGGTCTTGATCCCGTTACAGACAAGGCAAGCATTGACGCATGGTTTGCGACCGCTTCAGGCGTTATTGTAGCTGAAGTGTAAAAAAGTACAGATATGACGGGGCGGGAAACTGCCCCGAAAATTATCTATAAAGGAGATTCGATGTGTTCACAGAACTTTTAAACAAGAAAATTTACATCACAGATACTTTATATCTGCGATATGACATAAAAGCGTTTATAGAAGCGGAAGAAAAGGGCATCAGCCCGTTTGAACTGACCTTCCCACTGCCGCTTGACTACATCAGAGCGGGGCTCAGATGTTGCTTTGATGAACTGGGGTTCAGCTCGGCACAGCGTTCCGAAATAGTGTCCGACCTAACAACACAGTTATCACAGGAATACCTGCAGGACAGAGTGCTTGCCGCTACGACCGCCGCACTTCCTGCGCCGATAGTGGGAAGTAAGCCGACGGAAGAAAAGCCCGACTTCAAGAAGCTTCGCAGTCTGTTTATAGATATTATGGGACGGACGGAGGAAGAATTCACATATTCCACGCTGTACGAAATAACGGACAGATGGAACGACTACGCAACGTTTATGGGGTACAAAGCCCCGACAGAGAGGTTTGTACAGTATGACGACGATTAAAGACAGCCGTGCGTACAAATACGCCGTGTGGGCATCGCAGGACAGCTCCGGTAAGGTCGGAAGATACGTCAGAAAACAGTGCGCCGAATGGCTTAAAGCTGTCGATGACGGTTATGTAGACACTCAGGAATGGAACAAGATAACCGCACTGCTCAAAGCCATACAGCACCCGGACTTAGACCGTGATATGTACTCATCGCTTGAAGATTACAGCTTGCTTTTTATCTATGCTGTGCTTTGCACGAAAACAGACGGGAAGCTGTATTACAGCACGGGACTGCTTGAAATCGCCCGAAAGAATTACAAGACGTTCACAGCAGCGGTAATATTCATCATCGGTATGCTGACACTGCCCCGATTTTCCCGTCTGTTCTCTGTAGCTCCCGACTTAAAGCTGTCGAGCGAACTTAAGGTTGCTATCAAGAAAATTATTAAATCCTCTCCGCTGCTTGAAAAGCATTTCAAGATTATGCGGTCCGAGATCAGATGCTTGATGTGTGATACGGAGTATACTCCGCTTGCTTATAGTAAAGATGGACTTGACGGTAAACTGGCTCACCTGTTTCTTGCCGATGAGGTTGGCGCAATGGACAGCTATCCTATTGAAGCAATGCGTTCTTCACAGATTAACCTTAAAAGCAAGCTCGGAATACTTATTTCCACACAGTACCCGAATGATGATAACGGATTGAAAGACGAAATCGACATAGCAAAGAAACAGCTTGACGGGGTGTACATCTCCGGTAAGAGATATTTTGCGTTACTGTATGAGCCTGATATAGAGATCGTCCCAGACTGGAAGACGAACGACAGCGTGCTGTACCAGTCGAACCCTGTAGCTGTGGATAATGCGGATCTGTTCTCGGAGCTTAAGGACAGTCGTCAGATTGCCGTGCTATATGAAAACAAGCGTGAGAACTTTCTCTGCAAGCACTGTAATATTCAGTACAAGGGCGTAGGCAGTGAGGGCTATGTTGACCTTATATCCGTCCAAAACTGCTCTGATGACGTGCCGGACGAGTTCTGGCAGGGTAAGATAGTCTATCTCGGACTTGACCTCTCACAGACAGAGGATAACACGGCGCTTGCTATGATATGCTATCACGAGGGCAAGATATATGTTAAAGTGGTAGCGTTTGTTCCTGCCGAAAAGGTTGAGGAAAAATCGGTAAAGGAACACGTTAATTACAAGACGCATATTGCAAACGGTGATTGCTTTGCGTGCGGCGATTACATCATAGATTACGGCTTTGTCGAGAATTACATACTGACGCTGAAAGAAAAGTACGGCGTTATAATAGCCCAGCTCGGCTTTGACCGCTGGAACGCACTATCAACGGTGCAGAAGCTCGAAAGCGCCGATGTTCCGATAGAGTGCGTAGAGATACGGCAACATTCAAGCGTACTTCACGCTCCGACAAAGTGGCTCAAAGAACAAATACTCACGGGAAATGTCGTTTTCGCAAAGAATGAACTGCTTGAAATAAATTTCAGCAACGCTCGCTGTACAGAGGACACGAATTTAAATAAATACGTTAACAAAAAGCGTTCCGCAGGCAAGGTCGATATGGTAGTGTCGCTAATAAATGCGGTGTATCTGCTTCAGCAGGAGATACTTAATGGCGATTGCGGCGTGTTTGTGCAGTATTAGGAGGATATTATGGAAAGAATAAAGGAATTTTTGCTTGATCACGCAGAATTTATGATAGCAGGGGCTATAGGCGGTCTGCTGTCGGTGGTTATAGGAATGCTGATAAAATGACACTGATACAAGGATATTTCGGTATAATTGAATTGTGCCGCAGCGACAGGTACGACCTGTTTCTCACAGATATGGAGCTGAGGTGTCTTGATGAGATAGGGATACTGCTCAGATATAACCATAACCACGACCCGCATACAGGCAGATTTACAAGCGGTAATGGGGTTGACAACGGCAAAAAAGATGTTGACAAATTGACAGAGAGTAGTATAATAAATTATGCAAAAGCTACCGATGTTTTCGAGGTGTCCAATAATTCTGAAAATTCTAATTTTGAATTGCAGAATGTAGTAGATTTAATGGAAAAATCAAGTGTCGGTAGAGATGCTTTGACTAAATTATCAGAAAAAGGTGTTAAACCGATTTTCGATTATTCTGAAGTGCGTCATACTAACAGAGGAATGCAACAAGGAAATTCCATCAGATTATATGCTCGTAATATTGCAAATGAAAGAGTGGCTGCACAGACGGTGATACACGAAACTACGCATTTATATTATGGCATAGGTCAAAACCAATGGGCTGAAGCTGTTTGTTTTGCAAAAGAAAAAATGTTTATAACAGGTAGACCTTTAACAGTTGCAGAAAAACGATATATAGTAAAACTTGCCAAAGACAACTATCCCGAGTTTAAGTGGAAGAAAGGCGGATATATAAATGGAAAACGGTTATGAACTCATAGAACGATTAAGAAAAGGCGAAAAAATCAAGTGCACAGATTGCCAGAAAGGATATTATACCACTAATACAGAAGATGTTTCGACTGCTCGTGAATTTCGATGCAATAAATGCAATAGTGTGTTAAGAATATCACCAAACATTACAGTTGAGTGATTGCACTTGATTTTAACGTGCATGGTCAAAATATCACATTAAACAAATGGCTTAACAAAGCCAAATGCAACTTGCACAAAACTGAATAAATCATCCACTCCGAAAGGGGTGGATTTTTTATACCCAATTTTCTGAAAGGAGCGATAAAATGTCCGATGATTTATTTACTCTTGATTTATCCGGAATGGACCTTAAAGATCTCATTCAAGTAGTAAACGAAATGGATAGCAAACTGAACAGCAAGATTATCCCCGAAATCCTTGAAGAAGTCGGCGATGAACTGATAGACGAAGAACGGCGAATGCTGCAGGGCAGGTCGAATAAAGACGGATCTCCGACAAAGCTCAGCGGTCTGTTGTCAAAGCAGATAACGAAAACAGGCAAGCTGTACAAGGTGAAAGCCGGGTATGACACAGCTACAATTAAAGCGCATCCTGAAAGCGTGATTATCGAGTTTGGCAGACCGGGCAAGAAAAGCCGCAAGAAAGGCGGCAGGGATAAGCTCGGCAGAAAAATAGGCGCTGTGCAGGCATACTCGCACATCAGAGCGGCGCTTATATCAAAGAAGAAAGCTATCACGGAGCTTGCGGAAAACCGCTTCCGTGATGAAATAGAAGAACTGTGGGAAAAGGGAGGTAAAAAATAATGGCACAGGAACTTACTGCGAATTTCGGGGCGAACAGTACGAAATTTTCTAAGGGCGTACAGGAAATAAAAGCCCAGCTCACCGAGCTTAACAAAGCACTTGAACTCAATAAGCAAGCCGTTGCAGACACAAACAAAAAAGCTAAGGAATACGAAAAAGAGCTTGATCAGCTGAAAACAGCCGAGAAAGAAAACGGCACAGCTACAAAAGAACAGAAAGCCCGGATGGCAGAGCTTGAAAAGGAGATTGACAAGGCTCGAACCAGAGCTGCACAGCTTAAAGCAGAGCAGGCTGACTTGAAAACCGAACTTAAAGAAACTACAAGTGAGCTGAAAAAACAGAAGTCAGGCGTTTCCGGTGTTTCCGATGAGATGAAAAAGATGAAAACGCTGATAACCGGCTTTATTGCGGCTTACGGCGGTAAAAAGCTGTGGGATCTGCTGATAGGCTCAAATGCCGAAATGGAGCAGTACACGACGTCTCTTGAGGTTATGCTAGGTTCTGCGTCAAAAGCGTCGGCAATGATAGAGAAGATGCGTGAGTTTGCCGCTAAGACACCGCTTACGCTTGAAAACGTAATCTCAGGCGGTTTGCTTCTGATGAGTTACGGTGTGGACGAAAGCAATCTTATCGATACTATGACAAAGCTCGGTGACCTTGCGAGCGGAAACGCCGAGAAAATGGACAGAATAACGCTTGCCTACGGTCAGATGCTTGCGAAGGGCAAGGTCACCGGCGAAGAACTAAGGCAGATGGCGGAGGCAGGTGTACCGCTTCAGACAGCACTTGCCGAAAGCATAGGCGTGACAGGTGAAGAATTTTCCAAGATGGTTTCCGCAGGAAAGGTCGGTATAGACGATCTGAACAAGGCTATAACCGGGCTTACAACAGGCAACGGAAAGTTTGCGGGAATGATGGAAAAGCAGTCACAGACTATGCAGGGTATGCTCAGTACCTTGCAGGATAACGTTTCAGAGTTCTTTCGCAAAATGGGCGAAGGAGCTTTCGGAGAAGTGAAATTTGCACTACAAGATGTCAGCGATCAGCTGGCGGAATGGGAACAGGACGGAACGCTTGACGAATGGGCGCAAGGAGTAGGCGTTATGCTGAAAAACCTTATCGCTTTTCTGAAGCAGGCTATCTCTGTAGGGCTTGACTTCAAGGAAGCAATAATAGCGGGGGCTGTGGCACTCGGTACATTTAAAATCACTATCGGAATGGGTAATGTCATAAGCGCAACGGTTTCGGCAATAAAGAGCTTTACAACTGCGACAAAGGCAGCAACAACGGCGCAGGCGGCATTCAACGCTGTTGGTGCGGCAAACAAGTATGTGTTTATTGCATCGGTTGTACTGACAGCGATTGCAGGAATAGCGACATTCGCAGCCACAACAAACAACGCTACACAATCTGTTGAGGAACTTACGCAGGCGGCTTCCGAATTATCCGATGAAGCGCAGAAATCGGTCGATAAAACTAAAACGCTTGAAGAAGTGATGGCAAAATACGAATCCGCCGCTACTAAGGTTCAGTCCGCCGCCGAGAAAACACAAACACTGAAAGACTTGCAGGAACAGCTTAACAGCGCCTATGGCAATACAAAAGAAGCTATAGACCTTGTGAATGACAGCTATACCGAGAATATAAAGAAATTACAGGCGGCAACGGAAGCGGAACGTGAGAACGCAAGAATCAAGGCACAGGCGGCTGTAAATAACAATAACAAAGCGCAAAGGGAGTTAACTGACGAGTCTATTACAAAACATAAAGCTGCTAATGGGGAAGAAGTTGGCGGATCTGTAATAGGATTAGAAGATATAAAAAACGGTGTTATAGATAATCCTAATATAAAAGTTGGAGAAGCCAAGTTTGCAGAAGGAACAATAAATGTTGTAAAAATTGGGGGCGAAACGTTTGCCGAAAAAGCACAAGCGTACTTAGATTACATACATTACCTTGAATCGGTAGGTGAAAAAGAATCGGAAGTATATACACTAACAGCGGAAAGGTTTGAAAAATACAATAACCTTGCCGCTCAAGCCGCCGAAGATGAAGCCCTCCTCGCCGCCGCAACCGAAACCGCAACGAAGAAAACCGAAGAAAACACCGAAACCAAAAACAACAACATAAAAACCACCGAAGAACTCACCGACAGCACAGCAGATCTTATAAAAAATCTTAACGAACTGGCTTCCGCCTACGCAGAGCAGGAAAAGAACGGCAATATATCCTATGACACTATGCTGAAGCTGATAGACGCAGGGTATACGCAGTGTATCAGTCTTGACAACGAAACAGGCAAAATAAAGCTGAACACAGAAGCGTACAAAGAGCTTGCAAAGGCAAAGCTTGCTTCACAGATAGCGGAGTACGATGCGACAATCGGCACACCGAATATCAACTCATACTACGATCAGCAGGAATGGGAAGCAAAAAAGGACCTAAGGCTCAAGCGTGACGCACTGAAGGCAATGTATGACAACTTCGATACCTATATGGAAGCTGGCAGTTTCAGCGGTACCGGAAATTCGTCCGAGAAGTCAGAAAGCAGTAAAGACAATGAATTCAAAAAAGCTTCGGAGGCATACAAGACCGAAGCAGATAAAAAAATCGCCCTCATAAAGCGTGAACTTGAAGCAAAGAAAGAACTGCGTGACGCTACGATAAAGGCGATTGACGATGAAATCGAAGCCCGCAAGCGTTTGAACGAGGACAACGACCTCGAAAAGCAGATAAATGAAGTTAAAGCACAGCTTAAATACAGTCAGCTTGACGAATTCTCCCGTGAGCAGATGGAAAAAAAGTTGCAGGGATTGTACGATGATAAGGCGGAAAAGGACTGGCAGAGAAACGCACAGGCTCGTAAGGATGCCGCAAACGCAAAGTATGAAAGCGAGCAGAAAAGCTACAACAATCAGATCAGCGCAATCAACGAAAGTCTGAAAACCGTACAGCGGATAATGTCGGCTATGGCCGACGGCTCAAAAACCGTTGAAAGCATAGTCAATAACGACAATACACGGAATAACACGGCGAACGTTAACCTTATCGGTACGGCTCTGACAATGGCTCAGATAACAAAAGCGGTAAAAGACGCACTGATGGACGATATTGTAATCAGATAAGGAGAAAAGTATGGAGAAAATCACATTTTCAACCGTTCTCGGTACGGCGGTAACGATAGACGATGTCAACACATCATCCGATGCAGACGGATACATACCGCTCCACCTGCTTAGCTTTGAGGGAAATGCGCTCGGATATAAGCACGACAGCTCCGAGCGTGTAGGCTTTGACGGTGCGGGATTTTACGGCGCAAAAGCAAATATCCGTACTATCATCGCAGAAATCGCTCTGCTTCCTCGCAGCGGAAAGCCGGCTACAATGTATGAACTTCGCAGAAAGCTCCTGCGGTATTTTCCCGGCGGCGTTGAAGGTACGCTGAAATACACGAACAGCGCCGGCAAGACATATCAGATTGAGGGCGTTGTCAGTGAGCTTCCTGCGGTAGAACGGCAGGTAGGAGTGCTATGTACCGCAAAAATAACAATCCTGTCATATGTTCCGTTCTGGCGTGTAAAAGCGGGAGATGTGGAGGTGTCAGCAGGCGCAGGAAAAACGCAGTCGGTAAATTTCACAGCGCAGACGGAGGACAAAGTGCCGGCTATGCTTTACATATCGGCGCCTGTCAGCATGGCAGGCACAGACACGCATTCAGCTATAATTACGCTTAGCGGTCAAGATAAAGCGATACCGTACAGCTATATGAGTATTACCGGAAAAGAGCCACAGCGGGGTAGCAAAACGATAACCGGAGAACTTCAGCTGACAAAATACCTGAGCACAAGTGATGTGATAAACATCGACTGGGGACTTCTCGGCAAGGTATATATACCGTATTCACAGCGTTCCGGCATTGACCTCATAAAGTCAACATCGCAGTATATCTATCCCGGCACTAATACTTTGTCGGTAAAGAACATTGCAACAGCGGGTACGATAAAAGCAAAGCTGGTGCGTTTTGACTATGTAAGGAGTATCTGATGATAGTTAGAGTATACGATTTTTTATCGGTAAAGAGGCCAAAGTTCTCGCAGAATCTCGTCGGTATCGTATCTGATGTTGAAAGTTTCAAGTATACACGCAGAGCATACGACATCGGCAGTTTCGAGATGACAATACCCACACACGCAGATGAAGCCGGATGTATACAGCCGGACCGTATGCTGATAGTCGGGGAAAAGCTCGGTCAGACATATATAGCGAGCGATCCGACAAAGCGTATAGTAAGAGGAACGTTTCTTTATGTTACAGACATTGAGAAGAAGGATGATAAGATAACCGTCACCGGATATGATCTGAAGTATCTGTTTGCACTTCGTGTCACGCTTTTTCCAAAAGAAGAGCAAGACAAAGGGACATACGGCTATTACGTCACAAGCGGCACGACATTTTCGTGTATCTCGGACATCGTCAATTACAATATCGTTAATGCTACAGACAGCGACAGACAGATATACGGTATGTTCGGTATAACGATGCCCGTAAATCAGATCAACGCAGACCCGCCGCTTACAGGCATACAGGATGACCGTTACATGACACGTCTTGAGCCTGTCAGCACAGCAATTTTTAATTTGCTAAAAAACTGCAAGACGCATTTTTACGATATGCGGCTGATTATAGATGACAATGCGGAGGACGGTGACAACTACAATCCGCATATGGAATCGAGCGAGGATAAGCCTGTTATCATCATAGACGAGAGCAGATACAACATCAAGAGCTACACACGCAAGGACGGAACATCGGCATATAAAAACGCTATATATGCCGTAGTCGGTAGTGGCGATGATGTCACGATAAAATGCGTGAAGCGTCCCGATGATACCGCAAGCGGAGTAAAGCGTAAAGAAGTTGTGCTTGATGTCGATACCGACAGCGTAGCTGAGATAGACAGATACGCACTTAAAGCGGCAGAAGAATATGTAATATCCGATGATTTTGAGATAGAACCGCTGTTTATGGACGATGAAACCGAACCTGAGCTTGCGCAGAAGGTATCCATTCGCATTGACGGGGTAGAATATAAAACTGTCATAACCGAGATTACAGACGAGTATGCAAACGGCAAGCACACGCAAAGCTATGTCTGCGGTGACAAAAAGCTGAAGGTGCTTAATGTGCTGAACAAGGCAACGGCAGGAAATACGCAGAAAATCATAAACAACAAAATTACTACCGGTAATGCCGGCGGTGTCGGAAAGTTCACCAATACCGACAGAAATTGCGAGGTGTTCAACGACTACGAAAACAATGTTGCATCAGCGTACTATTCTCATGCCGAAGGGTATATGACTACGGCTAACGCTCCGTATAGTCATGCGGAAGGGAGCAACACTGTAGCATCCAATCTATCCTGTCATGCAGAAGGCAGTGGAACGACCGCTTCGGGAAATTGTTCTCACGCTGAAAACACAGGCTGTATCGCAAGCGGAAGCAACTCACACGCAGAGGGATATCATACTATAGCACGGGGAGAGCATTCGCACACATCGGGAAGTCACACAATTGCGGGAATGGAGGTCTTTGCACTCGGAAAGTATAACAAAAAGGCTGAAGATGTGGCACTTGTTGTCGGTAACGGCTGGGGAAACGATAGCCATGAATATAGGAGCGACGCCCTGACGCTTGACTATAGCGGTAATCTGCATATATCCGGAAAGCTGACGGCTGACGGGGGTGTCGGCTATGTCCTTCCTACAGCAACTGCCGACACGCTCGGCGGTGTTAAGATAGGCGATAACATATCGGTTACGGCTGACGGGGTTATCTCGGTTGATATGTCGGAGTATCTTAAAAATGCTGATATAGCGGACTGGGCGAAGGGGGATGAAAAGCCGTCTTACACAGCCGAAGAAGTCGGAGCGGCAGAGAAAAATCATACACATAATATGTCGGATATTACGGATATGCCCGAATGGACGAAAACCGAGAATAAGCCAGCGTATACGGCAAGCGAGGTCGGTGCGGCTACAGTATCCGAGCTTGACAGTAAGGATTATCTTAAAGCTTCAGACTTGACAGGTCAGACGGTAGACTTGAACACGCTGATGTTAAATACAGCCGATGACAAAGGCAAGAGCAAACGGTATTTCTGTACATCGGCGTCAGCTCAATACATTACAAACCGCCCTGTAAGTGCAAATGAGCCTTTTGAGCTTACTGTTGACAATATCCGCTATGTAAATGCCGACGCATTTAACAGCGTCCAAAGGTACACGTCCGCTACCAGAAAGCGGTCGTACACACGCTGGTGTGACGACAATATATGGCGAGCGTGGATGTGTGATACGGATATAGTTATATATGGCACTGTAACATCAGAATTACCCAAAAGTTTTGACTATGCCACATACGGCGAAGGCTACAATCAGGTAGAGATTGAGCCGTACTATGACAACAACGCAAGCCCTATCAGAAATCGAATAGTACTGACGCTGACAAGTGCGACCGCCTACGACAGAGATGTACTGACGGTCGGTGATTCTGTCGAGCATCTGAAAATCGAGAACGGTACCGTTACGATGTCACTGACAGGAACAAAAACCCTGTCGTTTATGATAAAATACACTAACAAGAGAGCGTAGGTGATGAAAATGCAGATATTTCCGGACGGAACGTTTGTCCTCGGTGGCATCGAAACTGAGGACGCAGTTATGCAGGGAGCGAGGGTGATTCCCGACGATAGTGAGGAAGCTCTCGCCATATTGGCAAAGCAGGGAAAAGATGAAGAAGCCTAATAGGCGGAAAGGAAAAATTATGGAAAAGTTAAGTAGTATTTTCGGTGCGATAGTTGCGACTATCGGCGGCGTGATCGGCTGGATATGGGGCGATTTTACGCCCTTGCTTGCCGCTCTGATCGTGTGCATGGTGCTTGATTACATATCCGGCGTTGCGTGTGCAGTTGTCAGAAAAGACGTGTCAAGTGAGGTTGGCTTTAAAGGCATAGTCAAGAAGATACTGATTTTAATGCTTGTAGGTGTTGCACACGTCCTGGATGCGTATGTGCTGAACAGTACACCGGTATTACAGTCAGCAGTGACAATGTTTTTTATTGCTAACGAGGGTATATCGCTTGTGGAAAATGCGGCGGGGCTCGGTATACCGATACCGAAAAAAATGCTTGAAGTGTTAAAGCAGCTGAAGCTCAAGGGCGACAGCACAGAGAAAAGCGAAAGCGAGGATAAGTAATATGAGCGGAAAGTATAATTTTAAGTGTCATGTGCTGGAAAGCAAGTCAGAGTATTGCACAGCCGATTACGGCACGAGAGAGCCGTCATACAGTACACATCACGGTATGGATTTTATCAATGACGCAGGTCACGCCTGCAACGCAATTGCAGTAGCAGACGGTGAGGTTGTAGCTATACAGAATTTTGTTGACGGCTTTAGCGATACATATACAGCAGGCAACTACGTTCGCATCAAGCACGAGAGCGGCGTATACAGCCGTTATCTGCATCTTGTCAAGGGCAGTGTAAAAGTTAAGGTTGGCCAGAAGGTTAAAGCCGGCACGGTGTTAGGCACGGAAGGCAATACAGGTTACTCTTGCGGAACGCACCTCCACTTTGATATTAACGATGGCACACAGTATGTAGATCCATTGCCATACTTAATGGGTGAAAAGTCGTTTTACAAAACGAAAAAGCCCACAAGCACGAAAATTACGGTCGGAAGCAAGGTCAGGGTAAAGGCAGGAGCAACATTTTCGGACGGTACAAAGCCTTTTTCGGAAGTCTACAACACCGTTTATGACGTACAGCTGCTGTCACGCAACGGCAAAGAAGCCCGTATCGGTATCGGTGATCAGTGGACAGGCTGGATGTACATATCTGATCTTTATCCTGCCGATCAGCCGGCACCGTCAGCAGATGTTAAAACGGTAAAGGTTGGCGGTAAGGTTAAGGTCAATGCCGGTGCTACTTTTTCTGATGGTACGGAACCGTATCCGTTTGTTTATACGACGATTTTTGACGTTATCACGATGTCAAAGGACGGCAAGGAAGCGCTGATAGGTATCGGTACTGATGTTACCGGATGGATGTACGTTAAGGATTTAAAGGCTGAATAAATAGTTATCCCCCGGCGGAGCTACACATCAAGCTCTGTCGGGGGATTTTTTTATGTTTAATATATAGTTAGCTTCCTAACTTGACACCCCTTTTGACATCCCCACTATAGTTAATTTTAGTTAATTTCAGTAAAATTCAAGATTTGATAATAATTACTGAAAATACAAGAAAACCGCTTAAGCAATACGCTTAAGCGGTTGTTTCTATGGAGCTTGTGACGGGACTCGAACCTGCGACCTGCTCATTACGAATGAGCTGCACTACCAACTGTGCTACACAAGCATATTTATTCCGATATTCTGATATATTTACACACATTTTCCGTTTTCCGAAAGCATCCGCTTCACAAGTCAAAACATTGCATAATGCACAATTAACACTTGAAAAGAGCGAGGCGATGTGGTAAAATATAAATGGTCATATTTCGGAATACAGTTCCAAAATGACTATATTATTATATCGTATTTTTGATTTGTTGTCAATAGCTTTTTTGACGGAAACGAGGAAAATTTGATAAAAAAAACATCTGTGGCAAGGTGTATCGGTGTAGTTATCGGCGTACTGCTAATTGTTTTTGCGGTATTTCTCGTAGTTACATCAATGCTGTTTTCATTCGGCGGCTCTGCTGCGCCGGATATTTTCGGATATAATGTTTACATAGTGCGTGACAACGATTTCTATCAGCTTAAGGCAGGCACAGCCGCTATAGCGCAGAAGGTGTGGCCCGACGAGGTAAACAACGGAGAGCTTATAATATATAATCGGTATGAAAACGGCGGAGCACAGCTTGCAAAGGTAAATTCCTCCACGCTTAAGGAAGGCGTTATGAGTTTTGATGTTGAAACTCAAGGCGGAGAAAATATCACAATATCACAAAGCCAGCTTGTTGCAAGAGTTAACTATTGCAGTGATTTCTGGGGTGCCGTTATCGGATTTGCAATGTCGCCGTTTGGCGTTATGGCTATCGCCATACTGCCGTGTATCGCAATAGTGGCATTTGAGATAGTGAAGTTCATTATGTCAAAGCGTCCGGTACCGCAGGTGGAAACGGTCAAGTTGCAGGAAGAAGCTCCGGTGTATGTTCCCCTTGAAAGCGAGGAACACAAGCCGCCAAAAGCAAACAAGAATGACGCAAAAAAGGTCGCTATGCCGTCTTTATCCGATAACGTAAAAGTGCCGTATAATCGTGTTCCCGACAGTTCTCACGGTAAAACGGATGATTTCACGGAGCATCTGCGCAGTAAAAAGAATATAGCGGCAAGTGCCGATAACATAAAAGACCGAGCGGATTTTTCCTCCGGAGCAAGAAAAAGGATGGAATCGGACAGAGCAGAGCAGCAAAAGGAAAAGAAAACTGAAGCCGGAAATGTTAAAAACGAAAAAGCCTTGCCCAAAATGACGGAAAAAACGGGTACGGCTGAAGTAACGCACGGCGGTTCTGAGCCTGATATATCGCTTGTGTTCAGAGATGACGAGGACAAGAGATATGATATAGACGATATTCTTGCCGATATAGAAAAACGGCATCATTGACGGGCAGAAAAGCAGAAAGAAAAGTAAGAACGAAAGAGAGCACTTACAATGAATAAAAAATCAGATACTGTGAATTCAGAGCTTCGTGACAAGCTGTTCATCGTACTGGCATTGACCGGCTGTATATCGAATATAGCGGGATTTACCGCAAATGCAGTGATATTCGGATTTACCCCGCAGACCTTATTCTGTGCGGCTTGCGCACTTGTAATTATAGTATCGTCACTGGTCGGTTTTCTGACCGGAAGAACCTATGTCGCTACGTTTATAATACTCCTTGTGCTTGGATTTGTCGAGTTCCCGATATTGTATATTTCATACGGTGCAAGCACGGCAGTGTATATGCTTGTTGCGGAAATCGGAATTATTACTTTTATGAAGCCGTTGCACAGAGTTATAATGGCGTCGGCGGTGTTCGTTGCAGATATAGCCGCATTTATTGTCAGAAGCAAATTTCCTCAGCTGAATATGGCTAATGACAATATGGAGCTTGACACGCTGTTTTCGTTTGTAATAGCGTTTATAGGCATAATGGTTGCGGTCGCAATAGTGATAGTACAATTTGAACGTCAGGCAAAACAGCTCAGCGAAATGGGCGAGGAGCTTACGCTTGCTGTAAATACCGATCCGCTGACCGATATAAGAAACCGCCGTTATCTTATAGAATATCTTGAAAATCAGCTTTCGCAGGACGAGAAAAAGAAACACTGTGCGGTGCTTATAGACCTTGATCTGTTCAAGTCGGTAAACGATACATACGGACACGTTTTCGGTGATAATGTGCTTAAGCATTTTGCATATGCGGTCAAAACGAATATCGGGGAAAATGACCTTATAGCACGATTCGGCGGAGAGGAATTCATGATCCTCTTTGATACGGACAATATCGAAACTGTTATGATGGTTATGAAGCGGATACGCAAAAGCTATTCGGAGTTTTCCGAGAAAGAAAAAGGGAAAGAATTTACTTTCAGCGCAGGCGTGGCTGTGTACGGAAGCGGCAACTCGATAACCGAGATATTCACAACTGCCGACAAGCGACTTTATAAGGCTAAGGCGGCAGGAAGAAATAAGATAATGATAGATTGAGAACTTTGGTACCCTACCGTTTCGTGACGGCAGGGTATTTTACATTTCGTGAACTGCGTGAAGCTGAATATATGTCTGAGGAAATAACAGGAAAATATTAACATGATATTTTCAAAAAAGATTAATTATATATTGATTTTAAGATTTGATAAGACTATATTGCCATTCTGACTTGACAAAGCATCAAGAAAATTGTATTATAAATTCAGCACATTAAATTGTTACTATATAAAAATAAATGGGAGATATTATGACAGTACCTGTAATAGTAGAAATAGTTTTCAGGTTCATACCATCTGCTTTGCTTGTATTCGGATTTATCGAAATCAATCTTACGGCTAAGTATAACAAGTATATTCAGTTTATCGCAATGAATACGGTGTATTTGTTTGCGGGTCTGTTTGGGCAATATATGAGAGAAAAGTACAAGCTTGAATTTTTTGATTTTGTGCTTGCGGTAGCACTGGTTCTTATTTACAGTATATTTTTTCATACCGATGCGGTCGGATACCGTATTTTCATAGGAACGCTGGTCTACCTTTCGCTGATTATATTTGATACCATCACAACTGCTGTAATATTCGTCATATTCCCGGAGTTTTCGTTTGACATCGGACACTTAACATATCCTGCACTGCTTTTTGCGGATATTGATCTGATTATATACGGCATTCTGATGTATTTTGAACATTGTATTATCAAAAGAATACATGACAGAAAATCTATCAACAAGCGTGCAGTGATTTTTATGTTTTTTCCGGAAAGTCAGGTATTGATTTTATGCGTGATAATGAAACTCATTATGGCTAACACCGATAATGCAACACCGGAAATTATGTATTTCACACTGATTTGCGTTGTAATCTGTGTAATCAGCGACATTCTCTGCTATCGTGGCCTTATCCAGAATTCACAGCTGTATGAAACGAAAATGAGAAACGAACAGCTTGAATACGAGCGTAGCACGCAGTACCGCTATTACGAAAAAATCAACGAGCTTCAGCACGAAATAATGAAGTATCGCCACGATTTCAACAACGTTCTCACAACGGCGATGAATTTGTACACTTTTCCCGATACAGCCGAAAAGGGAAAGGAAATGCTCGATGAGCTGAGCCGTAAAAATCAGAGCAACAAAATGCCGTTCTACTGCGCTAACAATATCGTTAATGCGATTCTGTGGGATAAGTCGAATACCGCTGAAGAATCGGGTGTGATACTTAACTGCGATGCGAGCCTTAGCAATGACATTCCGATAGATGATGTTGATTTATGCTGTCTTATTGTCAATATGCTTGATAATGCGATAAGGGGAGCAAAAGCGGCGGAAAACGATAAAAGCATCTGCATAAAGATAAAAGAGGAGAACGGGAGAATATATATTTCTGTTTCAAATTATGCCGATATGCCTGACTTTGAAAGCGCAGAGAAACTGCCCAGTACAAAGGCAAACAAGAATCACGGCTACGGCACGGAGATAATACGGAGCATAGTGCAGAAATATGACGGCGATGTGCTGTTTACCTGTAAGGATAGGAAATTCAGCACGGCTCTTTCGATAAGGAAAGGCGAACGTGAAATAGAAGATATATAAGTTTTAGGGGGAATCAGTATGACGACAGTACCGCTGATAGTGGAAGCAATATTCAGGTTTATTCCGTCGGCTTTAGTAGTGTATTTATTTATTGATGTTAATCTGACATCCAGATTCAACAAATACATACAATGGACGTGCGTCAGCCTTTTATATATGGCTGCGGGATTGATAGGACAGTATCTCAGAGAGGCTTACAATATTCAGGTAGTCGATTTTTCACTTGCACTGATATTGGTTACTTGCTACAGCTTATTCTTTCACACGGATTCAGTCGGTTTCCGCATATTTATCGGCTCGTTTTCTTTTCTGTCACAGATACTCGTAGATACAGTTTTTGCCGCAATTATATTTGTTTGTTTCCCGGACTTCAATTACGAAATCGGACACCTTTCGTATCCTGCACTCCTTGCGGCTGATATAGAAATGCTTATATACGGTATATTTCTGTTTGCCGCAACGATGGTTATCAAAAGAGTACGGCTTAAAACCGGTATCAACAAAAAAGCCCTTGTCTTTATGTTGTTTCCTCTGAGTCAGGTCCTGATACTGTGTATAATCATAAAACTGATTATGGCGAATTCGGAGAATGCTACCGCTGAAATTACATACTTTACGTTGGCTTGTATTATAATCTGCGTAATCAGCGATGTATTATGCTACAGAGGCCTTATCCAGAATTCACAGCTGTATGAAACGAAAATGAGAAACGAACAGCTTGAATACGAGCGTAGCACGCAGTACCGCTATTACGAAAAAATCAACGAGCTTCAGCACGAAATAATGAAGTATCGCCACGATTTCAACAACGTTCTCACAACGGCGATGAATTTGTACACTTTTCCCGATACAGCCGAAAAGGGAAAGGAAATGCTCGATGAGCTGAGCCGTAAAAATCAGAGCAACAAAATGCCGTTCTACTGCGCTAACAATATCGTTAATGCGATTCTGTGGGATAAGTCGAATACCGCTGAAGAATCGGGTGTGATACTTAACTGCGATGCGAGCCTTAGCAATGACATTCCGATAGATGATGTTGATTTATGCTGTCTTATTGTCAATATGCTTGATAATGCGATAAGGGGAGCAAAAGCGGCGGAAAACGATAAAAGCATCTGCATAAAGATAAAAGAGGAGAACGGGAGAATATATATTTCTGTTTCAAATTATGCCGATATGCCTGACTTTGAAAGCGCAGAGAAACTGCCCAGTACAAAGGCAAACAAGAATCACGGCTACGGCACGGAGATAATACGGAGCATAGTGCAGAAATATGACGGCGATGTGCTGTTTACCTGTAAGGATAGAAAATTCAGCACGGCTCTTTCGATAAGAATAAAAGGGAAAGATCAAGAATGATAATTTTAATATGTGACGATGATAAAAATTGCCTCGCAAATGAAGAAAAATACATAAGGGAAAATACCGAAGCAGTACCCGAATGCTTTCTCGGCGGTAAGGAGCTTTTAAAAAGGCTTAGCGCAGGCACTGAGGATATAGCGGCTGTTTTTATGGATATTGAACTTGACAATTCGGAAAACGGAATTGTGGTTGCCGAGCAGATAAGCAATCTGTATCCGGATATAAGAATAATATTCCTGACGGCATATTCGCTCAAATACTGCGAGGAGATTTTTCTTGCAGGGAAGAATCTCGTTCCGTTTGCATTGGTTGACAAACAGAATCTTGATGTGAATCTGAAAAGAGCAATGGACAAGCTGAGAACAGCACTTGATTCTGATAAGGAGAAAAGCAGGATCGCCGTAACGGTTAATTCGGAAACGCTTTTCATAGAGCCTATGCAGACTTTATACCTTGAGAGCAATGCCCATACCCTTATTATAGTTACATCGGGCGAAAACAAGTCTGTCAGAAGCAAGCTGTCCGATGTGCTTGAGGCTTTTCCGCCGTATTTCATACAGTGCCATAAAAGCTATGCGGTGAATATCCATCATATCGTTTCGTATACAACAAAACAGATTGAGCTTGACAGCGGTGTAATAATTCCTGTAAGCCGTAAATTTTCGCTGTCTGTCCGTGAAAAGATGCTCAGGCACGAATGCGGGATATGATAACAGACCGCTTTTAACTGTTGATTTTCATTCGACCTTATACATAAAAAATAACCGCCCTGCTTTCGCAGGGCGGTTTTCACTTAAAACTGTGCTGTTGTTACGTTTGATTCGCTGTTTGCAGATTCGGCAGTGTCGTATTCATCCGACAGGTTATCCTCTATCCACTTAGCCATCATCAGCGGTGAAAGTATGATGTCCATCGTCTTCTGTTCACCATCACTGACGCTTTCCATAGTAACGATCTCTCCCTTTTCACGTCCCTCACTGCCTATTATATCGTAGGTCAGCTGACAACGGTACTTGATGGAGCAGAGCAGGAATTCGGGAGGAATGACCTCACAGCTTGAAATCTCATCAAGCCATACGAAAGGACTCATTCCGCCTATGCTTATGTCCTCAATGATCCAGCCGCTTGCCGCATAGGAATCGTTAGCGCACATATAAAGAGAGAATTTGAACTTTTCTTCTCTGTCGTCCTTGAACAGACCGACTTCAAAGCTCTTTATAACGTAGTTGTTTATAATGCTTGATTCAAATCCGCAGCAGGAGCAGGTTCCGCCGTAGCCGAACATCGTACCGTTAATATCCTTTGCAAAATAGTTGCGGTAAACACGCAGGTTTGAAAGGCTGCGGAGCGACTTGTATCTTGTACGCAGGTACTGAAGCTCCTCAGCGGTAATTGACGGCAGAGGCTTATAGTAGTACGGAATCTGGTCAAGAAGTACCTGATTCGGTTCTTCGGTGCTTGAGTAGAACTGGCTGAGAACGTTGTTGTTCTCGCCTACCAGCAGATATTCGACATATTTTGCGAATTCGGGTTTGGTGCAGTCGTCACGGAGTATAACATACTTTGTGATGCTCTGACGCTCCTCATCACTAATCGGGTCGTTTATATCTATGATACGGATAATCTTGTCTTTTTCGCCGAGAAGTGCGATACGGGGGATTTTAAGGTCGCAGATATAAAGGTTAGGCATTGTTGCCGATACCTTTTCATCTGTCAGATTGCTCTCACGCAGAAGGCTCATAAGCGAAGCCTTTTCAAACGAATAGCCGGACTTCATGAACGGAAAGTCGAATACACGTCCGTTGAACATTCCGCAGTTGATAAGTGCATAAACATCGCCGATTATCTCAAGAAGGTCGGCGTTGGTGATACTGCTCGGTATCATGAACTGTTTGCCGTATGCGGCAAATCTGAACTTCTTGTTAATATCAAGCTGGAGCGTGATGTCACTGCCCTGCGATTTCATCTCACGCAGGAAGGTCATAGTATCCTTGCCCTGTGTGAAGGTGTTTATCAGCATATTTATGACTTCGTTGTATATCTGGTGATTCTCGAAGCTGTTCTTGTGCGCCACAATGCAGTCATAAGCCCGCTTGAGATTATGCACCGTCATTCTTGCAACATCGAAGTTATGGGTGATGTCACGGTAGTGGACGTTGAACTGGTAGTATCTCATTCCTATCTTATAATCCTGACCGTACATCGTATCGAACAGACCGAGTGCTCCGATAAGTGCGTCCTCATCGGCAACAGCGTCATTTATAACATACTTGCCGAGCTTAAGGCTGACTATACTTCTGAAGCCGAAGCTAAGGTCGAAGTCTTTGATAGCGGGATTCTTCTCGCTGTCAAGAACATATGTATTACCGTCAAAATTGAAGTTGTAGCAGAACTCTCTGCCTTCCTCGTCACTGTCCTCGTCAACCCACTTATAGCTTGCCATAATGATGTTTTCGGGCATATCCGATACATCCTTACGCATCTTGACAAGTTCGTCTTCGATATACTCGGTAAATGCCGAGCCGTTCTCATGCTCCTGTTTTGAAACGTGGTCGGTGAGCGAGAAGAAACCAATCTCTTTTACTTCGGAATACGGCATAGCCTCGCTTTTTCCGGGTAAAAGCAGTGAGATGCTGTTGTGGAAAACACTGCGCAGATCGCCTACCATAATGCTGGTAGAAAGATAATTGCTGAAGAATTCAAACACATAGTGCTTCGGACGCATATAATATTTGTCCGAATTCGTTCTCGGCAGCAGCTCGATAACGAAATAGCGTGAATACTTTTCAATCATATATTTGAGATCACGGTTTATAGCTTCCGAAACCTCCTCCTCACATTCGTGGCGGATGCCGGTTCTGTGAGTGGTAATATATGAGTTCGGCACACTGATGAAGAATGCCGACAGCTTTTCCTTGATGAAATCTTCTCCCGTTGACTTGATAAGACCTGTCAGTTCATAAGTGGAGAAGTAGTTATATTTATCAAGCAGGACTTTTACCAGCGTGTCACGCTTTGCGGAAGAAACCGCAAACGGAATAAGATATACAAAGCCCTCGTTTTCGTGCCAGATAAATTCGATAACGCTTTTGCCGTTCTGTAAGAAACGTACTGTCGGGTCGTCGTCAGGCGTTTTCTGATAACGGATAACCTTATATACCGCAAGAGGCTTGCCCATATCCATAACGGCAACATTGAACGTGCGGTTGGGATTTTCTGCTTCACCGAATCTGCCAAGCTGCTTCTTTCTGATAAATGCAAAGCAGAATTCGACAAGATTTATATATTCGCCCTTGTGGATAGTGAGGTTTACGAGGTTTTCCTTGATCTTAGCCTGTTCTTCTTCGGAAACCTTGAAGACGATCTCTGTACCCTTGAAAACGGGTGCGGTAAGGTTAAGCTCTCTTATCTTGAGAATGCCCGCATCGTTTACTATTCTGAAATTGAAGTTGTTCGAACGCAGCTTCAGCCACTCAACGTTCATAAATACGCTCTTTGAGCCTACGCCGAAACGACCTTCACGGGATTTGTCGCCGTCGCTTCTGCCGATACTGAGATAATAAAGTATCTGCTCAAGCGTAAAGCCGTCCTCGTTGTATGTGAGCCTTACTTCGCCGTCCTGCTCAAAGTTGAAAAGAACCTTGATGTCGGGGTCGGAGTAGTAACAGCCGAATGTGTTCTGCAACAGCTCTCTTATTATTGATTCCTTCGGATAGTCGCTTACGGACAGCGAAGCGTTATACGGTGTGCGTCCGCCGAATACCGAGTTGAAGTAGTCTTTGAACGGGGTGCTGTCGGCTTCACCTGTGTAAAGCAAGTTCTGCATCTTCATCAGCGACTGTTCCATCACTTCACGGTTCTCGTTTGCGTGTGCCTGATAAAAATCGCCTAAAAGCCCCGCAATTTCTTCGTTACGAAAAGCCTCCACCTTACATCACTCCCTCGTTGTATTTTTTCATGAATTGTCTGAATGTTTCCTGTATCATAAAGTTATCGGTAAGATAACGCCAGGAGTTGAGAAGCACAGGCATCTTTACCGTATCGGGCAGCATATTTACGCATAAACGCAGTTCCGCATTCTTGTTATCGGTGATAAAGTTCTCAAAAGCCTTTTGAGCGGCTTTTATGCCTGCCGAAATATCAAGCGTGGAGCATTGCTCCTTATATGAATGGAACTGCTCGCTGTACAGACATTCCTCAAGCGCCGTTCCGCCGAGCGCAACGATATGCTGCTGATCGTCCAGGTAGAGCAGCGATCCGCTGAAGCGTTCCAGTGCTTCCTTTATCATAGGCTTCAGCACCTTTTCTTCTGTGGAGGTGTTTTCCTTTATTCTGTTTTCAAGACCGAATGCACGGCAGATCTTATCCAGCTTCAGCTTTGTGTATTCGTGCGTCTTTGCCGCAGAGGAAATATCTATAGATGGCGAAATGTTGTAATCGCTTTTGAATTGCGTTATTACATCATGGCAGTTTGAAACCTCGCCTGTGTAGGAGCAGACGTACTGTAGATCCCGTATAGCGTCGGTTATAAGCTGTGCGGCATTAGGAAGGTCGAAAAGCACGTTTCGTCCGGGAAGCCCCGCTACAATGCTCTTGTATATCTTTCCGAACAGAACCTTTGACAGCATTCTTGCGTCAAACAGATTGTTCTTGTCGCACATAACTATAAATTCTCTTGACTGTTCGTTTCTGCCTCCGTGGCGTGCGGCACGCTGTTCAAAGATAACAGGGCTGTCGGGAAGCTCATAGTTGAATATATGAGTAAATCTCTTTACCTGAGGGTTTATCGAGCCGATTTTGTCAACTGTAATCACTACTCTTGCATTGTCACGCACATCGTTTGTGAAATTATCGTAGCGTGTGTTGAATATGTCGCCTCTGTCGATTTTCAAAAGACCGTTTATATTAGGATAAAGAGCGGATATAACTTTCTTCAGATACTGGATGGTCGAGCCGGTAACGCAGTAAACGACCGCTCTGTTTTCCGAGCTTTTCAGCACCTCGTCCAGCTTTGTAAGGAAGCAGTCGAGCTTCTTGTCGACCTGACGAAGCTCCTGCACATCAGCTATATTATAGGAGGGCTTGGTGTAGGTTTTCTTTGCTTCCAGTCCGTATTCCTCAAAGACGTTACCGCCCTGCGCATAAAGAGGAAGGCCTGTCTTTATGTCGATAAGACGTCGTGAGTTCGAGATGAAATCCTGTGGGAATTCATATTCGAGCATCACAACATTTCTTGCTACCTCGCCGTTATAGACTGATTTGTCGAAATAACGCATTACCGGAGTGTAGGGGTTGAAGCATATTGATTTTTCGTCAAAGCTGATGTCATCGACCGCATTGGCTTTATTTTCGTCGGCAAGCAGTGCCTTGACAAGCGACTTTATCTCATCGTAGCTTTGGTGATAACCACACGGCACGGGGCTGAGAATAACGAGCTTGTTCGTTTTTGCTTTCAGATGCTCCGTGTAAAGTCCGCACTTTATGCCCGATGTGCTGAGGCCTGCGTCTATTATCACAAGGTCCCATGTAAGACCTGCGTCCGTAAATTTCTGCATCAGAGGATTGTCCGCCTCAAGTGCTTCTTCTGCGATTATATATGTATTTGATGCTTTTTCGTTAAAATATGTGATAGCCTTAGACGAGCCTGAGATCATCTTGAAGTCAACGCCGTTACCTGTTACGACACAACGGTACCAGCTATGCATAAGGTGTCTGGGACATATCAGCAGAATGTTCGGTGTCTGAACCTCAAGCACCGTATCAAGTATACCTATCTGAGCCTTTGTCGCTTTATCCGAGCCGTATTCATCAAGGACAAGACAAAAGCCGTATTTATTTAATTTTTCGTGAAAAGAACAGCTTATCGCACTTATGTCCTTGCCATAATACGATATCCATTTAATCTCTTCGGTATTCAACAAATCACCCTCCGCTCTCCTGCATCTGCCGACGCAGATTAAATAATATAACTATTATAATACATTTGAGCATTTTTTACAACAGATATTTCGCGTTTTATAGAAAATATATAAAAAGTGAAGTGTGATTTTAGCAAAAAACAACAAATATCTTTCGAAATCTATAAATACATTATCAAGAAAAAAAGTCAGTAATTCTTGGCTTTCGGTTCGACTTTACTTGACAAAAGCCGATAAATATAGTATTATACTGATATATGTAAAAGGGGAGTGGTGCGCTTGTATTTCGGTAGTGTCAGATTTTTTAAGCATCTTATTCTGACTGTAACGGCATTACTGATAATAGTGCCTACGGTGCTTTGTATATTGCTTGCGGTTGACAACGGCAAAAAGTCGGATGAGATAGACAGGCTGAATTCTCAGCTTTCTGCGCAGTCGCAGGTGTCACAGATATCGGACGATCAGAGCAGAACGTCTTCGGCGACAGAAAGTTCCGACAATGTTAAGGCGGAGCCTTCTGTGACCGAAAGCGTAAAGCCGGAAACATCGGCGGCTGTCCCGGAAACCACAAAGGCGCCTGAAACAACGCCGGCTTCATCATCGGCGGTTGAAAGCACCGACAGTTCTCTGTCCTCCGGTGCGGACAGCTATACTTCACTTTTCCCGACGCTGTATGCAGATAAATATGAGGGCGAATATGAAAACAGTGAAAACACCGTTTATCTTACATTTGACGATGGTCCTTCGGTACTTACGGAAAATCTGCTTTATTATCTGAGGCAGGAAAATGTCAAGGCTACTTTCTTTGTGGTTCCCGAAAGAACGGAGTATTGCTATTCATTACTGAGAGAAATAAGCAATGCGGGACACACGATAGGAATACATTCCGCATCTCACGATTACGAAAAGATATACGCATCGGTTGACGCATTTCTCGAAGATTTCAACGAAGCGTATGAGATAGTCCTTGAGGCTACGGGCAAAGCACCCGACATTTACAGATTTCCCGGCGGCAGTGTGAACGATTATAACGAAAAGACCCGTGACGATATTATCGCCGAGATGGATCGCAGAGGTTTTACATATTTCGACTGGAACGTGGACAGCAACGACTGGCAGGGTTACGGCTGGACAACACTGTACACAAACGTTTTAAAAGATGCTGAGGAATTTTCCTCGCCCGTGATACTCTTCCATAATACAGGCGACCGTGATAATACGGTGCTTGTGATAGAGGATATAATCAAGGCGCTTAAAAACAAAGGCTATAAATTCGGCAGTCTTTCTCAGAAGATAAAGCCGGTTCAATTTTAAATTCTGATTTCAAGAAAGGGATAACAATGGGAATCAAGGATAATTTCACACAGGCTATGAAGGAGCTGACGAATCCCAGACCGTCTGACGCTCGTAAAGAGGTCAAGGACGTTGCCTCATATATGAATGATACTGCCGACGCACAGCCGACAGAACCTGTACAGCCCGTACAGAATACTCAGCCGTCCGAGAACAGACAGCCCGAACAGCAGACACAGCAGGCACAGCAGAGCGTAAAGCCCGAAACAGCAGGCAACGGCTTTACACAGCAGGAGCAGACACAGGATTTTTCGCAGAGGATAGCCCGTGATATGAATGAACAATACACACAGAACAACTCGTTTGATCAGAATGTACGCAGTGATGCTTTTACGCAGACACCTCAGAACAACGGATTCTCAGGCGGTCAGAACGGATTTGCGCAGAGCGGTTCAGACAACGGCGGCAACAATCCCTTTATGAGCGGTATGAGGGCTGATAATTCGCAGGAAATGACCGTTATATCCAAAAACACCATGATAGACGGCAATGTACGCTCGTTTGCCGATATGAAGATTGACGGTAATATAAAGGGTAACGTTGAAACGACCAAGAATATCACTATAAACGGCAAGGTCGTAGGCGATCTTACCTGTGACAATATCAGCATGAAAAATTCGGCTGTACAGGGTAATGTACGTCTTAAAGGACAGGCTGTAATGGCTAACGATTCGATGCTGATAGGCGATCTTTCATCACAGGTGGCACAGCTCAACGGCAAGATAAAGGGCAATATCGAGATTTCGGGCAAGATAATGCTTGACAGGGATTCTGTCATAATCGGTGATATAAAGGCAGGCTCGATCGCAATATCCGACGGTGCGGTTATCAACGGCTTTGTTACCACGACTTATCTTTCAAAGGATGAAAGTGCCAACATCTTCCCCGAAAATATCGCACTCGGAGATTAAGCATAAAAATATTGAAGCCCTGCGTTGCGGGGCTTTTATTTGACTTTATATGAAAAGGAGGTTTTGCAATGACGCAGAACAACGAAGCAAAGGTACTCACACCCGAGCAGATCGAAAATAACAAACAGCAGATAATAGATATTTACAGAAATTATGTTAAAAGAGAAGGCTCGGATAAACTGCTCGACTATCTTATAAACAAGAGCGATTTCTTTACAGCCCCCGCAAGCACACGTTTTCACGGTGCGTATGACGGAGGACTTGCACAGCATTCTCTGAACGTTTACAACTGCTTCAAGGCTTATCTTGAAAGAGATCGTGTCCGTGAGCTGTATAATCTCAACGCAAGCGATGAAACGATAGCTGTATGCGCTTTACTTCACGATATATGCAAGGTCAACGTCTACACAAGAGGCACAAGAAACGTGAAGAACGAAGAAACGGGTCAGTGGGAAAAGGTGCCGACATTCTTCTTCGATGACGGATTGCCTTACGGTCACGGCGAGAAGTCAGTTTATATGATAACGGGCTTTATGCGTCTTACCCGTGAGGAAGCCTTCGCTATACGCTATCATATGGGATTTTCGGGCGAAGAAAACGCAAACAACGTAGGAAAGGCATTCGGAATGTTCCCTCTTGCGTTTGCTCTCAGCACCGCCGATATGGAGGCTACATATTTCCTTGATTGATAATACGCAATAATATAAAAGAGCAGTCGCTGTCACACGATTGCTCTTTTTTGCTATGTGATGCTCGCTTAGAAATTAATAACCCCTAAATGCTCCAGCAGGATTTTAGTACCGATAAGTATCAGTATGACACCCCCTGCAAGCTCCGCCTTCGACTTGTACTTTGTGCCGAATACATTTCCGACCTTCAGACCTATCGCTGACAGGATAAAAGTTGTTGCTCCGATGAACAGGACAGCCGCAACTATATTTACATCGGGAAGAAGCGCAAAGGTTATTCCGACCGCAAGTGCGTCTATGCTTGTCGCTATCGCAAGCAGCAGCATTGTCTTGAAGCTGAATGATGCGTCAAGCTTTTCCTCGTCCTTTGAAAGCGCTTCTCTTATCATATTTCCTCCGATAAAGCACAGCAGCACGAACGCTATCCAGTGGTCAACGGCTGTGATATATTGCTCAAAGGTCGAGCCGAGAAGATAACCCACAGCAGGCATCAATGCCTGAAAACCGCCGAACCAAGCACCTATTATCAGATAATGCTTAGCTTTAAGCTGTCGCTCGGACAGCCCCTTACAGACGCTCACCGCAAATGCATCCATAGAAAGTCCCACAGCGATCAGAAATAATTCCAACAGTCCCATAATTTGTCCTCCGGTGTTTTATCTTAGGCAATACCGCATAATTATTGTCGTGCGATTGCGCAGTCAGATTTTTCGTCAGA
>ENA-ORMO01000389-ORMO01000389.1-human-gut-metagenome-genome-assembly--contig:-NODE-389-length-62724-cov-3.162169_pt1 | contig 62724 bp, 50 predicted proteins | sample MGYA00242106_ERZ509001 | MGnify/ENA primary metagenome ERZ509001 (study PRJEB26280, sample SAMEA2338736) | human gut metagenome | biome: human gut; feature: human-associated habitat; material: faeces...
TGTCGCAAGCGACCGCCGCAGGCGCAAGAATGTGCCAAGGCACATTCTTTGTTCCATAAGTTTCGGATCTAAGTCTTTTCATTTGGACAAAGCTGTGGTATACTACAAACAGCGTAAGCAATAAATTTGATTGATATGGAGTGATACGATGTTTATCCTATTAGCAGGTGGTTTACTGGTCATTGTTATTGCAGTGATCGTTGCTGTTGTCAGCTCGGTTGTATCTGCGGTGGCAGCAAACGAAGATATTGAAGATTAAAAGACAAAATTACCAAAACTTAATATGAAGTTTTGGTAATTTTTTTGCTTTTTTGAGAAATTATTCTTGTCATACGAATGGATCTGTAGTAAAATGGTTAACCGTAGATGAAATTGTATACAATTATGCATGGATTCAAAGGAAGGAGTTTTATCACTATGAAATCGTACAAAGAATTAAGTCATGATGAGTTATTGGAATTACAGGGTGCTCTGAATAAAGAGTACGCAGATGCGAAGAGTAAGGGACTGAACCTGAACATGGCAAGAGGAAAACCGTCTCCTGAACAGTTGGGATTTTCCATGGGGATTATGGATGCTCTGAATTCTTCTTCTAAGCTTGTTTCCGAGGATGGTACAGACTGCCGCAACTATGGTGTTCTGGATGGTATTCCGGAAGCAAAAAGACTTATGGCAGGTATGGTAGATACAAAGAGCGAGAATATGATCGTGTGTGGTAATGCGAGTCTTCCGATTATGTATGATACAGTTGCACGTTCTTATGCATTTGGTGTATGTGGCGGCAAACCATGGTGCAAGCAGGAGCATGTGAAGTTCCTCTGCCCGGTTCCTGGATATGACAGACATTTTGCGATCACAGAGCAGTTTGGCATTGAAATGATCAATATCCCGATGCATGAGGATGGACCGGATATGGATCTGGTAGAAAAATATGTAGAAAGCGACAGCAGCGTAAAGGGTATCTGGTGTGTACCGAAATACTCTAATCCGGAAGGTGTCTGCTATTCGGATGAGGTTGTCAGACGCTTTGCTGCGCTGAAACCGGCTGCGGAGGACTTCCGTATTTACTGGGATAATGCATATGCAATGCATCACTTATATCCGGATCAGCCTGTGGAAATTCTGGATATTATCGAAGAATGTGAAAAGGCAGGACATCCTGATATGGTATTTGAGTTCTGCTCAACATCCAAGGTAACCTTCTCAGGCTCCGGCGTTGCAGCAGTTGCAACATCCGAGAAAAACCGTGAATGGTTTAAAAAGACAATGACGATCCAGACGATCGGTTATGATAAGATCAATCAGCTCAGACATGTAAAATATTTCGGCGATATTGAGGGCATGAAGGCACATATGGTAAAAATGGCAGACAGCCTCCGCCCGAAATTTGAAGCGGTACATGAAGTACTGGAAGCAGAGCTTGGCGGACTGGAGATCGGTAAATGGACAGATCCGAAGGGTGGTTATTTCATTTCCTTCTACACATTACCGGGCTGTGCAAAGAAAGTGGCTGCTATGTGTAAGGATGCAGGTGTGACACTGACAGGTGCAGGTGCTACCTATCCATATAAGAAGGATCCGGAAGACAGTAATATCCGTATCGCACCGTCTTTCCCGACAGTAGATGAAATGAAGCTTGCATCAAAGCTGTTTGCACTCTGTGTGAAACTGGTCAGTGTTGAAAAATTACTGGAAGAAAAGTAGGAGCCAAAATGGATATCTATAAAAGACTGGACAGAAAACTGGTCCATAAAGGGAAGATCATAGATCTGTATGAGGATACGGTTGCGATACCAAACGGTAATGTGGCAAAGTGGGATTTTATCGGGCACAAAGGAGCGGCGGCGGTTGTTCCCGTGACTGCGGACGGCAGGATCCTGATGGTACACCAGTACAGAAATGCACTGGACCGGGAAACACTGGAAATCCCTGCAGGTGGCAGAGACAGTGTGGATGAGCCGTATATAGACTGCGCAGCAAGAGAACTGGAAGAGGAGACCGGTTACAAAACAGAAAAGGAAAATCTGGAGTTCCTGATCTCACTTCGGACAACGGTAGCTTTTTGTAATGAACGGATCGATGTATTTGTGGCAAAGGATTTAAAGCCAAGTCATCAGCATTTGGATGAAGATGAATTTATTGATGTGGAGGCGTTTACGATCGACGAACTGCTGGAAATGATCTACAGCGGAAAGATGCAGGATGCCAAGACAATCTCATCCCTGCTGGCATATAAAGTAAAATATCAGGCATAATGCAAAATAGAAACAGAAGAACAGGCTTCTGTTTCTATTTTTTTTGCTCTCTGCATATAATGCATAGAATCCATGAAGGCAGAAACAAGCTTTTGGATAATAACCTGCATGGCAAGGGAGGGGTGTCTGGTATTGAACATCGGAAAGGTGCAGAAACAGGTCATACTGTTTCTGGCAGGCTTTGTACTGGGCGTTTTATATATTTATATGATCGGCTGCCGGGAAACAGATTTCTTGGGCATCCAGAGTCTGATGCAGATTTCTTTTCTGGAAATCGGGTATCGGGAATATTTTTTATATCTGCTGAAAAAAAGAGGCCTGCTGGGGATCGGTATTGTGTTGATCGGTATGACAGCCGCAGGTCAGCTGCTTCTTGCCGGTATTGTGATGTATTTTGGAATGAGTATTGGTGGTATGCTGTCTGTCATGATCCTGCGATATGGCTGGAAAGGAATTTTGCTGAGCCTGAGCTTTTGTCTGCCGCAGGATCTGTTTTATATTCCGGCGGGCAGTATGGGAATCAGCCTGCTGGCAGTCCGGGGCGGGCAGAAGAGCGACAGAATGCCGGGATATCATATGGGAGAAAAAAAGAAAAATAGGCTCAAACAGATTTTTTTGGTGCTCGGGGTAACCATAATTGGAATCCTGGCAGAATGTTATGTAAATCCGATGCTTGTCAAAACGGTTTTAAAAATCTTTTAGAACAATTTTTACTAGATGTGGTAGGCTTGTAAAATACAAAAATCCACATGTTGCGATTTGCTTATTTTTCGCGGATTTCCACCAAAATAACGCACAAAATAGTGTTTGCTTTTCTCGGAATTTGCAATTATAATGAAATTTAACAGGCTTAAGATTACATAACTATGTATATAGGAAGGGTTACATTTCTTATGGAGAGGGAAGTTCAGGAGTATATTTCGTATTTACATAATGTAAAGCATACTTCAAACAACACAGAGATGTCTTATAAAAGAGATCTCTTAAAAGTATGCCACTTTATGCAGGAAAGAGGGATTAACAGTGCCACAGCAGTGAAGGAACAGGATCTGAAGGCATATATCCATGTACTGGAGGAACAGAAGCTTGCAGCTGCAACCGTTTCCAGAAATATTGCTTCTATCAAGGCTTTCTTTTTGTACCTGTTTTCTGAGGGGAAAATCCAGAATGATGCAGCACTATGTTTAAAAGCGCCCAAAATAGAGAAAAAAATGCCGGAGATCCTGACTATGGGTGAAGTGTCGGCGCTTCTTGAACAGGCGAACGGTGACAGTCCGAAGGAAATCCGGGATAAAGCGATGCTGGAGCTTTTGTATGCAACAGGCATCCGTGTGACGGAGCTGATCTCTTTAAAGGTTTCCGATGTGAATCTGCCGATGCATTTTATTATGTGCCGTGATCCGCATAAGGAACGCATGATCCCATTCGGAACACAGGCGCATGATGCTTTGGAGCGCTATCTGGGCGGTGTCAGAGCCGAGATGGTTGAGGACAAGTCCTCAGAGATCCTGTTTGCAAACTGCTCCGGAAAGCCGATGAGCAGACAGGGCTTCTGGAAGCTGATCAAGTTTTATGCCAAGAAAGCAGGCATTACAGCTGATATTACACCGCATACACTCCGTCATTCCTTTGCAGCCCATCTGGTAGAAAACGGTGCAGATTTAAAAAGTGTACAGGAAATGCTGGGACATTCTGATATTTCCACAACGCAGATCTATGCCAATATGAATCATAACCGGATCCGCGAGGTATATGCCAAGGCGCATCCCCGCGGCTGATCCCCGAAGGGATAGATGCACGGAAACAATAAAAAAGCATAGGCTATAGGAAAGAGTAAAAGAGGAATGCCTGTGCAGTTTTGTGAATTTTGTGAGAAAGAAGTGATCAGCGTACGTGATTGCAGGAAGCTGGGCAACGTATATGATATGGAGTTTGATGCGTGCTCCGGCTGTATCTGTAAGCTGATCGTAAGAGAACACAGCGGGCTTCTCGGTTTTTTATGCTGCGGAGAAGAGACGACTGTTCCATATTCCAAGATCAAGCAGATCGGATCCGACATTATTCTGGTGGATCTGTAACAAATAGGTTGACATAATATTTTTATGCCAGTATACTGAAAGAAAAGGGGGAGACAGCTTATGAAATGCCCATTTTGCGGACACGAAAATACAAGAGTTATCGATTCAAGACCGGCGGATGAAAATAATTCCATTCGCAGAAGAAGAGTCTGTGATGAGTGTGAGAAACGCTTTACAACCTATGAAAAGGTAGAAACGATCCCGCTGATCATCATTAAAAAGGATAATAACAGAGAGACTTATGATCGTTCCAAGATCGAGGCAGGAGTTTTGCGTGCCTGTCATAAAAGACCGATCAGTGCGGCTCAGATCACCCAACTTGTTGATGAAGTGGAAACAGAGATCTTCAATCGTGAGGAAAAGGAAGTGCCAAGTGCTGTGATCGGAGAACTGGTCATGGATAAGCTGAAAAATTTAGAGGCAGTTGCTTATGTGCGTTTCGCTTCTGTTTACCGCGAATTTAAAGACATCAATACCTTTATGGATGAGCTGAAAAAGGTGCTGAAATAGGCTAAATATACAGTCGTTTATGCCGATGTATAAGGTAGAAGAACTCTCATATGTGTATGGGAAAGAAAGGCAGGTGTGGACAGATGACGATTGACAGTGCTTATCAATACGGCAGTTATTATCAGAATTACAGATCCGAGATCAAACAGGTTTCTGTCGATGAAGTCAGGCAGCAGGACAAACAGCAGCTGCAGGCTGCGCAGGAAGACATCTCCACACTGCAGCAGGAATACAGACAGCAGGAGGACACAAGGAGCCGCAGCGCGGATCTGGAAAATATTTCGCTGACATTTTGTAAGAATGATACATATGACTACATCGGTAAGGATGCAAGCCTTGAAAATCTGGACATGATGAGTGCGATTTCCGATATGCAGAAGGATAAGGTTTTAGAGCAGTATCAGTATTTTGTAAAACCGAAGGATGTACTGCTTTCGGACGTCGATGGCACCGTGATCCAAAAATAAATGCAAATGTAAATAAAAGACACCTTTCAAGGGTGTCTTTTTTAGGGAGAAATTATGTTGCAATGTTTTTACCCGGATTCCTATCAGGATTCCGCCTATTCCATTGATTATGAAAAATTGCGGATGCAAGGCTATGAAGCGATCATATATGATATTGACAATACGCTTGTATGCCACGGCGCACCGGCAGATGAGAGAAGTATGGCACTGATTGAAAGGCTGAAAGGGCTCGGCTTTTCCATTATGCTCCTTTCCAACAACAAGGAGCCGCGTGTCAAGAGCTTTAACGATCAGGTGCACGTCAGCTATATTTATAAAGCAGGGAAACCAAATCCGAAAAATTATGAGGCTGCCATGGTCAGAATGGGCAGCAACCGCAAAAATACAGTCTTTATCGGTGATCAGATCTTTACGGATATCTGGGGCGCCAAGAAAGCCGGGATTTATTCCATTTTGGTAAAGCCGATCGATAAAAAGGAAGAAATACAGATCGTATTAAAACGATATCTGGAAAAACCGATCCTGTATTTTTATCAGAAGAAGGTACGAAAGGAAGAAAACGGATGCAGATAGACGGAAAAACTAAGACTTGTGGGCTGATCGGGGATCCGGTCGCCCATACATTATCGCCGGTGATCCATAATACACTGGCACAGACGCGCGGCGATGACCTTGTGTATGTACCGCTGCGGGTAGAAGCGGAACAAGTCCGGAAGGCAGTGGAAGGGGCGTATGCCCTGTCTCTTACGGGACTGAATGTGACCGTGCCGCATAAAAGTGCTGTCATTCCTTATCTGGTGGATATCGATCCGCTGGCGGAAAAGATCGGTGCAGTCAATACACTGGTCAGACAGGAGGGCGGCTTTAAGGGCTATAATACCGATATGCCGGGACTTCTGCGTGCCATGCGGTCAGAAGGGATCACAGTGAAGGAGCAGAGTGTTCTTCTGCTTGGTGCAGGCGGTGCAGCGAGAGCGGTGGCATTTCTCTGCATGAGCGAGGGTGCAAAGGAGATCCTTTTGTATAACAGAACCGTGGAGAAAGCAGAGCGTGTGGCAAAAGAAGCAGAGACTGCATTTGGCAGAAGCTGTATCCGGGTGATCTCCAAAGAAGAGCTTTTGCAGCTTACCGGAAGCTATCTGGCGATCCAGTGTACAAGCGTCGGGCTGTATCCGAATGTGGATGATGTGATCGTGCAGGAGGATGCACTGTATGAGAAGATCCATACGGGTGTGGATCTTATTTACAGACCATATGAGACAATGTTCATGAAGAAGATAAAAGCACATGGCGGGAAGACGATGAACGGTCTGAAAATGCTGTTATATCAGGGCATTATTGCCTACGAGCTGTGGAATAAATGTGAGGTATCGGAAGAAACCGCTGCCCACATTTTACAAAAGATGAAGGAAGAGATGGGAATCCATGAGTAATATTATTTTGATCGGCTATATGGGATGTGGAAAGAGTACGATCGGGAAAAAGCTATCCTATGCTGTCAGAAAGCCGTATGTGGATACGGACAAGCTGATCGAAACAAAGGAGAAAAAAACGATCAGTACGATCTTCAGTGAGCAGGGAGAGGAAGCATTCCGGGAAATGGAAACAGCATGCATCAAAAGCCTGTTTGCACAGAAACAGGAGCATGTGATCGCGGTCGGCGGCGGACTTCCGCTGCGCAGCCAAAACAGAGAGCTTTTAAAGAAGCTTGGAACCGTGATATATCTGCGGGCAAAGCCGGAGACGATTTACGAAAGACTGAAAACCGATACGACAAGACCGCTTCTGCAGTGCGCGGATCCAAAGGAGAAGATCAGCCGGATGCTTTTGCAGCGTGCACCGGTTTATGAAGAAGCAGCGGCTTATGTCGTGGATGTGGATGATAAGAGCTTTGAACAGATCATAAAAGAGATAAAGGAGAAAACAGATGAAACTATTAGTCATTAACGGACCGAATCTGAACTTTCTTGGTATCAGAGAACCGGAGGTATACGGAACGGAAACCTATGCAGATCTCGTTGCCATGATCCGGGAAAAGGCAGAAGAAGTAAATTGTGAGATCGAGGTATTCCAGAGCAATCATGAAGGTGCGATCATAGACAGGATCCAGGCTGCGTACAGCGACGGTACACAGGGCATCGTGATCAATCCGGGCGCGTTTACCCACTATAGCTATGCGATCCATGATGCACTGCAGTCGATCACAACGATGCCTAAGGTGGAAATCCACATTTCGGACATTACCAAAAGAGAGGGGTTCCGGGCAGTATCTGTGACAAAACCGGCATGTGATGATCAGATTTACGGTAAGGGATTTGCAGGCTATCTGCTGGCAATAGACAGAGTCCTTGCGCTTGCGTAAAGGTTTATACGAAGTTGTGTGAAGTTTTGCAAAAATATGCTTGCATTTTGAATTGGTAGTATGGTATAATCATTTTCGGCGGTTGAAACAGACCGCCGAAAAGAAACTACATATAGGGGAATAGTACAGCGGTAGTGCGGCGGTCTCCAAAACCGTTAACGGGGGTTCGATTCCCTCTTCCCCTGCTACATAGGACAACTACTTAAGATCCGTCTTAAGTAGTTGTTTTACTGTGCGGATGGAGCGATATCTATTGTCATTCCATGGAAAATACAGTAAAATAGAAGTCCGGGGGTTAGTAATAAAACAGAATGAATGGAGAGATGAATATGGCAAAAAAGTATGATGTAATTATTATCGGTGCAGGACCGGGTGGTATTTTCTGTGCCTATGAACTGATGGAAAAGAAACCGGATTTAAAGGTTTTGATGATAGAAAAAGGACGCAGCATTGAAAAAAGAACATGTCCGAAGCGTGTGACGAAGCAGTGTGTAGGCTGTAAGCCATGCTCTATTACAACAGGCTTTGCGGGAGCAGGTGCTTTCTCAGACGGTAAGCTTTCCCTTTCTCCTGATGTAGGTGGTAATCTGCCTGAGATTTTAGGCTATGATGAGACAGTTAAGCTGATCCATGAATCAGATGATATTTATCTGAAATTCGGTGCTGATAAAAATGTATATGGTCTTGACAAGGAAAAGGAAATCCGTGAGATCCGCCGGAAAGCGATCAATGCCAATCTGAAACTGGTAGAATGTCCGATCCGACATCTGGGAACGGAAGAAGGCTATAAGATCTACGGTAAGCTGCAGAAGCATTTAGAGGAATGTGGTGTAGAGCTGTTATTCAATACGATGGTGGAAAAGATCATTGTGGAAGATGGCAGAGCTGTCGGCGTGACAACAGATAAGGGAGAGACTTATCAGGCAGACGAGATCGTATCTGCAGTCGGCAGAGAAGGTGCTGACTGGTTTAAGGATAAATGTGAAGAGGTCGGTATTGAGACAACACCGGGTACGGTTGATATCGGTGTCCGCGTTGAGGTGCGTGATGAGGTTATGCAGTTCTTAAACGAGAACCTGTATGAGGCAAAACTGATCTACCATACACCTACTTTTGATGATAAGGTTCGTACGTTCTGTACCAATCCTTCCGGCGAAGTTGCAACAGAATACTATGAAAACGGACTTGCCGTTGTAAACGGTCATGCTTATAAGTCAAAAGAATATAAGACAAACAATACAAACTTTGCGATCCTGGTATCCAAGAATTTTACAAAGCCGTTTAAGACACCGATCGAATACGGTAAGCATATCGCGCAGCTTTCCAATATGCTGTGCGGCGGTAAGATTTTAGTACAGACCTTCGGTGACTTCAGACGTGGCAGAAGAACAACGGAAGAACGTCTCTGCAGGCGTAATGTAATGCCTACTTTAAAGGATGCGGTTCCGGGCGATCTTTCTCTTGTATTCCCTCATCGTATCATGGTGGATATCGAGGAAATGATCCTGGCACTGGATAAGGTAACACCGGGTATTGCAGCAGATGAAACACTGCTGTACGGCGTAGAAGTAAAATTCTACTCCAACAAGGTAGTTGTCAATAAAGATTTTGAAACAAGTGTGGCAGGACTTCGTGCCATCGGAGACGGCGCAGGTGTAACACGTGGTCTGCAGCAGGCTTCCGCAAACGGTATCAGCGTGGCAAGAAGCATTCTGCGCAAGATGGATGAAAATTAATATGCAAAAAAGCAATCAATGGAGAAAACTGTGGATTTTACTTGTAATGGCGGTTATGTTTTTGCTGACTGCCTGTGGGAAGCAGGAAGACGCCAAGACAAAGATCGTACTGACAACGGGCTTTTCCGAAAATGAAGTTTTTAAGATCGGAAGCAGCAGCTGTGACCGGTCAGAGATCATGGTATATCTGACGAATATGCAGAATCAGTATGAGGCAGTATACGGCGATCAGATCTGGAGCCGCAGCATAAACGGTGAGACGCTGGAGGATAAGGTCAAAAATGTGGTGCTGGCGCGTCTGGCGCAGATCAAGACGATGAACCTTTTAGCAGAGAGCAGGCAGGTAACGCTTTCCGAGGAAGAAGAGGCGGCGGTACTCTCCGCGGCAGAGACATATTTCTCTTCCCTGAATGATACAGAAGTGGAAAAGCTGGGGCTGACTGAGAAAAAAACAGAGGATATGTACCGGGAGTATGCACTTGCCAATAAGATCTATGACCTGATCATTCAGGATACCAATCCGGAGATCAGTGATGATGAAGCAAGGACTGTGACGCTGGAGCAGATCATGATCAAGACCTATTCGCAGGATGGCGACGGCAACAGAACGCCTTACACGGATGCAAGTAAGGCGCTCGCAAAGCAGCGTGCGGAAAATATACTGCGTAAGCTGCAGAGCGGAGAAGATTTTGATACACTGGCGCAGACCTATAACGAAGAAAGCTCGATCACAGTTTCTTTTGGAAAAGGCGAAAAGCCCAAGGCACTCGAAGATGCAGCATTTGATCTGGGAAACGGAGAAGTCAGTTCCCTGATCGAAACGGATGACGGATATTATATCTTGAAATGTATCTCGACGCTTGACAGAGAGCAGACAGATGCCAATAAGCAGAAGATCATGGAAAAGAGGAAGGAAGAAGCCTTTTCACAGATCTATGATGAATTTTTGCAGACTCAGATCCGGAATCTGAATGAAAAGCTTTGGAAAGAGATTTCCTTTATCCATGATGAGGCAGTGACGACAAAGACATTTTTTGATGTTTATAATGAAAAACTGGGCAGTTTATAAAAGTTTTAGAAATGCGCAAATGCCCGTAAATTCAATAGTACAGCAGATTATTAGCACTCATTTTAAATGAGTGCTAATTTTTTCTTGACTTTTAAATGTGGGAGGACTACACTGGATAACAGGGAAAACTGAAGTAAGAAAGGAATGTGATAGTTATGGCACAGACACATGGTTCACTGTCTATCAACAGTGATAATATTTTTCCTATTATTAAGAAATGGCTTTATTCCGATCATGATATTTTTTATCGTGAACTTATCTCAAACGGTTGTGATGCGATCACAAAACTGAAAAAGCTGGAAATGATGGGAGAGTACGAGCTTCCGGAAGGATATAAGGATCAGATCAAGGTTGTACTCGATCCAAAGGAAAAAACGATCCAGATCATTGATAACGGTCTTGGTATGACAGAGGAAGAGGTAGATGAATACATCAACCAGATCGCTTTTTCCGGCGCGACAGATTTCATAGAAAAGTATAAGGACAAGACAAATGAGGATCAGATCATCGGTCACTTCGGACTTGGTTTCTATTCCGCATTTATGGTATCCGATAAGGTAACGATCGATACACTGTCTTATAAGAAAGACGCAAAGCCGGTTCACTGGGAATGTGACGGTGGCAGCGAATTCGATATGGAAGATGGCGACTGGGATCAGGTCGGTACAAAGATCACACTGTATCTGAATGAGGACTGTCTGGAATTTTGTAATGAATACAAGGCAAAAGAAGTCATAAAGAAATATTGTTCCTTTATGCCAACAGAAATTTATGTCAGCAAGGCAGAAGAAACAGAAGTACAGATCATCAAACCGGAAGAAAAGCTGGACAGCGATGAGGTTGTAGAAGAATTTGAAGATGAAGTAAAGACACCGGCAAAGGACGGCGAGCCTGAAAAGACAGAAAAGGTCAAAAAGCTCCGTATCAGGAAACGTCCGGAACTGATGAATGATACACATCCGCTTTGGACAAAGCATCCAAATGAATGCACAAAGGAAGAGTACATTGATTTCTACCGCAAGGTATTTATGGATTATAAGGAGCCGCTGTTCTGGATCCATCTGAACATGGATTATCCGTTTAACCTGAAAGGTATTTTATACTTCCCGAAGATCAATATGGAATATGAATCCATCGAGGGAACGATCAAGCTGTATAACAATCAGGTATTTATCGCAGACAATATCAAGGAAGTCATTCCGGAATTTTTGATGCTCTTAAAAGGTGTGATTGACTGCCCGGATCTGCCGCTGAACGTATCCCGTTCCGCACTGCAGAATGATGGATTTGTCAAGAAGATCTCAGAGTACATTGCCAAGAAGGTGGCAGACAAGCTTTCCGGTATGTGCAAGACCGATAAAGAAGAGTATGAGAAATACTGGGACGATATCAGCCCATTCATTAAATTCGGCTGCTTGAAGGATGACAAGTTCTGTGAAAAGATGAACGATTATATCCTGTTCAAGAATCTGGACGGCAATTATGAGACATTACCGGAATGCTTAGAGACAAAGCCGATCGACGGAGAAGAAGAGCAGGCAACGGATGAGAATGGCAATCAGGTAGAAGCTGAAGTGGTAGATGCAGATGCAGATGCTGAAAAAGCAGAGGATGAAGAACCGAAGGAGAAGATCATCTACTATGTAACGGATGAACAGCAGCAGAGCCAGTACATCAATATGTTCAAACAGGCAAAGATGGATGCGGTTATTTTGACACACAGCATCGATCAGCCGTTTGTATCACAGCTGGAAAGCAAGAATCCGAATGTGAAATTCAAGAGAATCGATGCAGACCTGACAGATTCCTTCAAGGCTAAAACTTCCAAGAAAGCACAGAAGGAGCTGGATGATGCTGCAGAAGAGATCGGAAAGGCAATGAAGAAGGCTCTCAAGAGAGAAAACCTGACAGTCAAGCTGGATAAGCTGAAAAACAAGAAGGTTGCTTCCATGCTTACCATTTCCGAAGAAACCAGACGTATGCAGGATATGATGAAGATGTACGGCGGTGGCATGATGCCCGGATTTGGATCCGAGGATGGCGCAACACTTGTCCTGAATGCCAATCATCCGCTGGTACAGTATATCATGGAGCATAAGGATGGCGAGAATGTCATGCTGATGTGCGAACAGCTTTACGATCTGGCAGTGCTGCAGAATGCACCGCTTTCACCGGAAGCTATGACGAAGTTCATTGCACGTTCCAATGATATTATGCTGCTGTTGACGAAAGAGCAGTAAGAGTTGTTATAAAAAATATAATATATAAGTATAAAACAGGAAACGCCTATAATCGTAATCACGTTTGACTACCCTGCGATTTATCTGGGTCACATTTTCCCGGGCTCCCGTCACTGGAACCACCGAGCATGTAAAATCGGTTTCACCGATGCTCGGTGGCTACATAATGGATTTGACAAGCAAATCCATTACATTTCATCAAAACATTGTGATCGCTCGCTCCGGGAAAGTGACCGATAAATCTCGGTCGTCTACACTATCGATTGCTTATTATAGGTGTTTCCTGTTTTTTGATAGAAATTTACATAAGTCCTTTTTATCGGACATATCGTGTGCGCATAATAGGAGGGGGACCTAAGAGGGGGACCTAAGGGTAAGGCAGAGCGTGCATTGATTGAAGAGGCAATAAAGCGTCTTGAAGCAGCTATCGAATTAAAAGACCAAGGCAAAGAAGCTGAGGGAGATGCAGTAGTGAATGATATGAAGGATTGGCTGAACGGAATTATTGAGGGAATAGAAAAAAATGTAGTTCAGGAGGAGCCACTTGTCATTGAACGCTCAAGTTTACCGCAAGCCGGGGACGTGTTAGCTGTGGGAGAGAAGATAATCCTTTGTGTGATAAGAGAAGAGGAAAGAGAAAAATATCTTGCTGTAAGTTATGAGTACAGCTATATGAAAGGGGCTTATAAGGACGAGCGATTTGTGGAAACGACATGGAAAGAATTTCTGTCGGAAGCTTCATTTGTGTGTAGTATTTACGAAAAGAAATCCGACGAATATGTCGGTTACTGCTCCATTAAGAAATTGTCGAAGTGTGATTGGGAACTGGCAATAGAATTGAAACCGGAAGAATGCCACAAGGGCTATGGAACGGAAGCCTTACCGTTGTTGGTGCAGGCAATGCACAGATTAACCGGTATACGATACTTTAGAGCAAGGGTGGAAATTGATAATCATGCTTCGCAGGGATTGATGAAAAAACTTGGAGCAACACCAAATGGAATCAGCGAATTCCTGCTTCATGGAGAAGAGATTGAAAAGTTCCAAGAAGAAAACAAGGAGAATATTACCGATGAGATAAGAGCGGTTGCTGCTGGGTTCTGTATGGATGCAGAAGATATTTTGGGCTATGTGTTGGAGTATCGGTTTGACGTGAAAAAGAAGCAGGCAGTGAATGCAGAAAATTGAAAAATGAAAATATTGGATTTGCAAGATTTGTGGAAAGAAGAAAAACAGTACAGGTGCTTTTGTGTGATGTGTGAGTATTATGAAATGTGTAAAGTTGATGGATGAGGATATTTATTGTATGGACGGGAACTTAAATTTATTCTCTGATATGAAGTAAATGTAAATGTGAAGGTGAGGTGAACTATGAATTAGCATAAGAGAATTCAAAAGAAGTTTTGATATTTCAAAAATAATCTTGAGAAATGAACGAAAAAATGTTAAAATTAAGTATCTGATTGACAGAGTTTCTCAACTTCTTATAAGTTGTTGTGGAGGAAAGATTAATGACAGTTAGTTACAAAAAATTGTGGCATTTATTACTTGATCGAGACATGAAAAAGAAGGATTTGCAGAAAATGGCAGATCTGACATCTTATGCTATGAACAAATTAAGCAGGGATGAGGATGTGACAACAGAAGTACTAGGAAAAATATGTGGGGCTTTGCAGTGTTCGACAGAAGATATTATGGAGTTTGTCGATTCTTCAAATGCAAAGACAAACTGAAAAGGAGTTAATTTATGATTCGATATCACTGTCCAGAATGTGATTTGGAAGTAAATAAAAGTGAATGTCCTATATGTGGAAATAGAACAAAGGTGGAAAGCAAATTATACTGGTGTGAGAATTGTAATGTGCCAATATATGAGGAGATATGTCCAGAATGTCATGCGAAAGGTAAATATTTTACTTCAGATGTAAGACCGGTATTTCCGGAAGAGCGCCTTTTGCTTGAAATATTGCTTGATAAACCGTTGGCTTTTATTGAAGATTCTGTTTGGAATGGAGTAGGGAATCGCTATTATGTGAATGGTAAGAAAATAACATTCTCAATAGCTGAAGCAATTAAAAAAGATCCAAATGTAGTTCGAGAGAAACTGGCACAATATGAAGCTCAGAATACATATCACTTTTTCAATCAGTATATGAATCGGTGGAGAAGAGCTAATAGTGGACGCTTTAACGAGATGGTTTCTGAAGCAAAGCAATTCATAAACGATTTTTCAAAGAAGTATATCAATGATGAAACTTGCGCAGCATTTGTATCTTTTTCTGGGGGAAAAGATTCAACAGTAGTAAGCGATTTGGTTAGAAAAGCTTTAGGCAATCCTTCAATCATTCATCTTTTTGGAAATACTACGCTGGAATTCCCGCATACTTACGAATATATTGAAAGATTTAAAAAAGCAAATCGCAAAACTCCGGTATTAAGAGCAGAAAACAAGGAACAGGATTTCTTTAATCTTTGTGAGCAGTTTGGACCACCTAGTCGCTCGCTTCGTTGGTGCTGTACTATTTTTAAAACAGGATTTATAGGAGACAAAATTAAAAGAACATTTGCGGATAAAAAAAGAGTTTTGACCTTTTATGGCATCAGGAGAAGTGAGTCGACAAGTCGAAACAGTTATGAACGGTCATCAGAGGGAAAGAAAATTAGTAAGCAGCTGGTTGCGTCTCCAATTATTGACTGGCTGGATTATGATATATGGCTTTATTTGATGGAGACGGAGATAGACTTTAACAATGCGTATCGTTTGGGGTATACGCGAGTGGGATGTTGGCTTTGCCCTAATAATAGTTTATGGTCGCAGTTTTTGTCTGCGATTTATATGCCGGAATTGTATGACAAGTTTTACAAGATTCTTTATGAATTTGCTAAAAAAATGGGAAAAACAGATCCGGAAGAGTATGTCACTAATGGTGGATGGAAAGCGAGACAAGGTGGAGATGGTATTGAACTTAGTAAAAATGTCGTAATAGATTTTAAGCCTTGTGCAACCGATAATTTAAGTTTTAACTATTCGTTGAACAAACCAATTTCAAAAGACTTATATGAACTATTTAAACCTTTTGGAAAATTGAATTTCGAGATGGGAAAAGAGCGTTTGGGAGAAGTATATATTTTGGATTCTCGTACAGGAATTCCTATTATGAAATTACAAGGAAGAGTGGGTAATACGGAACTAAGAATAACTATTCTTAAAACGCCAATTGCCGCAAGAACCAGGACAGTTGAAATTGAACAAAAATTTAAAAATCAAATTACCAAATACCAATTGTGTGTTGGGTGCCATGCTTGTGAAAATGCATGCAAACATAATGCAATTAAGTTGATAAAAAATGGACCTGGTGACAGTGATTATAGGTATGTAATTGATGAAGAAAAATGCATTCATTGTTACGAGTGTATAAATCACTATCCAGGAGGTTGTTTTATGAGAAGAGTATTATTGCCTCGAGGAAAGGGATATTCCAAAAATGAGTAACAAATTATTAAAAGTAAAACTAAAAGGAAATGAGTCTTTTAATTTTAGAGAAGGATGGCTTCGCAAGGGTATGCGCTGCGTGGAACAGTATCCAGATATTTTTAGCCGTGATGATGTAATGGAGCGTTTGGGCGTCGGAAGCAAAATGGTAAAATCAATTAAGTTTTGGCTTTTGGCAACTGGATTATGTGAAGAAAAAATTGAAAAAAGTGCACATCGATTTTATTTGACCAAGGATTTTGGTCAGATAGTGAATGAATATGATAAATATTTTGATGATATAGCCACATTATTCTTTATTCACTACAAGTTGGTGTCGAATGATAATTATTGTATTGTATGGAACCTGTTTTTCAATGAATATTCCGGAGAAAACTTTTTGAAAGAAGATATGGTTAACGCTTGTAAAGAGTTTTTGAATATGAAAATGCAAGAGGGAGCCACATATTCTGATAGTTTGTTTGAAGATGATTGTGCCAGTGTGATCAGAATGTATTGCCCAGCAATAAATAAAGATGATCCAGAAGAGAGTCTAGGCTGTCCATTAAGTGAACTAGGTTTATTGCAAAAAAGTGTAGAAAGAAAAAATGCATTTATTAAGTCAAGTCCAGCAAAAGGAACATTGGATATCTTGGTTGTTTTGTATGTAATGTTGTGTAATTTGCCTAAAGACAAAACAGCTGTGAGTATAGATGATCTTTTGAATGCGCCCAACAATATTGGAAGAGTGTTCAACTTAAATAGAATTCAGGTAAACGAATATATTGATCAGCTTCGGGCTGCCGGATATATAACAATAAACAGAACTGCTGGCTTGGATATGGTTTATCTGGAGAAGATGATGGCGCCGGAAGAAGTAATGCGAAAATATTACGTTAGTGTTCAGGAGATGTAGAAATGTTTTATTCAGAATTAATTGATACAAATCAGGGATTTCAGGCTTCTGTTAATCTTGAGTTGGATTTGAATAGGAAGGATAAGATAAAGGGATATATTCCAACACAACAATCAGTGAAAGTTTTGGGGGAGTTGTTGCGATCATATTATTATTCAACAGAAAGCCAAAACAGAGCAAGAGTGCTGATTGGTCCTTACGGTAGAGGTAAATCGCATTTATTATTGGTGTTAATAGCACTGACATCAATGGATGTTTATTCTTCTATGGACTACACCGTGGAAGAGGCAAAAGTGATGCAGAATGACCTTTGTTTTAAAATAGCATCTGTGAATGCCGAAGTAGGAGCTTTAGCAAAGGCTGTTGTCGATGCAGGGGTGCGCACATTACCGGTAATTATTAATAGTAACTCTCGAGACATTAATCAAGCACTCTTGATTGCTATAAATAATGCCTTGGAAATTTCGGGACTTCAGCATTTGTTACCTTCAACATATTTTGATGCGGCTATAGAAGTAATAGATAAATGGGAGAAAGATGTACCCGAGGCATATGAGAAGTTTGCTCAAATTCTTAAAGATGAAAAAACCAGTGTTGAGAGTGTGCGCATTGGATTAAGTCGGTTTGAAGAAGAAAAATATGCACTGTTTTGCGAGATATATCCTTCCATTGCTGCTGGTATGCGGTTTAATCCGTTGATGAATATGGATGTCGTAAAACTGTATTCGTCGGTAGTTGACGCGTTAGCTTCTCAAACTGATTACTGTGGAATAAACATTGTCTTTGATGAGTTTAGCAAGTTTCTGGAAAGTAATTTGGAGAAGAGCCAAATGTATAATCTTAAGATTATTCAGGATTTGGCGGAAGTTGCAAGTCGTAGTGGAAAAAAACAGATTCATTTTACCTGTATTACTCATAAGGATATCTTAGAGTATTCATCAAGTGATAGTTTTAAGACTGTTGAAGGACGTTTTTCAAAGATATACTTTGTTGCTTCCTCTGAACAGAATTATGAGCTTATTTCAAATGCAATTGTAAAACGAGATGGCTATTCGAACTTTGTTATGGAACATAAAGAGACCTTTTCTGAGATGATAAATATTGCATCACGAGCAAATGTTTTTAAGGAACTCTCAGAGGATAGTTTTGAAGAAAAGGTAGTATATGGATGTTTTCCGTTAGCTCCGCTAACAGTGTATTCACTCATTAAAATAAGTGAATTGGTAGGACAAAATGAGAGAACGTTATTTACCTTTTTGGCAAATAGAGGAGCGAATACACTAGGCGAATTCCTAGATATGAATCATGATGGAGTAGAGTTTGTTACAATTGATATAATCTACAATTACTTTGAAGAGTTGTTTAAAAAGGAAGTATTCAATGTCTCCATTCATAGTTATTGGGCTAAAGCAGATGCGGCGATAAGGCAAATTAGCGATATAAATCAGATGAGAATTATTAAAGCAATTGCTGTTATAAATATGATGAAGGATGGAATGATTAAGGCTATTCCATCACATATAAAAGCGGCATTGTTGATGGATGATATTTCATTTAGCAAAGCAAGTTCTGAGTTACAACGTAACCATATTCTGTCGCAACGAGATTCGTCTGAATTTGTAATGCTTACTGCAAATGGGGTTGATGTTCAGAAGAATATTTCTAATTTGATAGCGAGCAAGGCGTTAAAGGTGAATGTCTGCAATGAATTGAATGAGCGATGGGATTGGGGATATGTTATTCCGCATGAACATAATGACAAAAAATGCATCATGAGATGTTTTAAAAAAGTATTTATGGATGCAGATGTATTTTGTAAATATAAGAATGCTCAGCAAATATTGGATGAGTATCCATATGATGGTGTGCTTATATACATTGTATCTAATGATGATAGGCAGGATGATATTTGCAGTAAGCTTAACGCTTTAAAGAAGTATCCGCAGATTGTGTTATGTATGTCTAAAGGACAATTTGATGGAGATGAGATATTGAAGAGGTTATTAGCTGCTGAGCAGTTGCGTAAAAATGCATTACAGAATGGAGATGAACATTACTTAGAAGAAATAGAATTCTTTCAGGAGGATTTGCAAAAGCAAATTATTACTACAATTGAAAAACTATATGCACCAGCAAGCAAGAATAGTATGTTCTTGAATTCAGAAGGGGTATTGAATGTAAATAGACAGGCTTCGTTGAATCACTCTATTTCTGATATTTGTGACAGAGTTTACGAGAAAACTCCGATTGTAAACAATGAAATGGTCAACAAAAAGAAATTGAACGCTCAAAATCTGAAAGGTAGAAATATAGTAGTTGACTGGCTTTTGAATCACTCTGAGGATAGTGTCATTCCGTGTATGGATGGATACGGACCGGAAGTGAGTATATTTAAGTCTGTATTTAGCTTTTCAGGACTGGATTCAAGCCAAGTTGCGAACGAAAATGGAATAAACGAAGTCTTAAAAGTTATTAGAACGTTTGTTACAAAATGTGAGAATGAAAAGGGTAACTTTAAGAATCTTTATGATATTTTGCTAGCTAAACCTTATGGAATGAGAAAGGGAATTATTCCGTTATTTATTGCCTATATTTTACGCTTATACAAAGAAAATATTGTGCTATATTATTCCGGTAAAGAGGTTGAATTATCAGCTTCTATTTTGAGTAATTTGAACGAGAACCCTGCCAAATATGAACTCCTTATGGAGATGGGAACTTTAGATAGAGAAGTGTATTTGGATAGGTTAGAAACGATGTTTGCTACCTATGCGGATAATAAAGCAGGTAGTGCAAATCGAGTATATGCTGTGATGCGGAGCATGCAAAACTGGTATAGATCTTTGCCAGAATACAGTAAAAAATACACATTCTTTTTAGAAGCTGGTGAGAAAAAGGCTATTGCTGAATTTATACCTCCTCTCCGATCTGATTTGGCTAAATATGATGTTAATGCTAGAGATTTGTTATTTGTGCAATGGAGCAAGAGACTTTCTGAGAGTGGAGATATGGAGGAGTGTGCAAATAAGATAGAAATATTCCGCGATACACTAATGAAGCATATTCCTGATTATAGGACTGAGATGTGTAGAGTGTTAGTAGCGATGTTTGTGCCGGGGTATCAGGGACAGCTGCCAAAAGCAGTACAGGTATGGTATAAAAAGCTTTCCGATAACACCAAGCAGCACATTTTTGATTCAACGACAAATTCTTTATTGACTATAGCGCGGAATATTAATTCATATAATGAAGATGATTTACTAGATTCGATGGTCGATGTATTTGAATCTGTTGGAATTGAAGACTGGAATGATTTTACTGCTTCAGATTTTGTACAGAGTGTAGAAGCTTCGATAAAAAAGATTAATGAGTACAAGGAAGTACAAGCAGACGAAAAACAGGATTGTAAAGTGTCTATTTCAATTCCTGGATTGTCTGTTGAGAAAAATTTTTCTGCAAATAGTATTTCACCACTTGCGCAGACTGCTTTAAATAATATTGAGTCAATATTTGATGAGTATAATGATTCGCTTGAGCCAGATGAAAAACTTGCTATATTAGCAAGCCTTATTGAAAGAGTAATTCAATGATAGGAGAGAATGACAAAATGATATATCTTGATAATGCAGCAACCACATTCCCAAAACCAGATTTAGTATTGGACTATGTTAATTGGGTACAAAGAAATTGTGCGGTTAATATAGGAAGGGGAAGTTATAAACTCGCACAAGAGGCTGTTCAAATATCGGATAAAGCAAAAATTAAATTTGCAGAGTTTGTTCATGCAAACTCTGCAAATGATGTCGTTTTTACACCTTCGGCGACAATTGCTGCAAATGAAATCATATATGGTCTTGAATGGGATGCATTAAAGAATGTGTATGTTACCCCTTTTGAGCATAATGCCATAATGAGACCGCTAGAAATGATGAGAGAACATTTCGGTATATCAATTTATACTCTTCCATTTGACAAAGATACGCAAGAACTAGATTCAGATGAGATGAATAGGTTGTTCAGCCTTAATAATCCAGATTATGTATTTATAAATCAGGTTAGTAATGTGACGGGAGCTATTATTCCTGTAAAAGATATTGGGAGAGCAGCGCACGACTATGGAGCAACAGTGGTAGTAGATGGCTCACAATCGGTAGGAATTATAGAAATTGATTTAAAAAAAGAACCTATTGATTTTTTGATTTTTGCGGGGCATAAAAATTTGTATGCGTCATGGGGAATAGGAGGATTTGTAATAAATTCAGTTAAGACTATTAAGCCGATGCTTGCAGGAGGAACTGGATCTAATTCATTGGATATGAGGATGGATGGATATGAGGTGGGAAGCCCTAATATAATAGCTATTGCAAGTTTGGAAAAGGCCTTGGATTGGATTAATTCTATAGGAATTCAAAACATTGCGTCCCATAAAAGGGTGTTAACTCGGAGGCTTATTGAAGGTTTGGAGGAATGCGGGGTTGAATTGTATGTTCCGTTAAATACTGACATGCACACTTCAGTAGTATCTTTTAACATTCCTGATTATGAATCCACAGAGGTTGGAATGATACTTGACCAAGATTTTGGTATTGCAGTAAGAACGGGATATCATTGTGCTCCTTTAATTCATAAATTGATAGGAACAGAAGAAAAAAAAGGAACGGTTAGAGTGAGCGTTAGTTACTTTAACTCTAAGAATGATATAGATGAATTAATTGATGCGGTCAAGAATATATAGGGAGGTATTATGAACGGGTTTATTGATTACTTAAATTCAACAAACAATCTTGGAGGAGACTCTACTGGTTCGTTAGCAGAAACTCAGGTGAAGAGCCCTTATTATAACGTTGTTAAGATAGATAGAAAAATTGGTCTGAGAATATCACAAGAAATTAACCAAGGTGTGTATAAAACGTATATTTTGACCGGGCACGCAGGAGATGGAAAAACTAGTATTTTAGTGCAAGTACTGAAGTCTCTGCAATTGTTAAGTGACGGTGAAGGTTTGGACGAGGTTCATGAATACGATAGTCTGTTTTATGTAAAGGATATGAGTGAAATTGCAGAGCAAGAACAAGTTAGATTGTTGGAAAAAGCCTTGAATGCTCCTCAGAACGGTAAAACGGGAATTATTGTGAGTAATACTGGCCCTCTTTTAAATTCACTTATTTCATTGGCAGTACAACAGAAAACGAACAACGGCGCAACGTTGTCCTCTAAAGAACGTATTGAATTACAATCTAGAATTCTTACGCAGTTAGATCAAAATGAAGACAAAGAAATTGAGGTGGTCGGATATAAGTTAACTTTAGTCAATATTGCACGAGTAGATAATGTCTTTTTTGCGAGAAAAATCCTTCAGAAAATTTTGAACCCTCAATTATGGGAAAAATGCGAAGGCTGTGCAGCCAAGACAAAATGTCCAATCATTAATAATCAGAGATTGCTACTAGCACAAGTTGAAAGGGTAGGCGCATTTGTTGATAATTACTATCGTTTTTTGTATGAAAATGATAAACGAATGACTATTCGTCAAATGGTGGGGCAAATCAGTTATGGTATTACAGGAAACTTAACATGCGAAAAAGTATGCAATAAAATGTTAAAAGAACCATTTTTTACATATAACTTTGCCAACTTATTTTTTGGCTATAAAGGGTTATCTTTGAAACCCGATTCTAAACAGATAAAAGGGATTGAACATATTCAGGGACTGGGCTTAGATAGAATTGCACTTGACGTAGATTACAAACTATTTGTTAATCAAGATTATTCATTCTTTACAGATAATGTAAGACCAATTATTGATGATTTGTCGAAAAAATCGAGAAAACATTTTCAGGTGACAGAAGCTGCTTTGGAATCGAGAAAAAATCAGCAGACAGAAACGGCAAAACTTAGAAGCGCGGTAAGAAGATTTTACTTAATATACGGTATTGACACTGAGGAGCATAAAATCAGTGATATGTACAATCAGATATATGGTGCGAATTATATTGATTATAAAAAAATGATAACTTCTGTTCAGCCCTCTGCAATGACGCGTAGGATGCAAAATGTTGTATATAATGCGCTCTATATTAAGAATACGGGTTTTTTACCAGCAACTAGTTCGGATATTTTATTGCCACTAACGCTTCGCAGAGAGGATGAAGTGTATCAGAGTGTATTGCTAGTATTAGGTGAAGTCAATAAGTCAGATATAAAGATTGTCACAAAGAAAGTCAATAACCAATTAGAAGATATTGAAGAGAAGTATGATTTATTTATTCAGTTGAAAGATGCGAAGTTTAGATTGACCTTGCCGATGGTGAACTATTTTAATAATTTGATAGCTGGTGCAGTGACATCGAATAATAATCCTTCTTTATCGCATGGAATTGCAGCGTTAGACACTCTTTTATTAGAAAAATACGGCGATGTTAATCCAGGTTCAGGTGAGGATTGTGAAATATCTGTGATTGTAAACACAATTCAAGGACAGAAAATTCGTCGTTTTGATTTTGTAGGAAATAAGCTTCACTTAGTAGATTAGGAGGATAGGCAAATGAAAATGTATCCTAGTGATTATAAACCATCTAAGCCAATACCACTTCAAAGCTATTTATTCGGTCATAGAATTCAAGATAGTCAAACGAAATATGAATATTTAATTGAATTTCTTCAGGTAGTGATATCGCCTAAGGCAGTTGAATATAACAACAAGCGATATGATTGTATGTTTCCGGTTAGTGATGATCATTGTGACAGCAGTATGCAATATTTTCCTGTATCACGTATAGGATTGAAAAGATTTGTATTTTTTCCGAAAAGCAAACTAGATGGAAAGGCAGAAGTTGATAAGAAAGCCTATGAGCAGTGTCTGAATGCTCTGGAGGCAAAAATGGTGGGTGGAAATTCGACTCAAAAAAAGAACACCCTTGCAATAATGCAGAGATTACTGAATGGATTTTGTGCGGTGAATCAGAATCGAGCATGGTTTGATCAGAATATGCTACCAGTTTGCCCAGAAGTTATATTACCTGAAGGAATGGGAATCAAGAGCTGGAGACAAGCTCTTGATTTTCAAACGGGAAGTGTAGACATTGATTCGAAATTTGATTTTAAAAAGTATACATATATGTGTAGGGGTGGTGAGGTATATTACCTCCATTTACTTAATGCTATAAATGAGTGTCCGGATTTCAAAAACGTAATTGAACGACGGTTAGAGGAGATGATAAGTAGCTTTCCACAGTTTTCTTATTTGTGTAATTTTATACAGAATACGTGGGATGATTTTATGGCTGTTCCTCCTGAAGAAAAGGAAGAGAAAAAGCTTTATAAGGATTTAGGAGCAATTCCAACTTCATTTTCTGTAAGAAACAAATACACATTATCTGAATTGGATAATTTTCTGAATAGTAAATGTCATCCTTTCGAGAAGATGGAAATCTTCTCAAATGGTATTATTTTGCAAATGCTTAGAATGATGTATCTGGCTGCGGCTACTGATAAACAGAGTAATTGCTGGCTTATCGATGTTAATAGCAAAGGATTTGAAAACCAAGAAGTGAAGAAAGCCGCGGTAAATGCTTTTAAGCGAAATGAAGAAACAATTAGCTCTTATCTTTATGATGGGCTTGCTAAATTAAAGGATAAGTTATCTGGCGAAGGTAAAGAGGAAGCAAAGATTATTAAGGCTGCAGCAGATGACTCTTATAGACTGTTTCGCAAACTAGGAAAAAGCCTAGGAATCATCATTCCGAACACTGGTGCGGGGACGCGCTTTAGTTTGTCAGAGGAAGTTATTGAGTTTCTTGTTTTATCAATTATTCCGCCAAAGCATATGATTACATTGAATGAGTTTGTTGATTTGTTATATGAGCATTTCGGAATGGTGATTGGATCTGCTCAGTACAAAAAAGAAATGGACAAGGGTGCGTTATCATATGTTAGTGATTTGTCCTTCATGGAAGAGAATAAACAAGCTTTTGCACAGAAATTAAAAGAATGTGGATTCTTAAGAGACTTATCAGATGCTACTTCTATAGTCGAAAATCCTTATGAAAGAGAGGATGATGTTGTATGAGGCAATTAATTACGTTGCTTACTGGCCAAGTTAAGAAACAGATCGTTATTGGAAATACAAATATTGTACGTTTAGAAAGTTTTGATAATCCGCTAGTCTATAAAGCTGTATGTAGCCAACTGTTGTCCGATGAGGGTATAGATGTTTTTATACCCAAGTTGACAAGAGAAAAATATAATGAGTTTATGCAAGAAAACAAGTCAGAATGGTACAGTGCACTTTCTTTCTTGCATAAAGGAAATAATACCTCGAGTGCAAATGAAACATCTGAAGTATTTATGACAAAAAGCTTTGTAGATTATAATAATGCAATTACGAAATGGAGAAATGCCTCTGCATCATATTCTGATGGAAAGACTGTGCTCGTGTTGCTTATGGGTACAGAAGCTGCTCAAGATACTGGAGGATTGGCAGATACGTCATTCGCTATTTCACCAAGAAAAATTATTACGGAATTGAAGAATGATTATAGTCAATGGTTTTTGCCTATTTTAAAAGCAAATGGTCTGGGAAGTGATGATGCGAGAAAGGCTATAAATACTTTATACAAGGCCATTTTTTCAAGCGTAAATGTTGATCTGATTAAACTGAGTAGTTTTGTTGATTCGTTAACTGGAATGCCATTTACGACCGTTCAAGATTTAATTTCATATATATGTGAAACATTAAATTCTACATGGAGTATACCTAGCGTCATTGACTTGAAAATGACGCCCAAGGTACAAAATTTGGCCAAGGGTACTATGAAGAATGCTCAGATTATTTTAGATGGTATAAAGTTTATTGAACGAACGGATGATATTCCTACACAAGCAGGGATTGCAAAACTTGAAAAAAAATTTGCTAAGTATGCAGATGATAATGGAATTAACTATACAGACCCTTTTCCTCAGCCTATATCATTGTTTATAAGTTATTCCGATTTCCAGAACTGTGTTATCGACTTTATGTCTGGAAAAGATTTGGAAAATAATCGAGCTCGCTTACTGAAATTGGATTTTGCATATATTTCTCGTATCTTGGGAACAAGGTTACCGAAAACCCCGACAGCAAAGGCAAAACTGATTTCTGGGGATCCTCTTGGGGCTTATTGTAAAATGATTTTTTCTTCAATAGCCCAATTTAAGGGCGAAAAGTCCACATTTCCTGAAAGGATAGTTTTCAGAGTGGACCATGTATCTTTATCGGATTGCACGGACGAACAGAAAGAAGAGTCATATTCAAGGCTTTGTAATTATTTAGGTGGAATGCTTACATTTCTCAATGAGGCAAATTATGAATGTGGTGATCAGGGACTATTTTTAGATTATGATCAGAAAAAAGACCCTTTTGATTTAGTTAATATTTCAGAGATAAAGGATAAGATTAAATGTTCTGGGAAATGGGGCGACCCGTGCAAAATTACCTTTACGATATCAGCAGAAAAAGATGATTCGGTGGAAAAATATGAGTATAAATGGGCCTTCTCACCGAATAGCCCTTGGTTAAATGCGTTTTCATATCTTGCAGCAGTTTTATTTAGAGGAGGTGATAGTTACACATTGCCAACAATGGCTGTATGCAAAAATATTCAAGATTTCTTAAACTGTGAAAGCGAAGATGAGTTTTATTCACAATTATCACAGATACGCGAAGAGGTTTATTTTGAGGAACACAGACAGGAACTAAGAAAGTATTTTAATAATACGGAGCCTTTAGCACAGTTTGATTCTTTATGTGCAGAATTTAAAAATTTTGCGGATTTATTAGTACAAAATGGATTGTTTAATTCTTTAAATAATCTAAGAAAAGTTGTACAGATGTACACAGATATGTTAGAGGGAACCTATAAGCATTTTGATGAATTTAGTGATATTCAACGAGAAAAGCTTCCGCTGCTTGTTGATTGTTTTGTTATATCTTCAAATGATGATGTTCTTGTATCGTGTGAAATGAAAGAAGTTTTAGTTCCTGCGTACAACCCTGTAATGCTTGAAAAAATTGATGCCAAACTAATTTTTATCAGAACAGGATTTGTGGAAATGCTTGAAAAATTTGAAGCGCATGAGAAGAATTATGAAGTTGCGATAGATAATTTACTTCAGTTATCATCAATAACTCAGGCGATGGATACAATTAATCGTTCAAGCTCCAACTATACGTTGTGTAGAAGTATGTGGGAATATTATGGAGTATATTATGCTGGAATAACGGATTCTGATGTTGTGTCAGGGAATACCTTTGGTAGTTCAATTGTGACTGATGATGAAGATGCTTCTGCTATGTTACATGCAACTCCAATGTCGAACATTGTAGTTAGAAATGTGCTGGATTATGTCAGAACATTCCCTGCGCGAATTGATGGAATTAACATTGCTTTTGTAGGACCGGAAGATATGCAGCATATTGTTGCTGCGGTTCACACAATAGCTAAATATTTTGAAAAACAAGACATTACTGCAACAATCAATATAGAAATAATTTGTATCAATAGAAGAAAGAATTCAAATAGTTATTTAAGAAAATGGTTGGACAGTTATTTTAGTGATGAAAAATGCGTAACAGTAAACACTTTCTTAAAGAACTTGATTGTTAAAGCTAAAGATGATGTGGAACTGATTCGCCCTATGTTGAAAGAATTCGATTTGAGCTTTAATTATTGTATCTTGAGTACGGCTGGTGTCGAGTTTGATCCAGGTTTAGATGAGGTAATTGATAGGGATGCAACAAAATTTCCGATGACGTTTACTCCAGATACTATTCCTGCGACACATGGTAAAGCGAGAAAGATATGTATTTCACAGTTTCAGTTTCTGTCTTCGAAAGCGCATACACAGATTACTAATTTGATGGGCAATCCGCATATAGTTAAGAATACATATAGGGCGTTTAAAAAATTAGAATTATCTGAACTATCCTCAAAATTAGTAGATATTTCTCACGAGTGTTGCAAGTGGGTAGTGTGTGTGGATCCAGCAATCGACCGTCATATGCTTGAGACCAATAATAGCAAGATAATTGGCTTTACGACAGGTGAGGGTAGCTATGGTGAATTGAATGTTACTGTTTCTGCGCGAAAAGATATTCTGAAAGATATTAAGGTAATGCTTAGAAAGCGAATTACAGAAAAGTTCGCGAACTGGAGCGAAGATAGACTTCAGTTAGCTGCAGATTTTTGTGTGGATAATCTTTCAAAACATATGGATGGAAGTAGGATACTTAAGGCATTGAACCCGTACGATTATGAGATTCATAGCTTTTTGGCTTATTTATTAACTTTACAGATGCTTGGTTTATCCGAGAAAAATAATCGGTATTTACTTAGATCCTTAATTAGTTTGGACTCATATAAACATTGGTTTGAAGAAGACGATGATTTGAATCCAGACAATAAAAGACCTGATTTTATGTTGATTGAAATTCCAAATACAGCTGATAATTTGGACAAGAACAAGAAGCTTCAACTCAATGTAAAAATTATTGAATGTAAGATGGGGTATAAGAGTGAGGGGCATGTCATTAAGGCTCAAACTCAGCTGGAAAAGGGAATTAAAACAATGAGCGCAAATTGGGATCCATCCAAAAAGGATACCATGCATCGATACTGGTTAAATCAGTTGTATAGGGCGATTATATTTACACAACTTGATATAGATAATACAACAGGCGAATATTCTGTGATAAGAGATAAAATATACGGAATATTACAGGGAAATTATGATATTACTTGGAGTGGGGATATTTTTGCATTTTGGCTTGATTCAAACACAGAAATTCCAGATGAATGGGATATTAATTCACCAGTAATGAATGCGTTAACCGGAGTAAACATAACTTCTCTTATCTGTCACAACTGCGGTCAGATGTACATTCAGAAAATGTTGTTACCGCCGGAAAAACGTCAAGAAGCATTTGTGTATAATGAAATATATGAAAATGATGTGGAAGAAAACGCTTATGTGACGAATGGGGAATTTGAACAACAAGATAGTAATCCGGAAGAAACGAACGAATCAACCAAAGAAGGAAAAGGAGAGCAAGCTATTCCGAAAACTTCAGATATAATTGTTCCTTTTTTGTGTTGGCTGGGAGATGGACTGGAGCACTCACGAAAAAATGATCTCCAGTGGTTTGTGTCTAAATATGCTATAAGTTCAGAGGATAAGAGAATAGTATATGATAGTAATGGGCATACTAAATGGGAAACTGTATTTGACCGTACAATTTCTGACTTGAGAAAATATCTGCTGTTGGAGAATAGTCAAGTTGGTTCATATCATATAACTGCATTGGGGCAGAAAGTTCTGGCTTCAATTGATACGATGGGAGATGAGTCATTTGCAAAGTTTGTTGAAAGAATAGAGGAGGCAAACAGTGTGGCTAAAATTCATGAAAATAGCTCTCCAATAAATGATAATCCAAATGCTGAACAGAAGCCGGCGGAGGATACGAGTGAGTCTCTGCAATCTAAATCAAAGGGAATTGAGGATGTTCGTTTGCTTATTGGGTCAGACATACGAACAGGGGAAAGATTTTACTGGGAATTTGGCAATAAGAATTTAAATAACCGTCATTTACTTATTAATGGGAATTCTGGATGTGGAAAAACTTATTGTATACAGACGCTGTTGATGGAAGCGGCACTTCAAGGTGTTTCTTCAGTTGTTTTTGACTATACGGGTGGTTTTACAAATAGCAAATTAGATCCGATATTTAAGAACGCTCTGGGAGATAAAATAAAACAGAGAATAGTTAAAATTTCCAAGATTCCGGTTAATCCTTTTGAAAAGAATGTAATTCAGATTGATGATGATATTTTTGTCCCAGAGGAAGATGCCGATGTTGCAGACAAGATTGCTGAAATATTTAAAGCAGTCTACGACTTGGGAGATCAACAAAAAAGTGCTATTTATACGGCGGTTCTGAATGGGTTAAAGGTGCATGGGAATAATATGTCATTCCCTATTATGGTTGAAGAATTGGAAAATATCGGAACAAACTATGCCAAAACCGTTATTAGTAAAATCCAAGCATTTACAGATTTTAATCCATTTGCATCTGATGATACATTTAGCTGGTCTGAAATAAGGGATTCTGAAGGAATGGTATATGTTTTCCAGTTGACGGGTTATGGAAGAGATATTCAAGTCTTGTTAACTGAATTGCTTTTATGGGATATTTGGAATTTCTGTGTAAAAAATGGTGATGAAACGAAACCATTTATCTTAGTAATGGATGAGGCACAGAATTTAAGTCATGGTGATAAGTCGCCAAGTGCGAAAATATTAACAGAAGGAAGAAAGTTTGGTTTGTCTGGATGGTATGCAACGCAGTTTATGAAACCGCAGTTGAGTGATGATGAAATACAACGCTTGCAGCAAGCTGGACAAAAACTATATTTTTGTCCTCCCGACGATGGCGTTATTACTGTGGCGAAAAATATTGATATTACTACCCAAGGCGCTAAAGACTGGGCTGATAGGCTCAAAAAACTGAAAAAGGGTGAATGTGTCACTTGTGGCAATATGGTTCGTAACGGAGTATGGGCAAAATATGAACCAAGAATTGTAAAAGTGACCAGTTTGCAGGAAAGAGTGGAGAAGTAATGGCTACAAATAATTTGATGTTTCATGAAACATTTCAACCTGAACTGACATACATCTCTAAGGTTTTAGAACTGGCGGTGGCTGGAGAGCGTGGTGATAAATTTCAAATTAGTGCGCTCTCCGGTATACCAACGGGTGAAAAGAAGGGAAAAGTCGAGCCACATATTAAGTATGCAAAATATATGGGGCTTGTTGATTATCATTTCGAGAAAGGAATATATACGCTGTCTGCTACTAAGTTGGGATTAAAGGTTTGGGAGCAAGATAAATATCTTCATGAATTATTGACCATTTGGTTATTACATTATTGTATTTCACGTGATAGGCTCGGCGCTCCGCAGTGGGAATACATAGTAAAAAAGGTTAATGTAGGTTTCAATTTAGAGGTATCGAATAGTCATTTGAATAGCTTAATTCAAAAAGAATTTGGCATACCAAATGGAGATGTTCAAAAGGCTTTTGGTGTAGTGAAAAATAGTTATATGTCAGGTTGTTTTTCAAGTATATATTATCTCGCGTGGGAAGATAATTTGACATATGAGGAAAAGTCTGAGCAAATAGAGTATGAGTTCTTATATGCATATGCTTTATTGGACAGTTGGAGTATGTTGTTTCCTGAAAAAACAGAACTTACTATGTCAGAAATAACAGATGAACTAATGATTGGAAAGGTTTTTGGATTAAGCGATGATGAAATCGACTCCACTTTAGAATCACTGCAGGATAAGGGAGTTATTAGTATTAATAGGCAGTTGTTTCCGATTACCATTGTGAAGACGATGGATACGGAAGAGGTATTTTCAAATTTGTATAGCATGTTAATGTAGTTTTGGGGTGAATACTATGATTGTTAGAGATATTGTAAATTTCAATCGAGATAATTATTACAATGGAGCTGTTCAGATGGAATGGTTCTATGATGAGAAAAAAGTTGGAAAGATTGCTAAAAGTTATGTTTTCCACGGACCGAAATACTATGGTGTTTCATCAAATGACGTTAAAACTGGGGAACATAAACTTTTAGATACAGCCTCTTTTACTAAAATCATATCTGACAAGTTATGTGGTAATAATACAAATAACAATTTTGTACTAACAATCGCTGGGTACGGAACAGGAAAGTCTCATTTGGCGGTGACGCTCGGGGCATTATTTTCTGGGCAAAAGGAATTTGCTGATATTGTATTGGGTAATATTGCAAGCGTTGATTTGGAAACTGCAAACAGCATTATAGAAAAAGGCATACAGAGAAATTTGGTAATAGCTCTGAATGGAATGTCTAACTTCAACTTAGATGCGGAAGTGCTTAAGTGCGTTCGACTTGCGTTACAACAAAATAATATATCAGATGAGATTCTGCGAAGTATCACAAAGACATATGATGTGGCCCGTTACTTCATTAATGGTAATTTTGTAAATTATCAGGAAGAATTTGAAAAAGCAGCGAATGCATTCGCTGTTTCTCATAAAGGTGAGATTTTAAAAAAATATTTACTTGAAAATATCGAAAATGATAAAAGGGTAGTTGATATCGTAAATGTAGTTTTTTCACTTGTTACAGGTGATAGTTTACATTGGGATAAAGGTATTTCTGCAGGAGATATAATTCTTAAGGTAAGTGAGGAATTGTGTGGAGAAGGGAAACCATTTAATAAAATTCTCATTTTGTTCGATGAGTTTGGTAGATATATAGAGTATGTTGCAGCCAATCCACTTATTGCGGGAGATGCGTCTTTACAGCAAATATTTGAGGCGGTACAAAGCGCTAATGGACGCGCTTTGTTTGTGGGATTTGTTCAGTATGAGTTGGAAGCATATTTATCGCATATAGATAAGTCAGCTAATGTTATTAGGTATGTTGGAAGATACAGTTCGAGTGAGAAATATTATATTTCATCAAATTTTGAAACAATATTGGCTAATCTGCTTGAAAAAAGCGACTCAAGTGAATACGAGAAAATTATCGGTGGAGCTTTAAACAGATATGCTAATTTTCACAAAAAGATGCATGCGTCGTTGCTACGGTGGACAGGAAATAAAATTAAGAAAAATGTATGGACTAATGATGGCCTTTATAAAAAAGTTGTGATGGAAGGCTGCTATCCGTTACATCCATTGACAGTTTGGTTGTTATCAAATTCTTCTGTATGGATGCAGCAACGTTCGACAATTGCATTTTGTTCAGAAATGTATGATAGAATTGCGAGCAATGAAATTGAAGGCGAATGGCTACCTTATGTATATCCTGTGGATATAATAGATTCAGGGATTTATTCTGAAATGCTTAGTTCGGAAGAAAAAGGCTTAGTCATGAGTCAGAACTGCATGCTTTATAACGAAATACTCATAAAGGTTGGAGAAAAGCTTTCAAGAGAAGAACGACAGCTATTGAAAGCGATACTAATAGCTAAGATAGGTGGATTTTCTTTTTATGATAAAGAAGATGCTGTTGTTGCGTTTAGGTATCTTTCTAATCTTCGGGAAGAAGAAATAAAAATAGCAATAAAGTCGTTGGAAGATAGGCATGGTATAATTGCTTATGATGATCAGGCTAAATCATATGATTTAATTGCTGAAGCTAATGGATTTAATGAGTTTAAGAGAGTATTTGCAAGATATAGAACTGGAAAAGATGTCTCTATCGAAGATATCGATGAGGAAACATTAAAAGCATTAGGAATATTAGTTCCGGTAGACACTGCTTTTGCACAGGAGAAACATATTTCGTCTGCTGAGTGGAAATTTGAAAGAAGAATTGTGGACTCGCAGACAATCGATAGTCCGTATTTAACAAATGCAATTAGATCTCTTGATATGGTTAATAATGGTGAGGATTATCGAGGTTTATTATTGTATGCATATTGCGCTGAAAATGCCGAAAACGAAATACAACGTTTAACAGAGGTAGCAGCCAAAACGAATATGGACTCTGCCCCAATCATTATGCTCTTTTTGGATGATAGTGAAAAAGAGATTGTTCATGCATTATCAATAAAGGCTACGATGCAAAGATTCTCTTCGGCTGACACAGAACGTTTTACTAAACACATATTAGTACAAAAAAGAAAGCAAGATAAGGCGATTCTTCAAAAGTTTAATGCTTTAGTTATGGAAAGAAAGCAGATAACAAAGAATGGTTTAGACATATACGGTTTAAGATTAAATGGACTTTGTACAAATAAGTTTGCAGCGGTATATTCAAAAACAATACCATTTGTTTTTGATGGGTTTGAAAATGGCAAGACATCTCAGGCTAGGAAATCGTTTATTACTATTTGTGTAAAAATGTTTGATGATACGTTAATGAACATCCAGAGTTACCATGCATTAAACACAGCAGACAAGAATAGGATTCAGTCTTGTATTTCTGTTGGCCAGAGATATTCGTGGCAAATATTTAATAATGATTGTCAGCTTGTTCTTTCTCAAGATGAGGCTATTAATCAATTATATCGTGAAGTAGATGAAAGTATACCAGATGAGGGAACTTTTTCCGTTAGTCGTTTATTTAATAAGTATATGCACGCACCATATGGCATGAACATGTATGCATATATATTATTTGTCATCTATTTCATTAAGAAGCATGATAATAGGCTAATTTGCTTTTTGGGAAATGAAAAATTGACAGCAGCTAATTTGAGTAATCTCGTGTTTAAGGAAGGAAAAATAAAATTTTCTGATTTCCAAAGAATTACAATCCAAAGAAATCTAAATGCGGATATTGATGTGGTTGAGGAACTGTGCAAGGAGATTTTGGAAAATGCTGATGTTGATAAATGTATTTTGCTAAGAAAACGACTAAATAATACGTTGCGAATGGAAGGTGACAATGGAAAAAATCAGCTTCTATTGGGACAGTCTCAGATGAGACTTGATGATGGAGATAGGTTAAGAACCAAATTAGAGGAACGCAGAAAGAAGGCTTCACAGATACTTGATGATGCACTTGCTAAAATGGTGATTCATAAGTTTGTAAGTGTGTTTGAGTATGTGGCAGAAGTGAGTGGTATTATTGAAGATGGTTTGCCTTATGTGTATCCAGAGGATTATGTGGAATATATGAGACAAGCAAATAGACGTATTTGTAATTATCTCGATGAACCATTTTATGTGTCTTTACAAAACTTGAAGTGTTCAGATATTACTCAAGTTGGGGCTTTTCAGAATGCCTATAATAAAGTTGTAAGAGTTCTTAAAGAACATGGATATTTAGCTCAGGCTGCAAAAGCGGAGGAAAGAGTTGCAATTGTTGTTGAGGAAACAAAGGCTCGAAATCAGTATAGTCAAGCCATAGGGGAGTGTGAAAAGGATATAAGTTTATATCGAGATCCTACGGTTATCACATATGGTGAGTGTGTCTCAATTATTGCAAAGTATCGAGGATGGCAGAATTTTATTGAGGATGTCAATTTACCGGAGTCAATAGCGAAGCCTCTTTTGGTTAAATTAGACGAAGCAATAGAAAGGATTAATCAACGAGTTCTCTTTTTAGAGACACAGATATTCACATGTGAAGATAAGGTAAACAAGGCGACTACAATACAACAGCTGGTTGAGGTGAAAAATCAAATTACGGAATTGCTGGAGGACAATCTTTCCGATGATGATGAAAATAGATTAAGGTCTATTGTTTATAGTATAGAAGATATTGAAAGAAAGAAGGGATTAGTGCCAAAAACGATAGATGATATTGAGACATTTTTAGGGAACCTGGATGAATATGATGTCTTTAGCAGAGTTTTCAAGGGGTATGTTATTTCTGTTTATGAGCAAAAGAAGAATTCAGAGCAGGAATGGATGAATAGAAATGTTGTCTTTGTTGAATGCAATCCAGAAATGGATGCTTCAATGTGTGCTTCCTATATGGAAAAACTTCGCAATATTCCGGATTATATTTCTACCGGTTCACTTGAAAGAGTACGACGCGCAGAGCAGATGGTAACAAAACGTTTACATACTTGTAAAGTAGAAGGTGTAGTATCGTTGTATATGAGCTTGACGGAGGAGGAAAAGGAAGAGTTTAAGCAGATTATTAGTAGGGAGTGTTAGCTAGCAACTAAGTAATTATGAAAGGCAGGTGCTTACATGCGTTGGTTAGATTACTACGAAAAAATAAATGACTGGGCGGTAAGCACCGCTGTAAATAAGATATCATCCCTTGAGGATATGGGTGCGCCGGATGAGATTGTCGATGCATTCAATATCATTGCCTTTGAGGATGAGAAAGGGGCGACGAGGCTCTTAAACAGAGCTGTGCAGTACGGAGTAAAGTTTTCCGGAGATAATCTTGCGGAAATCGCCGGGCTGTGTGCGGAGGAGAGTTTTAAGAAAGCATTGTATCAATCTGCGGAAGCGTTTACTGCGCAGGATTTAGAAGACTTGTATTGTTGTGTCGATGATGAGCTTATCATCGAACTTGCGAAGCGATATAAGATATCTGCCCCGGCGGATATTGCAGAAGAGTATGAGGAAGAGCTATGTCCGGATGCTGGTACGCCAATTTCATGGAGCAGATTTTACGATGCTTTTTATGATTGGAAGCCGGAATATGCCAAGGCACGCCGTAAACGTCAAATCCTGCGCCTTGGCTAATTAGTTTTTTTATGTCACACTCTAAATAACACGAAAAAACTATTAGTTTTTTAGAGGAGGCTAAAGCGTATGGATCAATTAACTCACACTGTCCGCAGGTCGAACTGGATAAACATCATTCGACAGTGCCAGGGCAGACCGGCAGGCACTACGGCAAAGCAGTGGCTTGCTGAAAACGATATTTCTGAAAAATCTTACTATTACTGGCTCCGAAAGATCCGCCGGGAAGTCTGTGAACAGGAGGGACTCCAGGAAGTCACCAACCCGTCTGCCCTCTCTTTTGTAGAAATCCCGGTAAAAACTGCTCTGGACACAACACCGGTGCCAACCATCCCGGCAACAATGACTCCGGTTGCAGTGATCAGATCAGGCCGCCTGACGCTGGAATTATCAAACGATATTTCAGAGTCCCTGCTTTGCAGGCTGTTGCAGGAGGTGCTTCATGCTTGAAGATGCTGCCGGTATCCGCAGAGTCGTGATTGCCTGCGGATATGTGGATCTGCGCAAAGGGATCGATGGGCTGTCCATGATCATCGGAGACAGATACCATCAGAATCCTTTTGAAAAGGGAACTTTATTCCTATTCTGTGGCAGACGGTCCGACCGCATCAAGGGACTTCTATGGATGGGAGACGGTTTTCCTCAGCTCTGCAAACGGCTGGAGGCAGGTTCCCTGTCCTGGCCGAGAACCAGCGAAGAGGCCGCAGACCTTACAGAGGAACAGTTCCGTTATCTTATGATGGGGCTGAATCCCCTGAACCCCAAAGTCAGGGAAGTAACACCGCAAAAGCCCACCTGATCTTTGTGCAAAACATAGATTTTTTATGCCTGTTATCCGGTCAGATCCATTCCCGGTGTTACAGCCTCCCTGAACGCTGTTTCCTGGTCTGTGACGTATCCACAGGAGGATCCGGATAAAATTTCAGCACCTTGAAAACTTTATATTTCCCTGGTTCTATGACCATCACACCGCCATACAGGCATAGGCGGAATGACGAAACCTGCGGGGGTGCCGGTTCGCAATCCTTTGTGTTTTCTGGTATAATGAAAACAGTTTAAGGAGCGGAACAATGGCAGACAGACATACACTGGAAGAACTGAATAACTGCAGCAGGGAAGAACTAATCACCATCGTTCTTATGATGCAGGGATAGCTGGATACCCTGAATGAGAACATCGAGCGGCTGATCGAACAGGTACGCATAGCGAACAGCTATCGTTTCGGAAAACACACAGAAACGCTGGATTCCATAGATGGTCAGCTGTCCTTCTTTGATGAGGCAGAAAGCTGCTGCGATCTGTCTGTCCCGGAACCTGCTGCGGAGGAAGTACTTCCATCCCGACGTAACCATAAGAAAAAAGGGCAGCGGGAAACGGATCTGAAAGATTTCCCGGAAGAGATCCTTCCTCCTTATCAGGTATCCACAGAAGAACTGGATGCGTTTTATGGTACAGGCAACTGGCGCAGAATGAAGGATGAAACCTACAAAAGACTGCGCCATGAGCCGGAATCCTGGACGGTGGAAATCCATACCGTGGAAGTCTATGTAGGCACTGGCGAGGATCATCAGGACGAATTCTTACGTGGAAAGCGCCCCAAGGACCTTCTGCGTGGAAGCATCGTTACTCCTTCCCTGCTTGCATCCATTCTGAATGTAAAATATGTGAACTCCTCTGCACTGCACAGAGTCGAGCAGGAGTTTCAACGCAATGGTGTAAATATCTCCAGACAGACCATGTCGAACTGGATTATCCGGTGTGCTGAGAAATATTTCGAACCGTTTGTGGATCGTATGAAGCAGGAACTGCTGTCCCTGCCGGTGACGCAGTCAGACGAAACACCGACACAGGTGATCGGTGACAGTGACCGTCCGAACAGTAAATGCTACATGTGGGTACACCGTTCCGGGGAGTTCTATAAGGAACGTCCTGTGGTGATCTACGAATACCAGAAAGGCAGGGATCACGAAAAGCCGCTGGAGTTTTACCGGAACTACAAAGGAGTTCTGGTCACGGACAGTCTGGAGCAGTATCATCTGCTGGACAAAAAACTGCCGGGAGTGACAAACGCAAACTGTTGGGCACATGCAAGAAGAGCCTTTGCAGATGCCGTAAAGGCAGCGGATAAAAAGGATCCCCTGTCAGTAAAAAATTCCGTAGCATACCAGGCATTACAAAAGATCGCAGAATTCTACCGGATCGATACCGAACTGAAAGAACTTCCGGCAACGGATCGCCTTACACAGCGGCAGACAAGGATAAAGCCGCTGGTTGAGGATTTCTTTGCGTGGGCAAAACAACAAGCTGCAGAATGTGCGGTGCCTCCGAAATCCAAGACCGGACAGGGACTAAATTTCGTCATCCATCAGGAAAACTATTTAAAGATATTTCTGACCGATGGGGATATCCCAATCGATAACTCCGCTTCCGAGCGGGCTATCCGGACTTTCTGTATCGGCAAAAAGAACTGGATGTTCCATAACACAGCAAAAGGTGCCAGAGCCAGCGCTCTTGTTTACAGTATTTCAGAAACAGCAAAGCTGAACAATCTGCGCCCATACTACTACTTCAGGTATATCCTCACGGAGCTGCCTAAGTATTATGACGAAAAAGGAAATATAGATCCTGCAAAACTAGATCAGCTGATGCCCTGGGCAGAGGAGCTTCCCGAGGAATGCCAGAAACCACGCCGCTCATAAAAGCGGCGTTAAATTTAAGGGTAGGCGCAGGATTTGACGGCTCAGGATTTGACGTTTACGAATAAGGTATAAGTGAGGTTGAAATTACGGGAGTATTTGAGGACGTACTTGGAATGATTTATTCGGCAAAACAGACCGAAGAGCACCATAACAAAAAAAGGGATGTAATAGTATTTCGAAATACTGTTACATCCCTTGGCGCCTTATCCTATTAGTTATGAACGGCTTTTTTATGGAGCAGATACAGCGGAATGCTGACAAAGATCATACCACCGATGATGTTACCGATCGTAACAGGGATCAGATTGTTGATAAAGAAGCCTTTCAGACTGAGTGCTGCAAGCTGCGCTTCTGTATAGCCGTATGCATTCATGGCTGCCTGTTTGTAAGTATCATTGGAAAGCGCCATAAGACCTGCCGGAATGTAGTACATATTGGCAACGCAGTGTTCGTATCCGCCGATGACAAATGCCATGATCGGGAACAGGATCGCAAATACTTTTCCGGCGATATCCTTTGCAGCACCTGCCATCAGAACTGCGACACAAACTAAGATATTACATAAGATACCGGAGAACAGAGCGCGTGAGAAAGGAAGAGCAGCCTTTCCGTAAGCAACCTTGATCGTAAAAGCACCTAAAAGTCCGGCGGACATATCAAGCTGACCACTGAAGTAAACAAGTGCTGCAATGATCACGGAACCGACCAGATTGCTGAGATACACAAGCACAAGCACACGGATCATGGAAAGTGCATTGTATTTCTTATGCAGATTGCCCATCAGCATCATGCAGTCTCCGGTAAAAAGCTCGCCGCCGACGAATACGATCATCATCAGTCCGACCGGGAAGATCAGACCGGCAATCAGTTTTGCCACACCCGGATTTTCAATGGCATGGATGGCAAGACTGCTGGAAGATGCACCGAAGGCAATAAACATACCGGCAAAAATACCGAGAAGCAGTACTTTCCAGACCGGCATTTCTGTTTTGGCTTTTCCCTCCGAGATCTTCGCCTGCACAAGCGAGGCCGGGGCGTTAAAACCGGCAGTTACATTTTGTTCGTTCATTTTTCTATAATCTCCCTTCTGTGGAATAAGATTTTGTATGATAAATTTCTGCCATAAGTTCCACGATTTTTCATCAGATGTATATTGTATACACGACTGATAGTGTAGCATACAAGGGGGAAAAAGTCAAAAAAGAACGCAGAAAGAAAACAGTTGACAAAGCTGTTTATTCAGAATAAACTAAAATTGTTTATTGGCAATAAACAGGAGGGAAATATATGGGAGATGCAAAACTTGGAGTGGTGGAAACACATTTTGCAGAGATCATCTGGGCGCATGAGCCGATCGGATCGAGAGAGCTTGCGGAAATCTGCAGCCGGGAACTGAACTGGAAACGTCCAACGACTTATAACGTACTTCGGAAGCTGTGTGAGAAAGGTATTTTTCAAAATGTAAAGGGAGTTGTTTCATCTGTGTTAAGCAGAGAAGAATATTATGGAATGCAGGGAGAGGAGTTTGTAGAAGAAGCATTTCGTGGTTCCTTGCCGGCTTTTATAGCTGCATTCACTTCCAGAAAGCAGCTTTCGGATAAAGAGATTGCAGAGATCATGAATATTATAAATGGGGAAAAGGGGTGACGCATATGCTGCAATGGTTTGGAACATTCTATTCAGATGTATTTCTTGTAAAGCTGTTTAACAGAAGCGTTACAGCGGGTATGATCATTGTTGTGTTGATCGCAGTAAGAGTCCTGCTGCGCAGAGCCCCTAAAATATTTTCTTATGCATTATGGGGAATTGTGTTGTTCAGACTACTTTGCCCGATATCCATTTCCTCCGGATTTTCTGCGTTTAGACTGTTATCGGAGCCGGTGGAAAAAGCGGAGCAGGTACAGCTTGCGGTATATGATGGAATAGCAGACGTACCGACTTTGGATCGGAACGGGGCAGAAACGGATATGGATGTGCAGAAGAGAGGTTCTGTGTCTCAGAAAACGGAAACAGCCATGCCAGAGGTAACGGAATCAAGAACCGGTCAAAATGCTGCAAACAGTTGGAAAACGAAACTTTCAAAGAAGGAAAATCGGATTCTCGGAGCGTTGTATCTTGTATGGGGGATGGGTGTTTTACTGCTTTTGTGCGTCAATATGTTTTCTATGATCCAACTGCGCAAAAAGACAAGGGCATCTTTGCAGATCCGGAATAGGGTTTTTTTGTGTGATGAAATAGTGGTTCCGTTCTGCCTGGGCATTTTCAGACCACAGATTTATCTGCCATCCTCACTTACACCACAGGAAAGGGAATATATCATATTACATGAGAAGCATCATATAAAACGACTGGATCATATCATAAAGCTGGCAGCTTTTCTGGCATTATGCCTGCACTGGTTTAACCCGCTTGTATGGATCGCCTATATACTTGCGGGAAATGACATGGAAATGAGTTGTGATGAGGCAGTATTAAAACAGATGGACAGAGATATCCGGTCAGAGTATTCTGCTTCTTTGTTACACCTGGCAACAGGCAGGCAGATAATTGCCGGCGGCGGATTATCCTTTGGCGAGGGAAATCCAAAACAAAGGATCAAAAATATCATGCGGTATCGAAAACCGTCTTTTCTGCTCATGGGTGCGGTGCTGCTTGTCTGTGCGTCTCTTGCAGTCTGTCTGTTGACAGATCCGGAGGAAAAACAGCCGGATCCTGTGAATGAAACGGTTGTTTCGGAGAAACAGGAAAAAACAGAGCCGGATGCGGAAGAAAAAACGGAAACGGATGCGCAGTCTGAACTGGACGCACAGACGATCTTAGCGGAAAGCAAAGGGGCAGCGTATATCAGAAACGCCGGTGATGCATCCAATTTATATAAAATTGATGCGGCGAACACATTATGGGGAGAAGGCGGAAATAATTACGGACAGTTAGCACAAAATACGCAGGACTATGGGTTTTATAATGACCCGGTAAAAATAGCGGAGCATGTGATCCATGTAGATTTTTCGCAGAAAGGATTTATGGTCTTTCTGACAGAGGATCATAAGCTGTATGGTGTCGGAAATGCAGGAGGCGGTGCATTGCAGCAGTATGACAGCTTTGACTGGGAAATGTATTTGAATGGAGAACATTATGCGATCAGTACACCATATCTGCTTATGGAAGATGTAACATATGCCGTCTGTGGAAGAGATGATGTGGTGGCGCTTAAAGAGGATGGAACGGTCTGGACATGGGGAACTGTTTATATCAATGGCGGATATCAGTCATCAGATGTATATTTTATAGAAAAGCCAAAGCAGATTCTGAAAAACGCAGTGGTTATTACCGGTGGCTGGTTTCATCATGCAGCACTGCTTTTGGACGGAACAGTCTGGACATGGGGCTACAACAGTGCGGGAAATTGCGGTATTGTAGATCGGACTGTGATCGGAGAGCCTGTCTGCGTTGCAGAAAATGCGGTAATGGTCTGGACAGGAGATCTGGGACTGGATCCAACCTATGAAACAATAGCGGAGTATGAAGGCTTCTATCCCATGCAGTACAACAACACTGTGATACAGAAGGCAGATGGTTCACTGTGGGCGTGCGGAGAAAATATCGGAACAGAGATACATGAGATTCAGGGCGCAGAAGGACGGTATGAGGCAGTCAGCTCTGCTGTATTTCAGCGGATCGATTCCATGGAGTATTTTCTTTTAAACAGTGAAAAATAATAAAAGCAGGATATTACTAAACAAAACGGGTAAAATAGCCGATATCATTTACAGAACTAGGAATCGTGTCAAGGTAGTCGTTTGAGCAGATCAAGGAGGATATTAGAATGAATGTAAACGGAATTTCAAATCAGACAAGTACCTATGCTGCTTATAAGAGCACAGAGCAGAAAGCAGCTGCAACGGAAACAGAAGGAAAGCAGACAGAAGTATCTGCAGTATATGAGCCATCAGCAGAAACTGAAAAGACAGATACTGTTACAGCAAAACAAAAAAATGAAGCAATTATCAGCCGGCTCAAGGCAGATGCAGAGGCACGGACACAGCAGCTGCAGCAGCTTGTACAGCAGATGATCTCCAAGCAGGGAAATGCGTATGGACAGGCAAATGATATGTGGAAGTTTTTAGCAAGCGGAAACTTCACGGTTGATGCCCAGACAAAAGCACAGGCACAGGCAGATATCGCAGAAGATGGTTACTGGGGTGTGAAACAGACTTCAGAACGTATTTTTGATTTTGCAAAAGCACTTTCCGGCGGTGATATGGATAAGATGAAAGAGATGCAGGCAGCATTTGAAAAAGGATTCAAGCAGGCAACGAAGACCTGGGGAAAAGAACTGCCACAGATCTCACAGGATACCCGTTCTGCAGTCAACAAATTGTTTGAGGATTTTTATGCAGGCAATCAGAAAGATACAGAATAAGACTTTGTGGACTTTTCAAACAGGGGAAATTATGATATGCTAAGAAAAGTGCATAAGAGAGGATTCTATTTTTGACATTAAAAGAAAAGACGGGTGAAAGAAATGGCAGATATATCATTTGCTGATGTGAAGGTACATAATGAAGTGGAATTTTGTACAATTACGGATCTGAACGTCAAGAAGCAGCTGGAACGTTTATTTTTAGATGAACGGATCTCCTATTATGAAAAATGGGATGATGTTTCATTTTTTAAGAGAGTTTTCGCAGGAGGGGAAAAATCAAAATGCACGCTCTGCATCAATGAAATGCAGCGGGATAAGGCGGAAGAAATTCTGGAAGCACATCCCGATCTGAAAGCGGGCATTGAAATGATCAATAAGAAGGTAGAAAGAACATTTTTTTAACAACGTATGGGACAGAATATCTATAAGCTGAAGTTTGAATTACATGCGGAGCATTCCAATGTGATTGGTGACAAAGCCGGCAGACATCAGCATACATTCTCCATTGTGCTTTATTTGAAAGCACAGCGGAAAATGGAGCTGTATCAGGAGATCGAGCAGAAGATCGAAAGCTGGCTGTCACCGTTTCAGAACCGGAATCTGGATGAGATGCCCGGATTTGAGAATGGTGATACGACGCTGGAGAACATTGGTAATGTTTTTTTTGAAGAGCTGACAAAGGTGCTGCAGGATGATTTATCCCTGCTGCGGCTTGATATTTATGAAACGCCGGTGCGTACGTATTCCGTCACAAAGGAATTATATGATGCAAGCATCAACCGGGTACATGAAATTGCAGATCTTCATTTACAGGATAAGGTACAGGAAATTGCTATAACGATTAAGTCTGCAGAAAATGGGGTAAAAGAGAAGGAAGAAACTGCGGAAAGCAATGAAAAGGTGCAGGCGGCGATAGTTGCAGAAGATGCAGCAGGCAGCGGAAATACTGCAGAGCAGAAAACTATGGGTGATCATGAAAGAACAGATAGTGGGGTTCGTATATCCGGAAACGGATGGAAGAAGACGCTGCTAGCCGTTCTTTTTATTTTGGTCAGTGCTGTGGTTATGATGTATACCGTTACGGAGTCAGGGATTTATCCGCGCGGATCGGATACGCTGAATCATATGTATCGTGGTAGACTGGTCTATGAAGGAATCAAAGAAGGAAACTGGTATATTCTGTATGATACAAGCTGGTACAACGGCATCGAATTGATGCGTTATTGGGCACCTGTTCCGTTGTATATGCTGGCGGGCTGTCTGTTTCTGACGGGCGGAAACCTGATGAGCAGCTATATTTTATTTCTGGGCGCTTTATTTGTGCTGGGCGCCTGTGGGTGGCTTTTGTTCGGTGTTCGTTACCAGAAGCAATATCTGGCTGCTTTTCTGGGTGTGGCATGGTTTTTACTGCCTGATAATATGCGTGTCCTGTTTGCGGAAGGTAATATTCCGCGTGCGGTTGTGGCAACGCTGCTTCCGTATCTGCTTTATGCCATCTGGCAGTTTTTGGAGGAAAAACGGACAAAAGCCATGTATGCGATTGTTTTACTGATGGCGCTCATAGCGCTGTGTCATCTGATGATCGCAGCAATGGTCGGCATTACCACCTTTTTGTTTGTCTGCTTTGATGCGGTCTGCAATAAAAGAATCCGGCGGGGGATTTATCTGCTGACAGGAATGGTGCTTTCTTTTCTTTTGATCGGCGTCTGGCTTGTACCTGCACTGCGCGGCGGGCTGATGGGAATGAGTGAGGCAGGAACCGCACAGGTTATGCGTGATTTTTTTGCGGATGGATTTACATCATTGAATCCTGCGGACAGATACAGCGGAGAATTGGAAACCTTTTATTATGGGATCGGTATTTTTATCGTAGGGATCATTGGTATGCTGTTTGCGGGCAGAAAGAGCACAGCAGGATTTATCACGGGACTGTTTTTATTCTTTTCCACGACAAATTCTTTATACGAGTTTTATTCCAAAGTGCCGTTTCATCAGTTTTTCTGGATGATCCGCTTTATTCCGGTCGGACTGGGCTTTACTTTTCTGGCACTTCTGCTCTGGAGAAATGCCAAGAGCAGCGTTCTGATCGTGCTCTGCATACTCCTGCTGATCGATGTATACCCGGCGCGGTTTTACCTGTATACGGAAAAGGCAGACCGTGCAACCAATGTCAGTGCTGCACAGATGCGGCGTGCGGAAAACTACGGTATTTTGCAGGCGAAGGAACTGACAAAGCAGAGAATGGCGCTTTTTGATCTGAGCAGCTACGGTGCATTTGCCGCCTATATGATCTCTGCTGTTGAACCATCAAAGGATTATACGTTTGGCTGGGCATGGCAGGGGGCTGCAACGGCGGTCAATATCGTACAGCTGAACAGTGCATATGCGGAGGGAAACTTTTATTATCTGTTTGACCGCTGTCTCTTGATGGGCAATGATACGGTACTCCTTCGGATCGCTTTGCTGCCACGGCAGGAAAAGGACATTCCGGCAGTAACGGAGGCGGCTGAAAAAAGTGGCTACAGCCTGCAGGAGCAGGGAGCGGACTATCTGATATATACAGTGGATACACCGGATCGGTTCGGAACAGTCACGACCTATGAGGCTGCTGCGATCGGAGGAGGCGGATCGGATCTTGCCAGATTGTTTCCGGCGTTTGAAGAGCTTTCGGATCCTTACATCGATCATTATACATTTGAAGAATTATCTCTTTATAAAACGATTTATTTGTCGGATTTCAATTATGAAGATAAAAAGAGAGCGGAAGCGCTTGTGCAGAAACTTTCCGATGCTGGTGTGCATATCATAATTGATATGAATCATATTTCGACAAATGATTCAAAAGGCGTTACGACTTTCTTAGGTGTGACTGCCCAGAGCATTACATTGAAGAATGCTTATGGACAGCTGACTTACCGGGATGAAAGTTATACGCCGCAGGAGTTCTCATCAGAAAATGCAGACTGGAATACCGTATATCTGAACGGACTGAACCGGGTGGACGGGACTGTCAGAGTAGGAGAACGGATACTTCCTTATGTGGGAAGTGTATCTGCATATGAAAATATCACATTTCTGGCGATGAATCTGCCATATCATCTGCAGCTTACCGGAGATGAAACGGTTTATACGCTTCTGGAGCAGGTGTTTGGAACAGACAGAGAGACAATTCCGAAGCGGGAAATTGTATCACTTGAAATTGCGCGGGATCGTGATTCAATCACGATACGGACAGATTATGAAAATACGAATACGGCGCTTGCCTATTATGATATTTTTCAGCCGGACAGAGAGATTGCCGTAGACTGGTATCTGGTATCGGTAGGAAAAGGAACAACAGTGATCAGACTGCAGTATCCTTATTTGAAACAGGGGATGATCGTAAGCCTTGTAGGCATCATTTTGATCTTATTATTTTTGTGGGGAATCAGCAAATACGATATGAAAAGGAATGATGAAAATGAAGAACATGCAAAAGAAAAACAAAAATTGGAAGCATAAGATAACATGTGTGGTTCTGTTTTGCCTGGTTATAATAGCAATTTTGCAGGTAAACTGTATAGAGACAAAAGCCGCAGGCGGGATCACGATCGACGGCTATTATGATGACTGGGAAGGAATTCCAAAGACAATGATCACCTATTACAGCAATAACCAGCTCTGTAATAATCATGCTGCACTTGTGAGGGATGGGGAATATTTGTATCTGTATGTGGAAATGCATCCGCTTTACAGCTCCTCTATTCCGATAGATGCTTATTATTTACATGTAAATGGAAAACAGCTTCCGTTCTTTTTGCGGTATCCGACAGCGGACAGAAACGGAATTGACTGGGGAAAGAATGTCAATTTAAGCAAAGACGGTATTTATACAGGACTCAGTCCGTTCACCTATTACCCGGCTTACAGCTGGGGAGATGCTGCAGTGACAGTATCGAGCGGAGACCCGAATGACCGGTTTGAGGTCAGAATGAAAATTTCAGAGGTAGAGAAGCTGATGGGACTTGAGCAGGGAACAATCGCAAGTGGTGTAAAAGTGGAAGTGACCATGCCTAATGTCGGTGGCGGAAAAGTCACAATGGTAGGAACCTCAACAGGTGCATTTTTCAGTATCCTGCTGATGGCAGGAGCGGTTGTTTTATTTGGGCTGCTGGGTAAGAAGAAAGGATTACAGAAATCATGACGATCTTTACAGTTGTCTGCTTTCTTGTCTGGATATACCTGTTGTCCGTGTTTACACGCGGAAAGCTATATTTTTATCAGTTTATCTGGGGCAGTGTCGGACTCTTTGTGTTTATGATGATGTGGATCCAGCCCGTGGCGATCCGGCCATTGACTAATCTGGTATGCTCTGCGGCAGGTGTTGCAGGCAGGATGACAGGCTTTTATGAGTCTTACAGTGAATACAGTATGTTATTTGTGCAGCACGGAAGCGAAGCCATTTCTCTGTGTATCGACTATGAATGCTCCGGTATTATCGAGATGATGGCATATGTGTCCATGCTTGCCTTTTTCCGGGTATATGACTGGATGCAGCGCATTATTTTATCTGTGCTTGGCTGTATGATGATCTTTTTTGCCAATATCATCCGGTTATTTGTGATTGGTACAACCATTTACTATTTTGGTAATGATGCGTATTACATTGCGCATACGATTGTTGGCAGGATTATTTTTTATGCCCTGTCTGTGATACTTTATTATTATATTTTTACAAAATCGCAGATTGTAAAACAGAAGATCGGAGGATTCCATTATGCAAAGAATACTGACACTTCTGTCTAATGAAATTGTTTTCTGGGTATCGTGGATCATTATTCCGCTGATCATGGAGATCGTACCGGCAGTAGCGGGCTTTTTTCTGCTTGTCAAAAAACGTATCCTGTATAAAAAAGATGCGCCGCTCATTTATTATCCGCCGGTCACATTGATCGTTCCGGTGTATAATTCTGCAGACACTCTGTATGCCTGTCTGGATTCGATCAGGAACAGTGATTATCAGCCGGAGCAGCTGGATGTCCTATTGGTCAACAACGGCAGTAAGGACAATTCCTTTGAAATATATACAGCCTATCAGAAGGAGCATCCGCAGATGAACCTGAAATGGATGAATTCCGAGCAGGGAAAATCCAGAGCCTTGAATATGGCACTGTTTCATGCGGAAGGGAAATACATCATCCACATTGATTCGGACGGTATTCTGCATCCGAAGGCACTTTCTAATCTGGTAAAGCGGTTTGAAGCCCATAATGAGCTGCATTGTATGACGGGAACGATCCTGACAAATCCCGAAATGATCAAGGCAGAGAAGAATCCGTTCCGTCGTATATTCCAAAAGACGGAATTTTATGAATATGCACAGGCGTTTCTGGCAGGCCGTAATTTTGAAGCGGAGCTGAACAGCATTTTTACAATGTCAGGTGCGTTTTCCGCGTTCCGGAAATCAACCATATTAAAAACACAGCTATACAATACAGAGACTGTCTGTGAAGATACCCATGTTACTTTTCAGGTGCGGAAGCTTCTCCATCAGAAGATCGCAATCTGTGAAAACGCGGTATTTTTTGTGGATCCGATCGAAAATCTGCAAAAGCTCTGTCTGCAAAGACAACGATGGCAGAGAGGAGAACTGGAAGTTGCCCATATGTTTATGGACAGAGGCAGCGTGGTAAAAGGATTTCTGACCAATTTTATGACAAGAGTCATTATGTTTGACCATACCTTTGCATTTCCGCGTATGATCTGGTATTTTGCACTGATCTGCCTGACCTTTTTGAATTATCCGTTTTCCTTTATTCTGATCTCGCTTGTGCTGATCTATATTTTATATGTATTGTCGGCATTTTTGTATTATCTGAACATTTTATCTTATCTGGGATATGACAAAAAACTGCGCCGCTTTTATGCGGGGAATGTGCTGATTTTGTTATTGCTGCCTTTTTATAATTTTGTGATCTACTGGTTCCGTATGGCGGGTATTTTAAACAGCATTAAAACAACCGGTGCATGGCGTACGCAGACGTGGAAGGAAGAATGGGAGCAGGTAAAGTGCGTTGTTTGTCATGATTTCGCATGGCTGATCTCGTGGCACAAGGGGGTAAAAAAATTAACAAACAAGGAAGAAAAACATGAAGAAAAACAGGAAACTGCGCAGGGCGGACAGTCCGTTTAATTTTATACTGACTTTTGGGACGCTGCTTCTGGGGATTCTTTTTGTCTGGATCATGAAGCTGGAAATGGACACACAGATCGAAACCGGATTAAAAACTTATTTGCAGCAGCAACAGCAGGCTGTCTGCAATATTGTATTGCAGACGGAAGCAGAGCCTGAAGATACCTATCCGGACAGACTGATCGCAAATATAGAAGAAGGCTTTGAGACTTCTGCCAGTCAGTTTGTATATATAGAAAAGGCCGGACAGCTTCTGTTTGTCAAAAATACCGCGGAAATGAATGCGGTGGAAGTACAGCAGCTTGATCTGACTTCATATATGAAACGGATGGAAAAGAGCAGAGGCGCTTACAGAACATCTGTTTTTCAGACGGAAAACGGATACACAGTCGGTGTTTGCGTCAGGGAAGATTATGTGAAAACAATCATGGGATATGATATGATGTATATGCATATTCTGATGTACGGTATCATTGCAGCGGTGTGCTTTGTCATGATCGTTTATTACCTGCAGTATGTCCGGATAAAAGGCAGAAGAAAAATCAACAGGCTGACAGGAGAGCTGCAGCAAAAACAGCTTCTTCTGGAACAGGAAGTGGAAAAGAACAGGCTTGCGGAAAAACAGGCAGGAGATGCAAAAATGCTTCAGGCGCAGCGGACAGAGAAGGAAGTGCTGGATCTGGAAAGCATTCCGAAAAACCAGTATAAATTTAATTTTTACTTGAATGCATCACATGCGATCTATATTGACGGTACAAGGGGAGAGGTGCATCCGCATACGTGGGAGATCGTGCTGCATGTGGCAAAGATGAGCAGCGGGCTTGTTTTGTTTAATCAGGTAGAGAAAAAGGTAGAGGAATTCCTGCGCCGATATCAGAGCCGGATCATCAATGATTTTGAACCGTTTACAACCATCAATCCGACGCTGGAAAATCTGACGGAATTTTTACTGGACAGCCTGCAGAAGGAGCTGAATCCGTTAGGCTGGATGATTTTTATGATCGAGGTGAGTGAAACACCTGCAAGAACGTATGTCATGAGTCTGCTGGATTAAAAGACGAAACAAATGTGGGAAGGTATGAAACGGAAAGGGAGGAAACGCATATGAGAATGTATGATCTGATCACGAAAAAGAGAAACGGCGGTGTGCTTTCACCGGAAGAGATCGCTTATATGGTAGAAGGCTATACAAAGGGAGATATTCCGGATTACCAGATGTCTGCCATGATGATGGCAATTTATTTTCAGGGCATGACAAAGGAAGAAACCTTGCAGCTGACTCTTTCCATGGCACATTCCGGTGATATGCTGGATCTGTCCGGTATTTCTGGCGTAAAAGTAGATAAACACAGCACAGGCGGTGTCGGAGATAAGACAAGTCTGGCACTGACACCGATGGTAGCTGCCTGCGGCTGCAAAGTTGCAAAGATGAGTGGCAGAGGACTGGGGCATACGGGCGGAACGATCGATAAGCTGGAAAGCATTCCGGGTTTCCATACGGATATCCCGATCGAAATATTTGAGAAGAACGTCAATGAGATCGGTATTGCGATCATGGGACAGACAAAGGATCTGGCACCGGCGGACAAAAAGCTGTATGCACTCAGAGATGTGACAGCAACGGTCGATCAGATTTCATTGATCGCCAGTTCCATTATGAGTAAAAAGCTGGCATGCGGTGCAGATGCGATCGTACTGGATGTGAAGACCGGAAGCGGTGCTTTCATGAAACAGGAAGCGGATGCGGTCAGTCTGGCAGAAGAAATGACAGAGATCGGAAACGGAGCGGGCAGAAAGACGATCGCGGTCATTACCGATATGGATCAGCCGCTTGGATATGCAGTCGGAAATGCACTGGAAGTGATAGAGGCAATACAGACACTGAAAGGGGAAGGACCTGCGGATTTTACAAAGCTGTGTCTGACACTGGGCAGTTATATGCTGGTCGCGGGCGGTATCGCAGAGACAAAAGAGCAGGCAGAAGAAATGCTGCAGCAGACGATCACAGATGGCAGCGCACTTGCAAAGCTGGCGGAATTTATCAAAGCACAGGGCGGAGATCCGGCGTATATTTATGATCCGTCCCTGTTTCAGCTGGCAGAAATCCGGGAAGAGATCTGTGCCAAAGAGTCCGGATTTTTACAGAAGATCGTATGTGACGAGGTCGGGATCTGCTCCCTGCTCTTAGGCGGCGGCAGAGAAAAGAAGGAAGATACGATCGATCCGGCTGTCGGTCTTGTCCTGCATAAAAAGAAGGGGGATAAAGTGCAGGCGGGAGAAAGCCTTGCCACGATTTATGCCAATGATCCGGAAAAGCTTTTGCAGGCAAAGGAGCGGTTTTTACAGGCGATCACGATCGGTGAAGAAAAGCCTGCGGAAAGTATGTTGATCAAACAGGTGATCTCATAGGTTCTTTCTGCAGAAATACCGCATATAATGCAGTATGAAAAGATCAAAATTACTCAAGCAGACAAAAGAACAGATTTCCGATACGCTGCGCCTGCCAAAGGATCTGGCAAAGGGAGAGGCACTTGTCAGCATCACAGGACAGGAAGAAGCGTTTATAGAAAATTATAAAGGGATTCTGGAGTGTACGGATGAATCCGTGGTCATTGCCACGGGCAGATGCAGGATCCGGTTTCAGGGAAAGCATCTCCATGTGGAATATTATACAAATGAGGAAATGAAGATAGAAGGTATGATACAAAAAATCCTGTTTTTATAGAGAGGTCAGTATGCTGAATATCATTCGTTTTCTGCGCGGCTTTGTGCGGATCCGCGTGACAGGCTTTGCCCCGGAACGCTTTCTCAATCTGTGTAGTGTGCATGATATCGAGCTTTGGGATATCTCGGTATCGGAAAACAGATATGAAATGAATCTGTATGTTTCGGATTATTTCAAATTGAAACCCATTGTACATAAAACGAGAACAAAGGTGGTCCTGCTTTCCAAAAGCGGACTGCCTTTTTTTGCCCGCAGGTGGAAAAAAAGAAGGATTTTCCTGCTGGGCTGTCTGTGCTGTCTGCTCAGTCTGTATCTTGTTTCGCAGTTTTTATGGGACATTGAGCTCACAGGCGGAAACAGACTGACAAAAGAAATGCTGCTGCAGTTTCTGCAGGAGGAAAATGTGTATTATGGTACTTATACCGGGCAGGTGGATATCGATGCGGTTGAGAAAAAGCTGCGGGATACGTATCCGTTCCTGACGTGGGTTTCTTTGCGTGTGCAGGGAACGCGGCTGTATGTCAGTGTCAGGGAAAATGACCAGCTTCTGCTACAGGAGGAAACGGAACAGAGACCATGCGATCTGATCGCAACAATGGACGGCGAGGTAGAATCGATTGTGACAAGGGCGGGGAATCCACTTGTCAAAGCAGGAGACACGGTCAAAAAAGGTGACTGTCTGGTACAGGGAGAAATACCTGTTTATAATGACGATGAAACGCTGAAGGAGACCATGTATGTCCATGCGGATGCGGATATCTGTATCAGGGCGTCCATTTTCTACAAAAGAAATCTCCCTTTTGCATATGAAAAGAAGGTCTATACGGGGGAGCAGAAGAAAGTCTGGTATGCGAGGATTTATACAAAGAGTTTTTCGCTTGGGATGCTTCCTTCGTATGAAAAATATGATATCGTAACGGATCTGAATCAGGCTGGGATCGGTGATTTTTATCTGCCTCTGTATTACGGTACGATCACCTGTAATGCGTATACATTGGAAAACTTAATTTATGACGAAACAACGGCAAAGGCACTTTTGCAACTGCAATTTGAAAAATTTTGCCAAACTTTACAACAAAAAGGTATTCAAATTGTAGAAAATGATGTTAAAATAAAAAAGTATCAAAAAGGTATGAAGGCGGAGGGCAGTATCAGGATCCGCATCATGGACGGAGAGGAAAGAAAAATTGAGTGATTTCAGCATAGAGCTTGATCTGGATATGGACAGTCTGCAGAGCATTTTCGGGCAGCATGACAGCTATATCGCAAAGATCGAGAAGCAGCTTCATGTGACGGTGGTCAACAGGGACGGCAGTGCAAAGATCATCGGAGAAGAAAGAAATGCGCAGCGTGCGGCGGAGCTGATAGAGGAACTGGCACGGTCAATCCACAGAGGAACGGATCTGGAGGAGCAGCGGGTAGATTATGTCCTGCAGCTTGCACAGGAGGAAGAGAAGATATCCCTGCAGGATATGGACAGCATGTGCATCTGCCATACAGTGGCCGGCAAGCCTGTAAAGCCGAAAACGATCGGTCAGCAGCAGTACGTGCAGGCGATGAAGGATCATATGATCGTATTCGGACTCGGTCCTGCAGGAACGGGAAAGACATATCTTGCCATGGCAATGGCGATCACAGCTTTTAAAAACAATGAGGTAGAGAGGATCATCCTGACAAGACCTGCCATTGAAGCGGGCGAAAAGCTCGGCTTTTTACCCGGTGATCTGCAGAGTAAGGTAGATCCGTATTTAAGACCGCTTTATGATGCTCTGTATCAGATCATGGGAGCGGAGAGCTTTCAGAAAAATATGGAAAAAGGTGCCATTGAGGTAGCACCGCTTGCTTATATGCGCGGACGTACGCTGGATAATGCCTATGTGATCTTAGATGAGGCACAGAATACGACAGAAGCGCAGATGAAAATGTTCCTGACGAGAATCGGTTTCGGTTCCCGGGTTGTTGTGACGGGCGATCTCTCCCAGAAGGATCTGGCTGCTACGACAAGGAGCGGTCTGGAGGTTGCAGTGCGTGTTTTATCGAAGGTAGAAGACATTGCATTCTGCAATCTGACCAGTAAGGATGTTGTCAGACATCCGCTTGTACAAAAAATCGTAAAGGCTTATGAGGACTATGAAAAGAAAGCAACCAAAACAGCCGGAAAGAAATACCGTGAAAAAGGAAGGCTTGACAGAAACGCTAAACGTTAAGACGATTCTGCTTTCTCTGCTCATGCTGCTTCTTCCACCGGGAGAGCTTTTTCTGTTTTATTTTATGAAAGACACGGATACGGGCAGCTTCCTGACAGGATTTATCACATTGGGAATGCTTCTGCTTGTGTTTGTTTTTGTGTTTCTGACGGGGTTATATCAAAAAACATTTTTATACAATAACGGTGCACATCCGGAAAGACTTCTGGGTGTATATGTGCTGGGGCTTCTGCTTGTGGCAGTCAACTCGTTTCTGCCGTGCCAGCTCTGGCTGTTTCTGCCGCTTGCCGTGATGCTCATGCTTGCATCCGGGCCGCAGACAGGGATAGGCGCTTATCTGATCCTGTTATATCTGCAGGAGCTGATCAGTCAGCCCGATCCGGTTGTATTTGTCAGCTTTGCACTGATCGGTATGATGGGGATGGTTTTATTCAGTCATCTGGATACGACCTTTTTATTTGGTGTGCCCCTATTTACAGCGCTTCTGTTTACCTGTCTGGCACTTCTTTGCATGGATTTTGCACAGCAGGGTACGATCACTTTTGAAAATGTCCTGTATACGGCGATCAATCTGTTTGTCAGCTTTATCATCCTGACACTGGTGCTGAAATATCTGAGTCTGCATATATTGCATAAAAACAGAGATAAATATCAGGAAATGAACGATCCGGAATATGTGCTTTTGACAGATCTGAAGCAATATTCCAAGAAGGCATATTATCATGCGGTGCACACGGCTTATTTCTGCGAGAAGATCGCCAGAAAGATCGGTGCGGATGAAATGCTTGCAAAAGCAGGCGGCTATTATCATAAGATCGGGCGGATGCGCGGAGAAGGGAATCTGAAAAATGCACTGGCGATCGCAAGGGAATATCATTTTCCGCCGGAGCTTGTACAGCTTCTGAAGGAATATGGCGGTAAAAACACGTCGCTTGTTTCCAGGGAGGCAGCGATCGTCCTTTTGGCGGATGCAATGGTATCGTCTGTCATGTTCTTATTTGAAAAGAATCCGCGTGCGGAGCTGAATTATGAACAGATCGCAGGCGTGGTTTTTAAAAAGCAGATAGAAAGCGGTATTCTGGATCATTGCAGTCTGACGATCAGTCAGCTGAATGAGATACATAAGATATTTGTGGAGGAAACCTTATATTATGACTTTTTGCGTTGAAAATGAAATAGAGGCAGACTTTCCGTTTGATATGGAAGCGGTGGCAGAGCAGGTGATCCGTAAGGTGCTGGAGGCGGAGAAGTGTCCGTATGAAGTAGAAGTCAATCTGCTGATCACGGATGCGGAAGGGATCAGGACGTACAACCGGGAGTACAGGGAGATCGACAGGGAAACAGATGTCCTTTCCTTTCCGGGTGTGGACTATGAAAGCCCGTCAGATTTTTCGCTGGTACAGGAAGATGAGAGCATGTATCTGAATCCGGATACGGAGGAACTGGTGCTCGGAGATATTGTGATCTGTGCTGCGCGTGTTTTCTCGCAGGCAGAAGAATACGGACATACACCGCTTCGGGAGTTTGCATTTCTGGTGACACACAGCATGCTGCATCTTCTTGGGTACGATCATATGGAGCCTGAGGAAGAAAAAGTGATGTTTGCCAGACAGGAAGAAATACTGAAAGAGCTCGGAATAACGAGATAAAAGAGGAACGATTATGGACGGAAGAAAAAGACGTGCAAATTATATGAAACAGGGCGGCCTGAAAATGTATGCACCCTGGGTGATCTGGCTGATCGCATTTGTGAAGATGATCTATCTGTATGCACAGATCGGACAGAAAGGAATTACCTTTTATGCAGCAGCACTTTTTACAATTTTATTTATATATGTGCTGACTGCAGCAGTCATTCCGGATGTATTGGGCAGAATGGTCTATTTTCAGAAGAGCAGGGACTGCAGCAAAAATGCACACAGACTGTATCACACAGTTATGATCCTGACACTGCTTGTTCTGCTGCTTTTTTGCGTTCCGGGATTTTTGCTGGCTGAGCCGTTTTCCAAAGCACTCTTTGGAACTGTGCAGTATGCATTTCCGCTGCAGGTTGGTCTGATCGCTGTATTTTTCCTGACGCTGCAGCAGTGCATGAAGGGTTATCTGGAAGGCAGCAGCATTCCGCTGCCGGGCAGTCTGTCAGGCATTGTGACAGCACTGATCAGCCTGCTTGCGACGATCTGCCTGAAGAACGTATGCAGCGGTGCGGGAACAAGAGCAGCCGCCGTCTTCAGACAGGAGGATTATTATTATGCCTATGCAGCAGTCTGCGGAATCGGGGGACTGGCAGTCGGCGCATTTTTAGGATTTTTATTTCTGCTGTTTGTCATGCTGCTGCTCCGCAGAACGATCCGCGCAGAGCTGAATGCAGATGAAACACGCAGTCCGGAGAGCAGAAAGAATCTGCTGTCAGATTATATCCTGTTATATCTGCCGCAGATGCTTCATGAGCTTTTATTTTCCGCGCTGGCATTTGGCTGTATGGTATATGCATTCCACAAAGGAGATGTGACAATGCCGCTTGTCCTGCCGGTATTTATGCTTTATATGCCTGTTGTATTGTATGCACAGCAGCTTTCCGGTTATCTGGCAAGACAACTGCGTGTGATACTGAAAAAACAGGATTATCAGCATGCACGGGAGCGTATGGCTGTGATGGGAAAGATCCTTTTTTATCTGATCCTGCCTGTCTGTGCTTTTTTGCTGGCACAGGCAAATGTAGTCAGCGCGGCCTTTTTTGATGAAAATAAAGAACTGACACAGCTTTTGCAGACAGGCTGTATCGCAGCGGTTTTTCTGGTACTTGCGATCTGTGCAAGGAAGCTCCTTTCTGCTATGCAGCGGCAGTTTTTCTGTAATGGACTGACTATAGCCGCACTGCTTGCAGGTTATTGGTTTTTTACATTGTTATTTGGTTCGGGGCAGCACGCGGGAAATGCATTTCTGCAGGCAGTCTTTTTAACCGCCTTATGCCTGTCGCTGGCAGAATTTGCAATGATCAGCAAAAGAGTGCGGTTTCGGGCAGATCTTTTGCGGATGATCGTCTTTCCGCTTATTTCCGCAGTATTGACGGGAGCAGTTGCCTTTTTGATGCAGATGCTGCTGCTCAAGAGCCTTGGTGGCATTATGACATTGCTGCTTTCCATGGTGATCTGTTACCTGCTGTATCAGGTGCTGATCATTTTTCTGGGTGTGTTCCAGAAGCATGAATGGCGGCAGATCCCGTTTGGCAGTTTGCCGGAGCTTCTGGCAAGAAAGCTGGGACGCTGATACCTGACGTATAAGATGAAAAAACTGGGAAATACTGATAAAAAAGGAGAGTCTTATGAAACTTTTTTATCGAATCAGTATTTTCATCAATATCGTCTTTGCCTGTTATATACTGGTAAAGGGAAGTGAGCTTCTGACAAAAGACCTGATCGGGGCAAAGGATGTCAGAAATGCGCAGCAAAGCTATTATAAAAAGCAGTCGGCGGATCTGGAAAAACTGGATGATACGCTGTTTGGAGAAGGAACAGGCAGCGTGGATGAAAACAGTGTTCCTCCGGATGGCGCGGTGCAGGAAGGCACAGCACCGGATGTGAATGAAAAAACAGCGCAGGCTGCGGCAAGTATGCAGACGCTGACCTGTGATACAGAATATGAAGTGACCGTTTATGATGAAACACAGCAGACAGAAAATAGCAGGATGGAAACATTACCGGCTTCTTTTATCGGAAAAGACCGCAGGCAGGTCGAAAAGCTGATCGAGGATTATGAGAAGAGTCCTTCCCTGAAGGATCAGGAGGAAGGCTTTGTGTCCATGTCGCTGGAGTCTTTTTCAACGGAAAAGATCAGTGTCAGAAAGGTCATTGCAACTTCGCTATATTATGCGTGTATTGTAGCGGAGGATGGCTATCTGACTGTGTATGACGGCAATCGGAAACAGGTGATCCTGTATACGGATATCCCGGTATTTTCTCTGCCGCAGGCTATGCAGGAAGAAGTCATGGACGGAAAATACATTCAGACAGAGGAAGAGCTCTACAATCTGCTGGAATCGTATTCCAGTTAATGTGGTTTCATAAGAAAATAAGCAGGAACCTGTGTCGGAATCCGGTAAAACGGATGGGTCAGAAATGAATAGCAGACAGGATAAAAACAGAATTTGGGGAACAGGCTGATATATGAGAAAAAAGGTTGGAATTATCGGCGGCGGTGCATCGGGCATGATGGCGGCGGTTACAGCGGCCGGAGCTGCAGATGTGACTATATTGGAACATACTGCGCGGATCGGTAAGAAAATATTGTCTACCGGAAACGGTAAGTGCAATTATACAAACAGAACACTGTCGAAGGATGATTATTACTGCGATCATCCTTCTTTTGTGGCGCATGCCCTCTCACAGTTTGACGATCAGGCTGCGAGCGCTTTTTTTGCAGCGCATGGGATGCTCACAAGTGAAAAAAGGGACGGGTATTGTTATCCTTATACCGGACAGGCCGCCACCGTTTTGAATGTGCTGCGGATGCTGTTGGAAGAAAAGGGAGTGACCGTTAAGACAGAACAGAAAATAGAAGGTGTCACAGCCGGAAAAGATGGGTTTATTGTAAAAACGAGGACGGATCGATACCGGTTTGATAAGCTGATCCTTGCCTGCGGCGGAAATGCAGCGCCGCAGACAGGATCGGACGGAAGCGGCTATGCACTTGCAAAAAGCCTTGGACATACACTGCGCAGACCGTATCCGGCTCTGACCTATTTGCTGACAAAGGATCCGGCGTGTAAGGAGCTGGCGGGTGTCAGGGCAAATGCCTTGCTGACACTGTATGTGGACGGAGAAAAGGTGCAGATGGAAGAAGGAGAGTTGCAGCTTAATAAAGATTCTCTTTCCGGGATTCCTGTATTTCAGTTAAGCCACAGGGCAGTACAGGCACTGGCGGCGAAAAAAAAGACAACAATTTCTGTGGATTTTCTGCCGCAGCTTGGAGAAGAAGAACTGTTACATATGCTGACAGAGCTGCAAAAGCAGTATGGAAAGCAGCCGATCGAAGAAGTGCTTGCACTTTTTCTGCATAAGAAGATCTGTGGTGCGCTGCTGCACAGACTTTCGTTACCTTTTCAACAGGAAATGCAAACGGTTAGCGATAAACAACTCAAAAAGCTGGCAAAGCTATGCAGGCACTTTGTGTTTGAAATGAGTGGCTATCCGGGATTTGATAAGGCACAGGTAACAATGGGCGGTGTCCCGGTTTCGGAAATCGATGACACGATGCAGTCCGGAAAAGTCAGGAATCTTTATTTTGCGGGAGAGATCATAGACGTGGATGGCAGATGCGGCGGTTATAACCTGCAGTGGGCATGGACGAGCGGTTATATTGCAGGGCTGCACTGCTGTGATCAGGAAAATGTATCAGAAAACAGGGAGACAGAAAGGGAAAATCGTTAGATGATCAGGATCAACCAGTGCAAGGTAAGTGTCCCTTATACCATGCAGGATGTAGAAAAGAAAGTAAGCCAGATCCTGCATTGCAAGAGTGAGGACATTCAAAAAATACATATTGTGAAGGAATCTCTGGATGCCAGAAAAAAGCCCGCGCTTTTTTATTCATTGGTTTTAGATGTTGCTTGCAGAGCGGAAGAAAAGCTGCTTCGAAACACGAAAAGTAAGGATGTGCAGCCTGCGCCGGAGAAGAAATATCAGTTTCCGGTAACTGCAGGACATATCTGTTCGGACAGACCGGTCATTATCGGCGCAGGGCCTGCAGGTCTGGTGTGCGCCTACTATCTGGCAAAAGCAGGTCTTCGCCCTATCGTCTTAGAGCGTGGCAGAAGCGTAGAGCAGAGAAAAGCAGATATTGACAGGTTCTGGGAAACGGGTGTTTTGGATACCACATCCAATGTACAGTTTGGAGAAGGCGGTGCAGGTACGTTCTCGGACGGAAAGCTGAATACGCTGATCAAGGACAAATACGGACGATGCAGAGAAGTACTTTCCCTATTTGTAAAAATGGGAGCACCGGCGGATATTTTATATAAGCAGAAACCCCATGTCGGAACAGATCTTCTGATGGGCATGGTGAAGAACCTGCGGCTGGCAATCATAGAGCTGGGCGGTGAGGTACGGTTTGAAAGTCAGGTCACAGGACTGATATTATGCAAGCAGCCGGAAAAGGCCGGGATCAGAGAGGGCACGCAGGCTGTAAAAGGCGTGATCGTGAATGATGCGGAAAAAATAATATCAGATCATATTGTATTGGCGATCGGACACAGCGCAAGGGATACATTTGAGATGTTGGCAAAGACCCCGCTTACAATGCAGCCAAAGGATTTTGCGGTTGGTTACCGTGTGCAGCATTTTCAGGAGCAGATCGATGAAAGCCAGTACGGAAAACAGGATGAAACATGCAGAGAGGCTCTTGGGGCAGCCAGTTATAAGCTGACAGCGCAGACGAAAGACGGAAGAGGCGTTTATTCCTTCTGTATGTGCCCGGGCGGCTATGTGGTCAATGCTTCCAGTGAAAAGGGACGTCTGGCGGTCAATGGCATGAGCTATCATGACAGAGGAAGCGGTGTCGCCAATGCAGCGATCATCATGACGGTCACAAAAGAAGATTTTCCGGATCAGAGCCCGCTGGGCGGTGTAGCATTCCAGAGAGAGCTGGAGGAAAGAGCCTTTCAGCTTGCAGACGGGAAAATCCCGGTGCAGAGTCTTGGAGATTTTAAAAGACATGAGGAACGTTTGACAGAGCATAATGCGGTTCTTATGAAAAACGGATCAGACTGCGGGAATATAGAACAAAATGTAGATGTGGGAGATTTTCCTGTCCGCATCAAAGGACAGTGGGCATTTGCCAATACGAGGAGCATTTTACCGGAAAAGCTCAACGAAGCATTTCTGGAAGGCATGGAGCAGTTTGGCAGAAAGATCAAAGGATTTGACGCAGATGATACGATGATTGCAGGGATTGAAAGCAGAACTTCGTCTCCTGTGCGGATCGTCCGGGATGAAGAAGGCGTATCTTCACTGAAAGGGCTCTATCCTTGCGGCGAAGGCGCAGGTTACGCGGGCGGCATTACAAGTGCTGCCATGGACGGACTTCTGGCGGCGGAGCGAATTGCAGTCAGTATGACCTGATCGCAGAATCTTAGCCAGCCGGATCCGGCAGATATGATATAGTAGTCGGGAAATGAAATAGTCAGAAAAAGGAGCAGAAATAAATACAATGGGAACTTTACGGGAAGAAATCAAGGATAAAAAGAGAATCGTTATCAAGATCGGTTCCTCTTCTCTGCAGCATAAGGAGACGGGCGGACTGGATTATACAAAACTGGATGTTCTGGTGCGGGAGCTTTGCAATATTGCCAATCAGGGTAAGGAAGTGGTACTTGTTTCCAGTGGTGCCATTGCAGTCGGCAAAAGGGCAGTACATATCGGCAAAGAAGACAATCCGATCGCTGTGAAGCAGGCGTGTGCTGCCATCGGACAGGCACGTCTTATGATGACCTATCAGAAGCTTTTTGCAGAATACAACCATGTGGCTGCACAGGTTCTGATGACGAAAAATACGATCGCAGAGCCGCTGAACCGCTTCAATGCCAAAAATACATTTTCAGAGCTCTTAAAGCTTGGCGCAATACCGATCGTTAATGAAAACGATACGGTTTCCACTTTCGAGATTGAGTTCGGTGATAATGATACGCTGTCAGCTATCGTAGCAGCACTGATCGATGCAGACCTTCTGATCCTGCTTTCCGATATCGATGGCTTATACACAGATGATCCGAATAAAAATCCGGATGCGGAATTTATCAGTGTTGTGGATCATCTGGACGATTCTATTATGGGAATGGGAAAAGGAACAAGCTCAAGTGTCGGAACCGGCGGTATGGGCACGAAGCTTTCCGCTGCCAGAATCGCAACCAGCTCCGGTGCAGACATGATCATTGCCAATGCGGCAGATGTCCGGATCATCCACCGCATCATGGACGGCAGAGAATACGGTACGTTATTTAAGGCGCATAAGAGCGAAGAATTTGATCTGGTGACGTTTATTGAGAATATGTAATGTTTCTCGTTTCTCGCTTTATACCACAAATGCCATTGAAGGATTCAACCGCCAGCTCCGCAAAGTGACCAAAAGCAAAACTGTATTTCCGTC